>Ga0075011_10000751_pt1 | contig 17176 bp, 18 predicted proteins | sample TARM_MetaG_T_14_FD_72354 | JGI IMG/M metagenome (GOLD analysis project Ga0075011, IMG submission 72354) | Freshwater microbial communities from Pennsylvania, USA, analyzing microbe dynamics in response to fracking - TARM_MetaG_T_14 | ecosystem: Environmental > Aquatic > Freshwater > River... | reverse complement strand
TTTTTTTTGATCGATATAGCGAATCTGTAGATGAATACCAGACTCGCAGACTGGCCTGTGTTATGGATCAACTCATTGATAACGATGAGTATTTAAGGCCCATCTGTGAGATTGAACGAATTGCTGGCCTCAGCCGTCAACGTTGCCGAAAACCTGCGCGGGAAATTCTCCGACTGGACATCCCAGCCTGGCAGAGAGCTCAAGTGCTTTCCCATGGGAAAACCTCTTATAGCAATCGGTCCAATCAGTACAAAAAGGATGCTCAGCCAAAAAGTTAGACCCCTCATTCGAGTTCAGTTTCAGGGGCATGCAGAGAGCCAGATTCCGGCAGAGCTCATTCCAATGTTGGTTCAAAACAGCACCTACGATAACAAGAAGAGATCAGCACCAAGCAATCAACAAACATATAAATTCATCACTGATGGAACACTTCATAGGTTCAATGATCAGCATGGCCGCAACCTGGCGGTATTGACTGATGGTTCTGTTAGAGTTGTTGTGTCTCTGTTGGAATTAGCCAGAGCCATTTTTCTCGAAAATATTCATCTCACCAGAACGGCATTGAGACCAAATGGGCTAGCGGGTATGGCGCTTGCAGATGAAAGTGGAGATGTCAGTACCATTCGGTTTAATAGAATGTCTGATTACCCACTGACCAACCTTCGCTCCAACAAAGCAAAACATCATCTTGTCTGGCTCCTGTTTGACAAAGACGCAAGAAGGAGCTTCGGTAGTATCTATCGGTCACTGCTCGACTCGGAAACATCGGAATGGAATTTTGATTTCATTCCCCCAAATTTGAAAGGATGGAACATCGCTGTGTTAGGCGCTTTCAGTGAATGTGATCCAGCTTTATTCCATGCGGATGAGATCATTGGACTGCACAACCCCTACTTTGAATACCTAAAACCTGTAGATATCTATCATCCCAGTCATCGTGAGGCTATCAGCATCGATCCAGTCGGAGGGAAGCACCCAGAGATAAACAGGCCAGATCCTGATCCGCAATTAAACATTCCTCAAATACCCAAGATTGGTCGAAAGATCGATGTTGTCAGTGAAATAGGCTTCAGCTTCACTTTTGGATCTGGGATGTATGTGCGCGTGCAACCAGGGAAAGAATTGAAACGAGTGTCGCCCATAGTGAAAGAAGATAGCAACGTCAAGCCTAGTGAGGCTGGGGTCGGACATGCGACTGAAGAAGGTTCTGCTCAAGAGTTGGACTATGGGTTTAATCGCGACGACTCTGACCATGAGATCAAGCTGGCTCAGGCTACGGAGAGATTCAATTTATTTAAAATGGTGATCGCCGATCTTGTCTCTCAAGTTGGTTACGAGCACATATCAACGACTTGTTGCGAGCTACCAAAACCGTGTAACGGCAAGGGAGCATACATCAACAAGAAAACCGGTAAGCCAAGAGTCTTTCACGTTGCTCAGCTTTGTTATTCCGGATTGCCTCTCATGGTTATTGAGGTCGACATCGAGGATCTGCGGCCAAAACATACATTAAGTACAAGGGTTTTCGGATTCCATGGTGACTCGGAAGCCGGGTTCAATGCTGTAATGCAGAGCTGCGCGGATGCGGGAGTACATTGGAATGCCGATGTTATCGATGAACATTGCAGTGTTTTTGGAGTCGTCAAGCATCCCAACAAAACCACTAAGGTTGAGGAGGGGAAAGATGATAAGAGATTGAGAACTGACAAGGAGTACCACGATGCATGGATTGCTGTTCTGCACAGTGTGGTTTGCCGTGCAGTCAAGTCGGTCGCTGAGCTGAATGGAAAGTTGTCAAACGGGAGCCACCCGGCCAAGTTAGCCACCGTCGGAACCATTGCTCCCGGTCTTGAGCAAACGGGGTGATCTCACCCCACGTGTCAAAGCCACACATCATGGTGCAGATGGCCATGAAAACTACTTCCGACAGGACTTAGTTTGATGGCGCGGATCTGGTATGGATTCGGGCAAAGACTTCTGGGCATCTCCTATCGCATTGAGTTTGCAACAACTTGCTGCTGTTTGTCGTCCGAACGACCAAGGCAAGCGTCTGGTGTTCCTTGATGGTAAGCCGAACCTGCTGTAACAACCTCGCAAGCGCCCCAACCCGTGTGGGGCGCGGCTTTAACGCAGCCTGTTAAATGGTTGCTCCAGCCGACCTTGTGGGATTCCTACACAAGCGGTGGTCGTGGTGGGACAGCGAGTTGGCCACGTCACCAAAATTGCGACCAGGGTGGCAAAACGGATCGAACCGCCATCCGCCGGATCCTGCTCTCAAACGCCCCTCAAACCGTCGCAAAATTTCAGCAGGGAAACGCCCTACCCAAGCCCTTAAACGGAAGCATAACGCGATACAGGAAGCCGTTTTTCGGCAGGGTGCCGGTTTTACCTGGTGAAATCGGCCATTGAACATAAAAGCAATTAGGCGCGGCGGGTTTCGTGTATCTCTTGCCCTGTTTGACGCCCAAGTTACTGTATAGAGGATCAAGGTGTGTCTGCCTGCAAAAGGCAGAAAACAAAAAGCCCCTGCACTGGCAGGGGCTTATGCTTTCAAGCGGTTAGGGTGCTAGAGACCAAACGTCTCCTTCAGTTCCTGCAAGTCCCGCGCGCTGACCCCTTCCGGCTCGAAGCCGCTGGAGAGGCACATCAGGTGCAGCTTGGCGCCCTTGTTTGCCACGTCGACGAAGTCGAATGCCATCAGCGCATCCTTGCCGGTGGCCACGGCGCCGTGCTTCTCCCAGATAGCCACATCATGCTGGCGCAGAGCGGCGGTGGTGCCGTTCGCCATGGTTTGGCTGCCGGGCATGCAGTAGGGCACCACACCGATACCACGAGGTACGAAGGCGCGCACTTCCGGCAGCATCTTCCAGCAGGCATGGGTGTAGGAAGCGCTGTCGCGGGCATAACGGGGGTGGTGGGAGAGCGCGATCAGCTCCAGCGGATGGGTGTGGACCACGCAGCGGTCGGCGGCGCCATGGCGCTGCTTGTCCATGATGATCTCCACATGGGAGATGAATTCACTGGTCGGCTGGTAGTCGTGCTGACCACGGCCCCCCCACAGGATGTGATAGCCCCTGGCCTCATCGTCGATCCGCAGGACGCAGCCCGCCAACTCCGGATTGCGCAGCTCGCGAATGCGCTCTCCCGTGCCTTTGACGAAGAAGATGTGGCCTGCGCTGTCTGCTGGGAAGGCACCTTCGCCGCCCACCATAGAGAGCGGGCAGTGGGGGTAGGGAGTCAGGTCGGCAGGGGCAGTGCCAAAGATGTCGGTGATATCGACCGATATGTTGCCGCCATTGCGCTCGGCCCACTCCCGTTGCCACAAATAGGCAGAGACCTCGACCACTTTTTCGATTTCAGCCAATACGGCTGCATTGAACTCAATCTGCTGCATCATACCCTCTACTTAGTTGAACACCTTTACGGTCTGAGTCCACTGTATCGAGCGATGAAATGACGTGCCTCAACTGGGCAGCCAAGGTTGCGCGGGGAATTGGCCTTATTTTCAAGAAGTGCGCGAGAGCCAAAAATAACGCCGCCCGAAAATGGGCGGCGTCGCTCAGGTACCCTGTGCAGGATTAAAAGGCGGCCTGATAGAGGGCCAGCAGTTCCTCATTGCTCGCAACGCGCGGGGCACAGCCGGAGCAGGGGTCTGCCGCAGCAGCATCAACCCAACCGGCAAGGTCCCCTTGCTGGATACCCAGCTCCTGCAAACCGCTTGGAATACCAACCTTGGCAGAGAGTGCTCGAATCGCCTTGATGGCCGCAGCCGCAGCATCGTGTTGACTCAGAGAACGGGTATCTACGCCCATGGCGGCCGCGATGTGGGCGAAGCGCTCTTCCTTAACAAGTAGGTTGAACTCGCAAACCACGGGCAGCAGGATGGCGTTACATACGCCATGCGGCAGATTGTGCGTCGCCCCTGGCTGGTGTGCCAACGAGTGCACATAGCCGAGACCGGCACTATTGAACGCCATCCCAGCGAGGAACTGGCCGTGCGCCATCATCTCGCGGGCAGTCAGATCCTTACCATTCACCACAGCCTGCGGGAGATACTCGGCAATGAGCTGGATTGCGGCAAGCGCTGAGTGGTCGGTCAGCACGTGGGCACCAATGGACACATAGGCCTCAATGGCGTGGGTCAGCGCGTCCATGCCGGTGGCGGCGGTGACCGCGGCCGGCAGCCCGGTCATCAGGGTCGGATCGTTGACCGCCACCTCCGGGATCAGAGCTGAATCGATGATGACCATCTTCACCTTGCGTCGGGTGTCGGTGATCACCGCATTGCTGGTCACTTCTGCTGCCGTGCCCGAGGTGGTGCTGATACAGGCCATGAAGGGTCCACGATGAACAACCTTGCCAATCCCTTCAAAGGCATGGATCGCCTTGCCGGGATTCGCTACCAGGGCACGCACCGCCTTGGCGGTGTCCATGGCGCTGCCGCCGCCAAAGCCGATGAGGGCATCGCAACCCCCCTCTTGCCAGCTCGCCATAGCCGCCTCGACGACCTTGTCGGTCGGGTTGGCCAGGACGTCATCAAAGATCACCGGGTTGAACCCCTGATCACGCAAGGCGCTGAGCAGGCCATCCAGCAGACCTATCGAGAGCAGGGCCTGCTCGGTCACGATCAGAGGGCGACGGGCAGGCTGGCTGCACATCAATTGAACCAGGTCTTGGATCGCGCCACTTCCGGAGAGACTGATCTGAGGTAAACACAGAGCAAAAGCCATAATAATTTCCTTCTTCGGATGAAATTAAGAAAATATTATGCCTATTAAGGGGTGATGCCTTTAAACGGTGGCCACTGCTTAACAATATTTTGGCAGTGAATCAAAGATCATTTATAGCGCTTACGGTATTGCAGTGGGGTCATCTCAAAGGCGTGGTGAAATTTGCTCGAAAAATAATTGCCATCGTTAAAGCCGCTCTCAAATGCAATATCGGTCACCGATTTGTTGGTATGGCTAAGCAGCCAGGAAGCTCGGCAAAGACGAAGCCGCCCGAGATAATGATTAGGGGCCAAGCCGGTGTGCTCCTGCACCTTGCGATTCAGAGTCCGCAGCGGAATGGTAAAACGCTCCGACAGTTCATGCCAATCGATATCCTCTGGGTAGTTTTCATCAATATAACTGACGAGGGCTAACAGTTGATCCTGGCCTCCATCCCCCAGATGGCTCACCGCACCGACCTGATGGCGCACACGCCAGAGCAGAACCGCAAGCTGGGAAAACAGCGCTTCAACCATCACGAGGGAGCATTCATCCTGTTTGCTGTTTTCCACAGCTATCTGATCTAGCAACAGTTCACTCTGTTGTTGCAATGCAGATGGAAGCCGCAGCCCCCCCTCAGCGGGGTGGCAGCTGGCCTGCAGCATGGCCTGCAGATCAGTTGCGAAGTGAAATCCTTCCGGTCGGAACAACACGTTGGTCAGGCAGAGATCCTTCATCTGGTCGAACAGGTGGGCGTCGTCTTCCCGCAGGTAAATGACGCTGCCACGGCTGATATGGACCGCACTGCCATCCGTGATGTGGACACTGCAGCCGGATTTGACCAGTACCAGTTCGTGAAACGAGTGGCAGTGCTCCGGGAAGGGCTCCTGCGGAGCGCGCGGTTCCACACTGATGACCTTGTTTTGGTCAAAAAATTCGGACTGCTGCAGACGAAACATGCGGAATGCCCTTAACACTCATAATGGAATAAATACATATGCGCAACATATGTTGCGTTGGTCAAATTTTACAATCCGATTACGTGAGTGTTATCACGATCCAATTGACCAAAATAATAAATTAAATAGATCATTTTCATTTATTATTAGAATTTTATTGAACTAGATCACACTTTTCTTATTAAGAGTCGGTTTCTTGAATTCCATACCAGTAAGACGCCTCACCATTAAATTTCACTATTTGAGCTAGCTCACATTTTTATTATTCAGAGTGGGTTTCTCGAATTCCATGCCAGTAAGTCGCCTTGGGCTGGCAGTAAATAAAAGGTTGCTAAAAATAGGGGGGGATAGAGTGACTACATCGGAAATCACGGAGTCAGTGCGATGTCAGTCAATATTGCGGCAGTGGATTTGGGCGCATCCAGCGGTCGGGTAATATGGGCCAGCTATGATCCGGTCAACGAAAATATCACCATGCAGGAGATGCACCGCTTTGCCAATGGCATGGTGCAGCGCAATGGCCATGATTGCTGGGAGCCTGATCAGCTGTTCTCGCACATCCTGCTCGGCTTGGAAAAAATAGATGCTGCCGGCATTAAACTGGATTCGGTGGGTGTCGACTCCTGGGGCGTTGATTTCGTACTGCTGGATGAAGCCGGCAACAGGCTCGGTGATGCGGTGGCCTATCGCGATGCCCGCACCGACGGCGTGCCGGAGCAGGTGTGGCAGCAGCTGTCACAAGCGGAAATCTATCGCCGCAGCGGCATCCAGCATCTCAAGTTCAACAGCCTCTACCAGATCCGGGCCCTGCTCAATGAGCAGCCCGCCTGGCTGGATCGGGTGGCACGTCTGCTGCTGATCCCCGATTACCTGCACTACCGCCTGAGCGGTGAGTTCAGCTGTGAATTCACCAACGCCTCCACCAGTCAACTGGTCAATGCCCATAGCCGCGACTGGGATCCCGAGCTGGTCGCGCTGCTCGGTGAAGGTGGCAAGTGGCTGCAACCCATCACCGCGCCAGGCACCCGCCTGGGCCACTGGACCAGCCCGTCCGGTCATCCGGTCAGCGTCATTCTGCCCGCCACCCACGACACCGGCTCGGCCATCGTCGCCACCCCGCTGGTAGGGAGCGGTGCCGCCTACATCAGCTCAGGCACCTGGTCTCTGGTCGGGGTCGAGAGCAGCACACCGCTGACCGGCCGCGACGCCCAGGCGGTGAACCTGACCAACGAAGGAGGCGTGGAGGGAACCTGCCGTGTGCTCAAGAACGTCATGGGACTCTGGCTGGTACAACGGCTGCAGGCGCTGTGGCCGCAGTTGAGCTTCTCCGCCCTGGTGGAGCTGGCCGAGCAGTCAGAACCTTTTGACTACCTCATCCATCCCAACGATGAGCGTTTTCTCAACCCCCCCTGCATGCAGACCGCTATTCAGTCGTTCTGCCAGGAGACGGGACAGGGCACCCCCCAGACCCCGGGCGAGCTGGTGCGCTGTGTACTGGACAGCCTGGCGCTCTGCTACGACCAGGTGCTGGGCGAGATCGAACTCGTCACCGGTGAGCTCATCACCACCCTGCACATCGTCGGCGGCGGCTCCCAGAACCAGCTGCTCAACCGCCTCTGTGCCGACATCTGCCAATGCACCGTGCTCACCGGGCCGGTGGAGGCCTCGGCACTTGGCAACATCGGCTGGCAGCTCAAGGGGCTTGGCCTGCTGAAAGACCTGGAAGACGTGCGCCGCATAGTGCGCCACAACACCCAAATTGAAACCCTGCATCCGCGGGAGGTGCCGCAACTGGACCTCCACCGGAAGCGCTTTGCCGCGCTCTGCGCACATACCCATTCAGATACGCTCATCGAGGAATTAGCATGAACCCGAACATTGAAACCGCTTTTGCATTGGCCAAACAACAGTTCGCTGCCCTCGGGGTGGATGTGGATCAGGCGCTTCAGACCCTGGCCACCATTCCGGTCTCCATGCACTGCTGGCAGGGTGACGATGTTGCTGGCTTCGAGGTGGATGCGGGCGCCCTGACCGGCGGCATCCAGGCGACCGGCAACTATCCGGGCAAGGCACGCAACGCCATCGAACTGCGTCGCGACCTCGACCTGGCGATGGAGCTGATCCCGGGGGCCAAGCGTCTCAACCTGCACGCCATCTATCTGGAGTCAGAGACTCCGGTCGCTCGCGACCAGATAGAGCCCAAGCACTTCGCCAACTGGGTGAACTGGGCCAAGGAGAAAGGGATCGGTCTGGACTTCAACCCCAGCTGCTTCTCCCATGCGCTGAGCGCCGATGGCATGACCCTGGCGCACCCGAATCCCGAGATCCGCCAATTCTGGATCGATCACTGCAAGGCGAGCCGCCGCATCTCCGCCTCCTTCGGCGAGGCACTGGGCACGCCGTCGGTGATGAACATCTGGATCCCGGATGGCATGAAGGATCTGCCGGCTGACAGACTGGGGCCCCGCCAACGCCTGATGGCCGCCCTGGATGAGGTACTGGCCGAGAAGTTTGACGAGGCGCATCACATCGATGCGGTGGAGAGCAAGCTGTTCGGCATCGGTGCCGAGTCCTACACCGTCGGTTCGAACGAGTTCTATATGGGCTATGCCAGCTCCCGCGACATCGCCCTCTGTCTGGATGCCGGTCACTTCCATCCGACCGAAGTCATCAGCGACAAGATCAGCACGGCCTCCCTGTTTGTTCGCCATCTGCTGCTGCACGTCAGCCGCCCGGTGCGCTGGGACAGCGACCACGTGGTGCTGCTGGACGACGAAACCCAGGCCATCGCCAATGAAATCATCCGCAACGACCTGCTGGAGCGGGTCCATATCGGCCTCGACTTCTTCGATGCCTCCATCAACCGCATCGCGGCCTGGGTCATCGGCACCCGCAACATGAAAAAAGCCCTGTTGCGCGCCCTGCTAGAGCCCATCGACATGCTGCGTCAAGCCGAGCAGCAGGGAGATTACGCCACCCGGCTGGCGATGATGGAAGAGACCCGCAGCCTGCCATGGCAAGCGGTCTGGGACTACGCCTGTGCCTGTGAAGGGGTGCCGGTGGGCATCGATTGGCTCAAGTCCGTCAAGCAGTACGAGTCGGAAGTGCTGTCGACTCGCAGCTGAGTTCACTCTCTGGCGCCCGGTATGTGTCGGGCGTCAGAAAAACAATAAAAACAGGAAGATTGTTAACAAGGACACTTCCCTCCATTGGGAAGCAAAAACAGAATTAAACCCTACAAAAGGAATGTCATATGTCTGCAATTGTATCAGGGATCGGTTGGCATCTGGTCGGTGCTGCGTCGGCAGCTACTTTCTATGCACCACTCAGCAAGGTGAAACAATGGTCATGGGAAACGACGTGGGCCGTCGCGGGTCTGTTCTCGTGGATCCTGTTGCCCTGGCTCGTTACCGCCACGCTGATTGATGACTTCAGCTCCTTTTACAGCGTTGTGGATAGCAAGGCATTCTGGGGGATGTTCCTGTTCGGTGCCATGTGGGGGGTGGGCAACGTTAACTATGGCCTGACCATGCGCTACCTGGGTATGTCGCTCGGTATCGGGATCGCCATCGGTGTCACCCTGGTGGTCGGCACCCTGATGCCTCCCATCTTGCGGGGCGAGTTTGGCACACTACTCAGCACCTCCAGCGGACAGATTACCCTGCTTGGAGTGGCGGTGGCACTGGTTGGTATTGGCATCGTCACCTGGGCCGGTCACCAGAAAGAGGCCGCGCTAGGCACCACCACCAAAGATTTCAACCTGAAGAAAGGGCTGATCCTCGCCATCATCTGCGGCATCTTCTCCTCGGGCTTTGCCTTCGCTCTGGAATCTGCGACCTCCATCAAAGAGGCTTCACTGGCACTGGGTATCGACCCGCTTTATGCCATGTTACCCAGCTACGGCATCATCATGGGTGGTGGTGCTATCGTCAACATGGCCTATTGCATCATTCGTTTGGCGACTCGTCCTGAGCTCTCACTGCGTAGCGACTTGGCTCAACCGGCAAGTGGTCTGTTGCTTAACGGCCTGCTGGCGGCGACCGGCGGCATCATGTGGTATCTGCAGTTCTTCTTCTATGCCTGGGGTGAGGCCAGTATTCCTGAGCATCTCTCCTTCGTGAACTGGATGCTGCACATGAGTGGATATGTGTTGTGTGGCGGTATTGTGGGTCTGTTGATGGCCGAGTGGAAAGGTGTTGGTACCCGCCCGGTACGCATTCTCTGCGTCGGTATGCTGGTTATCGTCGGTGCTGCCAACTTGGTCGGCATGGGCATGGCGTAAGGAGAGAATAAATGATCCGCAAGGCATTTTTGATGTCGGTGCTGCCAGGCTGTGAGGTTGAATATCGTCGCCGTCACGATGAGATCTGGCCAGCCCTGGCCGAGACCCTGAAGGCGCACGGGGCCAGTAACTACAGCATCTTTCTCAACCCGGAGAGTTGTCAGTTGTTTGCCTACGTGGAGATCGAGGATGAGGCCCGCTGGCAGGAGGTTGCCAATACAGCCATCTGCCAGGAGTGGTGGGCTTACATGAAAGACATCATGCCCTCCAACCCGGACAACAGCCCCGTCAGCCGGGAACTGGTCTCAGTCTTCTGTCTGCCGTGACAGAGTTGGAAAACACCGCAATTTGATTTTAAGTGGGCTCGAAAGAGCCCTTTTTACATCTGCTTGCCCTCTGCTCTATTTGGCAGCTAGCCACCAATTTAAGACCTTCAAACCAGATAGGGTGATGGACGCCATGTTCGATTTGGATGCAGTTCTCATCCCATCACTATGTTAAGGACAATTTCCATGAAACAGATTGCACGTGAGATGACGCCCCACAAACGGGTCGCGCTAGTCGCTCACGACAACATGAAGACCCCTCTGATGAACTGGGTGCTGCGTCGCAAGGAGGAACTCAAGCTCCACCATCTCTATGCGACCGGCACCACCGGTAGCATGCTCGGCAAGCAGGCACAATTACCCATCACCTGCCTCTTATCCGGTCCTATGGGTGGCGATCAGCAACTGGGGGCCCTCATTGCCGAAGGCAAAATTGATGTGCTGATATTTTTCTGGGATCCGCTCAACTCGGTGCCGCACGACCCGGATGTAAAGGCGCTGCTGCGTCTTGCTGCGGTATGGAATATCCCTGTGGCTACCAATGAGGCGACGGCGGACTTCATCATGAATAGCCCCCACATGCAGCAGGCATTCAGTATGCAGATACCCGACTACGCCGGTTATCTCAAGGCCAGAACCGAATAAGACACAAGCAATGGAGAAGACACGCCGGTTACCCGCACTATTTTCCTCCATCATTGGTCCCCCCGACACCGCTCGGGGCCGATTTCCTCCTCAGTGAACGCAATTGCATTTTTTTGCCAAAGGGTAAAAAAAAGCGCAAAATAATCTTCCACCTGCACAAGCATTCGTCGTATTGCTTAAATCCCATTATGTTACCTTAAATAACTAAATTCTCGGTTCATGCTTATATGCTGGCAACTTTTGCAAGGTGACTTTAAATCATGGCTAGTTATATTTTTTCCAGTCCAAAAATATATTTTGGTGAAGAATCGATAACCTCGTTGAGCGCACTCAACAATAAAAAAGTTGCCATTGTTACCGATGATTTCATGGTGTCATCTGGAAAAACTCGCTATCTGATTGATGTTATGCCTCAGGCCTTGGTGTCAATATTTGGTGAGGTTAAGCCTGACCCTGATATCGATATTCTAAAGGCAGGCGCCGAGAAATTTAAAGAATTTAAACCAGATGTCATCATTGCGCTCGGAGGAGGGTCATCGCTCGATGCGGCAAAAGGTATTAAAGTAACGCTGGAAGAGCATTATCAACAACATACCATTGAGTTAATAGCGATTCCGACAACCAGTGGTTCGGGTTCAGAAGTCACTTCCTACGCAATAATTTCTGACCCACAAAATGGCCGAAAATATCCGATGGTAGCGCAAGCACTGGTGCCTGATATCGCGATTCTCGACCCGCATTTGGTGTTAAGTGTGCCGCGTCATGTAGCGGTGGATACGGGTATGGATGTGCTGACTCACGCCATTGAAGCCCTTGTTTCTACTGGCGCGAACGATTTCAGTGATGCACTGGCAGAAAAAGCCATTGCCTTAACCTGGCTGTATTTACCACAGGTTTACAGTGACGAGAAAAACATAAAGCCCCGCACGCATATGCATAATGCATCATGCATGGCGGGTATGGCGTTTAACTCTGCTGGATTGGGGTTGGTGCATGGCATGGCACATGCCATTGGCGGCATGTTGCATATTCCTCATGGCAAAATTAACGCTATGCTGCTGCCACTAGTAATTGAATATAATGCTGCCCAAGCAACACCACAAACGCTTGAACGTTATCTGAAATGTGCCAGCATGATGGAAATAGCAATTGAGAATTCCCAGCATGCCATTGCTCAATTAGTGCTGAAAATTCGTCAACTCAATCAGAAGTTTGGTATTCCTGCCACATTAAGAGAGCTAGGTGTGGATATGACGGAGTTTGAAGCGTTACAACAGTCATTAATTAGTGCATCCCTCGCTGATGGTTGTACAGCATCTAATCCTCACAACCCTACCGAGCAAGGGGTAGGCCGACTACTTGCACTGGTTGGCGGATAATCTGGATATGATTGTCATTAAACGTCTAGTTGGTAAAAAAAAGCCTATCTGAAGGCAAAAAGCATTCCCCAGAATTGCTTACTCTGAAATACATCAGCCGAAAGGCGCCATTCTACTACTTATTGAACAGGTAGTTTTCGTTATGAATGACATCCAACAACAAGCAGATTCGATTACCCGACAAATTATACTGGAACTTGCAGCAGGTAAAAGCCTGTCACTGCTGTTAGAGGGAAAAAATTGCTCACGGTTAGCGATCCCTGTTGGCGTCTCGAATCGTCATATCCACTTGTGTCGGGAAGATATGGATGTGCTGTTTGGCTACGGTTCCACACTGACACGCATGAAAGCCGTTAAGCAGCCCGGTCAGTTTGCCGCAGAGGAGACGGTGACGTTACGCAGCAAAAAAGGGGATATCACCAACGTCAGAGTTTTGGGACCACTGCGTAGTTCGACTCAGATTGAGATCTCGGTGGCAGACAGTTTTATATTAGGTGTGAAGGCGCCAGTGCGAATGTCGGGTGATCTGCATAATTCGCCAGGTATTGAAATTATTGGTCCAAAAGGCCAAGTCGTGAAACCGCGCGGTACAATTATTGCCTGGCGGCACATGCATATTTCTCCGCAGGAAGCGGAGCTGTATGGCCTGCGGGATGGTATGGAGATCAATATACAGGCTGAAGGCCTGCGTGCTGGGATCCTCAGCCACGTCGTTGTGCGTGTCAGCACTGATGCAGTATGTGAATTGCACATTGATGTGGAAGAGGCCAACGGATTCGGGCTACGCAATGGGGATCTGGTTTACCAGGCTGATTGACACGAGGAATATCATGGATCGCCAGACTTTATCACGACGGCTGGACACGTTGATTGCCGAATACTTGGAACAAAAACGCCATGAGCTGAACGCAGGGCGTAAAAAAGTCCACGTGGTGATCACTGGTGATGATTTAAGCACGTTGTCGACTACGTTGTTAAGTTTGGTGGCGCTAGATCGCGCCGGGTATCAGCTACTGGTGACGTTCTCGCATAGCGCCAGTTTGTCAGGTTTGAAAACAGCCTGCGTTAACGGAGTCGAGTTTGGCTGTACTGGTGCACTATTTACCGAACAATGGCCTATTGCGGGTGATGATGACTGCAGCAGCTTGTTTCTGCCCGCGCTTTCCACCAACAGCCTAAGCAAAATTGCGTTAGGTATTCGGGACAATATTGCAAGCACACGGGTATTCCACGCTCTTAACCGGCAGATGCAAGTCATCGTCACGCTGAACCCAGAGTGCCTGAGCAGTGATAATTCTGGATTCGTACCGCCACTGCTTGCATGTCTTGCGGGGTATGTCGCCACACTAGAAAAGTACGGGATTGTGATCGCTGGGAAGAACATGCCAGGTGCAGCTACGAGCCACATAGGTAATACCGGCAAATTGGTTAGCCTACAAAAAAGCCTCATCACGCTTAGCGACATCCGTCAGCTTCCCCGGAGTGAAGGCTTGCGTATTAATAGCCATACGCTGATTACTCCTGCTGCGCAGGATGAAATCCGCCGTCAGAACATCACTGTTATTCAGGGATCTTAGGAGGATTTATGTTCTTGGCAAAAGTCAGTTGTGCACTTGTTTCCACCACTAAGCATGTTTCTTTAAACGGTGCCAAATTATTGGTCGTTGTTCGGCTTAATGAACATTATCAACCGACGGGTACTGCTCAGGTGGCAGTCGATTGCGTGGGGGCTGGGAATGGTGAAATTGTCATAGTGGCAACCGGAAGCTCCGCACGTATGAGCAACACCAAAGAACATTCGGTAATCGATGCAGCAGTTGTCGGCATCGTCGATGCAATGGACCGCAATGGCAAATAACCCGCCATGGGTCGTATGTTTAAGTGAGGAATGGACATGCTTGATCAAGGGGAAGCTCACCTCTCTCAGCTCGATAACTGGATAAATTCAGCTATTGCGCACCAACAACCTGACCGGCGAGTTTTTTTGAGTCTGGAAGATGCCATCGCTTTGGGGCATTACGCCTACCTAGAAGCGCAGGTTTTCAATATTCCTATTGTCTTCAGCCTGGTCGATGCCCACGGTCATCAACGCCATTTCTTCAGTATGGATAACGCACTGTTGGTTAGTCATAGTCTGGCTTATCAGAAAGCCTGGACTGCCGTATCGCTCAAATTAGCAACCCACGAATTGGCGCCTCTTGTGCAGCCTGGAGCCGAACTTTACGGCCTTCAGCACGAGAACGGCATTTGCTGCTTTGGTGGTGGTGTGCCATGTTGGGCGCAGGGCGTATTAGTTGGTGCTATTGGTATCAGCGGCGGCAGTGTGGCCCAGGATATGGCAATTGCCCACAATGCATTGAGCCGCTTCAGTACCGAATACTATCACCTCACCAGTTCAACATAATTACGCAGTTTTTCTGCTATTTAACGTCAGGTGTCATAATGTCCATCGCTTCACTGGTCCTAGTTATTAATTGCGGGTCGTCCTCGCTGAAGTTTTCACTGATCCCTTTTGCCGATGGTGCGCCCGTACTTTCAGGTCTTGCCGAAAAGTTAGGCCTTGATGATGCAAGCATGACGTTCAAAGATCTAGCGGGTAATAAAACCAGCCTGACTTTGTCAGAAGCAAATCATCATGGTGCGTTGAAAATCCTTTTTGATGAACTGAATCAACGCAAACTATTACCCGCGGTAAAGGCGATAGGGCATCGCGTTGCCCACGGTGGTAGCGAGTTTAAACACTCTGTTCTGATCAACATCGGTGTCATTGAAAAGATCAGAGCACTTTCTGTACTGGCACCGCTACACAATCCAGCCAACCTTATTGGTATTGAAGCCGCCATGGCTTTGCTTCCTGGGGTACCGCAAGTCGCGGTGTTTGATACTGCGTTTCACCAGACGTTAGCGCCAGAAGCCTATACCTACGCCATTCCGCTGGAATACCAGGAACGTTATCAGGTACGGCGCTACGGTTTTCATGGGACATCACATCGTTACATTTCAGCGGAAGCGATTGCCACATTTAATCTCGACCCAACCGACCACGGCATTTTGATTGCACATTTGGGCAACGGTTCGTCGGTGTGCGCGGTGAAAAACGGTAAAAGCGTGGATACGTCAATGGGCATGACACCCCTTGAAGGGCTGGTGATGGGCACCCGCTGCGGAGATCTAGATTTTGGTGCAGCGGCCTACATTGCGTCCTGCACCGGGCAATCTATCGAGTCGCTTTACAAAATGGTGAACAACCAGTCCGGGCTTTATGGCTTGTCGGGATTGTCCAGTGACTGCCGCACATTGCAAGAAGCTCGCAGCCAGGGGGATGAGCGAGCAACTTTGGCTATTGATGTGATGGTGCACCGGCTGGCGCGACACCTAGGGGCTCATCTCACTTCGCTTGATCGTTTGGATGCACTGATTTTTACCGGTGGAATTGGTGAGAACTCGGCGTTGGTGAGGGAGTTAACCGTCAAACGGCTAGGTGTATTTGGTTTGCAACTGGATGAAGAGAAGAACAATCAGGCTTTCGGTGGGCGCTGTAGCGTAATTTCAAAACTGCATAGCCCACTGGTGGCCGTCTTGCCTACCAATGAAGAGAAGATGATTGCGATGGATGCAGCGGTTATCTCATCCACTTTGTAACAGGAGTATGGACTTTATTGTCCAAGCGCTGACTAAATAGCAAGATAGTCAAGCCGACGGGCAAAACATTTTGTCACAACATCCCTAATATAGAGTTGCGTGAATATATTGCGTGCAGGAGAAAATCCTTCAGGTTATTCCTCTGCATTTGTTTACTTCCTAATGAAATATATGAGGTCATTATGCAACAAGAAGCGCTAGGTATGGTTGAAACAAAAGGCTTGGTATCAGCAATTGAAGCTGCAGATACCATGGTTAAATCTGCTAACGTGACGTTAGTGGGTTATGAAAAAATCGGCTCTGGACTGGTTACCGTGATTGTGCGTGGTGACGTAGGTGCCGTGAAAGCCGCTACTGATGCAGGTTCTGCCGCAGCACTGAAAGTGGGCGAACTGGTTTCTGTACACGTTATTCCGCGTCCGCATCTTGAAGTGGAAAAAATCCTTCCGAAAGCCGTCGCTTAATAACGCCAGAGGATACTGACCATGAGAGATAATCTTGTTGAACAGATTATATCTGAAGTAATGAATAAGCAGGCCGATATCAGTACAACGAGTAAAAGTACCGCCAGTATTGCCGCGTGTGGTTTAACGGAATTTGTTGGAACCGCCATGGGGCATACTATTGGTCTGGTCATTGCCAATGTCGATAATCAATTGCACGAAGTCATGAATATCGACAAGAAATATCGCTCTATCGGTATTCTTGGGGCACGTACTGGAGCTGGGCCTCATATCTTTGCTGCTGATGAAGCCATTAAAGCTACGAACAGTGAAATATTGTCTATTGAACTCGCTCGCGACACTGAAAGTGGTGGTGGACACGGTTGCTTAATTATTTTTGGGGCGACTGATGTATCTGATGTTCGTCGTGCCATTGAGGTGGCTCTGTCTGAAATTGATCGCACATTTGGCGATGTTTACGGTTCTCCGGCAGGCCACCTTGAGTTCCAATATACCGCTCGTGCAAGCCATGCGCTGAATAAAGCGTTTGGTGCACCAGTTGGAAAATCTTTCGGCATGACCTGTGCTTGCCCTGCTGCAATTGGCGTTTTGATTGCCGATGCTGCGGCAAAATCAGCCATCATTGAGCCTATCGGCTACGCAAGCCCGGCTATGGCTAATAACATCATGTCGATCAGCCAATAACATCATGCCGATCACTTTTTTTCTGCCCGCGTTTATAGCGTCTTCCTTTTACTCCGCCTGATCGGCATCGGTCAAGTTGGCGCCCT
>Ga0075011_10000750_pt1 | contig 17184 bp, 18 predicted proteins | sample TARM_MetaG_T_14_FD_72354 | JGI IMG/M metagenome (GOLD analysis project Ga0075011, IMG submission 72354) | Freshwater microbial communities from Pennsylvania, USA, analyzing microbe dynamics in response to fracking - TARM_MetaG_T_14 | ecosystem: Environmental > Aquatic > Freshwater > River... | reverse complement strand
GCGGTCTGGCATTAATAGTGATGGGCGCCCTGTTATTAAGTTCGAGCCCGGTGGGCATGGCACCTTTTTTCTGAGCCGCTTACAAAAAAGAGGTGCAATCAACAGCTTGATTGCACCTCTTTTACTGCCAAACAGGGTTTAGTGAGACAAAGCGTTCACAATCGTTTCGACATTGTATTTCATCATCTGCACATAATTTGCTGCAGGACCTTCTGGACCGGATAAGGCATCTGAAAATAATTTCCCGCCAATTTTTGCCCCCGTTTCCCGGCTTATTTGCTCTATCATGCGGTTATCTGAGATGTTTTCCATAAAGACGGCATTGATCTTATCGCGGCGAATCTGCTTAATAATGGTAACAATATCAGCAGCGCTGGCTTCGGACTCGGTGCTGCTGCTTTGCGGCGCAATAAAGCGCAGTTCAAAGTCATGGGCAAAATAAGCAAAGGCATCATGTGCTGTGATAACCTTGCGCTGTGCTGGCGGAATTTTATCAATCTGCGCATGAAGTTGCACATTTAACTGGTCCAGTTTGTCAATATACTGACCTGCATTAGCGGCATAATAACTGCTGTTTTCAGGGTCGACTTTACTCAACCCCTGCTCAATATTTCGAACATAGATCTTGACGTTAGTGATGCTGTGCCATGCATGGGGATCAAATTTACCGTGATCATGCTGGTGTTTATGCTCCTCTTCATGATCATCATGCCCGTCGTTATGGTTATCAGGGTGTTCATCTTCATGCTCATCATCAGCCTGCATAACATCGATTCCCGTCGAAGCCACCAGCGGTTGTCCGATAAAATTTGCCGATTCCAGTAAGCGCGGCATCCAACCTTCAAACTCAAGCCCGTTGATCACCAGTAATTTGGCCTGTGTAACGGCTTGTGCATCCTTAGGTGTCGGGCTATACACATGGGCATCCGCATCGGCTTTTACTAATGTGGTCAGGGTTATATTATCTCCACCCACTTGCGAGACCAGGTCGCCAAGAATGGAGAAACTTGCCACCACAGGTATTTTACCCTCGGCCATAGCCGTGGAGGTCATGGCTAATCCCGCGGTTATTAAGGAAAGTGCAAGGGGAAATTTTAAGATCTTCTTTGACATGGTGGATATCCTTTTGGTTAATTTATTAAGTTATTTTTTAACAGTAATCCACTCTGCCGGCCAAAAAGAAGCGACACAATATAGGCCACTCCCATCACCAATATAATGGAAGGGCTAGTTGCAAAACTTGCATGAAATGAGATAAATAGGCCGAGATAGCTGCTTATAACCGAAGTAAGAAAAGCAATAACTAACATACCTCCCAGCCTGGCGGTCCAAAATCGCGCCACAGCGGCGGGCAACAGCATTAATCCGACGGCCATCAGCGTGCCTAAGGCATGAAATCCCGCCACTAAATTCAAAACAACCAGCAACAAAAAGCCATAATGCGCTACCGCGCTGAGCCTGCTGACGCTTCTAAAGAAGGCGGGATCAACACACTCCATCACTAACGGGCGATATAACAGTGCCAGTGTCAGCAGGGAAATAGTTGCAATTGAGGTGAGCAGAATAAGTGCATCATTATTAAGTGCCAGTGTTGAGCCAAACAGCACATGTAACAGATCAATATTACTGCCCTTAGTGGAGATGATAACCACCCCCAGAGCCAGTGAGATAAGATAAAAGGCAGCCAAACTGGAGTCTTCTTCAGCATTGGAATGACGCGCGACGACACCTGCTAATAGCGCAACAATACAACCGGCCACCACACCACCAATGGTCATAGCGGTCACCGACACACCGGAAATTAAAAAACCGATGGCAGCGCCGGGTAATATCGCATGCGACATGGCATCCCCGGTCAGGCTCATCCGCCTCAAAGTGAGAAAAACGCCGACAGGGGTGGCGCTCACACTCAACACAAGGCAACCCCACAATGCACGTTGCATAAAAGAAAAATCAGCAAAGGGCGCAATAAATAAAGCGTAGGGATCCAGCATCATCAGATATTCCCGCCATAACACAGCCCCTGAGAACCTGGCACCTGAGAACACGGCAACTGAGAAGATGGCAGCTGAGCGGGCGTTATTGACTTAAGCGCACTGCTATTTTTATGCTCAAGGTTATTTTCATAATGGTAGCCAGCCTGCATAAGGTTAGCTGAGGTCATCACAGATTCGCGCTGGCCGCTGGCAATAAGCCGGGTTGCGAGCAATATAACCTGCGGGAAAAAGCGCTCGACTAACGTCAGGTCATGAATAACAGCAATAACGGTTTTTCCTGCCTGCTGGCAATGGTTAATCACGGCCATTAAATCTTGCGTCGTTTGTGCGTCAATCGCCGTAAAGGGCTCATCTAATAATAAGATCTCGGCATCCTGCATTAACATTCGCGCAAACAACATACGCTGAAACTGCCCGCCCGATAGGGTGTTAATCTGCCTGTCATCAACCCCGACAAGATTTACCTGCGCTAATGCTTTCTTTAAAGCGCCCTGTTCAGTCTGCCCAAAAGCACGCCAGAAGCCGGTGCGCGGCCATGCGCCTGCGGATACAAATTCAGCCACGCTGATAGGAAACTGGCGATCAATTTGATGACTTTGCGGTAAATAAGCGATCGCCTTCGGACTCACCCCTAACTCCAGGTAACCAGAGCGCGGGGTGAGCTGTTGCATGATGCATTTCAGCAAGGTCGATTTACCCGCGCCATTAGGCCCTATCACAGCCAGCAGAGCGCCCTTGTGAATGGCTACGGACACTTTATCTAAGGCCAGTGATTCTCTGTAGTAGACAGTTAAATCAGTAATATTAATCATGACACTCCCGCTACAGTAGTTGGCCTAACACCAGCCAAAGACAACTGACAATAAGAGCCGCCCCCACTAAGCGAAAATTCGCGCTTCTCAGCAATAAGAATTTCACGGCGCGATGAGTGGCCGTTACCGTACATTCTCTGTTCTTCATTCTTCTGCCTGACATTAAGGTAATTGCTATTTTTATTTCGCAGTTCGATTTAACTGTTATGTTATAACATAACAGTTAAATCGTCCAGTGCAATATTAATCTCACAGTGGAAAATAAATCCGTCAGGTCAGAGGCAACGAATCTCGCTTGATTTAAAATCTTATTGGCAGGTGACGTTTAGCAGTCCTAATTTAAGTGTTTATCCAGCTCTTTGGCAATCCCCTCGGCCGCCAGCATGCCGCGATTGAGTGACCAGAGCTCTCCGGCAACTTGTACTGCTTGCTCGGTTTTACTGATATTAAGAAGTGCATACAGCGGGCTTTTTTGCCAGCTATCTAAAATCGTTACCGGCTTATTCTTACTGTAAAAAAGCCAGTCAGGATTGACCCGCAAAAACAGTTCAAGATTCACCTCCATTAAATGGCTGGAGTGCAAATCCGCAATCGCCGTATTAAGCCCTAAAGAGTCAAGTAAACTGCCGGTATAGGAAAGCGGTCCGTGCATCCACATCCCTCTGTCGTTAACACTCGCAAACTGAACAGTGCCTTTTTCTGCAAACTTTTCCCGGTAACTTTCAATAACAGCATTATGCTGCGCAATACGCTCCCTCATGGCCTCTTCTTTATTTAGCGCTTTGCCTATGATTTGTGCTGTGCGCAAACTTTCCTGATAACTTTCTCCCCTGCTTTTCAGCAACATTGTCGGCGCTATTTTTGTAAGATCGTCATAACTGACCTTATGGCGATAAGCATCAGCAATGATCAAGTCAGGTTTGAGTTGAGCAATCACTTCTAAATTTGGCTGGGAGCGCATACCTACCGACGTCCAGGGTTTTATCAAGGAGCGCACCGCAGGAATGATGCGCTCAGGATTTTGGTCATCAGCAACCCCAATCGGAGAAACGCCAACGGCAGCCAGGGCATCGATAAAGGAATACTCCAGAACCACTATACGAGTCGGTGTGTCGGTAAACACAAGTTGCCCATATTCATATTCAACGACGCGCGCAGCCTGCACTGTGAAACTACACAGTGCCAGAGAAAGTATAAGGAAAAGCGCTGATTTAAGAATAAGCGCCATTACAGCTGACCGGATAAGCTGAGCATGATATTGCGCGGATCACCTGTATAGAGCCGGCTGTCATTCGTCCCACCCACGTAATAGGCTTGGTCAAACAAGTTCTCTACATTCAGGGAGAGTCGATAAGTCGCAATTTTATAATGAACACCAAGATCAACTGTCGTATAACCTGGTAACGTGACACGCGTAGTTTGATCGCTGGCGGTGTAACGGGCGCTTTCATAGTTAACCCCTAATGTTGAGCCTAAAACACCGCCCTGAATCTGGTAAGGAAGGTTATAGCGGGTCCAGAAGTAGGCATCATGACGCGCGCTGAGTGGCGTCTGGTTACCCTGAATATTCTGATCAGGATTCGCACTTATTTTAGAATCCACATAGGCATAACCCAGTTTGATTTGCCAGTTATCCAGCGGCATGGCCAATAGTTCAGCCTCAACTCCGGTACTTTTTATCTCACCCAGCAGTTCGTTTTCACCTGTATAGATATTTTCTTCAACCAGGTTAGATTTTTTAATGTCGAAGTAGGCAAGCGTCAGATTGGTTTTATCCGTAAAGATATTACTCTTAGTACCTATCTCATACTGACGCCCCTCTTCCGGATCAAAGCCGTTACCATTGCTATCTTTGTCTTCAACACTATTTGGATTAAAGCTTTCACCATAACTTGCATACAAAGAGGTACCTGCAAAAATTTTATAAACAATACCCGCTTGCGACACAAACGCGTCTGCAGACTGGTTAGCGTTACTGCTTTTACTGACATAGTCTAAATCCGCATCCTGGCGTGTGTAACGTAAGCCGCCCATCACAGTCCAAAATTCATTGAGGTGAACCGTATCTTGAGCATAAATACCGTAATTTTTGTATTTTGTAATGCGGTGATCTTGTTTGTACTTACTTTGGTCGCGCTCGTCAGGCTCTGCCGGATCATAAAAATTCAGCCCCTGCGTGGCATAAGTTTCACGCAGAAAATCCTTTTCCTCCAAGCCAACATTGCCCCCCAAGAGCAGTTGATGTTCAATATTTTTAGTCCAGATACTGCCTGTCGTTCTGATATCGACAAAGTGATACTCGCGTTTATTGAGCTGATCGCGATCCCGAAGATCAACTTCTTGATCTGCATTATCTACCTTACTTGATTCATAAAGATGACGCTCGTCTTCATGCCACACGCTGCGCCAGTCGATGGTTAAATCAAAATCATTGACCAGCGCAGTTGTATAGGTTGCAAACGCAACCGTACCTTTATCCCTGTCTGTGTCATCGGCCGATTGATAGTGCGTGTCAATATCTGCTATTTGCTTGATATCGTAGTTCATTGCGGCGAGGCCATTATCCGCAACACGCTGCTCTGATTGCAGCTCTAAGCCGAAGGTGAGTTCAGAAAAGTCAGATGGGCGGTATGTCAACGTCGGGAAAAAATAGTAGTTTTGTTGATCCACATCATCACGGTATGAATCGCTATTTTCAGCACTGACGATAAAACGATATAACCAGTTTTTTTTTGCATTCAGCGGGCCTGTGGCGTCAAAGGTTCCGGTGAAACCATTATCTTCACCAACAGCGCTGACGTCTGTGGAGAATGATTGCACAGATATATCATAATTGAACGATGCAACATCCTGCGGCTTCTTGGTGATGATATTAACCAATCCTCCCGGTTGAATTTGTCCATATGTTATGGAAGCGGGCCCTTTAAGGATTTCCACTCGTTCAACATTGGCTGTCGTGGGAGAGCCAAAACGGGAAGCTAATCCGGGTAAGCCATTAACCTGAATCGAGTTTAAATCAGCAGGCATACCACGTAAGGTAAAATCATCTGCATCAAGACCAGAGCGAGTCAGGCCGGTTGTATAACCGTAAGCATCTGCCAGTGTTGTCGCTCGGATATCCTGCAAAAATTGTTGATTAATAATGTTAACTGTTAACGGTGAATCGAGCGGATCAATATCCCGCTTGGTCGCCGTAGTGACGCCTGGATTCAGATAAGAATTTTGTTGGCCAACGACAACCAGTGTCTCCATTTCCTGACCATCATCAAGCGCTTCCTGAGCGACAGCATAGGAATTACAGCCCAGTATAAAAACCATACTTTGAGTAAGTGTGTGTGCAACAAATTTCATAGATCAACCCGGTTACGTTAGTTAGTTATTTATTGTGAATAAAAAATGCATTTACCGATTTAATGATAGTAATTATCATCAAGCCAGAATAAAGTCGCTTATGATAATCATTACCATTTAGATTACAAGAAAAAGTGCGCTTTTTTATGTTGTGCAAATGATATTGATTAACATTACCAAAGGATATATGATCACTCGCTAAATAACGCAGCAGCAATATGACGACTTATGGCACCCTTTTGAATCACTCGCTAAATATCATTCATTCAGAAAAAATAATGAACCTCCCTTATTTTAAGAATATCCTGATCTATTTCATGCTTATCGCCTTTGTTATCGCAGGCTACTGCTTCTCTTTGCTTGCCTGGTCCAGCTTTCCGTTAAATATGGAGCAAGTTTGCGGCTATCTGTTTGCCTTTAACGGCAACAGTATTGAACAACAAATACTCGCGACCATCAGAGCTCCGCGTGTTTTTACCGGGTTAATGATCGGCGCTAATCTCGCCGTGGCAGGCGTGTTAATGCAGGGGTTAACGCGCAATCCACTGGCCTCCCCGTCCGTGCTGGGCATAAATGCAGGGGCCGCTTGTTTAATGGCGTTATCCAGTATTGGGGTTGTCCTTATCAGTGATTTACCCAGCATCCTTGTTGCCTCTCTTGGCGGTATTGTGAGCGGTGCTTTAGTTATGCTCTTGGGGGGATTCTTTTCCGCACGACCGCACCCGCTAAAACTGGTGCTGGCAGGTGTTGCCATTAATGCTTTACTGGTTAGCATAACGCGCACTGCGGTTATTCTGGCCGATGATAAAGCCTACAGTGTCATCAATTGGCTGGCGGGCTCAATTTCCAATAGTGATTGGCAACAATGGCAGAATCTTTGGCCCACCAGCCTAATTGGATTGCTCATGGCAATTTATGTTGCTCGTAATCTTAATCTGCTCGCGCTGGGCAATGATCTCGCCATTGGCTTAGGTCTGAGTATTTCCATGACCCGTTTGGTTAGCTGCCTGTCAATCGTATTGCTCAGCGCATCAAGCGTTGCTGTCGCAGGCCCGATAGGGTTCGTTGGCATGTTAGTTCCGCATATCGCAAAAAAACTTGTCGGCCATAATTTCTTTCTCCTGATACCCGCCAGTGCATTATTAGGCGCAGCCTTGATCACTTGGGCGGATGCTTTTTCTCGCTCTATCGCTTTTCCCGCTGAAACCCCTGTGGGTGTTATCACCGCGCTCATTGGCACACCTTGTTTTGTCTTACTGGCTATCAAGAGTAAACAATCATGAGTTCAATGAAACTGCTTTCGCTCCCTATCATGCTGCTCTTTATTGGCATGCTCAGTTTGAGCTTTGGCGCCTATGATCTCTCCGTAAAGGAGATCACCTGGACCTTATTTCAGGGTGGCAAGTTTGATTTCGTTATCAACCAATACAGGCTACCCCGCCTTATTCTGGCCGTTGGTGTGGGAGCAGGTCTTGGCCTTTCCGGCGCGCTGGTTCAAGGCGTAATTCGCAATCCGCTCGCCTCGCCCGATCTGATGGGGATTAGTGCGGGTGCCGGTCTGGCCGCAACCACTCTGCTGGTTACCTATCCAGATGCGCCACTGTTTATGTTACCCGTAAGCGCGGTTATTGGCGGACTTGCTGCGGCAGCCATTATTTTAGCCATCGCCTATAATAGTCGCCCAACTCCCACACGCCTGGCACTAATTGGTATAGCGATCAGCGCTTTTCTCTCAAGTGCCATCGACTTCTTAATGATAATAAATCCCATAGAAATAAATACAGCTATGGTGTGGCTCACGGGCAGTTTATGGGGAAGAAACTGGACACAAGTTCCCTTTATTTGGTGCACGCTGGCCATTATGCTGCCTTTTGCTTTCTGGCTTGCCTGGCGTTTAGATGTAATGGGCCTTGGTGAAGAGTCGGCAACTTCACTGGGTATTAATCCCTCGAAGGTACAGTTGCTGGCGTTGCTCAGTGCGGTGATCCTCGCCAGTATCAGTGTTTCTGTCTGTGGCACCATTAGTTTCGTTGGCCTACTTGCTCCCCATTTAGCACGAATGTTATTCGGCCATAACCATAAAGCACTGCTGCCAAGTGCTGCACTCTTAGGTGCCTTGATGGTGTTGATAGCCGATATCTTAGCCAGAAGCATTCACCCGCCACTGGAACTTCCCGCAGGTGTACTGACCGCTTTGATAGGTGCGCCTTATTTTGTTTTTTTACTGCAACGTTATAAAGGCTGGTAATGATCTCTACCGAAAATTTGTCTATTGCTTACGCTAACAACACCATTATTAAAGATCTCACGCTGATTATCCCCAAGGGGAAAATCACTGCACTTATTGGCCCAAATGGCTGTGGTAAATCAACCTTATTAAAAGGCCTGTCGCGGATCAACAAAATCCAGTCGGGTAAGATCCTGCTCAATGGTAAGCTCTTGCACCATTTTAAAGATAAAGAACTTGCCAGAGAGCTGTCCATTCTGCCGCAGATATTGGTCACACCGGAAGGCGTTTCGGTACAACGACTTATTGAGTATGGTCGTTCCCCCTACCTTTCTCACTGGGGAAAGTTAGCCAACGAAGATAAACAAATTGTTGCCCAGGCGATGCACGATACAGGGGTAACAGAGTTAGCTAATCAATCGCTGGATTCTCTTTCGGGCGGACAAAGACAGCGGGCATGGATTGCTATGGTACTCGCGCAAAACACCCAAATCGTGATGTTGGATGAACCCACCACCTACCTCGATCTGGCCCATCAGATAGAGCTGATGAAGCTTATCCGCGAAATGAATGATAAAGGAAAAACTGTGATTGTCGTACTCCACGATCTTAATCAGGCTTGCCGCTACTGCGATCACCTGGTGGTACTAAAAGAGGGGAAATTGGTCGCACAGGGAGCTCCCGACTCTATTTTTACAGAGCAATTACTGAGTGACGTATTTTCACTGCAGGCAAAAGTGGTTAGCGATCCGATTGCCAACACCCCAATGTGCATTGCCTACTAACCCTTCGAAATTTGCCCTATTGAGAGAGATATTAATTTATATTTTTACTCATCCTTTAAAGTTATCAATAAAGCTATAGCCGTTACCAATAACTGATTAATTATTCTGCTTGAGACTGCTCATACACAGTAGCATGAGGTGCGAATCTGCAACCAACCGGTAGCAGAATTGCACCCACACTGTTCACCCTAAAAACAGACCGAACAACAATCCCCTTTTATTTCAATGCATTATGTGAAATTAATTGTTGGCATGATAGTTGTAATAGTCATAATTGTAATAGTTCAACCACATTTACATTAATAAGGGAATTTATGAAAGTCGCATTGCTTACAGCGCAGTCTCGGGTGTCACCTGTTTTTGAAACCACTTCCAGTTGGTTGATTATTAACGCAACCCCCAGTGAGTGCGCCATCGGTAGTACACACTCTTTTAATACACAAAATGAAGTGGAGATGGCTAACGAGCTATTAGTTGAAAATATTGAGCTGGTTATTTGTGGTGCAATTCCTTATTACCTTGAAAAAATATTGATCAACCAAGGTTGTGAAGTATTTTCATTTATAGCTGGTGAAATTAATCACGTAATCAATGCGTTACACCTTAATACCTTAGACAGCCCTGAATTTAGAATGCCAGGATGTCAAAAACGTAAAAGAAGGGGAAGAAACCCATCTTGTCAGCACTCAGTTAATCAATAATTTTTACACTTAGCAAAAAAAGAAGGAAATCAATATGCAAAATTTAAATATGAGAAAAAGCAACTGTCGTCGTTTTTCAGATCAAACAGGGCAACGAATGAATTGCACTCAAAAATTACAACGTCTTCGTTGTTGTGGCCGCGTCCTATCTGAACAAGAGGTTAGCGATGGGACTGTGTCAGGTAAAGGCAAATGGTTACCCAAGGGTTGTAATAAAGGCTTAACAAACGGCCAAGGTCGGGGACAAGGCTTAGCAAACGGCCAAGGTCGCGGACAAGGCTCAGCAAACGGCCAAGGTCGGGGACAAGGCTTAGCAAACGGCCAAGGTCGCGGACAAGGCTCAGCAAACGGCCAAGGTCGCGGACAAGGCTCAGCAAACGGCCAAGGTCGCGGACAAGGCTTAGCAAACGGCCAAGGTCGCGGACAAGGCTTAGCAAACGGCCAAGGTCGCGGACAAGGCTTAGCAAACGGCCAAGGTCGCGGACAAGGCTTAGCAAACGGACAGATTCAACAAGATTAAAAAATATCTAACATAAATAAACCGGCTTTAGTGATGCAGATGCAAAACAAAGCAGGTTTGTTTTTTTTACTATGAGGCAACAATGAAAAAACTCTCCTGGCTGCAAAAAAATCTGATTATCCCGCTTACCTTTCTGATGGTCTTACCCATGATGATCCCCCGGCCTATCGGTAAGTTGTTTGAAAATGCTTGTTAATATTTTTCTACCGCTTTTACTGCTTTATGTGATCACTTTTATTCTCAGTACCGTTATTGGGAAGTTATTCTTTAACCGCGGTGATGCGATTGCACTACTTTACGGCAGCGTAATGCGTAATCTATCTATAGCTTTAGCAATCGTAATGACAGCATTTGGTAAAGAAGGCACGGATATCGCGCTAGTGATTTCACTTGCTTATGTTATTCAAGTACAGATGGGAGCATGGGTGGTTAAGTTTACCGATCAAATTTACGGTAAAGCAGATGCCCCCATTGCTGAGCAGTTTATCCATGAAGGGGGATTATCACAGCCCCAATCACACATATAAGAATAAAAAATGAATAATAGAGAGAAAGAATTTTTAGAGAAAGAGATAACAAAACTCGATTTTATCGTTCCGCCATTACGATTAAATAAAGTAAATAAAATGGCCAGCCATCAGTATTGTATGTTGTGCGGGACACAATCAACTTTCGGCTTAAAACTTGATTTTTACAATGACCAGGAGGGTCTTGTTTGGGCGAGAGCGAAAGGCAGTATTCATCATCAAGGTTACCAGGGTATTTTACATGGCGGTTTTATTGCTGCACTACTCGATGCGGGCATGTGCCAAGCTGTTTTTAACCAGGGCGCAGAAGCGGTAACTGCAGATATCAATATTCGCTATCTTGCCGAAATCCCACTTACCGCAGATATTCTTATTCGCGGCAAAATAAACAAACGATCTTTGTCTCTTTATAAAGTTGAAGCCGAGATCTATGTTGAACAAAAGCTAATGGCTAAAAGTAGCGCTCGTTTTATGAAGCGCCAATAAGGAAAAAAGATGACAACCACAATAACACTACTTGTTGATAACCAAGCAGAACCTGGGTTAAAACATGAACATGGCCTGTCTCTATTCATCGAGCATCAAGGCAAACGGATCTTATTTGATAATGGGCAAGGTGATGAAGCGTTATTTTATAATGCACAGCAATTAGATATTCAGCTTACTGATCTTGATATTATTATTTTAAGCCACGGACATTATGATCATGGCGGAAATCTGGCTACCTTACTCAGCGCCAATCCAAATGCCGTTTTTTATGCCCATCCGGACTGCACACAAATACGCTATTCATTACACGCGAATAAAGCCCCCCGCACTATCTCTTTACCCACCAAGATAATGGCAGCGATTGAGGCATTTCCGCAGGAGCAGAAAAGATTGATCACCAGTGCGACTGAAATATGCACAGGAATCTGGCTAACAGGCCAAATTCCACGTATTTCTGACGTTGAAGATACTGGCGGACCTTTTTTCCTTGATAAAGAAAAAATAGCAGCCGATCCTCTTAACGATGATATGAGCCTTTGGATTGAAAAAGACGGTGCATTAACAGTTGTTTGCGGCTGCTGCCATGCCGGTTTGATCAATACACTTACCCATATTAAAAACCTGTTTAGCCAGGCAATGCCGATAAAAAACCTGATTGGCGGACTGCATTTGCTCAGCGCAAATCAAACACGCATCAATGCCACCATCGATTATTTAAATAAGCAAAATATTACAAATATTTATCCCGCTCACTGTACCGGTGAGAACGCAATGTTATTGCTCCAAGAGCAGGTTAAAGGCAAGGTACAAATTGCTAAAGCGGGATTAAAAATCATACTGTAACATACTCAATCGGTCGTTTTTTTGAGATGGGTCGAAGATAAAATATCAGATAATGGAGAATCATGAGTAACAAAGAATTTAAAAAATCACAGGTGTTTACTATTTCTGCCGCACATATGCTGCATGATACCTACTCAGCATTTTAGCCCCCTTATTGCCACTTTTGATCGAAAAAATGGGTGTCTATGCTTAATACTGTTGTGGAATCTATTCTCATTTCAGATACAAGATATGGTGAAATGGTACATGGAAGGCTCATTCCGGGAGAGGAAACATCAGAAAAATTAATCGCGCAAGTGAGAATAAAAGCAAAAGAGATTGTAAGAGGATGGTTTTTATAGTTGCCTTGAGTAAAAGGGAGCAATTAAGCTCCCTTTTGCATTACATCATATAGCTCTGCTATCTACCCCTTTGCAAACTTGTAGGTTCGATAACCGCCAATCAGATTACACGCTTTATAACCATTATTGACCAGCTGACGGTAGGCCACATGACCACGCAGACCAACCTGACAGTAAACCACTATCTCTTTATCTTTCGGTAGTTCATTCATGCGCCCTCGAAGCTCATCAACAGGGATATTAATCGCACCGGCAATATACCCATTTTCCAGTTCATTAGGATTACGCACGTCAAGTAGAAGCTGCTTATCCGTTAGCTTATCAATCTCATCAAAATGGATTGGCATCACATCACCTTTAATAATATTAGAAGCGACATATGCAGCCTGATTGATTACATCTCTGGCACTGCCATATGGCGGCGCATAAGTCAGTTCAAGATGCTGCAGCTGTTCAACCGTCATACCTGCTCGTTGGGCAACAGCCATGATATCAATTCGCTTATCGATACCATCTTTGCCAGCGGCTTGAGCCCCTAATATTTTGCCTGTTTTAGGGTCAAAGAGCATTTTCAACGAGACTATCTCTGCGCCCGGATAATAACTGGCATGGCTGGCGGTATGTACATACACTTTCTCAAACGCTATCCCTTCACGTTTAAGTTGCTTCTCATTCTTGCCAGTTGCCGCCACCGCCAGATCAAAAATCTTACAGATTGCGGTCCCCTGTGTGCCCTGATAAGTTTCCTGACGATCAAACATATTATCAGCGGCGATGCGCCCTTGACGATTTGCAGGCCCGGCCAGCGGAACGATTGTTTGCTTTCCGGTTATGAAATCAAACTCTTCAACAGCATCACCCACAGCGTATATAGAAGCGTCGCTGGTTTGCATACTAGTGCTAGTCCAAATACCACCGAGATCCCCAATTTTAAGGCCAGCATCGGATGCAAGCTTGGTTTCAGGACGGACGCCAATCGCCATAATTAAGATATCAGTTTTTACTGATTCGCCATTACTTAGCGACAGGTTCAAATGGCCGTTAATGTGCCGGTGATGAGTACTTTCACCCGATTCAAAGCTGGCCATATGTTTTTCAGGCAGATACTCAACGGCAGATAATGCCTGTCCAAGACGCAAATCGATACCATGGCTACGAATTTCAGCATGCGCAAAGCCCGCCATTTCTCTGTCCACAGGTGCCATGACCTGATCGGAAAGCTCCAGCAAGGTTGTTTTAATGCCTATCTGATGGAACGCTTCCATCATTTCCAGACCGATGAAACCACCACCCACTACGGTTGCGTGCTCTACATTATTAGTTTTGATGGTCTGAAGAATACTGTCCATATCCGGAATATTACGAAGCGAGTGCGTTAATGGATTTTCAATGCCTGGAATGGGCGGAACAATAGGAGCGGAGCCTGGGCTAAGTAGCAAGAAATCATAACTTTCCGAGTATTCACCGCCGTCCACTAAATTTTTAATTGTAACTGACTTTTCCTGACGATTAATACTGATCACCTCGTTCATAACACGCACATCAACATTGAAACGCGCCAGGAAACTCTCAGGTGTTTGCAGAATAAGATTACTACGCTCTGGAATATCACCACCTATGTGGTAAGGCAGGCCACAATTAGCAAATGAAATAAAAGAGCCACGTTCAAATATAATGATTTGTGCGTCTTCGCTTAAACGACGTGCTCTCGCTGCTGCCGATGCGCCACCCGCAACACCGCCAATAATTAAGATTTTTTTAGACATTGTTTTCCCCAAAGATTGTTACAAAAATAGAAGAATGAAATAAAAATTGAAAACAGCAAAGCTCAGCAACAAGAATAAACTGTGACTGAATTTTCTTCTGTGTACAGCCGGGCTGTTATTCTTATGAATCAGATGCGCTGGATTTGCAGCCGCATTTTTTCAAGAAAAAGACCGCAGGACAGATTCCCGTGAAAGCACTCTGCAATAAATTAGCGCCAACAAAAAGGGTTAGCCAGATAAATGCAGGGTGAACAAACTGTGTGAGCAATACTGAAAGCAAGATCATAGATCCCGCCAGTGCTCTGACGCCATTTTCAATTGTCATTTTTACTACCTTCAAAATAATCATTACTGTGACTCGATAATAACCAACTAAATTAGTTATGTCTAATAAATATTTAGCTAAATTAGATTGATAATTAATTTTCCTGAATGTAAGATGCACAAATTGCAATTGAGGATCAAAAATGGACAATAAACTGGCAAAAATACATGAGAAAGCAGCAGAAGTCAGCGAGCTATTAAAACTGATGGCTCATGCTGATCGTATGGTGGTTTTATGCCTGCTATCGACAGGTGAAATGAGTGTTTCTGAACTAAGGGAACATACAAACTTAAGCCAATCGGCGTTCTCCCAGCATCTTGGTGTATTGAGAAAAAACAAATTAGTAAAAATAAGAAAAGAATCTCAGCAGGTATTTTATTCATTGGCAGATGGCAGAGTAAGTTTAATACTGAGCGCCCTGCAACAAGCGTTCTGTCCTGAGTAACATTTAACTCGCTTCCCATTTTATTAACGTTCGGAGTCCATAATGGAAAACTTCACCCCCTGGTCAGCATTAGCTGGTGGCGCTTTATTGGGCCTCTCTGCCAGTTTACTGATGCTATTTACAGGAAAAATAGCGGGTATCAGTGGCATTATTGGCGGTTTATTAAACCCGCAAAAAGGCGAATTTAAATGGCGCCTTGCTTTTACTGTCGGCATGGTTATCAGCTTGTTTATTTTAATACCCTTCGCAATTGAGTTGCCGGCATTGATCAAGCAGCCTGTCGTACAGATTATTATTGCCGGCCTGCTGGTCGGCATTGGCACCCGTCTCGGCAACGGCTGCACCAGTGGTCACGGCATTATTGGCTTGGGCCGTTTTTCTAAACGCTCGCTTGTCGCAACCTCTGTCTTTATGAGTGTTGCCGCCTTTGTGGTATTTATTCGCCAACAGTTTGGAATTTTATAATGTTAAAAGTAATTATTGCTTTAATTGCCGGCATCTTATTCGGTGCAGGCATGATTATCTCTGATATGGTTTCCCCCGCCAAGGTGCTTGGTTTTTTAAATATCAGCGGCAACTGGGATCCCAGTTTAGCCTTTGTAATGGGCGGTGCACTGGCAGTATTTACGCCGGTTTATCATCTAATTATTAAAAAACGCAGCCATGCAATAAACGGAGAAAAATTCAGTTACACAAGTAAAACTGAAATCGATCCGACCTTAATCGCCGGCGCGGCTATTTTTGGTGCAGGCTGGGGCGTTGCCGGTTTTTGCCCGGGTCCTGCCGTGGCCAGCATTGGCGGAGGCTCAACCACTGTTTTTATCTTTATACTAAGCATGCTTACAGGTATTGTCATTGCTAAACATTATCTGCAAGGCCGCTTGCCTTTACCTCTTATCGGGCGCCGCAAAAAAACATGCTCGCTGTAAAGGTTAAATAAAATCCAATCTTCATCGAACAGCTGCCGGAATTTATAATCGGGCAGCTATTACCCTTCCTCTGATATTTTTATATTAAAATGGCTGACAACCGCGCTTAAAGGGTTCTCTGTACGGCCAGAATCAAAAAAAATTCCCCCGTTAAATCCGTAAAATTTAAGAAATAGCAGAACTGTGAGCTAATCCATTTGCCTTGTCTCAAAAAAAAACAAGATAAAATTTGTAGCCTTGATTTTTACATTCGAGCTGTTTAATCTCAGTCGCGCCTGTAACCCCAAACGTGATCAAGGAAGATTGGGGTGCACTTAACAATCAAGGAAAGGATCAAATAATGGCAATGGATAGAAGAGCATTTAATACATTTTTCAGCACGATAAGCGCCGTACTTTTATTACTTATGCTAGGCTGCCAGCCTTCAGATAAGGAGCTTAGCAGCATCAGGGTTACACCAAGCTCGATCACCTTAGATACAGGTGAAAGTATTAACCTTTCAGTGACAGGCCTCTATGTCGATCAGGAAGAAGAGGAGGATATTACCGCTTTACTGCTTGAGTCAGGTCTTTGGCTAAGTGCCAATGAATCAATCGCCATTATTGACCAGGGCAAGGTTACTGCAGTAGGTCCGGGTGAAACTTATTTAATGATTAAAATAAATACCTTTTCTGCAAAAGTTAATCTGATAGTTTCAACTAATGACGCTAAAACATCGCTAAGCAGTGCACAGCAAGCCAATGCGTTAGCCAAACGGGCGGTGCACAAGTTCTTAACAGCCGGCGCCACATTAAAAAACAAACGCTATCAACACAGCAGTAATGTTATCAATGGCAAACTTTACGTGGTGGGAGGAAGCTCTGAAAGCGGCACTTTAAATAGCCTGGAAATCTACGATCCGAAAACAGATACATGGAAGGCTGGCGCGCCGCTGACCACAGCTAGAAATCTGCACAGCGCCAACGTGCTGGGTGGCAAGCTTTATGTCGCAGGTGGACGTGACGCTAAGGGGAAAGCGCTAAGCAGCCTGGAGGTTTATGATCCCGCTAGCGATAAATGGCAATCAGGTGAAGCGCTGAAAAGCGCCCGCTATATGCATAGCGGCAGTATTATAAAAGGTAAACTG
>Ga0075011_10000749_pt1 | contig 17189 bp, 12 predicted proteins | sample TARM_MetaG_T_14_FD_72354 | JGI IMG/M metagenome (GOLD analysis project Ga0075011, IMG submission 72354) | Freshwater microbial communities from Pennsylvania, USA, analyzing microbe dynamics in response to fracking - TARM_MetaG_T_14 | ecosystem: Environmental > Aquatic > Freshwater > River... | reverse complement strand
ACGACTACATGGTCAAGTGCATGCAGGAGTTAGCGAAAGCGGAACCTGATATCGATGCACTCCTGCCTTGGAACTTCAAACACTAACAATATCGCCCCGTGGGTTCATGGCGCGGATACATTGGATCTGTGCAGTCTGCCATTAATAAAAGTTGGGCTATTTTTAGTAGGGATTATTAGTCTCCTGTTGCGCAAGCTTAGAAAGGGGCAAATCTGAGCTAGCGAGATCAGCTAGAACGGTGTTGGACAGAAACAATTTAGCGCATTTGCACTAAATTGTTTAAGTTGGATTAGGTAAAGTATCCTTTATACCTTGTGTGGTGACAAAAGTAAGGCTCTATTTACGTCGCTCTAAGATTATCGTGAACTGTAAATCGCATACTTCTAGATAATTTAGGCTCAGCAGAAAGCCTGACATCCATCGAATATGTATATTTGATTGAACCTAAAAGATGATCTTTGTTCTCTAGATTGTATTCGACGCCGACTACACCATTCTCATTAGTTTTTTGAACAGCGATAGTATCTAGGACACCACGACTAAGTAAGAAACAGTCTTTTACGTCCGTGTAATGTGCACGATAAATATCACAACCTTCCAGAGTGCATATATAATTTCTTTCTTTTTCACTTCTATAACTGATATCAAAATCCATCAGCAACTCTTTTTGGTACTTAGCTCTATTTAGCAGGTTTAATACAGAAGAACTGCTAACAAAAAGAATAGGATTTTCAATGCTGGGTATATATTCAACAATTAATTCAATCGCCTTCATATCAGAATAACACTGCAAATGATAGAGATAATTAAAATCAAATATTGAACGGAAGATATCTAATTTTATCCTATCGGGTAGGAATCTAGCATAATATTCCTTATTAGATTTTTCATTACTAGATCTAATTTCAGTTGTAAAGTTATACTTATCTACGCTCTTGAATGTGTAATTTCGCTGAAAGTCAGACTCAAGATAATCGCATAATTCAATTTTAAATAATGATAGAGGGTAGAAGTCTTTTTTATCTTTATCCAAAAAGTATCTAGATGCTTCTTGAGCAAATTCTTCTACCACTGCCAAATCTATTTTAGAATGCCTCAAACTTTCTTTTTGAAACTCTTTAATTTCTGAAATCGCTTGGTTCATAGACCTTATAAAGGTTTCAATTAGATTCTTGGTGTCCTCACTACTATCTAGTATTGACATATGAGGTATCACTTTACTATCTTCCTCAGCGTTCAATGTATTCGCGTAGTTTTCTGCAATCGAAATCCAACTATTCAATTCATACAATATAGATTCACGATTTGTATAGCTAAATAGCTCTGAAAATATTGTAGATCTAAGCTCAGGTGTTAGTGTCCATTCTTTACGTGAAATATAGATGGCGATTTGTACAAAAAATTCGCTTTGACTTTGGGCATTTGATCTTCCACGAGATGTGTATACCCTTCCTGAAACCCTTTTTTCATCATCTGAATCATTGAATAATCTACGGCATTCTCCAAGCCAATTGCCATAAGCATTATCGCTATATTTACCCCAATCCAATTGGCGAATATATGCCCCAATGATATCAGAGGCATTACCTATAGGTTCAGGAACATTCGAAGGCTCTTGAGACTTAACACCACGTCCCTTCATTAAGGAGTTAACCAATTTTTTGATTTTTGAGGAATTTTCCTCATTTGAAGCCCTGATTAGTTCACAAATGGCGATTAGCCTCAAGTCCTTATTTAAATTGCTAAAGCAAACTATATTTGCATCGGATTGATTGAATTCCGACCCATTAAGAGCAATATGCCACTGTGGGCTATCTAGAGGTTTCTTCAAATAATAGTGATTTAGAGCAGAAGAGTGCCATGATTGTGATCTATATGAAAAATCATCAATATCGAACGATTGTCGCCATCTACACAAAATGTCAACGCTCCATTCTAACTCTTCAATGTTTCCTGCACTCAAAGATACAGAAATCATATTGATTGTCTCTTTGAGGTGACATGAAGAGGCGAATAAGTTCTCGTCGTAATCAGAAATTACCACCTTGGATGGATGGATTTGATGTTGCCACCCTTCCCAGTATCCAACAAAATCTAAGAGCATTCGATTATAGGTGGCTTCTGCTCTCATATTATCGATTTGTCTATTGTGCTTTCTCCAGTCAATGAGTAAAAACCAACAAAAACCAGCACCTTGGAGCAGAGAGTTTATTTCTTGTCTAACCAGAGAGTCTCTACGAACATAAATTTTTTTGTAGAGATAAAGCATATCGTGAAAGAATGATGAACTATTATTAAGCTTCTCGACTGCCAGCCTAGCCAGTTGATAGTATTCACTCGAAAACTCATCTAAATAATTTCGACCTAAAAATGAATTGGAGGGTAGAACCATCCAATTATCAAGTTCATTGTTATCATTAGTGAATGATAGTACTGATGCGATTTCAGAGTGGGCATTAGCAAGGACATCCAAGTTTTCAGAAAACTCCTTCGAGTTCTCAGACTTTATAGAGTCATGTGCAGCACCGACAAAAGTATCAACGATTGTAGACAATTTTAGGTTTTTATTTGTTCGTCTATTAGAAAACATAAATGAGTGCTTAAGTACAAACCTCACAAATGGATTTATTTCAAACCCTTGATACCTAGCAAGCCGAAAACCCCCATTTATTTTTACAGGGGATAAATTTAAACTAAGTTCAGATTTATCCTTATTATTTTTGAGAAGTAGTGATTGGATATGTAACGCCAAGTTGATCAACGTATAGTTAACATCAACAATATACTTTCCTTCGAGGTTACCTCGAACAATTTCTTTGCAACCTTTATTTGAATAAAAAGAAATCGATGACTTAATTTTGATGTAACCATACTTTTCCTTGATAACACCAAGAGTAGAAGGTTGCTCTAATAGAAATGATGATAATCTTCCTTTAACGTCATGAATACATGATTCTTGAATCGTGTATCGCAACATGATCTTCTCTCTAGATGAATCATCTAAAATTTTGAATGTTTGAACAAAGAACCAAGCTGTTAGTGAAATATTAAGTAAAACCCACATAGCTGATGAGATGGAGAATGCAGCGTATGAGATCGTGCTAATGTGTGGAGCTATTAAGTATCCAATGACAAGGTATGCAGACAGAAACAAACCACTCAGCCCAGCGAACATAAACCCAGAATATATTTGGTAGACCGGCAATATTGCGTTCTTATCTGCCTTGTTTTGAAATAGAACACTAACCAAACCTACAACTAAAGGGTAGACAACAGCCAATACTGTCAGTTGACCTGATAGAAACGTTGTTTGCCACTCAGTGTAATCTTCCCAGTTAATTGAATCTAAAGGAGTTACCAATATCATCAAGGGAATGGATAAACTAATGAGGATTCCAAATAGTGAAAATGCTATCAGTGTTATAAACGAATACTTCAGATATTCAGTTGACCATCGAACTATATTCCATTCTAACCCCCCCCATCGATTTCTGAGAAAGTTATCATTTTTATAAAAGGTATCCTTGATGTCTTTATTGATTCTCTTTGACAGTGTATTGCATGGAAGCCAAATAAATCGTTTCATTTTTAACCGATAGAATAATGATATTTAAGGTATATATGACACATTATCCACATAATTTCTATCAGGCTCTGTTACTTAGTTCGGTGGAGCTAAGTAACAGAGCCAACGATCTGATTACACTAACCACACGACGTAGCCTCTTGCCTAAGCCTCTCTTACAAAACAACCGACTGGAAGTAACGTAACACTGCCAAGCGTTCATTAACGGTGATTCTTTGAGCTATTGGACTAATGAGGAAGCAATAAGTGACTGGATCCAAATCAAGCGAAGTAATTGCGTGCCGATAAGTCGATTCAACAACCTAGCTATCACAACTACACTACTAGCTTATTAATCCTGCATCACTTATATGAGGCATAGTATTAATGAAGCTGAATTAAACTTATGGGGCAGGTCTTGCTTTCCCTATACTTATTAGTTGATGCTTTTCCATAGCAAATTTAGATGAACAGAATGTGTATAACTTTCGCCCCTAACAAAGAATGGGGCAGATTTGAGCTAGCTACAGAGGCTAGCCCGCTTGGGAGGCTTCCTATCTAAGATGTACTGATGAGTAAATGGAGTGATTATGCTCTTTTAGCTGCATCCAGCTCATTTTCTGCATGTCGCATATCGTCTATGGCCTCTTTTAAATCTTCAGAGCTTATCGCACCAGCTCGATGAAGCCTTGCCATTTCCTTGTGATGCTGACAAGCGCGATCATACTTTTCTCTTGCTTCCTTTATTTCAGGACTTCTATTTATGTTGAACATAGACAACTACCTTATGTGATTGAATGATCATGTTAAACACTACAGTACAAAGATGAGTAAAAGTAGGTCAAATCACCTCACTGTGATATGTGAGATTGAGCGTCACCAACACGAAATGGGGCAAAGATAAGTTAGCGACGATTACTGCTCTGCTGCAACAAATTTAATGAAGTTATCTCTCGCGACATTATCCAATACCTCATTCCACTCAGCACTTTGTCCACGCAGTGGAATGAAGCGGACGCTGTCATTGGCGGGGAAACATCGGTCCGTGATACCCACTCAACTCTTTACCCAAATATCAAGCTCACCTAAAGTTTCAAGGCCAAGATAACCGTTGTTATTTCTAACTGTTGAACATTTCAGCGGCCTTCTGACCAACTTCTAGGTAAGGTCGTAAATTTTGATGAGTAACTTCAGGACAACAGTCTTGTGTTTGCTAAATAATAATCTAAGCCGGCTTCAGTAAGTTGAATACAGTCATGTTCAAAATCAACGAATGCTCGTTCAACGCAGTACAGTAGCAATACTCTTGTCTCAATTGAAAACTTATATGATTGTGCCCTTCTAATCTCACTAAACCTCATATTGCCTTTCGGCTTATACATAAGTTCGTGAAGCAGGAGTATGACATCTGATTTCATCTTGCTTCTCTTTAACACAAATTAGATACCGCTTATTTACAAAAGCCCATATTAAACGGCAAACGACGTGTTAATAAAAAAGGTCGCTCCTTCGAACGACCTTGGCAACACGCCAACAGAAGGTATATACAGTGGTACCTATTTAAAAACTCATTGCTTAACTTTGTCTCAGCGAGATTGGACTAAACCCGCACCTTCTTTTGCCTTACAAATGTAGATAAATTCTTTTAGCCCAGTTTCTTGTTCATATCTGGATTCAACTATTTTTTTGACTGTTTCCACTAATTCAATATGTACTAGGGCCACAACACAACCACCAAATCCACCACCGGTCATACGAACTCCACCTCTATCGCCTATCACTTCTCTGACCATTTCAACTAATTTATCAATTTCATTGACCGTAATTTCGAAATCATCTCGCATGGAAGCATGCGACTCTGCCATCAATTCGCTCAGTCGCTTAATATTATTAGAGCTGAGAGCTTTCGCTGCCTCACAAGTACGCATGTTTTCTGTAATGACATGACGAGCACGTTTTGCTACTACATCGCCGAGTTCACTTTTACGTTTCTCAAACTCTTCCATAGTCACATCGCGTAATGCCTGGACTCCAAAAATACGTGCAGCTTCTTCACATTGCTGTCGGCGCGTATTGTATTCGCTATCGACTAACCCACGCTTTTTATTAGAGTTAATGATAACGACAGCTAAATCCTCTGGGATTGGCACTGCTTTAGTTTCTAGAGTACGGCAATCCAATAACATTGCGTGATACTCACGTCCTTCAGCAGAAATCATTTGATCCATAACACCACAGTTACACCCAACAAATTCATTTTCTGCTTGCTGTCCAATCAATGCTATATCAGCTTGCCCAAGATCTAAATTAAACAATTCCTTAAAAGTCTGGCCTATTACAACTTCAAGTGCCGCTGAAGAACTCAATCCTGCTCCTTGCGGGACGTTACCGCTTACAGATATATCTACACCTTTAATCGGGCAACCTCTCTGCAATAAGCATTTCACTACGCCTCGAATATAGTTAGCCCACATTTTGTCTTCTTGGAATGCAATCTCTTTTGTAAGGTCAAATTCATCTATAGCATTGCCGTAGTCGACACAAACAATTCGCACTAGTTGATCGTCACGCATAGAAGCAGCAACAATCGCTTGATAGTCGATAGCACATGGTAATACAAAGCCATCATTGTAATCTGTGTGTTCTCCAATTAAATTAACTCGTCCAGGGGCCTGAATAATATGAGTTGCCTGATATCCCAATACTTGTTCAAAAGATGCTTTCACATTTTGGATTAGTTCAAACATAGTTAAATCTCAGATAAATAGTACTAATTAGATTTCCGAAAACCATACTCCAACATAAGGAGTTAAAGGATGGATTCCAGATGATGATTACTGCTCTTTATAGTGAATGTCACTCAGCGATCGTAAACGTATAGCCGCTTGCTCAGCCGTTAAATCGCGCTGACTTTCAGCTAACATTTCATAGCCCACCATAAACTTACGGATAGTTGCACTACGCAATAACGGAGGGTAGAACAATGCATGCAGTTGCCAATGATCAAGGTCTGTGTCAATTTCAAAGAAAGGGGCATAGTGCCAACCCATTGAGTATGGGAAAGAACATTGGAACAAATTATCGTATCGGCTAGTCAGTTTTTTTATGGCGACAGCAAGATCATCACGCTGCTCAGGATTTAGTTCGCTTAAACGACGAATGTGTGTTTTGGGTAGTAGCATTGTTTCAAATGGCCATGCAGCCCAGTAAGGAACAACAGCTACCCAGTGAGCAGTTTCCACGACGATACGGGTATCTTCTTTTAGCTCGGCTTGTACATAATCCACCAGCAGGTTACTACCGTGTTTCTGGTAGTAAGATTTGAGATTTTTCTCTTTGCGTTCGATCTCGTTTGGCAAGAAACTATTCGCCCAGATTTGGCCATGAGGATGAGGCTGAGAACAGCCCATGGTTTCACCCTTATTCTCAAATGCCTGGACCCAAATATAATCTTTCCCTAACTCCTCAATTTGCTCGTTCCACGTATCAATAACTCCACGGATTTTTTCTACAGGCAGTTCCGGCAAGGTTTTACTATGATCGGGGGAAAAACAGATTACTCGGCTCAAACCACGTACACCTTGGACTTGAAATAATGGGTCTTCTGATACTTGTGCATCCGGCGAATCAACCATTAAAGCCGCAAAATCATTTTTGAATACATACGTGCCTTGGTAATCTGGGTTTACATCACCAGAGATACGCTCATTTGTCGGGCAAAGGAAACACTTCTCATCGTAGGCTGGTAACTCATCAATCGCAGTTTTCTCATCCGCGCCACTCCAGGGACGTTTTGCTCGATGTGGTGAAACCAAAACCCATTGACCTGTTAATGGATTGTATCGGCGGTGAGGATGCTCAACTGGGTTAAATTCAACGTTTGACATTTTACTTACTCAACTATTTACTCATGCTAATCCGAAATACTGCAACGGATGAAATTAATAACCTTGTGGGTTGTTAGACTGCCACTTCCATGTATCTAGAGTCATTTCAGCGACACTGCGTGTAGCTTTCCAACCTAACTCTCGTTCTGCCTTACCAGTACTGGCCCAACATTCTGCAATATCACCAGGTCTACGAGGACAGATTTCATAGGGAACGGTTTTACCACAAGCCATGCCAAATGCTGCCGCCATTTCAAGTACGCTAGAACCTTTACCTGTGCCGAGGTTATAAACGTGTAATCCTGATTTTTTACCAACGGTTTTTAACGCAGCAATGTGACCATCGGCTAAATCCATAACGTGGATATAATCACGAACTCCAGTTCCATCATGAGTTGGATAGTCGTTGCCAAAAACAGACAGTTTTTCGCGACGGCCGACTGCGACTTGAGCGATAAATGGCATTAGGTTATTTGGAATACCTTGTGGGTCTTCACCCATAGTGCCAGATGGATGGGCACCAACTGGATTGAAATAGCGTAGCAAAGTGATACTCCAATCTTTTTCAGCGTGGAATAAATCACTGAGACATTCTTCCACCATGAATTTACTCCGACCATAAGGGTTAGTGGTTGCGCCTGTTGGAGATTCTTCAGTAATCGGTACTACGGCAGGATCACCGTAAACAGTGGCAGATGAACTAAAAATAAGACTTTTCACTCCAGCTCTGCGCATACTGCGAGCTAATACCAGTGAGCCATTAACGTTGTTATCGTAATATTCCAATGGTTTAACAACCGACTCCCCAACAGCTTTTAAACCCGCAAAGTGAATGACAGCTTGAATATCATGCTCAGCAAAAACTGAATCTAGGAAGGCTTCATCTCGAATGTCTCCTTGATAAAACTTAGGTTGGTTACCAGCTATCGCTTCAATTCTCTGTAAAACTTCGACCTTTGAATTGAACAAGTTATCAACAATAATTGGTTCAAGACCTGCTTCCATCATCTGTACACAAGTATGACTACCGATGTAACCCATACCACCTGTAATAAGTACTGCCACTGCTGGACCTCCTAAACTGGTTTCAAATTATTAAACTGCATAGTTAAACTTTGAAAATTGATACGTCTTTTGTTAGCGCCGAGGAAACTTGGCTAATGTCGCCATGGACACGAGCAATCGAACTGGCGCTATCAGTAATTTCATCACTCAGATTGTTAGTTAACTGTATTTCAGCATTCAACTTGTCCATCTTCGTACATTGGTTGTCAGCGGCTATAGAAATACTTGAATTAATCATGTTGATTTGACCTACAGCCTTTTCAACCAATTGAATTTGATTAATAACGTCTAACGTACTGTTTCGATTCAACTCACTATTTTTCAATACTTGAGACATCTGGCTTACTATTTGATCTGACGAACTGGAAAACTGGTCTAGAAATTCATCAATTTCTGTGGTGCTACTTCTTGTTCTAGAAGCGAGTACCCTTACTTCTTCAGCAACAACTGCAAACCCTTTTCCGGCCTCGCCAGCCCGAGCCGCTTCTATGGAAGCATTTAACGCCAGTAAATCGGTCTGATCGGCAATTTTTTGAATAGTATTTAGGATATTACTTATGCCCTTAGTGACAGTATCCATACCCCCTATTAACGAAGAGATCTTCTCTGTATCATCACTTAGAGTAATTACGATATTTTCCACGAAACTTCCTTTTTTTGCAGTTTCGCGAACCTGATGACTGACTTGCTCAGCAAGTTCCATTGACTCTTTTATTTGCTGCTGGACATCTAAGGAGGATTGACGAATATCGTCAATAGCTTCCGACAGGCTTTTGCTTTGAGCATTATAGCTAGCGACCGTCGATACATTTCGACCTATATGTGTATCAAGCTCTTCTCTTGCATTATTCAAAGAGCGATTAGAACTAGAAATGTTTAGAAATAAAGACTGTAGATTATCGATAAAGGTATTTACTGATTTGGTAATATCTCCAATCTCATCTTTTCGATTGAGTTCTATCCTCTGTGTCAAATCTGCATCACTACCCGCCAAACTTTCAACTAATATTTTCAATTTTGACAATGGGTTCAGTTGAATATTAAGTGTAAATAAACTAACGACTAACATCATAAATGCGCAAAGCGACATGTATTTAGTAATATCTTGGTTTATTCTTCCTGTAATACTATCAATATAGCTGTAATCAATATACGAACGTAAATACCATTTAGAATCAGCAACAGTAATTATATCGGTTTTCTTTAGATCTAAGTTTTCTTTACCTGTTGAATAAATAGTATTACTCTGCCCATCAAGCAGCTCAAAATAAACTCCAGGAATACTATATCGTTTAATTAACCCATCGATTAAACTAAGGTCGATGGTAAAAAAATCTACTACTCCATTTTTCTTCTTAGAAACAATGACTTTTGCTTGACCAGTTTCAGAAAAAATCTGAGTAAGTTTTATTCCTTCTTCATGATCACGAGCTAAATCTATAAAATACTGAGATTGCTCTTTGTTCAAACTGCCTTTATCACTTAGTGCAGTCTTGTTAATTAACTTAACAACTTGTTCATAACCAAGCTTTTGTTGGGTATCACGAATACCGATTATACCAAAATCAAGACTTTCTATAACTGAGATGTCTCTCTCGAGTGATTGCTTAATTTCACTGCTAATCAAATTTACATTACTAACCATGCGACTGTCGTAAGATTTGTTAATATAGTCACCAATTACAAACTTAACACTGAAAAAAGCCGCAACAATAGTTATTAGCAAAGACATAACAAACAGAGCTATAATCTTATTTTTCAACGACAATGGTTTCATAAAAAATCCAAAACAAAAGATTATTAAAGTGGGAATAGAGTTATATCCTGAACATTAACAAGAAATATAAATATCCAGTTAGATAAAAAGAAACAAAGAAAAACTAGTCAGTTGGTCAGGCAATTATTGCCTGACCTGTAGCAAAATTTAACTCATTACTTTTGAATTACCACCAAGCTTCAACTTGTACACCATAACTAATGGTGTCAGCGCTCTTACCATTGTCGAAGGTGTTATCATTTTCATTATCTTTGAAGTAACTAGCAAAGAATCGGATCTCTGGGCGAGCCATAATTGAATCACCTGCTGAGATTGCATGTGCTATCGTAAATTTAGTTCCACTAGATTTGTCAGAAGAACCTGAGTCCCATGTTTTCTCTTGATCAAAATAACCGACTTCGAAAATAGTTTTATTATAAGCTGACCAGTTATAAGTAGGACGAGCAACAAAAGAGAATAAGTCTTCTTTATCTAACCAATCACCATGGTCTTTCGCTTGACCGTATGTCAACACATGATTGATTATGAAATTGTCGGTGATGTTTAAATCACCAGTACTAATGAAACGATAACCTTTTGCTTCACTTACATCACCACTCCAAATGTCGTACCAACCACCACCTTGGGAGATAGCATTTTGCGCTAAGCCTTTATCCATATATTGAAGAACAAACTTGTTCCAACCCATTGAAAAGCTTTGGCTGATTTCGGCCGTTAACATCAATCCATTTTTTAGATCCTCTGTTAATGCCTCTTGCTCATCTGTTGGATTAACAAGTGCGTAATCGATACCAAATTCTGTCCATGAGCCTTCCCAAGGCGCATATCCGGAATAACGCATATCTAAGAAATAAGTGTTTAAATCACCGTAACTTGTTTCATTACCGCTAGAATCCCAAGTTGAAAGCGCATTATCTGCACGAATAATTGCAGTGGATAACGCCCCAGTGTCCAGTTTAATGTTTTCTACACCTACACCATAACCAGAAACATTCCAATACTTGGTGTCAATAATATGAATATCATGACGTTGATAGAAACGCTTACCAGCCCAAATAACTGCTTCGGGAGACGCTGGAATATAGCCTTTTGCTTGAATGTTTAACTGTTTAATCGCGAAGTTGGCACTGTCTTTTTTGCTCGACTCCGTTTCAAGATTACCGTCAGAAGACATTTCGAACATACTCTCAAAGTACATTGAACGACCATCTTTATTAAATAACTCTTGACCTAATCCTATTTCTGAATATGTATCATATTCATTCCCTAAGCGACCTAAAGTTGTTTTATTAAATTCATCCCCAGCTTTGGTACCACCGCCATCAGCGCTAGCTCCCAAACCAGCACGCACATAACCGTGGAAATCTACCGCTAATACTTGAGTAGCAGATAAAGAAGCTATAATAGCGACTGCCAATGATGCTTTTTTCATGTTTATTCCCTTTTGTATTACTTGATGTTATTGGCCGAGTAAATATTGCCAATATTTTATTTAAGACAATACTTACCCGTTAGACGAAATTCGTCTTATTTTTATATATTGGTTTTCATTCCAGCCTAATTAGGCTGGAATTAACTATTTATTGTTTTTGATAACGATGACTTGATATGGAGCAACGACTATATTGTTTTTAACCTCATCACCCGTGCAAGCATTGACCCAATCCCCCAAAGGACATTCAAGTTCCCGACTTTTATTCAAAAAGTTCATAATAAATAAATAACAAGATTGCTCGTCTTCGCGAGTTGTCAACGACAAGCCTTCAGGTATATTTTCGACTGGTTTACTAACACCATATTTTTCGGAAATAGAGCTGTAGAACAACTCATTAAATTCAACGTCTGTACGTGCTGCTATATAATAGGCAACCCCATTACCAAACTCGTTTTTAGTAATAACTGGACAGCCATCAAATAAATTCTCTCGGTAATAAGCAATAGCCTCCGCTGATTCTAAATGGATGTGCTCCATTAAATGCTTAATATTAAACTCCCCACTAAAACCTAGCTCAGAATCAGTTTCTATTTCAAACTTCACACTTTCGTGGTCATAAAGGGAATCAATTTCTTCAGCCCAAATACCGAACGTCCGGCGTAACGGGCTATTTGCACCACCAGGGAAACCGCCCAGAAAACATAAGTCGTTTTGATCAACGATTCCACTCCAGTAAGTAGCAATCAGCGTTCCGCCTTGCTTAACATATTCTTCGAAACGTTCCGCTACACCTGGTTTTATAAGGTATAACATTGGCGCAACGATAACCTTGTAAGGCGTAAAGTCACATAATTGCTCAATAATGTCGCAGTTAATTCCCTGTCTCCAGAAACCTCGGTAATGGTCGCACACCGTTTGTTCATACTGCATACCTTCATTACGAGGGCCAGAAGCATCATCCATAGCCCAGCGATTTTCCCAGTCAAAAATGATCGCCACTTCTGCCTTAGTCGTCGTTCCAGCCACATCGTTTATTTGTTTAAGGTACTCACCTACAGCAGTCACTTCTCGCCCAGTACGGGTGTCCGCGTGTCCAACATGGTCGATAACAGCACCATGAAACTTCTCGACAGAACCACGGCTTTTTCGCCACTGGAAATACTGTACAGAATCAGAACCGTGAGCTACTGCTTGCAACGAAGAAAGCAAATGAACACCATCTTTTTTGAGTTTGGTGATAGGCTGCCAGTTTGTTTGACTTGGGGTCGATTCCATCAACAAAAATGGCTGATTTTTCAACGTACGCATCAAATCATGATACATTCCTGTATAACAAGCTAACGCGACCTCATCATTGTCTCGGTGCCATAGCGGATAGCTATCCCAAGATACAACATCAATGGACTTGGCCAACTCCCAGTAGTTGTAATCGTAAAAGTATTCCATGAAGTTTGCTGTCGTTGGCAATTCAGGGTTAATACGTTTAAGAGGAGCAATCTCATGCTCACAAAAGTTCGATACACGATCTGTACAGAAACGTTTCCAATCCAACTTGAGTGCATGAACAGAGTTTTCACCAATCGGAGATGGTGACTCAATTTGTTCCCAACTGGTGTATGTATGACTCCAGAAAGCACTCCACCATAGCTTATTAAGGTTATGTAATGAGCCATATTTGTTTTTTAGCCATATGCGAAACTCTTCTTGGCAGTAATTACAATGACAATCACCACCATATTCATTTGAGACATGCCAACCTATCACAGCAGGATGTTGGCTGTATCGTTCAGCCAACCTAGTGTTCATAATAGCTACTTTGTTACGATAATTTGGCGAACTATAACAATGGTTATGTCGCTCTCCATGAAGTTGTTTTACACGAGAGCTATTAACTCGAAGAACATCAGGATAACGTTGAGATAACCACGCAGGGCGAGCACCACTTGGTGTAGCCAAGAACACTGAGATGTCATTTGCTAGCAAGTTATCCAATACATTATCAAGCCACTCAAATTGGAATTCACCTTCCACAGGTTCAAGTGCAGACCAACTAAATATTCCCACAGACATAACGTTACATTGCGTCTGTTTCATCAGCTCAATGTCTTTTTCTAAAATATCCGGTCTGTCTAACCATTGTTCAGGGTTATAATCAGCCCCATGAAGCAAGCCTTTTATTTTAGGGATGACGTGTTTTTTATTATTCATTGTTGCCCCTTAAATACTTTTAATGACGGTAAGGCATTGCCTTCATAATCGAATAGAGCTTGGTTTTCCCATGAGTTGCCCACATCCCACTTGTCACCGCTATATTCCATCCCCGCCTGCGTTGACCAAGTCGCTCCATCAATCGGTAACCACGCTGGCTCCCAGTAATAAATCCCTAACCCTTGATTATCAGGAAGTTCGTTCAATAGAGTCATAATGTCAGCCAAATATTTAGCCTGACCATCGACTGAGACACTGTATCCCTCAATCGGTCCTGCCTCGGAGTAGCTATTCCCCAACGCATCACCATTTTCAGTGGTAAATGGGAAAGATGTCTCGACTAGAACAATAGGTTTGTTGTAGCGACTGATCACATCGTTCATATTGGCTTTTACTTTATCGATTGGACCATGCCACCATGGGTAGTAAGACATACCAATCACATCGAAATCGACACCACGTTTAGTGATTTCGTCAAACCACCAACGAAATAGACCGTTGTCGCCCGCTTCCGCAAGATGCAGCATAATTTGAATATCTTTACCGCTGTCGTTGTCATGAACGGCTTTGATGCCGGTTTTTAGAAGAAGTGATAGACGGTCGAATTCCTTGCCATCTTGTCCCCAACTTTTACCGTCAGGCCAAAGCATACCGCCATTCAGTTCATTGCCAACCTGTACCATGTCTGGTACGACACCTGCAGCTTGGTGTGCTTTCATAACTTCTGCTGTATAGTCGTAGACTTTCTGTGTCAGGCTCTCAAACGTGAGTTGCTCCCACTCTTTTGGCTTTTGTTGCTTTTTAGGATCTGCCCAAAAATCGCTGTAATGGATATCAAGTAGGAATGACATACCGTTTTCTTGTGCGCGTTTACCAAGTTCAATGGAACGCTCTAACGTATTATTGCCGCCTCCAAATACATCACCAGTAGATGACATAGGGTCTACCCACAAACGTGCACGGATAGAATTAACACCATTATTTTTTAATATCTTAATCAGATCTTCTTCACTACCATCTTCATAATATTTCCCACCTAACTTTTCTATTTCAGGCAACATGGAAATATCCATACCACGAATAAAATCAGCTCTCAGTTGTGGAGCAGTTATAACAATATTATCTGTATTAGTATTAATATCAGAGCCATTATTATTTGAAGAGTTTACAGATTGACAGCCAGCCAAAGCCACTGCCGCACTAATAAGTGCAACCTTAAATTTTGTATTCATATCTTTCTCTCTAGTATTAGCCTTTAGTACTACCCGCTGTTAAGCCAGATACAAAGTATTTTTGTAGTGATAAGTAAAGAAGCGCTACAGGTATTGAAATAAGCACAGCACCTGCTGCATATGTCGTATAACTTGCACCCATTTTTTCCACAACTAAATTATATAATCCAATCGGCAATGTATAATTTTCAGGTGTTCTTAATATAGTGGTTGCGAGAATAAAATCGCCTAATGGCCCCGTGAAAGAGAATAATGCCACTACCGCAATAATTGGTTTTGAAATAGGCAGTATAATTTCCAAAAAAATGCGAATGTTACTCGCGCCATCCATTTTTGCTGATTCATCAAGATCCTTCGGTATTGCATCCAAATAACCTTTCATCAAATACGTATTCATCGGGATCATCCCCCCAACATAAACCAGTACTAATGCAAGATGGCTATTAATCAATCCCAACATCTGCGCTAGAACAAATATTGCAATTAAGGCTGAGAATTGAGGGATCATCTGCAACAGAAGGAATAACATTAAGCCATTTTTCCTACCTCTAAAACGAAAGCGTGAAAACGCATATGAGGTACATGACACACTGATCAGCGTCAGTACCATGGTCATAAAGCTGATTTTCAAACTATTCCAAAACCAAGTCAGGTAAGCGACTTTCTCATTGGCAAACAAAGTTGAATAGTGACTTAGAGTAGGATTGTCGGGAAAAATGGACTCACCCATGATGCTATTGCCTGGATAGAATGATGCACCAACTGTCCACACTAACGGGTATATGATGATCACGGATACCAACAGGATAAGGCTGTAACTCAATGTCAATCGGATGCGATTACTACGTTTAATACTCATAATTATTATCTCGCCTCTTCTTTGAATGACTTAGTCATGCGGAATTGCCAAAGAGCAATGCCTACAACGAAAATCGATAATAGCAACGTAATTGCAGATGCAATTCCGTATTGTGATGAAGACATTGTCAGCTTATAAATCCAAGACACTAGGATATCGGTACCACCTGCATTACTACCAATAACCGCTGGTCCTCCATTATTAAACAAGTAAATAATATTGAAGTTGTTGAAGTTGAATGTGTATTGAGTGATCAAAATCGGAGCAATCGAGTACAGCACCAACGGCAGCGTAATAGTTTTTAGCTGTTGGAACTTACTCGCACCATCCATCGTCGCTGCTTCATAAAGATCATTTGGAATTGCTTGTAGAACTCCTGTTGTCATTGCGAATACAAATGGGAAACCCAACCAAGTTTGAATCATGATTAGCGCAACTTTTGTCCAGAATGGGTCTGTCAGCCAAGCTTTAGGTTCAATACCAAAGAAATCGAGAATCACGTTATTGATAACACCAAAGCTGTCGTTAAACATCCCAGTAAAAATAAGAATGGTAACAAAACCAGGTACCGCCCAAGGAAGAATAAAGATAGTGCGGATCAATGGCTTAAATTTAAGGTCTTTCTGGTTAACCAAAATCGCTAATAAAACGCCGACCGTACATTGCAATGTTGAAGCAACTAATGTCCAAACAACTGTCCACTGCAAAACATCAATAAAGGTGTTTCGCCATAAATTAATTTGGAAAATATTGAAAAAATTCTTTAAACCAACCCAATCAACCAATTTAGCAGGCGGTGAGTTGTAGAGGTTGTAATTAGTAAAGCCAATAGCAAAACCAAATATGATCGGAAATACAACAACAAAGACTAGAAGTATAAACCCCGGACTTATCATGAGATAAGGAAAGCCCGCATTGATAACATTTCGATATTGAACGCGTAAAGAATTAAGCTCTCGCCCTTCGTCAGTTAACTTACCGTTTTGATATGCGTCACTTATACTTAGTGCATAGACCACCAGGCCAAATACCACCACTAATGAAGCAATAATACCTTCTGCAAGCAGGAAAACTGAGTTATCTTCAGGTAGATTTTCACCAAGTGTTACAAGTCCCCACATCCCATGTGAAATGAAATCACGAGTTACTGCATAAAAACTT
>Ga0075011_10000747_pt1 | contig 17207 bp, 9 predicted proteins | sample TARM_MetaG_T_14_FD_72354 | JGI IMG/M metagenome (GOLD analysis project Ga0075011, IMG submission 72354) | Freshwater microbial communities from Pennsylvania, USA, analyzing microbe dynamics in response to fracking - TARM_MetaG_T_14 | ecosystem: Environmental > Aquatic > Freshwater > River... | reverse complement strand
AAGCGCAGTCTGATGGTAAGAAACAAATGTGTTCCCAGAAGTAATATAATCATCGGCCACCCCCATAAAGCCGAACTAATCTGCGCGGTTAACTCTTCGAACCGTTCCATACGTGCTATGCATTACAATTGTACAGCAAAAGTAGTATTTTAATATCAAATAGACAAGCATAAATCATATTAGTTGCATTTAGCAGATAGCCATTAATTCTATTGGTTCACCTGTGAAATCTTTCATTATCGCTCGAATATGTAAGGCATTTTCTATATACAAGAGAAGGCAAAACGATTGCATAAGCAAGCAAATAGTTGGTTCACCCCAATTTTCGTAAGGGAGAAATAAAACGAGCATTAACTCCTGATTATCAGCATATTATAAACGCTAAAACAGCAATCCTAAAAAATATTTGAGGTCACTCTTGGGTCACATTTCTCGGGGCGACCCTTCCCGTACAAGATACCACATTCCAAAAGGGTCATTTGTATAGTAACAAGAAAATACAGGCGCAATAAATCCGCCGACTTTAATAAGCTATTTTTTTCCACTTCACCCTACCATTCTGCTAAAAACAGTGAAACATATACATAGTCTTTGGAAGCGAGCCGTCATGTACATGCCGGCTTTATCGAAAAACAGCCTGCTGCCCAGTAATTCGTTTCCCTAAAGGCAGCAAACAGAAAATACAAACATTGATTTCTTATAGTAAAACGGTAAATATAATAAACCTGATACAAGTTTCATGAAAATGTTAAGTGTTGGTTGTGGGAGGAATTTCATTGGTACTTTTACCAGCATCAGCAAACACCTTACTCAAAAAGATATTATATGCTAAAAAGCCTATTAATAGGGCAATTCACTCTAAACAAGGCAGAAATGAGCCACGAAAAGATACGCTAAGGGAAAGCGAACCTAAAGCGACACTAAAAATGCTCCTACCCATCTTTAAACCAAGTGAGCATTTTGTTTATTTTAAGAGAATTATATAGTAATAATTAATAACACAAAGATCGTTCTATCTTTTTAGTTAAGTTCTCCCGGAAAGCTCTTTATGTTTTAAAAAAAGCTCTTTATGTTTTTGAAAAACATAAAGAGCTTTTTAAGCAAGGTATATCATTTCTCCTTACCCTCAATTTCCACCGCCTCACTAGCCTTTCGTGCTTCCTCGAATTTCGCTTTCATCGTAGGGTTTTTATGAGTCAATTTACGGATGGTGAGATCATCAGTATCTTGATTGGCAAGACGCAGGTTGTTCTCGCTACCAACCAATTCCTCGCGTACTTTCTGGAGTTTTGCTATAGTAGCATCAATGTCTTTAATTGCATCACCGAACTTCTTGGAAGCCAATTCGTAATGACGACCGAACTTACTTTTGAAGTCCTCAATTTTAGACTCGAAGTTGGTTACGTCTACTTCCTTGTTCTGTGCCAAAGCAAGCTGCTTCTTGTATTCCAAACTCTTCTTTGAAGCCTGTACCAACAGATTGATAAAAGGCACAAAGAATTGTGGACGGATGACATACATCTTTGGATATAGGTGACTCTTGTTCACGATACCGTTGTTGTATAGGTCATTCTCAGCCTCCAACAGACTCACGAGCACAGCAAACTCACAACCCTTCTTCTTGCGATCCTCGTCCAACTTTTTCAGGAAATCTTCATTCTTGTGTTTGGTGGCAGTAGTGTCCATCTCGTTCTTCATCTCGAACATGATAGAGATATACTCAGTGCCATCCTCTGAGTCACGGAAGATGAAATCACCCTTCGTGCCATCACTCGTATCATTATCCTTGTCGAAGTAAGCATTAAGCATCAACGGACGCAGATACTGCTCAAACTCAATGCTGCAATGCTGTTCCAATGTTTCACCAACCATCTTTGTAGACATCTTGGCCTTCAAGTCTTTGTAGTAATCCAACTGCTCCTGCTTCATCCGCAGTTCATCCTCATGACGTTTCATCAAAGCTGCCGCATGAATCTGAGCCTCTCGTTTCTCTAGCTCCACAGCACTACGCAACTCGGTTATCTCTGTATCCTTAGCCTGCACACTCTGCTGGGCCTTGTTGCGCTCCTCCATTACAGCCAACTGCAACTTGCTGTCACTTTGCGCAATGGTAGAATTCAACTGAACGATAGTCTGATCCTTTTCTGCCAGGGCAATAGCCATTTCGCTTGTCTTTTGAGCCTCAACGCCATCCAACTTAGCCTTCAGACGCTCAATCTCAGCATCCTTAGTACCCAGCTCCAATTCCTTCTTTGACAACTGACTCTGAAATGACTGATTAGCCTTGGTAGCCGCTAGTTGCTGCTCAGTCTTATGACGTTCGTTTAGTTCTGCCATGCGACGATTTATTTCCGCATCAAACTCGGCATTCTTCACCTGACTAACTATTGAAGCATAATCCGCTTCATCTACTTGGAATACGCTTCCACATTTAGGGCAATTAAGTTGACCTCTACTCCTCTTCAATCGCAACTCTACAGGATCAATGCGACCTTCATTTAGCTCTCGCTGTTCATTCAATTCCTTCATGTTCTAACTTGGGATTTAAAATTACTAATTCACGTTATCGATTGCAAAGGAAGTGCGCATGAGTGCAGTCTATCTGCATAGATAAAATATTTTTCATAAAAGCATGCGCTATTTATCGAGAAAAGCATTAAATTTAGCACGTAAATATTAAATTAACTTGAAATCATCTCACCACACAAACTGAGAATCTTTATGCCAGTAAACAAAAACGCAATGTTGCGCTATCAAGTTCTTGATCGTTGCTTCAGCGACTTCAAAAGAAAATACGAAATTGACGACCTTCTTGAACAGGTCAACGATGCTCTTAATGATTTATATGGCACAGAAGTAGGTCTTCGTCAGATACGTGACGACATCAAGTATATGCGAGATAGAGTCACCTACAATGCCCCTATCAAGGCATATCAGTATGATGGTAAGAAATGTTATTATCGTTACGAAGACAGAGATTTCACTATCTTCAACAATGAGCTCTCCGTAAAAGAAGTGAATGAACTTCGCTCTACTATTGAGATGCTTGGCAAATATAGAGGTGCTACCGGTAACGCATGGTTGGAAGAGGTTATTTCAAACCTTGAATACCGTTTTGGCGTAAAGGCTAATAATGACAATGTAGTAGCATTTGAACAGAACTCTCAATTGAAAGGTATAGAGTTTCTTTCTGATCTCATTGATTCTGCTGTCAATCACATGCCTCTCCATGTTTTATATCGCACCTATAGTGGCAAGGAAAAGTCAAGCATTGTTCACCCTTATCATCTTAAACAATATAATAATCGTTGGTTCCTTTTCGGTTTAGAAGAAAGTGAGAAGTATGGCAATCACATAACCAACATGGCGCTTGACCGTATTGTGAGCTTCTCTCACCCTACAAATGTTGCGTTCATACCTAATACTGACATTAATTTCTCAACACGATTCAAGGATATTGTTGGTGTAACCATACCCGAAGATCGCCCCAATCCAGAAGAAGTGCTGTTGAAATTTGAACCGGCTCGCTTCCCATACATTGTATCTAAACCAATACACTCTACCCAGAAGGTAATTAAAGAGGAAGAGCATACATTGTCTATCTTTGTACGTCCAAACAAAGAGCTTGAAGCCAGAATATTTTCATTCGGACAGCAGGTAGAAGTAATGAAGCCAGAATGGCTAAGAAAGCTAATAGCAGATAAAATCAGAGAAACATATAAAAAATATTTTCCTGTGCAGAAAGAGGGCACAGAAAATGCATAACTTTGTATCAAATTAATAGTAAAACAACAAATTTAGCATTATGAGCAACGATATACAGCGGCAGACTACGGTCAATATTCAAGAGAAAGCAAACCTTATTTGGGCTATCGCAGATAAGGTGGTAGGTGTTTACAAGCCACACGAGTACGGTAATGTCATCCTCCCTATGTGCGTTATTAAGCGTTTTGAAGACACATTGGCTCCTACCAAACAGGTCGTACTTGATACCAATGCCCAACTTGATAAGGATGGTATTGTGGTAAAAAAGGGATTTTTAGAGTCTGCTGCAGGTCAGCAATTCTACAACCTCTCTCCTTTCACTTTCCAGAGTCTGCTCAATGATCCGGAGAACATCAAGGAGAACTTCGAGTCTTATCTCAACCATTTCTCGGAAAATGTGATTGACATCATACATCGTATGGATTTCGATCGCGAGCTACAGAAGATGGCCGACAATAATGTGTTGTATCTTGTCATCAAAGAGTTCTGTACACCAAAGGCTTATCTTGGAGCTGACCAAGTGGCAAGTGTTGACATGGGTTACATCTTCGAGGAACTTGTACGTAAGTTCTCTGAGAGTTATGACGAACAGGCCGGAGCTCACTTTACTGCACGTGACATTATCTATCTCATGGCAGAATTGCTTGTGGGTGACAACGAGGAACAACTTAAGCGTGAAGGTATCACAGCCTCTATCTATGACATGGCGATGGGTACAAGTCAGATGCTCGGTTGCTTAACAGAGCGTTTTCTGAAGATTGATCCAGAGGCTGAGATTACAAGTTATGGTCAGGAACTCAACAACCAAACCTTTGCTATTGCCAAGGCTGACACACTCATCAAGGGTGGCAATGCCGACAATATGCGTCAAGGAGATACCCTTGGCGATGACAAGTTCTCGGGCTATAAGTTTGACTACATCGTCTCTAACCCTCCTTTCGGCATTGAGTGGAAGACGTCAAAGAAGGCTGTCGAAGATGAACAGATGCTTGGAGAAGCAGGACGCTTTGCTCCCGGACTTCCTGCTATTGGTGACGGACAGATGCTGTTCCTCCTTAATGGTGTTGCAAAGCTGAAAGAAGAGGAAGGGCGTATGGCTATCATTCAGAACGGTAGTAGTCTATTCAAGGGCGATGCAGGTAGTGGCGAGAGTGAGATTCGTGGTTACTTATTAGAGAACGACTGGTTGGAAGCTATCGTACAGTTGCCTAATGACCTGTTTTACAATACTGGTATTGCAACCTACATCTGGATTGTAACTAAAAACAAGAGCGAGGAACGCCGGGGTAAAGTTCAACTCCTTGATGCAAGCCAGTGCTATGACAAGCGCAGAAAGAGCCTTGGTAACAAGCGTGTAGAGATTAGCGACCGTTGTCGCGAGCTCATCATGGATGCTTACAAAAACTTTACCAATTGGAGCTACCAGAGTGAGGATGAAACATTGAAAGTTGAGAGCAAAGTGCTTAACAACGAACACTTCAAGTACTCTAAACTGACTGTTGAGCGTCCGTTGGTTGACGAAGAGACTGGTGAACCAATCCTCAAAAAAGGCAAGATACAGCCTGATTCTAAGAAGCGTGATACGGAGACAATATCTTGGGCAGAGGACATCGACGAGTACATGCAGAGAAATGTATTCCCATACGCCCCTGATGCTTGGATTGACGAAAAGAAGACCAAGATAGGTTATGAGATTCCTTTCACCCGTGAGTTCTACAAGTATGTTGCTCCACGCAAGAGTGAAGACATCTTTGCGCGCCTAAAAGAGCTTGAAGAGAAAGAATTGGATTTGATGAATAAGATTCTTGGATAATATGGCAAAGACTTACGATACATATAAGGATAGTGGCATAGCTTGGATTGGGAAAATTCCTAGTGAATGGAAAGTTGTTCGCCAAAAGAATGTTTTTGCATTGGGTAAGGAACTAGTTGCTGAAGATTGGAACACGACTCAATTATTATCACTTACGACGAAAGGAATTAAGTGTGTTAATATCGGAACAACTACAGGAAAGGTTCCAGATTCTTATAACACGTACCAGATAGTCAAACCAAACAATTTGGTGATGTGTTTGTTCGATCTTGATTGCTCTGCTGTTTTCTCAGGATTGAGTAATAGTACAGGTATGATTTCCCCAGCATACAAAGTGCTTTCAGTAAATGATGGCTCTGACCCAAAATATTACTCATATTGGTTCAACTATATATTTGACGGAAGAAAATTCATGTTTCTTTCAAAAAGCATTCGCTATTCGCTAACGTATGATGAATTTTCCGCTTTAGGTATTGCAAGTCCTTCACTTATAGAACAAAAGTCAATAGCTACCTTCCTTGACAAGAAATGTAGTGAAATTAATTCTTTGATTTCCTTGCAAGAGGAAATGATTAGTGAATTTCAGGCTTATAAACAGTCGGTAATCACAGAGGCTGTTACCAAAGGCCTTGATCCTAAAGTCAAAATGAAAGATAGTGGTGTTGAGTGGATTGGTGAAATTCCAGAAGGATGGAATACTCAGAAGTTACGCACATTAGGATGGACTCAAAACGGTATTAGTCAAAGTGGCGATTATTTCGCTGAAGGATTCCCTTATCCTTTTGTGAGCTATCCTGATGTATATAAGAACTATTCGGTTCCTTATCCAGTAGGACGTGCTAATTCAACTGAAGAGGACAGAAAACGCTTTTCACTGATTGAAGGGGATGTCTTATTCACCAGAACATCTGAAACTATCGAGGAAATAGGTTTTGCTTCTACATGTTTGGACACCATTCCTGATGCGGTTTATTCTGGTTTTTTGATTCGCTTTAGACCAAGTACAGATAAGCTCTATAAAGGCTACTCTCAGTATTACTTTAGGAGCCAAATACATAGAGCATACTTTGTAAAAGAAATGAACCTTGTAACAAGAGCTTCTTTAAATCAAGACCTTCTAAAGAACCTTGTTGTCTTGCTCCCTTCTATTGATGAGCAAAAATATATTGCAAATTATCTTAACACTAAGTCTCAACAGATTGACACCCTTATTGCCATCAAACAAGAAAAGATACAAGAGTTAAAGGACTACAAGAAGAGTGTTATTTACGAATACGTTACAGGAAAGAAAAAAGTTTAAGTTATGACACATACAGGTTTACTTGAGAAGAACTTTGAGGCAGATATTGAACAGTATCTGCTCTCAGAAGGTGGCTATACTAAAGGCACTCAGGTTACATACGATAAAGAAAAGGCTATCGATCTTGAAACACTGATACGCTTCATCAAAGACTCTCAGCCCAAGGCATGGGAGAAGTTTGAGCGTGTGTTTGGTGCCACAGCAAAGGCTGAGTTATACAAGACCATGCAAGGTGACATCCTGAAGTATGGCTTGATTCATACCTTGCGCAAAGGTATCAAGAATCGTGGTATTGAGATTCAGCTTTGCTACTTCGCTCCTGCCTCTTCCCTCAACCCCGAGTTGATTAAGAAGTACCAGAAGAATATTCTTGAATGTACCCGTCAGTTCGCGTATAGCAAGGATATCAAGAACTCCATTGACATGGTGTTATTGCTCAATGGTATTCCTGTAGTAGCAATAGAACTGAAGAATCAGTTTACCGGTCAGGATGTGAACGACTCCATTGAGCAGTGGAAGACCAATCGCAACCCGAAGGAACCACTGTTTCATTTCGATAATCGTATTCTTGCCTACTTCGGATGTGACCTGTATGAGGCAGCTATGGCTACAGAATTGAAGGGAGAGAAGACATTCTTCATGCCTTTCAACCAAGGTAGCAATGGTGCCGGAGAAGTGGGTGGAGCGGGTAACCTTCAGCGTGACGACAATGAATATGTAACTTCATACCTATGGAAGAATGTACTCTGTAGAGACGTACTATTGGCCATCCTTCAGCGTTACATCATGTGTCAGGAAGAGACAAAGATCTCGCTCATTGTAGATAAGCATGGCAAGGAGAAGGAAGTGTCTGATACAAGTACTAAGATTATATTCCCACGTTATCACCAACTGGATGTAGTTGAAAAGCTGATTTACGATACTGAAAGCAATGGTCCGGGTATCAATTATCTGATTCAGCACTCCGCCGGTTCTGGTAAGTCTAACTCTATTGCTTGGTTAACGTACTGTCTCGCCTCACTTCACAACAAGGATAATGCCAACATCTTTAAAGGAGTCTTCGTCGTCACTGACCGCCGAGTATTGAACCGTCAGCTCCAGGAAACCATCTTGGGCTTTGAGCATGTTGATGGCACGGTTACAACTATTACAGAAGATGACAGCAATGCAAGCAAAAAGCTACGTGACGCTATCAATGCAGATAAGACTGGAATCGTTATCACTACCCTACAGCGTTTTCCTCAAATCTATGAGCAGATTAAGAAGCATGGTGGAGATAACTATGCCATCGTAGTGGATGAAGCACATTCAAGCCAAAGCGGAAAAAGTGCAGAGAAACTGAAGGCTGCCCTTGCAGACACAGACGAGGCATTGAAGGAACTTGCTGAATGGGAGGACAAATCTGTTGAGGAACTGGAAAAAGAGCAGGATCGGCTGATGCTTGACTTGCTGAGCCAAGGACAGCATAATAATCTTTCCTTCTATGCGTTCACAGCAACTCCAAAGCCAAAGACTCTCCAGACCTTCGGTATTCTTGCCGAGAAGGGTGAAATAACTGATAAAGATAAGTACAAGGCCTATCACAACTATTCTATGCTTCAGGCTATAGAGGAAGGCTTCATCAAGGATGTGCTAAAAAACTACACCACATTTCAGATTTCATACGAGATTGCACGTATGTCTGAAGACAATCCTGATTATGAGGAAACACCTGCAACTATTGCCTTGAAGGCTTTCCACGATAATCACAAGGACACGATCAACAAGAAGACCGCCATCATGGTGCAGAAGTTCCGTGAGGTGACTCTGCAGAACATGGAAGGACGTGCAAAAGCTATGGTGGTAACATCAAGCCGTGCTCATGCTGTTCGTTACTTCTTCGCCATTAAGGAATACTGTAAACAGCAGAAAATTACAGACATCCATCCTATGGTAGCATTCTCTGGCAAGGTGGAATATCAGGGCGTGGAATATACTGAGCCAAAGCTTAACAAGAGAGGTAAGAAGACTATATCTGAGGATAAACTGCCACTATACTTTGCAAGCGATTTCTACAACATGCTGATTGTGGCAGACAAGTATCAGACAGGTTTTGATGAGCCTATGTTGCATACCATGTTTGTGGACAAGAAGCTGAAGAACGTGAAGGCTGTACAGACTCTCTCACGTCTAAATCGTTTTCAACCTTTGAAGAAAGACACATTCGTCTTTGACTTTGTGAATGCACCTGAGGAAATAAAAGTTGCATTTGAACCATTCTATAAAGGCACAGAGTTGATCAACCCTGTTGATGTGAACTACGTATATACCTTCCATAAGGATATTGAACTCTACCATCTTTGGACAACGGACGATGAAAACAAGTTTTATGATCTCTTCGTTGCATCATCAAAAGACAAGAAGAACAAGTCAAAACTTGGTACGCTGTCTAATGTTTTAAAGCCTGTGGTAGAGAGATTTGAGGAACTGGACGAGGAAACTCGCTTCGCCGTCCGTGGCAAAATAAAGAATTTCATCCGATTCTATGCCTATATGGCACAGATTGCTCGAACCTTTGACCGTTCATTGATGAAGTCATACATCTTCACTGACTACTTGAATCGAGTATTGCCCAAGAATCCTCGTGAGAAGGTGGATCTGGAGAAGAAAGTACGTCTTGTGAACAATACGATCAAAGCCAATGAAATAACTTCAATTAACCTTGGTGGCGATAAACCAGAGATTAAGGGTGAGAACCCGGGAGCAAGCCGTAAACAAGAAGATACTCGCGACTTGCTGGATAATATCATCGATAAGGTGAACATAATGTATCGTGGTGAGTTCTCTGAGGCTGACCGCGTGATGGTTGAGGGTATCTTTGATCTTATCCAGAAACAGGCAACCAAGAAAATGGCAAAGCAAGCTGTTGGCAATGATGAGAACCAGTTTGTTGACAGTATCTTTCCGGACATCTTCGGTAAGGCTGCTCAGCAGTGCTATACCACACAAACAGACTCATACCGTAAGCTGTTTGAGAACCAAGAGTTCTATCAGACGCTAATGAAGCAAATGGGGCATGCCATTTACGATCGTTATCGTGAGCAGGAGGCAAAGGCTTATACTTTACAGAACTTGCAGGATAAGATTATCCCTTTGATGCGTGAGGACTTTGCCGGACTTGCAGGTGTTAGCAGAACACTTGAAGAGGCGTTTGGATGGATGATAGATGTGTTGAAGGTACGCAGTATCAGTAAGTACAATGGTCTTAGCGACACGATCCTCAATGCTCTGTTCAAACTCTATTGCAGTCCTAACACCCTTACCTTAGCCGAGAAGCGTACCTATCTCAAAGTTCTGGTAACAGGATATGAATCATACCTGAAGAAACTCTACTTCCTCATAACTGACAAGGAGGTTACTGATAAGAATGGTGATACAGAACATGCGGCTCTTAGCAATGCTCTCTATTTCTTGGAGCTGAACAAGTTGAAGTTCAGCGACAGGTCTATCGATCAGAAGTTTGCTCAATATGTAGATAAGCTCGTCAACTTACGAAACGATGAAAATCATCAGGCAAAAAGCCTCGATGCAAAAGAGGTGCATTTAGGCATTCACATTGTAACTGTGATGCTTCTGTACGTTACCTTCAAGAATATCACCAAGCTTGAAATGGTTGAGAATAAGTTTAAAGTATTAGAAGACGTGGAGAATGACCTCCAAGTTCACAACTTCCTCCGTCAGATGGTGGCAGTTCAGACAAACATCTCAATCCTTGGTCTTGCAAAAGAGGCAATCCTTGAATTTGGTATAAAATATCCTGCCATGAGTCTCTTCGAGTGGAATAAACTTGCTCGCAAGTATGCCGACAAGTGCGTCCAAATGTATGGAATCAAGGACGTAGAACCAATCAACTGGATGGCAGCAGATTTTCATCCTGAATAGTGTAACATGACCTTTTCATCTTCTTTTCAGTATGTACGAAGCTAACGAAGCACCTTTCCCTTTCTGGGGATCAGAGACAAAGACAAAAGGCGGTCGAGATCCATTGGCCGTTCAGAATAGTAGTGTAGCTATTTATAGCAATTTGATAACCGGCATTACTAATGTTACTGGTCGAATCCGATACAACGGATTCTTCTGTTGGCTACTGACTCTGATTGCAAAACGATTAGGAAAAATTGACATCACAAAGATTGATAGTCCTACAGAACAAATAAAACTAATTCGTCGGGGGGAACTGCTCCTCGCATATATAATGCTACAATCACATCGAGAGGTAACTGGAGTAAGTGGAAGTCTTTTTGCCCAGAGTCATTTCGAATACGAAGAAATAGAGCTTGCATGGGGTGCTGATTACGAAAATAAATCGGAGCATGAAATATACTGGCAGAATCCTTATGGAATCTTTGGTCAGTATTATATCGGTGCGTTATCTCAGCTTCAGTTGATATTTTTACCTGGTGGGGATCATAAATCATATCGAGTAACACCAGAAGGTCTAAAACTTGCAAATATCTATCGTGAATCATTTACTGATGATGTTGAAAACCTCTTTTGGGAAAGCATATACAATGGTACAGTAGCCAAGGATAAACTTGCATCCATGTCTTGTTTGGCACTTCATTTAATTGATAATGAAAATGAGTTGAATGAATACCAAAGGATCTTTAGTAAAACAGATAGACGAGATATTACCGGTAGTGATATTCGCCACCGTATAAACTCTATCAAACTCATTTTGGACTATATCAGGACAAATGGAAAGGATGTTTTACCTAAGAACATTGTTCTTTCTTTTTTGAAGTATAACTTTGAAGCGGTTCTGGAAAATATGGATAATGCAACAAGTGAGCAATTATCTTGGTTCTTGTATGAACTAAATGAATTGTCTCATGCTGCATACGAAGCCTTCCATTTTGCAATACTCTTCTCAATAACAGATGAACCACAACCATTAGACACAATCCTTGAAAGGTTACAGCAAGAGTTTGAATCTTATCCTGATGAATCAAATTTATCAGAAGATATTTACCTCTTATATGATAGAGTAATGCAATGTTACAAGGACAAAGAATATGGATCACTTGTGTATGAGGCTTCACATCTACTTTTTGCCTTGTGGAATGCAGTCGAGCTGTACGCAGATTCATTGATGGAGTTTGCTCAGCAGGAGAATTACGATGTTCAGCACCCAGGTTTTGCTCCTTCATTATTGGATAAGTTGAAAGCTTGCTATGCAGGAACTATAAATTGGGATTTTGCTGAAAGTTGTATATATCATGCTATCAATGACCATCTCAAGAGCTCATACAGCAAATCAACTATAGGTCATGGCCTCGCACACAACTATATGGTTGAGGATGAACTAATCTGGAAATTGAGAAAATCTGAACCAATCAGAACCTCTCCACGTCTTCAAAATGTACTCCAATACATTGAAGACATTAAGTGGATAGAGTTATCGGGAAATTACTATATAATCTCAGAACGAGGATTAAATATTCTGAACAATGATTGAACAAAAACATCTTATACAGAATATTCCAGCCGGTAAGTTTCATTCTGTGCTGATGACATCCTTTTCAATTAACCTCTACTATTGGCAAATCCAGTTGTTGAGGACTTTATCAAGCAAGGGTATAAACTATGTGTCAGCAGTTGTTGACTCTGCTTGTTTGTCTGATCAACTTCTAAAGTTCAGTAAGGCTTTCAGTAATAGAAAACCGTTGGAGTTCAGCTTGCATGGATATAAGTCTAAAGGGGCTTTTCATCCAAAAATACAGTTCTATGTAGGCAATGATAACATTCTTGTTCTGATCGGATCCGGAAATCTGACAATCAGTGGACATGGAAAGAATCTGGAAGTATGGACACCTGTTATGGTTGACAACGTCAATAGTACCGTTTATCCTTTTGTCCGCGATGTATGGCAATACTTAACCACTCTGTATAACGAACTTGGCGACGAAGCTTACAATGTTATCAAGGCTATTGAGGAAAATTGCACATTGTTGCAAAATGAATTTATTTCAACTAATACAGAATATCAGATTGATAGTGACAGTTATATTAAGTTGTTTGCCGATGGAGATAAGACACTTTTCGAACAATGTAACGAATGGATTGGTACAGAAAGAATTAAGACCATCACAATAATGTCACCATTCTACGATAGCCGAGCAGATTTCCTTAAAGCTTTATACAATAGATATACCCCAGAAACAATTAACATTATTGTCGAAAATGGATTTGGTGCACCTCCAAAACCCCAATCGATACCTGAATACGTCAATATATATAGTTGGGAAAATGCTATTCCTGAGGGGAAAAAATATCAGGAGTTTTTCCATTCAAAGTGCTTCTTCTTTGAAGGAGAAGAATTCAATTATATGGTTTGTGGTAGTGCAAATGCATCTGTTGCAGCATTTGGTATTCCTGGAGTTGCATCTGTTAATAAAGAAGCGAATGTGGGTTATAAGTCTTCTGTAATTGATTACTTTGCAGAATCAGGTATTCGATTGACAAGTCCAATAACACCTGAAGAAGTAAAGCGGAATCCAATTCAAACTAATAATGATTCATCAGCTAATATTGTTATATGGATCAAAGAAGCATCTTATGAGTATGACCGTTATACTGTTAAAACTCAGAATGATATAGAAGTAAACGACGCAAAGATTACCTTCTATTGTGGTAATAGACTTAAATCAGAAGCGTTCCAATATCAAGCACATACAGGTGAGTATACGATGGATGGATTCTTCGGAGACACATTCAATCCCCTCTATGTTGAAATAACAGACCTAAATCTGAATCTAATTTCCAACAGACAGTATGTTATTCCTTCACTAAGTATGGAGTATAATAACCCTTCACCTAATAGCATATCATATCGAAAAGGGTGTCGTGCAATTGAAACTGGTCAATTTGTGAATGGGGCTATGCTTCGATTCATGGAGCAAATTCTCACTGATGCAGAAATAAAGATGTCAGCAAACAGCTTGGTAGAGAAGATAAGGAATGATAAACTAAAGCAAATACAAGGTGGCCAGTTTACTTCATTTGAAGATTACATCAAAGATGATGGTATAGGCATTACAAGTGATTCAAGGTCGCGTAAGAATGAGACCTCAATTTCTCAATCTACTCTTTTGTTTGATAGCATGATATCCTATATTGCTAAATCTGCTAAGGAGAAGGAAGAGGAGGAAATGGATAATGAAGAAACGGAAGATATTAGGACATCAGAAGGTAAAGACACTTCGTCCGGACATACTCGCACAAAGATGAAGTCCCAAAGTGCAGACGATATAAAGAAGCGTGTAGATATAATGCTTAATAAGTACATAGAGCAACTTGAACCAATAGCGCTAAATGAATCTAAGCCGAATACTATATACTTGGCTGAGACGTTGAAGAAGTTTATGGCAGCAGTATTCTTTATCAACAGGTTGCTTAGCTATAGATTTGTTACAGAAGAGAATCCTAATGATGCACAAACGCTTCTTAAGATTCCCTACTCTACCTATAATCATAAAACTGCTACAGAATACATCTATCGTATCATCAACCTATTTGCTCTGTATATTATCAAATGTAATGTACAAGAAGAGACAAATAAGGTGATAAAGACTAAAATTGACGAATATAAACAGTATGCTTTTGAACTCTGTTTATCCGTTATCTCTATCTGTGATTGGTTGAATGAAGGGAATGCAAATTATGGGATAATCGACTACACAAAAGAGGCATCTTTACGTAACATTCAGCTCGCTTTAGGTGGCAGTATAAAAACCAATTCTGTATCAAATATATTCAGGCGTTTAGATAAATCCATGCAAGATCTTGAAGGATTTGACAAATCACACCTTAAAAGTTTGATAAGTCAAAATATATCCATACTTGTGAAGCCACTACAGGTATATCCTAACGGAAATTTAGCTAACACGGCAGAATTTGGGTATGTCGCATTATTGCCACATCCAAAGCAGAATATTACAGCATTCCCATGTACAATGGCAAGTACTTACGACAAAGAACGTAAGATGCATTGTCCAGAGTATATGTATCATTACGAAACAAAACGAATATTACGTAGAGCACCAAAAATATAACTATTACATTCAATCTAAATTCTCAGAAATGTGCGCATTGCAAATTTTCCCAATCTCATTCCAATAAAAAAATGCTTCAATATTGGATTTTTTGAGCTTGTTGAGTTTGGTATTTAATGGTTCATTTATTACAGCATTCCGCAATGGCTCGATATTTTGAGGGTCAAAATGGACTGCGGTTGTTGCTTTATTCGCAATCAACACAGAAAGATATGCCGCTTTAGAAGCATTGGTAATGGCACTGTCGATATTGTATTTTTCGCTATGGATAAAACTTTGTATTCTTTTTGTTCCTGTTTGAAGGAGTTTGAAAGTGGCAGGCTCTACCTGACCTCTCAGGCATATACATAGTGAAGTTTGAAAAATATCATCAAGTACCTGAGTTATGTTTTCAGGGTCGAGATTTCGGTATTGCAACTCAACAGCGGCGAACTTTTGGAAAGTTTCGGTAACCACCCTTAGGTCGGTGGTTACGTCAAACAAAGAGGCAATATCAAAAAGCTGCTTTATGATTTCCATAGAACAATCTTTATCTCCTTTGAAATAAGGAATACCTGTAGTGTTTGGAGCATAAGCAGTAAGTTTATCGCCCAGCATATCAGCTTTACCCGGAACATTAACCATAATCGGCTCTCCCTCTAATTTCAAGAAACGGCTTTGAATGGGCAGTTGCTCAATGTCGTGATAATGAATGTCCTCAAACAAGACATCCAGCAGAATACATTCTGTTTCGGTATTAGTAACGTAAGTTACCTGATAAAAGAATTTGGCATGTGTTTTCGGAATATTATGTGCTGTAACCCGTTCTACTAATCTGACATCGCCAAAGCCGTATTCCTGAGCATGTTTCTGTACAAATTCTTCAATATTTGTACCGGGAGGGCAAATGATATCAATATCAATGGAAAGTCGCTTTGCGCTATCCATGTGAAGCATTAATGCTGTACCACCTTTAAACACAAACGGACAACCCGATAGCACCAAGGATTCGAGAAGCGAAAAAGCCCTTATCGATTTTTCAATAAGTGCTATATCTGAAAACTTGTTTTCAGCAGCCACCTGCGTCATCCATTCTATCGTCCGACTATCGGTGTGAATCATAATTTATTGGCGTTTATTAGTTGTTCGACTTCTTCTTTTCGTCCCCGACGGGTGGCGTAGCGTAAGAGCTTATTTTTATTTACGTTGTGCCTTTCAAAAATCGTTGTATAAACATAGTTTATTTCCGAACCCTGTAAAAATGAAAATTCCACATCCCCCACAATATCTACCAGTACCTTTTCTATTGTCGGGGTGTTTATACCCTCCACCAATTGCAATGGCGATTCTGATATTAACGGACGAATAATAATTGCATCGTTGGTGCTTATGTATCGTTCAATATCATTGAGTGAAGGTAGTAGAAAAACCCTTTTATGACTATCTACCTTTAAAAAATTAAAAACAGATTCAGCCACCTCGCGTTCTACATCAACAAATAAAAAATTCACGTTTGGAATGTGATGCATGTATGGTATTAAGGTCGAAGCAGGCCATAAGCAATAACCTACAAAAGGGAACTGTTTTTTTATTTGTTGATTTATTTGTCTTATCTCTTCGGAGCATACTACTGAAAAATCCTTTCTTGCATCATCGGGCAATTTATAAATACCTCTTTGAACGCGAATCAATTGTCCCGATTTTAAAAGACGATTTAGTTGTTCAGAAAGAGTCCCTGGTGAAGCAATTTGATCTTCGCTCATCAAGTTGGCTATTAATTCTTTACGCGTGAACAGCTTATGTGTAAATGCGTAATTTAATATGTCGTTCGTTGTAACCATATAACATACATAACGAGGACAAATATATCACTAATTTGGCAATAAACAACCTATATTGCCAGATTAGTGATAAAAAACATTCAGAAGAAAAACCAGGCTTGAATATTACGCTTTGTCAGACTTGTTATGCGCAAAGTAAATAATTAAACCATTGACAGAAAAGTTCATTTTCTATAGACTGGAGAGTAGAAACATTAAAAGGGTGTGCTAATATTAATTAACACACCCTCATTTTACTCTGATTGATTATCTCTAATCGTTCTTTACTTCACTTCCTCAAAATCAGCATCTTGAATATTATCACCATTCTTGCTGTCATCTGCATTAGCTTGTCCGGCATTCATGTCCGGTCCGGGCTGTGCTCCGCTTTGTGCATACATCTCAGCACTTGCAGCTTGGAAAGCAGTATTAACCTC
>Ga0075011_10000746_pt1 | contig 17212 bp, 11 predicted proteins | sample TARM_MetaG_T_14_FD_72354 | JGI IMG/M metagenome (GOLD analysis project Ga0075011, IMG submission 72354) | Freshwater microbial communities from Pennsylvania, USA, analyzing microbe dynamics in response to fracking - TARM_MetaG_T_14 | ecosystem: Environmental > Aquatic > Freshwater > River... | reverse complement strand
GTCGCCCCCCTGATAGTCCACTTCCGCCCCACCCGCAACATTTTCGAACAACCGCCGCCCGGGCGGCGGTTGTTCGAAAATGTTGCGGGTGGGGCGGAAGTGGACTATCAGGGGGGCGACGAAATGCGGATTGAAGGAAATTCCGGCCGAAATGCGCGAGGAGGGGTTCCGGCGTTGGGTAGCTGCGGGGGATTTCCGATCCGGAACGCCCTGAAGGGGGAAAACATGAAACGCATTGTTATGTTGGTCTGCGCGCTGGTGCTCTGTGCTTCCACGGCCCTTGCCGGTACGCCCGTGAAAGTGGCCCACGCCACCTGGGTCGGTTACGGTCCGCTGTATATCGCCGAGGACCTGGGCTATTTCGACAAGGAAGGCCTGGACGTGGACCTGGTCATCATCGAGGATGAGGCCCAGTACGCAGCAGCGCTGGCCTCGGGCAACATCGACGGCCTGGGCAACGTGCTCGACCGCGAGGTCATCCACTTCGCCAAGGGCACCCCCGAGGTCGTGGTCTTCGGCATGGACGAATCCTCGGGCGGCGACGGCGTGGTCGCCTCGGGCGAGATCAAGACCGTGGCCGATCTCAAAGGCAAGACCGTGGGCCTGGACAAGTCCTCCACCTCCTATTTCTTCTTCCTGTCCATCCTGGCCAAGTACGGCGTGGACGAAAAGGACATTAACATCACCGAGATGGGCGCTTCCGACGCGGGCGCGGCCTTTGTGGCCGGACGCATCGACGCCGCCGTGACCTGGGAGCCCTGGCTGACCAACGCGGGGCAGCGCGAGGGCGGCCATGTACTCATCTCATCCAAGGATATGCCCAAGACCATCGTGGACGTGTTCGTGCTCAATTCGGATTACGTCAAGGCACACCCCGAGGTGCCTGCCAAGATGACCAAGTGCTGGAACAAGGCCATCGCCTGGTATTCGCAGAACGCGGACAAGGGCAATGAGATCATGGCCAAGGCCATGGGGCTGGACACACAGGAAATGGCTGATATGGCCGCGGGCGTGACCTTCATCGGCAAGGACGACAACAAGGTCTTCTTTGACAAGTCCAAGGCCAACAGCGTGTATGAGGTCGCCGAACGGGCCATTTCCTTCTGGAAGTCCAAGGGCATCATCACCAAGGACGTGTCCGTGGATACGCTGATCAGCGCCGACTACGTCAACGCCGAGTAGCATGAAACAAACTATCCCGACCGGGCGGAAAGGGGCGTGGCTGGCCGCCGCGTCCCTGTTCGCCGTCGTTGGCGTCTGGGCGGCCCTGGCCTATACCGGCTCGGTCAAGCCCCTGTTCCTGCCGCCGCCGCACAAGGTCTTCCTGTCTTTCGGGGAGATGTACAACGAGGGCATTCTCTTCTCCTACACCTGGGACAGCGTCTACCGCGTCATGGTCGGCTGGTCCCTGGCGACCGTGATAGGCGTGCCGCTCGGGCTGCTTATCGCCACTTCCAGGCGCGCCTCGCACATGGTCGCGCCGGTCATGGAGTTCGCCCGCTACCTGCCGGTGGTCGCCCTGGTCCCGCTGACCCTGCTTTATTTCGGCATAGGCGACGCCCAGAAATTCGCCATCATTTTCCTGGGCACCTTTTTTCAGTTGGTCCTGATGGTCGCGGACAGCGTGGCCAATGTGCCCGGGGATCTGAGCCGGGCCGCCGCCACCCTGGGCGCGAACCGCATGCAGACCTACCGGCTGGTCCTGTTCCCCGGCGCGCTGCCGGGCATCATGGACGACCTGCGCATCACCGTGGGCTGGGCCTGGACCTATCTGGTGGTGGCCGAGCTGGTGGCCGCCAATTCGGGCCTGGGTTACATGATCCTGCGTGCCCAACGGTTCCTGGCCATCGACCGCATCTTCGCCGGGCTGATCATCATCGGCGTGCTCGGGCTTTTGACCGACTACCTGTTCAAGCTGCTCGCGCGCATCATAACCCCTTGGAGTGAGAAACGATGACCATGCTTTCCATCAACAACATGGGCAAGGTCTTCGACTCCAACAAGGGGGAGGTGACCGCGCTTGAGGACATCAACCTGACCGTGGACCGGGGCGAGTTGGCGGTCATCGTCGGGCCTTCGGGCTGCGGCAAGTCCACCCTGCTGAACATCGTGGCCGGGCTGGAGCAGGCCACCTCGGGCGAGGCCGTGCTCGAAGGCGAGCCCATCACCGGGCCGGGCGCGGACCGGGGCATGGTCTTCCAGTCGTACACGCTCTTCCCCTGGCTGACCGTGCGCAAGAACGTGGAGTTCGGCCTGCGTCTCAAGGGTGTGCCCGGAGCAGAGCGCGCACAGACCGCCCGCAAGTACATTGACCTGGTCGGCCTGGCCGAGTTCGAGAACGCCTTGCCCAAGGAACTCTCCGGCGGCATGAAGCAGCGCGTGGCCATCGCCCGCGTGCTGGCCAACAAGCCGGTCATGTTGCTCATGGACGAACCCTTCGGGGCCCTGGATGCCCAGACCCGGTTGCTCCTCCAGGAGCTGCTCCTGGACGTCTGGCGGCAGGAATCGAGCACCATCCTGTTCATCACCCATGACATCGACGAGGCCATCCTGCTGGCCGACAACGTCTACATCATGTCCAGGCGGCCCGGCCGGATCAAGGCCAAGGTCCCGGTGGGCATTGCCCGCCCCCGAGACCACAAGGCCTCGCTGACCCCGGAATTCTCCGAGGTCAAGTCGCATATCATGGACCTGCTCTGGGAAGAGATCTCGGCAGGCTAGGCCGGGACCGTGGTCTCCCCGTCCGCTTGACGGCGACGGGGTACGGTTCGGACGTGGTTCGGGCCGGGTACTCGGTCTCGGGCAGTGTGGACACCGGCGAGGGGAACAACGTGGTCAGGAGCGGGTATAAGGTCGACGGCGAGATTGTTTCGGAGGGCGGCACGGTCGCGGTGGCCGTGGGCGGGTTCTCCGATCAAAAGGGCGATTTGCCCCCCTTGTCCGCGCCGGTCCGGGAACGATATGCGGACGCCTTCGGCGACCGTGGCGAAACGCGCTACCGCCTGCGTCGGGCCAATATTCCCGTTTAAATCGCGTTGCCAGCACGGTCCGTCAGCCCTTTGATTCCGATCAAAGGGCTTTTTTGCGGTCAGGCGTGAAAAAGGCCGCGACCCGTGTATCGGGGCGCGGCCTTTCGGTTGCCGTTGGAAGCTGCGCTTTACGCAGTATCGTCCTTCTCGTTCGACGCGTCCTGGGCCGCCGGAGCGGATGATTCCGCGTCGGCCAGGTACAGGGGCGGCTTGTACTTGAAGACCCGGCGCAGCCCCACGTAGAGGAGCGGGATGAAGAACACGCCGAGCACTGTGGCCGAGATCATGCCGCCCATAACGCCGATACCCACGGAGTTCTGCGCGCCGGAGCCCGCGCCCGAGGCGATGGCCAGGGGCAGGACGCCGAGGATGAAGGCGAACGAGGTCATCAGGATGGGCCGCACGCGCAGCTTTGCCGCCTTGAGGGTGGCTTTGATGACGCCCAACCCCGCGGCCTGCTCGGCCACGGCGAACTCCACAATGAGGATGGCGTTCTTGGCGGTCAGGCCGATGGTCGTCAGCAGACCGACCTTGAAGTAGACGTCGTTGCTCTGCCCGAAGGTGCTCGCCGCCAGCAGGGCGCCGAAGATGCCGATGGGCACGGCCATGATGACCGCGAACGGGATGGACCAGCTCTCGTACAGGGCGGCCAGGCAGAGGAAGACCACCAGCACCGAGATGGCGTACAGCGGCGCGGCCTGGTTGCCGGAGAGTTCCTCCTGGGCGGACAGACCGGTCCAGGACATTGCGTAGCCGGGCGGCAGCTGGGAGACCAGCCTCTTGACCTCGGCCATGGCGTCGCCCGAGCTGACTCCTTGGGCGGCCTGGCCCTGGATCTCCAGAGCGGAGGAGCCGTTGTAGCGCTCCAGGCGCGGAGAGTCGTAGGTCCAGCGGCCTGTGGCGAAGGAGGCGAAGGGAACCATGCCACCCTTGTCGTTGCGCACGAACCAGCGGTTCACGTCTTCGGGCTGCATGCGGAAGTCCTGGTCTCCCTGCAGGTAGACCGGCTTGACGCGGCCTCGGTCGATGAAGTCATTGACGTAGTCGCTGCCCCAGACCGTGGACAGGGTGGTGTTGATGTCCGAGAAGGAGAGTCCCAGCGCGCGGGCCTTTTCCTGGTCGATATCGATATGGTACTGGGGTTCGTCCTCCTGGCCGTTGGGTCGGGTGTTGGCCAGCAGCGGGCTCTGGGCGGCCATGCCCAGGAACTGGTTGCGCACCTCCATGAGCTTTTGGTGCCCGGCGCCGTTGATGTCGCGCAGGTAGAAGTCGAAGCCGTTGGAGTTGCCCATGCCGTGGATGGCCGGCGGAGCCAGGGTGAAGATGCGCGCCTCGCGGTTCTTCATGAAGGCTCCCATGGCCCGTCCGGCAACGGCCTGGGCCGATAGGCCCGGGTCCTCGCGTTCGTCGAAGGGCTTGAGCCGGATGAAGCCTATGCCCACGTTCTGGCCCGCACCGCTGAAGCTGAAACCGGCTACGGTGAGAACGCCCTCCACGGCTTCCTTCTCGTTGTTTAGAAAGTGGTCGCTGACCTCTTCGAGGACCCGTTTGGTCCGCTCCTGGGTGGCACCCGTGGGGAGTTGGACCATGGTGATCAGGATGCCCTGGTCCTCCATAGGCAGAAAGGAGCTGGGCAGGCGGTAGAACATCCAGCCCATGATGCCGGTGATGAGCACGAAGACCAGCAGGAAACGGCCGGTGCGGCGCAATATCCAGGCCGTGCCGTCGTGGTAGGCGTTGGTGCCCCGGTCGAAGACCCGGTTGAACCAGTTGAAGAAGCGGAACTTGCTCTCGCCGTGGGTGGGCTTGAGCATGGCCGCGCACAGGGCCGGGGTCAGGATCAGGGCGACCACCACGGACAGGAGCATGGCCGAGACGATGGTTACCGAGAACTGGCGGTAGATGACACCCACCGAGCCGCCGAAAAACGCCATGGGCACGAATACGGCGGACAGGACTGTGGCGATGCCCACCAGGGCCCCGGAAATCTCCTTCATGGATTTGCTCGTGGCCTCGCGTGGGCTGAGCCCTTCGGTGGCCATGACGCGCTCCACGTTTTCGACCACGACAATGGCGTCGTCGACGAGCAGGCCGATGGCCAGAACCATGGCAAACATGGTCAATGTATTGATCGAGTACCCCAAGGCCGCGAGCACCGCGAAGGTGCCGAGCAGGACCACGGGTACGGCGATGGTCGGGATGAACGTGGCCCGGATGTTCTGCAGGAACAGGAACATGACGATGAAGACCAGGATGATGGCCTCGATCAGGGTCTGGACGACTTCCTCAATGGACAGTTTGACGAACGGCGTCGTGTCGTAGGGGTAGACGACCTCAACCCCATCCGGGAACGTGGGTGTAAGCTCGTGGATGGCTGTTTCCACGGCCTCGGCGGTTTGGATGGCGTTGGCGCCGGTGGCCAACTGGATGGCCAGGCCCGCCGTGGGGTGGTTGTTGTAGGTCGTGCTGGTGGTGTAGCTCTCTGCGTCGAGCTCCACCCGGGCCACGTCGCGGATGCGCACCATCGAACCGTCCGGAGAGCTCTTGACGATGATGTCGCGGAACTGCTCCGGGGTCTGGAGACGGCTGCGCGCGGTGATGGTCGCGTTGAGCTGCTGGCCCCTGACGGCGGGGAGGCCGCCGAGCTGTCCGGCGGAAATCTGGGTGTTCTGGGCCTCGATGGCATGGGCCACGTCGCTGGGCATGAGCGAGTATTCGGTCAGCTCGTCCGGGTTGAGCCAGATGCGCATGGCGTAGGACGAGGCGAACAGCTGGGTGTCGCCCACGCCATCCACGCGCTTGAGGGTGTCGTTCAGGGAGCTGTCAACGAAGTCGGCGATGTCCGTGGAGGTCATGGTGTCGTCGGTGGACACGAAACCGAGGACCATCAGGAAGCTGGCGGACGACTTGGTCACGCTCAGGCCGTTGCTTTGAACCACGTCGGGCAGCTGGGAGGTGACCTGTTGCAGCTTGTTCTGGACCTGCATCTGGGCCACGTCCGGGTTGGCCGCGTTGGTGAAGGTCAGGGATATCTCCGTCTCACCCGTGGAGGTCGACGTGGAGGTCATGTAGTCCAGGAAGTCGATGCCGGTCATGCCCTGCTCGATGACCTTGGTCACCGAGTTCTCCACGGTCTTTGCGTCCGCGCCGGGATAGTTGCAGGTGATGCGGACCGTGGTCGGGGCGATGTCGGGGTACTGGGAGATGGACAGGGTCCTCAGGGCCAGCAGCCCGCCCAGCATGATGACGATGGCGATGACCCATGCGAAGATGGGCCGCCGGATAAAGAATTCGGACATTTTCGGCCTAGCTTTCCTTGGCTGCGGTAGCGGGGGCTTCGGTGGCGGAGGCCGAAACGGGTTTAATCTCGCCGGTGGCGTCATCCACGGTCATCTGCTTGACGGTCACGACCTGGCCCGGTCGGACGGACTGGGAACCCTGGATGATCAGGCGGTCGCCGTCCTTGAGGCCGGAGCCGACCAACCAGGAGTTGCCGTGGCTGCCGCGAACGTTAAGAATGCGTTGCTGGACCTTGTTGTCCTTGTCCACGAACAGGGCCGTGGCTTCACCCTTGGGGGTCCGGCCAACGGCCATCTGGGGCACCAGGTAGCCGTCCTGGTACACGCCGTCCTGGATGATGGCCCGGACGTACATGCCGGGCAGCAGGAGCCGGTCCGGATTGGGGAACTCGGCGCGCAGGGTATAGGTGCCGGTGGACTCGTCCACCTTGGCCCCGGAAAACTCCACGGTCCCCTCATAGGGGTAGATGGTCCCGTTTTCGAGCTTGAGCTTGACCGTCATGGTCTTGCCCTCGACGGTGATCGCGCCCGAAGCGATGGCCTGGCGCAGGTTGAGCATGGTGGTGCTCGACTGGGTCAGGTCCACGTTGATGGGATCGAGACGGCGGATGGTCGTCAGCGGCTCGCTCTGGTTGGCGGTGACCAACGTGCCGGGGGTCAGGTCGGACTTCTCGACGCGCCCGCTGATCGGGGCCTTGACCTCGGTGTAGTCCAGGCTGATCTTGGCGCTCTCCAGGGCGGCTTTGGCCGAGGCGATGGCGGCCAGATCGGACTCGTACACGGACTTGGCGTCCTGGTAGTCCTGCTCGGCGATGGCGCCCTGGCCGATCAGTTCGGCATAGCGTTTGGCCTTGCTTTCGGAACTGGGCAGGGATGCCTGCGCCTTCTTGAGGGTGGCCAGCGCATTGCTGTATTCGGCCCTGTAGGTCGAGGGTGCGACCCGGTAGAGCACTTCACCGGCCTGGACTTCGCTGCCTTCGCGGAACAGCCTCTCGCGGAGGATGCCGTCCACCTGGGGGCGGACTTCAGCCACCAGCGAGGCGGTGGTCCGGCCCGGAAGCTCGGTGGCCAGAGGCACGGACTGCGGGTGCAGGACCTCGACGCTGACTTCCACCGGAGCCCGGGTGGCCGAGGCCTTGGGGGTTTTGTCCTCGCAGCCGGCCAGCCCGCCGAGGGACAGCAGAGTCAGCAGGAGCAACGGGACAAAAACTATACGGCCCGCTGTGAAACGGGAATAGAGGGACAGGATCTGCAATGCGGATTCCTCCTTGACGCTTGAAAGCGACATCATTTACGGTACTCGCCAGTACTAATATGGTCGGTTTGCCATACTGTCAATCGAATAAATTGTGAAAAATTGTTAAATGGAGGTGGCGAAATGGAGTTGGATGGCAAGGCCCGCCGGGGGCGACCCAAGTCCATGCCCGACGCCAAGCGCCGCGAACAAATCGTCTCGACAGCTGAAAAATTGTTTGTCCGCAAGGGGTATGCCGGGACCTGCACCCACGAGATTGCAACCAAATGTAAAATATCCAAACAGACGCTGTATCGACTTTTCCCCGGTAAGCTCGATCTGTTCGTCGCCGTGGTCGAGGCCCATCGCCTGAAGATGATCGACTTCGGCGACGGGTATGATGACCTGCCCCTGGATCAGGCCCTGGCCCGCATGTTCATGATAGACATGGACCAGGAAAGCTACGAGATCCGCGCGGGTTTTCTGCGCACGGCCAACATGGAGTCCCTTCAGCATCCGCAACTACGCGAAATCCTGCGGTACCATGGCGGACAGAAGGCGGTCGAGGGGCTGGTGAACTGGCTGGACCGACAGTGCCGCAAAGGTAGGCTGGTCCTCGCCAACACGAGCCTTGCGGCCCGCATGCTTTTGGATTCTTTTATCGGCTCCGTCTTTCTCGACGCCTTGGGCGGGTTCACCTGGATCGATCGGGAGGAGCGAATCGCCCACTTCAAGCAGTGTATCGAGATCTTTCTCTATGGGGCCCTGCCGCCGGAGGGCCGCACCGCCCTCCCTGCCTGCCCCCTTGATCCCTGCTACCAGCGGTAGGCGCTCGCCCTTTTCCCGATGATGGTCAGCCGGTAATGTTCCACGCTGGCTCGGCCCGTCGCGCCGCAGCAGACGTGCAGGGGCATGAGGTGTTCCTCCCGGGGATGGCAGTATCGGGCGTGGGGTGCGGATTCCCATTGGATCAGCCGTTTTTTGCGCTCTTCCCGGTCCAGGGACGGGGAAGAGCAGGTCTCGATCAGCCACTCTTCGAACGTCTCGTTCCAGGTGCGCGTCTCGTCCGTGTCCCGGGCGAAGAAGGCGCGCATGTTGTGGAAGGAAAATCCCGAACCGACGATCAGCAGGTTTTCGCGATCCAGTCCGGCCAGCGCCTCGCCCATGGCCACGTGGGCCGCCGGATCAAGCCCCTTTATCAGCGAGAGCTGTACGCACGGGATGTCCGCCTCGGGGTACATGATAGTCAGCGGGATGAACACGCCGTGGTCCAGGCCGCGCTCGTCGTCCGCGCGGGTATCAAATCCCTTGTCCACCAGAGCGTCGCGTACATTCTCGGCCAGATCCTGGTCGCCAGGAGCCGGGTAACGCAACTCGTAGGACTCGGGCGGAAATCCGTAATAATCGTAATACAGGTCCGGTCGGACCGCCGTGGTTACGGTGGGCACGGCCTCTTCCCAGTGGGCGCTGACCACGAGTACGGCCGAGGGGCGTGGAATCTCGCGGGTCAGCAGTTTGAGGTTGTCGACCATCTCCGTGTGCCCCTCGTCGCCCAGGACCGGCAGGGGGCCCGCACCATGGGAGATGTATAGCACGGTGTGCTCCGGTTGGTTCATATATTATCCTTAAATATTGTTCATTTTGGCCGGGCGCGGATCAGGCCCCGCCTGTCTGGTCCGCCGCCTGGGTGGCCAGCTCTCGGGCCAGTTTAATCAGGGGTTCGCCTTCCTCCAGTCCCTCCAGGAAGCGCGCCGGTATGCCGGACAACCCCACCTGGGCACCGGCCAGAGCGCCGGTCAGGATGGTCCGGGCCTGGTTCTGCCCGCCGCCATTCAGGGAGTTGAGCACGGCAGACTCGAAGTCGTCGTGGAACCGGGCGGCCAGGTAATATGCCGCCGGGAGCATATGGTAGATGGCGCAGGGCATGCCGTAGACCAACGAGACCTTCCAGGCGGGCTCGATGCGGATGTCCGGGTCTGACGCGGCCATGGCCATGTAGCCGGGGGAGAGCAGGGCGTCGGGCGAGGCGAAGCGGCCCACACGCGGCGGGTCCGGGTCGCCGGGACGCGGGGCCTTGAACCCGTCGCGGGTGACGGCGTGGAACGGCAGGATGCCGTCCTTGACCAACTGCATGAGCTTGCCCGGCAGATCGGGGTCAAGCCGGTTCCCCCGCACGAGCATGGCCAGCACCGCGCCATAGGCCACGGTCATGGAGACGACCATGTCGTCCGCCTGGGTCAGTACCGTGTTTCTGCCCACGGCAGAGGCCAGGCGGGCAGGGTCCAGGGCGAAGCGCACCGCTATGGCCAGGGTCCGCTCAATGGCCTCGGTGGTGTCCGCGGGCCCGCCGGTCTGGCCCCAGGGCAGCTCCAATTTCACGCGCCGCCGCCAAGCCTCGCGGATGGACTGGCTGGTATACCCGCCCGGTCCGTTGGCCGGTTCGCCGTTGAGTTGCGGGAACAGCTCCACATCCATGCGGCGGCAGAAATCCTCCTCCACATATCGGCCGCGCTCCACCAGGGAGCGGACCGTCAGCTTGAGGATGACCCCGGCCTGGGAAAGCTGGCCCGCCTTCATACCCTCGTGATACCGCCCGGGCTTGGGGGCGGTGTAGCCGTCGATCCATTCGCCGTAGTCGCGGCGCATTTCGCTTAAGTCATAATACCAATGCGGCCCCAGGCCGAGGGCGTCACCGATGAACGCACCCATGACCGCTCCGGCGGCGCGGTCGAGAAAAGCTTCGTTGGACATGGTCTTCTCCCATTTTTGGGGGTTGCGCCACGGCCCGTACAGGGCCGGACCTACACTCCCATGCTACGACCCGGCGCATTTTTTCGAAAGAGTTTTTTCCGTTCAGGCGATGTCTTGCGCCGAAAGGTGCGAATGCACGTCGTGCTTCGGCATCATTCAGGCCGCAAAAGAAGTAGGCAATCAGTCCGTTTCTCCACCGGGTAATCGCCCTTGAACCGCCTTCCGAACCGGTCCCGTAGTGCGACCTTGAAACCGTCACGGATTTTCCCCTGGACCGGGTTCGGTGGGAGAAAATATTTGAGGCCCTATTTTGGAGGGCACCCCCCAAAAATGGGGCGTCTTTTGATTGACTGATCAATTAAAAGTTGCACTTTTTTTAAAAAATCAAGTAAAACAAATAGTTGTAAGTCAATTTTTTTCTTCACATTTTAAATCGGTGTGGTAGAGGTGAGTTGTAGCCGGTTGGGTGCCGGCCTTGAGCAGCCAATAAATTTAAAAAGAGGATATTATCATGAAGCGTTTTACCCTTACCCTGATGTTCGTTTTGGCCATTTGCGTGACCACCGCTTTTGCCGCCACCACCTTTGCCGACGCGTTCCAGTCCCATGACACCCGGGCCCACACCGTGGCCGAGGCCAAGGCCTCCAGCGTGGACACCGGCGTGGCCCTGCACGGCCACATCGTCAAGGTCATCAACGACGACAGCGTGCTGTTCGCCGACAACACCGGCGAGCTGCTCGTGCACATGCCCAACGCCAAGGCCAATAAGGCCGCCATCACCAACTCCGATGTGGACGTCAACGGCAAGATCGTCGGCGACCTCATGTACACCGAAGTTCAGGCCGAATCCGTGACCACCCGCTAGTTCGAGCGGTTCACATATAAAAAAAGGGACGCCCCGGTGGGGCGTCCCTTTTTTTATATGCCTCCGGCGGCCAGAGGGGGAAACTTTTGGAAAAGTTTCCCCCTCTGGACTCCCCCTTCCAAACTTTGTGTGTGCCTTCGGCAGGGGCGTGCGGACGCGGTTTACTCTGCCGCTTTTCATGGAATCGGAAAAACGGCGAATAAGTTTCCGGAGACATCCCAGTACCGCACTCCGTAAAGCGGCCCTAAAAAGTTTAGGAAAGGATAGGGATGGGGGGTCGGGGGAAGGGGAAGGAAAAGCCCTTTTCAAAGGGGTTTCCTTCCCCCGCCGCCGGAGGCATCTTCAAAAAGAAGGCCTCCCGTCGGGGACGGGAGGCCTGTAACGCGGGGTGCGATTCCTCAGGAGTATATTTTGTAAGTTGCGGTCACAAAACTCCACCCGCGTTATTGTCGGTTAGCGGCCGTCGTCGCACGGCTCGCCCGCGCCGGGGCTTTCGGCGGAGATGCCGGAATCGCACGCGGCCGGGTCTTCAGGCTCGGGTCCCACGGGCTCGACCTCGGCCATGCGGCTGAGGATGGCGTAGCGGGTGTCGTAGTCCTGTTCGATCTTGTCGCGATAGGTCTTGGACAGGTCCGGATGGAACCGCTCCAGCATGGCGTAGCGGTTTTCGCCGGACAGGAATTCCTGGAGTGAGCCGTCCGGGGCCTTGGAGTCGAGCTGGAACGGGTTTTCGCCCTTGTCGGCGCGCTCGGGATTGAAACGGTAGAGGGGCCAGTAGCCGGAATCCACGGCCAGTTTCTGTTCGAGCTGGGTCTTGCCCATACCCTTTTTGATGCCCTGGTTGATGCACGGGGCGTAACAGATGACCAGGGACGGGCCGTCGTAGGCCTCGGCCTCGCGGAACGCCTTGAGCATTTGCTGCTTGTCCGCGCCCATGGACACGGAGGCCACGTATACATAGCCGTAGGTCATGGCCATGCGGCCGAGGTCCTTTTTGCCGGTGCCCTTGCCCGCGGCCGCGAACTTGGCGATAGAGCCGAGCGGCGTGGCCTTGGACGACTGCCCGCCGGTATTGGAATAGACCTCGGTGTCCAGGACCAGGATGTTGATATCCTCGCCCGAGGCCAGAACGTGGTCCACGCCGCCGTAGCCGATGTCGTAGGCCCAGCCGTCACCGCCGAAGATCCATACGGACTTCTTGGTGAACAGGTCGGCGTCGGCCGCTATGGCTTGGAGGGTGGCGTCGGTCGCGTCGGTCGCGTCTTGGAGGGCGGCTTTCAGGGCCTCGCCCGCCTCGGCGGAACCTTCGGGATCGTCCTTGGCGGCCAGCCAGTTTTCCAGGGCTGTCTTGGCGTCGCCGGTGGCGCCGCACAGGGCCTGTTCGCAGTTGCCGATGAGGATTTCGCGGCGGTTGTTCAATCCCATCTCGATGCCGTAACCGAACTCGGCGGCGTCTTCGAACAGGGAGTTGCCCCAGGCCGGGCCGAACCCGTCGCGGTTGGTGCAATAGGGAGTGGAGGGAGCGGAAGCGCCCCAGATGGACGAGCAGCCCGTGGCGTTGGCGATGACCATGCGTTCGCCGAAGAGCTGGGTCAGGACCTTGACGTACGGGGTCTCGCCGCAACCGGCGCACGCGCCGGAAAACTCCATGAGCGGCTGGCGGAACTGGGAGCCCTTGACCGTGTCGCGCTTGAAGACGTCCCGGTATGCAACGGTCTCGGTGAAGTCGAAGTTGGGCACCTGGTCCGGGGTTTGGGAAGCGATGGGCTGCATGACCAGCGCCTTATCCTTGGCCGGGCAGATGTCGGCGCAGTTGCCGCAGCCCAGGCAGTCCAGGGTGTTGACCTGCATGCGGTAGCGCATGCCCTTGACGTCCTTGCCCTTGGCTTCGAGGGTGGTGAAGGTCTTGGGCGCGTTGGCTGTGTCGACCTCGCTCACCAGCACGGGGCGCAGAGCGGCGTGCGGGCAGACAAAGGCGCACTGGTTGCACTGGATGCAGTTGTCCGCGATCCACTGGGGCACGTTGATGGCCACGCCGCGTTTTTCGTATTTCGAAGTGGCGGCGGGCATGGTCCCATCCTTGGAAAAGGCGGACACCGGCAGACTGTCGCCCTTCTGGGCCAGCATGGGCCGCATGACGTTTTTCACGTAGTCGGGCTCGTCGGTCTCGGGCGCGGGCTCGTCTTTAGTATCCGCCCAGGCTGCCGGGACATCAACCTTGACCAGCGCGCCGGCGGCTTTGTCCACGGCGGCGCAGTTCATCTCCACGATCTTCGGGCCCTTCTTGCCGTAGGCGGCTTCGATGCCGCCCTTGAGCAGGGAGACGGCCTGGTCGAACGGGATGACGTCGGCCAGCTTGAAAAAGGCGGTCTGCATGACCATGTTGATGCGTCCGCCCAAGCCGACCCCGGCCGCGATCTTTACCGCGTCCACGGTGTAGAAGTTCAGGCCTTTTTCGGCGATGGTCCGGCGCATGGCGGCCGGGAGATTCTTCTCGACCTCGTCGCCGGTCCAGGGGCAGTTCAGCACGAAGGTCCCGCCGTCCTTGATCCCTTCGAGCACGTCGTAGAGGTTGACGTAGCTCGGATTGTGGCAGGCCACGTAGTCGGCCGAGGTGACCAGGTAGGTGGACTGGATGGGCTGCTCCCCGAAGCGCAGATGGGAGATGGTGATACCGCCGGATTTCTTGGAATCGTAGGCAAAGTATCCCTGGGCGTACATGTCGGTGTTGTCGCCGATGATCTTGATGGCCTGTTTGTTCGCGCCGACCGTGCCGTCCGAACCGAGACCCCAGAACTTGCACTGCACGGTGCCCTTGGGGGTCGTGTCCAGGGTCCCGGTAAGGACGAGGGAGGAGTTCGTCACATCGTCTTCGATGCCCACGGTGAAGCGGGCCTTGGGGGATTCGGCGTTGATGTTGTCGAACACGGCCTTGACCATGGCCGGGGTGAATTCCTTGGACCCCAGGCCGTAGCGTCCGCCGACCACGGCGGGCCCGCTGCCCTTTTCAAAGAGCACGGCGCAGACGTCCTGGTACAGGGGGTCGCCCAGTGCGCCGGGTTCCTTGGTCCGGTCGAGGACCGCGAGCGTCTTGCAGGTGGCGGGCAGCACGGACAGGAAATGGGCGGCGGAGAAGGGTCGGTACAGCCGGACCTTGATCAGGCCGACCTTTTCGCCGTTACCGCACAGGTGGTTGACCACTTCCTCGATGGTCTCGCAGCTTGATCCCATGGACACGATGACCCGTTCGGCGTCGGGCGCGCCCACGTAGTCGAAGGGCTTGTACTCTCTGCCGGTCAGGGCCGAGACCTTGACCATGTACTCCTCGACGATGGCCGGGATGACGTCGTAATTGGGGTTGGCCGCCTCGCGACCCTGAAAATAGATATCCGGGTTCTGGGCCGTGCCCCGGATGTCCGGGTGCTCGGGGTTCATGGCCCGTTTGCGGAAGTCGGCTACCTTGCTCCGGTTGAGCAGGGGCAGCATGTCCGCGTAGTCGATGGTCTCGATCTTCTGGATTTCATGCGAGGTGCGGAAGCCGTCGAAGAAGGAGACGAAGGGGACGGACGATTCGACCGTGGCCAGATGGGCCACCAGGGCGAGGTCCATGACCTCCTGGACGCTGGCCGCGGCGAGCATGGCGAAGCCGGTCTGGCGGCAGGCCATGACGTCCTGGTGGTCGCCGAAGATGGACAGGGCGTGCCCGGCCACGGCCCGCGCCGAGACGTGGAACACGCAGGGCATGAGTTCGCCCGCGATCTTGTACATGTTCGGGATCATCAGCAACAGGCCTTGCGACGCGGTGAAGGTGGTGGTTAGCGCACCGCCCGCGAGCGACCCGTGGACCGCGCCCGCCGCGCCCGCCTCGGATTGCATCTGGCGGATCTTCAGGCGGTGGCCGAAGACGTTTTTCTTGTCCTGGGCGGCCCATTCGTCGGCGATCTCGCCCATGGTGGAGGATGGGGTGATGGGATAGATGGCGGCGGTCTCGCTCATGGCGTAGGCCACCCAGGCGGCGGCGGTGTTGCCGTCCATGGTTTTCATTTTGGACATGTCGTGCTCCGTGTTTTTTATGTCTGTCGGGTATTCGGGTATATACTATTTTTCGACCAGGGTCTTCGTGGCGTGGGCGATTTCCAACTCCTCGTCCGTCGGGACCACAAGCACGGCCACCGGGCTGTCATCGGTGCTGATGCGCCGCACACCCGGTTCGCGGGCCTCGTTGCGCTCCGGGGAGAGCCTGATGCCGAGCCCCTCCAGTCCCGCGCAGGCCTCGGCCCGGACAAAGGCGTCGTTCTCGCCGATGCCCGCGGTGAAGACCACGGCGTCGGCCCGGCCGAGCACGGCCAGGTACGCCCCGATTTGCGCCTTGATCCGGTAGGCGAACATCTCGAAGGCGAGCTGCGCCTTTTCCACGCCTTTTTCGCGGGCCGCGTGCACGTCGCGCATGTCGCCGAGTCCGCAGACGCCGAGCAGGCCGCTCTGCTTGTTGAGCAGGTTGTCCACCTCGGTCACGCTCATCTTTTTGTGCCGGGCGATGAACGGGAACAGGGCCGGGTCCACGTCGCCCGAGCGGGTGCCCATCATCAGCCCGGCCAGGGGGGTCAGCCCCATGGTCGTGTCCGCGCATTGGCCGTTCTTGACTGCCGCCATGGAGCAACCGTTGCCCAGGTGGGCGGTGATCAGGTCTATTTCGTCCACAGGCTTGCCGAGATACGCGGCGGCTTCTCGGGTGACGTATTTGTGCGAGGTCCCGTGGAAGCCGTACTTGCGGATCTTCAGGTCTTCATAGAGGTCCATGGGCACCGGGTAGAGGAACGCCTTGGGCGGCATTGTCTGGTGGAATTCGGTGTCGAACACGGTCACATTGGGCGTGCAGGGAAAGAGTTCCAGGGCGGCCTCGATACCCACCAGGTTGGCGGCGTGCAGGGGGGCCAGCGGGACGTTCTCGCGGATGGTCTCGACCACGTCCGTGTCCACCAGGACCGGGGCCGAGAAGGACTCGCCGCCCTGGACAACGCGGTGCCCCACGGCGTCGATGTCGCGCAGGGAGTCGATGACGCCCCATTCCTCGCCGACGAGCTTTTCGACCATCAGCCCCATGGCCGCCTTGTGGTCCGGGATGGGTTTGTGTTCCACGGACCTGGCGTCGGGCCATTTGTCCGGGTTGGATTTCTGGGTGATGGAGCCCATGTCCTCGCCGATGCGCTCGATCAGACCCGAGGCCATGACCCGATCGCGGGCCATGTCGATGAGCTGGTACTTCAGCGACGAACTGCCGGAATTGATGACCAGGATATGCATGCTAGATGTTCCTTTGGGCTTGGGCCTGGATGGCGGTGATGGCCACGGTGTTGACGATGTCCCGCACGCGGCAGCCGCGCGACAGGTCGTTGACCGGTTTGTTCAGCCCCTGGAGGACCGGGCCGATGGCCGTGGATCCGGGCACGGCCCGCTGTACGGCCTTGTAGGTGTTATTGCCGGTGTTCAGGTCCGGGAAGATGAAGACCGTGGCCTTGCCCGCCACTTGAGAGCCGGGCAGTTTGGTCCGGGCCACCTCCGGGTCCACGGCCGCGTCGTATTGCAGCGGCCCCTCTATGGGCAGGTCGAGCCCGCGCTCGCCAGCCAGCTTTTTTGCGATGTCCGTGGCCTCGGCAACCTTGTCCACTTCCGCGCCCGTGCCGGACCCGCCCGTGGAGTAGGAGAGCATGGCCACGAACGGGTCGATGCCGAAAATACGGGCGGTCTGTGCCGAGCTGAGCGCGATCTCGGCCAGCTGACCGGCGTCGGGTTTCGGGTTGACCGCGCAGTCGCCGAAACAGACCACGCGGTCGCCCATGCACATGAGGAACACGGACGAGACGATGGAAGCGTCCGGTTTGGTCTTGATGAATTCGAAGGCGGGCCGGATGGTCTGGGCCGTGGTGGTCACCGAGCCGGAGACCATACCGTCCGCGTGTCCGGCATGAACCATCATGGTCCCGAAATAGGTCGGGTCCAGAAGCTGGTCCCGGGCGTCCTCCATGCGGATGCC
>Ga0075011_10000745_pt1 | contig 17213 bp, 17 predicted proteins | sample TARM_MetaG_T_14_FD_72354 | JGI IMG/M metagenome (GOLD analysis project Ga0075011, IMG submission 72354) | Freshwater microbial communities from Pennsylvania, USA, analyzing microbe dynamics in response to fracking - TARM_MetaG_T_14 | ecosystem: Environmental > Aquatic > Freshwater > River... | reverse complement strand
GGTCTGTCATTCTAAACTCAGCGAGGCCGTTGAAGATCTCGTGCGCGTCAGTCAAGGCGTTGTCGTCGGTCATCCCTCTAAATTTGAAAAGATCCTCGATCATCTGGCCAAGGGTTACAACCAGAAGCCCAACCGTTGACGCCCCAAGATCATAGTAGGCGGTCGCCTTTTCGTCTAGCTTGCTGACATCTTCATCGTGTCGCGCGATAAACGTGGCGTGCTGTTTTTCTTTGTCGCGGCTTTCGTGCTTGTCGAACTTTTTATACATGTCGTAAGCGTGTTGCTTCCGTGCGAGGTTGTGTTGTAATCGGTAAACATCCTCAAGGGTTGCCTGTTCGTCCTTCAGTTGTTTTCTAACGTCTAGGATAGCCCGGCGCAGATCTTTTTCTGTTAATTGGTTCGTCATTGCGAATCATCCTCTCGTTTCTTTTCTTTATGTTCTTTATATTTATATTATAACAGATAAAATAAACAAAAACAACCCCGAAAATCATTTTTTTTCTTTTTTTTTTATCAGCCCGCGACATACGCAAAAAGAAGGGGATCCGATGAGGTTACAAAAATAATCGGGAAAGGTTACAAAATGGCGGTTCGTTTTGTAACCTCTAAACCGCTGACGCGTCCGCGTTTTGTCCCTACGGTTACAAAGTTACAAGAAAAAGAGGGGAAAGCCTATAAAATTATAATCTTTTTTTATCTTTTTTTTTACCTTTTCTCTAATATTTTTGTAACTTTGTAACCTTTAGGTTAAAACCTCTATTGTGATAGAGTTTTTGAGGTTACAAAATAGGTTACAAAATCGCAAAAGGTTACAAATAAAATTGTAACCCTAACCACCTCCCACCCTTTTAGCGTATATCGCTGTCCGTGTATCGTATGACGCAAAATGAAGCCCGCTGACGGGTTTACGCATAAAACCCTAACAAGTACACCCCGAACCAACAAAAACGGACAGGCGCGGCCCTGTGGTCACGTCCTGCCCTTTTGTCATGTGTCACGGTCAGATCTTGGAAAGGTCGAACGATAGCTGCTTTGTATCGGCTAAGCTTTCCAACGGTTCGGCCTTTAGTGTGTCGGCTATGAATGACCGCACCCCGTCGCGTGTGTCGATGACGTAAACGTCCACGCCTCGGTCTTTTATGTCCGCGTGGACCTTCTTTTGGTCTTTTCTAACCTTTCCCCCGGGTCGTTTTACTTCTACGAAGTACGTGTCGCCCTTGTAGATCACAATCCGGTCAGGTACGCCGTTGACGCTGCTCATAAACTTATAGCATAACCCGCCCACCTTTTTCACCTCTTTGACTAAATATGACTCGATGACGCTTTCCCGTACGGGTGTACTTTTTGACATGTGCGCGGCCTCCTTTTGGTATTATGTAGAAGACGGGAACATATGTCCCCGTCGTGTATGGTGCGGTGTTCTGACCTATTTTACGTCGGACGTCTTGACCCATGAATTAATGCCGGACAGAAGCACCTTGCCCTCGCCGACTCGTTTTACCTTGTACGTGTTGCCCTTAACGAACCCGGCGATAGTCTGCCCGGTTGCGTATCGGTCGGCCGACTTCTTAACGGTGACCACGTCGCCCACCTTGAACGATCGTGAGCCGGTCGAGGTCGTCAGGTCTTTTAGTTTCACCCAGCTATATAGCTCTTTGATCAGGGCGTCGTCTTTTCCTACCTGTTGTACGGTGTAGGTTTTACCCTTGTACACGTCCCCGATTGTTTTCGTTGACCGGCTATATCGCTTTGCGCTGTCTTTGATTTGTACCTTGCCGCCCTTTTTAAGGGTCGCTGGTGCGTTTTGTTCTTTTGCGGGTGTGTTTGTGCCTGTCGGCTTGTTTTTGCCTTGTAGGCGTCTCAGTAGGTCCGTATTTTGGTCCGCTGTCCCCTTATAGTTCGCAATACCGACCGACTGGGCGAGCTTTTTGCGCGCCGCGAAGCTTGACGGCTGGTGTGTCATGTTTAGATAGTCGACGATTGAGTCGCCTTTGTAGGCTCGTGTGTCCGTTTTTTGCGGTGCGTCGACTGTTTCTACGTCTTGGTCCTCTTGCTTAACAAGGGTGATAAAATCGTCCCACGTAATGCCCGCTTTACCCGCCCGGATTGGTTTCGGGCAATCTTTCCCGCTCCATTCGTGGTGCTGCTTGATATTATAAAACGGGATGCCCTCATCGAGGCAGATTTTGCGGACGATTGCTGCCCCGTTCTTTACCGATTGCACGTAATCGCCGTCGCGGTTCTCGCAGATTTCCACGCCGATGGATGACATGTTACCCGGTCCGCGTCCGTCCCCCGCGTGCCATAGTTGATAGTCGAACGGGAAGGATTGGATAGCCTCTTCGTCGTCCACTTGTACATGCCACGACGCCGCACGCGCCCCGCCATTCGATTGCAAGTTCGCATGCATTTGAGCCGTCGCCCCGTTGCGTGTGTTGCCGGTCGTGTGTACGGTGACGTACTTCTTAGGGTTGCCGTTGGCGCTGTATTTTTTCGCGGTTGTGGTTAGTTGCTTTTTAAGCTTCATCCTTTGTGCCCCCTAGCTTCGTGTTCTCTTTGATCTGTTTCCATAGCTGATTACCGAAAACGGCCGCCCCGCTCACTAAAACGCCCTGCAAAACGGCGTCCACGTTAAGACCCATGATCGCGACCGTGGTTACGATCCCGAGAATAAGCAAAACGTAAGGGATGACCCAATTTTTTACTTTCGGGGTATTTTTTACCATCTGCCCTACCACAATGAGTGCGGGGACGACAATCAGCGCGTCCCCTACGATATAGTCCATGATGTTTTCCATTTTTTGTCTCCTCCTTGGTTTTATATGTTCAACGCGAAAAGAATAGCGGCCACGATGACCGAACCGACAATACTGGACCCCATCGCCCAGACGGTGTTCTTGTATTGTTGTAACGTGTCGATCTGGTGGGCGTGTAGCTTGTCGTTGCTTTTTCTGATCTCGCTGCTGACCTTGCCTATGTCCTGTTCGATCTTGTTGTCGATCGCTTTGAACTCGTTTTTAAGATCGGTCAGCGTTTCCAGAATGTGGCTGACGCTCTGATTCGTCACCCGTTGCGTTGCTTCCAGGTCGTTCGTTTTCTCTTCCACTTTGCACACCCGGTTTTTAAGTTCTCGGATGTCTTCCGTATTGTGCCCCACCAGTCGATCGATAAGGGCCACGTCCCGGCTTTTGTTTTCGTTTGTCATGACGGCTTCACCTCTTGTTTGTGATTTTTCGTCCACCCTGTCCCCTTCGTATTACAATAACATGTTCGGCAGTATGAAGTCGTAGGTGACCTTCATCGTATTCGTGGACGTCTTAATCACTGGGGTTGGTAGCTTAAACCGTGACGAAAAGCCGTGCGCGGGTACGATATATCCGTACATATCGACGATGACGTCATCGAATACCCCGGTCAGCCCTTTTTGGGCCGAACCCGGCCAACCGTGCCCGCCTATATCGATGATGCCGTCATCATTGATGCAGAACAAGGATGTCAGCAGATCGCCGCCGGCTGTTCTAAATAGTTTGCACGATTGGGAGATAACTTCTGACAATGAGTTAGGGGCCGAGTTCTCGTAGGTTATAGGGTACATGTTTTTGGTCGACGTTGACAGTAACGACCAGTCTGACAGTAACCGTTTCTCTAATCGTAGCGTGTTAACCGACTCATAGAAAATCATATCCATGGCGTCGTTTTGCAAATCGTACGAAAGACCTCGAATTACTGAGCCTAATCCCCCGCTCATTATCGTGTGACCCTCGTCAACCCATGGCGTGGTTGTTATGTCGTATGTTTGTGTGTGCGGTGACATTAAGGCTATGGCCCCGTATAGCTTCGATCCTACGATTTCAAAATCTGTGAACCCGTCACCTACTGTCAATTCTTGCCTGTATTGCACGGCCATGTTCCCATCAAATACCACCAACCACCTGTTTTCCTGACTAAAATCCAACGGTTGATGTGTCGCCATGAGCGCATAGTATTGATTGTTGTGACGTATAACCTTGGCCACCCGCCACGTTGGGTTGTCCGGGTCGATTATCTGCACAAGCGGGATCCCCGCCGCTGATGTCCCGTCCGGTATACCCCTAGCAAACCCGCTTGGTAATAAGTTGCCATAATTACCTATTGCTGGTGGGCTTTGGTCCTCTGGGTCCGTTGAGAAGTATACACTATCGATCTGCCCGTTGGCTTGATTCGTGGCAAAATCAAAAACGAACCGCAGACGGTCGCCCGTGTTGATGCTCTCCGCCTCGTTGATCGTCCCCCGTACATCGTCGGTCAGTGCGTACGGTGTACCCGACTTCGCCCATCCGATGACGTCCCCTTTCATGTACCACTCGCCCGCCGGGTCTTCCAGATGGTTTGCCGTGGTGAGCATCATTTTGCGGAAGGGGTATGCCGCCGCCGACTCACCTCTAAACGCTTGCAGCATTTCAAGATAATACCGGTAGTCCATACCCTTGGCGATAAAGTTGTTCGCCTTTACCCGTTGGACGGGGTTGCCGTCACTGTCGAACGTTTCGATCGTGACGACCCCTTTTGGTTGCATGCTTTGCTTTTCTATCTCTTCTTTCATGTTTAACGCGCCTCCTTTAGTTTAAATCAACGCTAACCGCGTCCGTTACGGTTATGCTTGCGAATGTTACGCTTTCCGATGGTTGTGATGGTATTGGTGGCGCCGTATTGATTACCGGCCCGTCCGTTACCGTGTACCCTTCGCGCATGATAACGTCTTCGACGACGTTTATCTCTGGTCTTGATGCGCTCAGCCCACCCGCTAAGTTTTCGGCCTGGATTGCCCATGACGTCTTACCTTTAGGTATAGAGAGCGACCCCGCGTCCGTTTTCATAAGTAACCGCAGCCGGTGTGATCCCGCTTCTATCTTCGGTATAATGAACGAATAGCTAAGCAGGTGCTTGCCCGGTATAGCTGTCTGCGCGATCGGATAATCAACGGGCAACCCGTCGATATCGATAACGCCCTCGATGGTGGCTTGTTGCGATAGCTCGCCGTGAATGTTGATCGTGCTCATGGCGTTGATGTCTGACGTGTTGGTGAAGTCTAGCGCTATGACTTGTTTTAAGTCTTGCGTCCCTTCAAAAGGTCCCCGGCTATAAACAAGAACGGTCTGGATTCCCCCACCTGAGGTGGCCCCCGTACTCGACGGGTTATGGTCCGACATATCCTCGACCAGGTAGTTGAGTTCGATCTGGTTGTCGCTTGTGTCCTCGTGCTCTATTACCCGGACCACTTTCACGTTGACTTTTATATCCAGCTCGTCGTCCACGACATAGCCATATTGTCCGATAGTCACGGGCGCCGCGAGTTGCCCCACGCTCACGTCATAAGCTATCTGGGGGCGTGCTAACTCTCGCAGCCGGTCTTCTGCCTCTTTCTTTAGGTGGCCCGCGTATATAAACAAGCTATCCTCGAACCGTTGCACCTTGGTGAAGTTTTCCCGTGCCTCTTCTAATGTATAACCCTGATCGGTATACCATCCGAAGTCCTCGACATATTCGACCCCGTCGTTGACGCTTTCAATGGTTAGACCTTCGTTCCCGTACGGGTAGATGACGGTCGCCCGGGGCTTATACATGCGCCGTGTGACGTCGTTTAGGTTCTTGCGATACCTAAGAAGAAAACCAACCGAACCCGCGTCACTGGGCTTATATGACACCGTACGACCTACGCTGTCAAAGCTAAGGACTAACCCCGATATGGTCGCCAGTTGTCTGAGGGCGGCAAGTACCGTTATGTTTTCCATTCTCATGCTGACCGCGTTTTCGTCACCTAATACGCTTTCCACCGTGTACTTGGTCCCCTCTAGTATAGTCTGCGCCATATCGGCCACGCTGATAGCGACCTCGTCTATGGTGCATAGTCTTTCGGCTAGTCCCAGGTAATCAACGTCCGCGGTGATCGTCTGTTCTTGCGATGACTTTATCGTCTCGACCTCTGTCACCGTGTACCGGTTGCCCCTATAGACGAACTGCTGTTCGGGCTGTATGTTTTCCCCTATCGGCACGCTCATCGTTAACGTGCTCCCCTGTCCGTCCACATGTTCGACGGATAGATCATAGCGGGTCGTAATACTTCGCAAGGGTAACCCGTCCATGTCCAAAAGGTAAACCACGTCGCGCACGCGTATCATAAACTGCGCTCCGTATACGTGATCGATACGTCCGCCGGGATGTCAAGGCTTATCGTGTTCACGCCCCCTTGCAAAAGCGCGAACCCCCCGTCGACTTCTTTTACCTTCAGCTCATCCCCGACCCGGACTTCTAACGCGTCCGCGTCCACCGTGATAGGGTGACCGCTAAGCAGTACCCCGTTGTATGTGATCGCGTTATCGTTGATCGTTAATGTAAAACCCTGGGCGGTTGCTGTCGGCGTTATCGTTAGCGTGTAGGGCGTTTCGTATGTGCCCGCGTTCACGACTTCCGCTGTCCCACTTGTGAGCGGTCGCGATATTGTCGCCCCGTACCTAAACGGGTGCAGCGTAAACGTTACCCAAAACGACACGTCCGGCTTATAGTTTTCGGGGATGTCTGTCCCCGTGACTTTGCCCACGAACGTGTGGTCGGGTTCGTCATCGAACGCGATTTCGTGCTCTTCTTTCGAAAACAACCAGGACACAATCGCGCGCCGGTCGCTTAACCAATCGGCGGAGGAGTCGTTCTTTTTCAAGAATCGAACCCGCACCTGCGCCGCGTGTAACTCGCCCCAGTGGTGCGATCTAATGTCGCGGCCCTCTACTTGTCGATAATCTTCATTAAACTCGGGGAAGAGGGGTCGCTCACTATCAACGACGATCAACCCCAAATTGTTACTTGTTTGGCCTTTCATTGTGACTGTTTTCATTAGCTGACCCCTTTCCCTTTGTTGCTTCGGTCGATCTGTCTTTTGAGTTCTCGGCTGATTCTTTTTATGTCTTCGTCGCTTCTAACTTGCATATTTTGGATATTAATTATGACGTCCCCACCTTGGTTGCGTGTGTCGTCGTTGTTGTTGTTTCGTTGCGGTTGTTGCGTGATCTGCGGTGCGTTCGCTTCTATGTCCGTCGTAGATGCGGCCATGTCCGCGCTTGCTTTCGCCACGCGTCCACCCATGTTGATGAGTCCTTTCTCTAAACCTTCGCCCGTGTATGTCCCTATTTGTTCGAATACCCGGGACGGCGAGTTGATATCGAGGATATTCTTTGCGCCTTCTATAGCCCCGTCGACGAGTCCACCTATGCCGTCGAGCAATGCGCCACCCATCGACGTCACGCCGTTGATAAGTCCCTGGATCATGTCCTTGCCTATCTGCATGAGGTCGATATCTTTAAGAAAATCGATGACAGTTTGGATGATGGACTTTATACCGTCCAGCATACCGTTAAACGCACCCAGTGCGCCGTCTTTAAGGTCCCCGAAGATATTGAGTACCGTGTTAAGAATCTGGAAGAATGAATCAACGACAAGGGCGAGGTTCTCTTTTACGGCGTTGACAATATTTGCCATTACTTCCTTAATCAGTTCCCACGCTTCAGTGAATCGGCCGGTCACAATAAGAAGGATAGCCGCGAATGCTCCTACGAATATGTTTTTGATGATTTCCCATACGTTACCAAAATAGGCGACGATATTATCCCATACGGTTGACACGGTCTGGCTTATCTGTTCGAATATACCCGAGAAGAACGTGGATATACCCTCCCAGAACGGTCGCAACGTGTCGCTTATGTTTTGCCATAGGTTGGCCAACATAGCCCTGAGCGCTTCCGTTTGCTCTGAAAACGTACCGGTGATCGTTGACCATAAATCAGAGAAGAACGTCGCGATTCCGCCCCAATCGTTCTTCAATGCCACCACAATGGCGATCAATCCCGCGACGGCGGCTATAACTAAACCAACCGGACCCGTTAGCGCGGCGAATGCGGCGCCAAGTATAGGGGCGAGCGTCGACATTGACAGGAATATCGGCGTCAGCGCGACGATAATACCGTACAAAATACCGACGGCCGTAACGACAGCCATAACCGTCGCGGCTAGTTTTGGATTTTCCGCCATCCATGTCGCGATCTTACTCACGACGTCCGCGATAACTTGCAGAACGGGACGAAGTGCGAACATGATCTCCGTCATGGCTTGCTGCATCTGTACCATCGGGTCAGAATCAAGCGTGTCGATTGAACCGGATACGCCGTCTACGCCGTCCTTTAGTGATAGCGTGGCGTTGTCCGCGTTCGTGATCGTTTCTATAATGTTCTGCCCTTGGTCTTCCCATATGGTGCCGAAAATGCCGACCCCTATGGCGTTCTTTGCCGTCTCGTCCTCTAACGTATTAAGCCACGCCGCCATCTCACTGAAAGCGGCGTTTCCTTGTTCTCCTCCGTTAGCGATTGCTGTTCCCCATGTTGCGAACGTGTCGGCCATCTTCAACGCTTCATCCTCTGGCAGAAGGCCCAGCGCTTCCTCTAGTGCCCCGCTTAACCCGGCGCCAAGTTCTGACGCTCTGATGCGCCCTTCTTTTAGCCCGTCAAGTAGGTTGTCAATGTTCCACGTGCCGGTGTCTACGCCGGCCCGGATGATGTTTTGAACGTCTTCCGCGCTATAACCCGCGCGCGTTAATTGTTGCCCGTATTCGGCGATAATGTCTAACTGATCGGGCGGGAACCCTACCTTGATGAGAGAGTCGGCCATCCCGATCGCTTCTTGTTGGGTTATGTTTAACTCTTTCGCGATCTCGCGCGTCTCTTGTATAACCTCCGTAAAATCTAACCCGCTATAAGATCGGGTAAGCGCCCCCGCTTGTTTTACGATATCCGCGTTCGTGGCGTTGATCTCTTCCAGGGTCGCACCGGCTTCTAGCATCTCGTCCGTCGTTAGCGCCCACTGCCTGCGGGCACCTTCTAACGCGTCCCCTGGGTCGATTCCGTACGCTTTTACGTCTGAGATGGCGCGCCGTACGCTTTCCGCTGATTCGGGGTCTATATCCATCGATAGCTTGATGTCCGTGTCAAGGGTGGACACGTCGAGCGCCTTGTCTATCGTACCCTTAATCCCCGCACCAGCCACGACCCCGCCAAGGGCTGACGCTAATTCATCAACGGCCCCGCTTGCGTCGTCGGCTTCCTTTTTGACGCCTTCAAGGTCTTTCTCTACTTCGTCCAGGTTATTCGTTGAGCCTACTTGCTTAAGCTCTGTCTCGAACCCTCTGAGCTGATCCTCTGTCTTGATAATCTCGCGTCGGAACTTTCGGTACTTATCTTCGCCAATGTCGCCCCGTCTGAATTGCGATTCAACGTCGGCCTGTGCATCTTTCAATTGGTTGAGCTTTTTGGTCGTGTTTTCGACCTGCTCTGTTAATAGTTGTTGCTTTTGCGCGATCAGTTCGACGTTGCCCGGGTTAAACTTGAGGGCTGTCTCTACTTCGCGCAGCTCTTTTCCTAGATCGCGGCTTCTTTTGTTAACGTCGGCCAGGGCTTTGTCCAACCCCTTCGTTTCACCGTCGATCTGTATCGTGATCCCTTTTATATTGTCGGCCATACTGTCACCCCTTGTCTGTCATATGACGTTAAGGGGTTCGCTGACCCTCGGGACTGATCGTGTTCAATGTCTTACAGCGGGGGCACTTGATTTCAATCTTGCCCGTGCTGTCGTCTGTTTTTTTAAGTAAAAGGCGGCTGCATGATTCGCAGCGCACCTCTTTGAGCGGTTTCACCACTCTATCACCACCTAAAATCGGTCCATGTCCGCTTGCGTTGCTTTACGCGTCGCGGCTGGTCGTTTTTTGTCTTGCTTGTTCTGCGTGATATATGTGTCAAAATAATCGAGGCACATACCTACGGTCATCGTTTCGAGGTCTTCTGATGTCAGTCCGACCTGCTTTGTCATGTAGAAAAATGTGTCACTGTCTATCGGTTCCGCTGACCCTTCGACTTCGTCGCCGGGATCGTCTTTTTTTTTGACATGTTGCCCAGGCTATGAAGCATTAAGTCCATAAGGTCCGGCAAGATTTCAAGCGTTGGGTCGTAATCGAACCCATCAAGCCATGAATCAAGGTCGGGGGTGCTTCGGTCTGCCGTTTTAGCTAAAACCCACACCATGCGGCGGAAGATATCGAAGTCAATATCGGACAGCACGTCCGCGTTATCGATGGTAATATCTTCAACGCCTTCCATTTTTTTCATAACCGGCACCAGTTTTAGGATGTCCTGGAAGAAGTCGCGGTTGAATTGTGATTTGTAAAGACGAAGGGTCAACCCCGTCGACTTGAACGCGATGGGGTCGCCGTCAATCTGAATTGTTTTTTCCATGGTTGATCGCTCCTCTGTGGTTTTGTTTTTGGGCTATTATACGACGGCCACGTCTAATATTATGGTGCGCGTGACAGATGGGGTGGACGCGTCTAAACCGTGCGCGATGTTAACTAGATTAGCTGACGTCCAATTCGCAATGGTCACGAGGTAGTACGATACAAAGCCACTATCTGCTGGTTGCGCGTATGTTACCGTTTCGTCGGTGACGGTGAATGGGTCGGGTCCGACGGTTTCGAGTAATGATGGTTTCTCGCCGTAAGCAGACCCGTCAAGTCGTAGAACCAATCCCGTGCTGCCGTTGGCGCTTTCGACGTTAGGATCTAGAGAGAACTCTATGAACGTACCATTTACGTCAGTAGTGTTATTACCGAGCGACGGCTCAATGATGGACCCGCCATTCGTTCCACCTTGTGTTGTAGCCGTAATAGTCATAGCTTTGGGAGGTTGAGTTGGCGGGGTCACCGTACCGCCTGACTCATAAACCGATTGGTACCAATTGGCGTAAACCGTTTCGTTAGTGGTCGGCGTTGAGTTCGCTTTGACGAGGTAATCAGATTCGCGCGCGGACGCAACGAATGACAGCTCGTCCGTTTGTGGTTCGGGTGCGTCGTTTTTAGTCGTACCGTTGACCCCTGGACGGCTCGCCGTCACATTATACAAGACGTGGCGCTTTGCTTTCTTGTCCCCGTCGAATTCGAACATAAGGGCGAAGTCTGACCCCTTGTCTTGCGTAGATTCTAACATAACGCCATCAGCTGATAGAGTCTCGCCTAAGATCACGGTCTTGAATGCGTCAGGGATAAGCGCCATCGTCAGCGTGCCCTCATACCCTTGATTGTTGGACGCCGAGTAGTACAAGATGTCATCCGCGTAGAACTCGATCATATCGCCCCGCGGGTCTAGTGATAACTCGACCGCGCCGGGTACTTTCACGGGTGTTTCGTACGAAATCGAACCGTCGCCGGCCACGATCTTTTTGGCGTAATGTACGTTTTTAAGTCCAAATTTTACCTTATTTTCTGCCATATTAAATCAACCTCACTTCGTATAGTTTTTGGAATACTTTTTCCCCATCTATCCACCGCTGAGAAGCCACGTACGGGATATCGTTATCCGAAAAAATAGACTCGATTGAGCGCTCTGCGTCCAGGTCTTTCCCGCGGGTGTATAGCTCGATATCAACGTCGGTCATGTTGTAATAGTTGCGATCGTCCGCGTACAATGCTTCATCGCTTGGCGTCATGTACGTGATAAATGGCGGCGGTGGTGGGGGGTTGTCGTCGTCTGTGTCAAAATGTGAAAAGCTGACGGGGTAGCCCGTGCCGTGTAACAATGTAACCAACTCACTAAGCGTCATCGTCCCAGCACCTCCCGTGTCTCATCTAATACGCGCCGGATGACGTCCTCTTCAACGGGGCCAATGTGGGGGATTCCTGCAACCCGTCCACCGCCGACCTTCGCGTGCCCGTGCTCTAGTAGGTGCGTCAGTTGATAGTGGTCACGGTTATAGATAACATAACCCCCGGCCCGGTTTTTCTTACGTGCCCAGCTCTTAGCGTATGCGCCCGTGTCACGAGGGTGGCTGACTTGCTTCAACGCTTTGACGGCGTCCTTTGATACGTCGTTCTGTACTTGCTCCATCTTTTCCTCGACCTCTGAGCTATAAGCGGCAAGGGTGGCGGCTATGGCGTTCGATAGGTCTGCCGCTTTAATACTAACCATCGCCGATCACCCTTTCGCATACAATCTGGACGCGCTCGCCTTTTTCACTGACGCGCGTCACTTTATACGTCACGCCCTTATACTCGACCAACTTTTCGCCGTCATACTCGAAAGCATGCAGGGCGAACTGTTGTTCGGGCTTCATACCCTTAGCCGACGCCTCGTAGAACTCTTTTAGTCCTACGCTCATCTTATTAACAAAGACCGTGCGCGGCGTTTTTGTTTTGATAGGGTTGCCCAGTTCGTCGTAAGTCGTGTCCGTTTTGATTAACTTCAAAATGTCGTTATGTCGCATGGTGCTCGCCCCCGTAAACCATCAATCGCTTCTTTATCGCTATATACGCGTCGGCTAACCTGTCCGCGTCGGGGTTATCATAGCCGAAGTAGGCCTTACAATAAACCACGACCGCGCGCTTAACCAAAGGGGACACGGGGTCGATAATGACTCCCCCGTGCGCTAAATCCGACAGGGCCGCGTCTATGAGGTCGGTGATCTCACCGTCGAACGCGTCGACGGTTATGCGTAACGCTGTTTTAACGTCTTCGATCATTTATCATCACCCCGCGGTCACATTGACGACGACGGTATCGGTTAGCCCGTTGGCCGTTGTCGCTGTGATATTTGCCGTACCTCCACCTACACCGGACACAAGCCCCGAGCCGTCGACCGTGGCCGCTGGCTCGTTGTCGCTTGTCCATGTGATGGCGCTTTCTGCCCCTTCAGGCGTTAGCGTATAGCTAAGTTGACGGGTAGCCCCTACGGTAATGTTGTTCGTTTTGAACGTGACATCAATACCGGTCGGGGTTTGGGGGGTATTAGGGTGTGGGTGTGGCAGTTCCAACCGTTAAGACGGCGGCCGCTTTGTTGTTCGTAAGCGTACCCTCTGCGATAGAGTGCCCCGCGATTGTCACGACTTGCTTTTTGATGTCCTTATCCGACTCGATCGTGATATCTTTCACCACGTTGAAGTAGAATTTGGACGGGTTAAGGATGAGCACCTCACCGTCAGCGATCGCGTCTTCTTCTTTGACCTGTTTACCTAATAACCGGCCCGCAACGTCTTCCTTACCGTCACCGATAAGCGTGTACGAGTTGTCAGGGTTTTTCATAGCAGCGATGGCACCGTAGATCGTTGAGCTGTTAGCATAAACGACGGCCCCGCTTGACGCCTTGATGACCGATAACAATTTAAGGAAGTCAGCCGGTACAAGTGTTCCCGGTGTAGCTGCGTTGATTTTGTTACCTGCTGGCGTGTCCGCTTTAACTTGAGCCACGACGTCGGCCGCCATGGCTGCGCCTAATCGTTCTGCGATTTCGTTAATGATATACGCTTCAAAACGGGCAGGGGCAAGGTTGAGCATTTTCACCGATACGTCCACGTGCTTCTTGAAGTCTTTACCGTTTAGCTGGACCTCTACGAACGTGTTTTCCTCGTCGGCGTTGGCCACGCCTTCGGCTGTTTGAGCCGCATCACCTGCAACGATAGCCGTGTGCTTGTGCACGATAATAGCCGTCCCGTTACGCTCGAACTTGACGTCATTCAATAGCGGGTGCTGCTCTTCTAATTGGCTGAAGATCCCGTCCGCAATCTCAATCGGTACGACAAGCGACCCCGTATTTTGCGTGGTGTGGACGAATGCGCGTTGCTCGTTCTCGGTGAATGTGTTTTCTTTTTTCATAAGTGACTTAATGAACGCGTTGCGATATTCTTTCGAATCAGCCCCGAACGTACGTTCTGCGCCTCGTGATTCTACCTGTTTATCAATCACGGTTGCCTCTGTGTCGTTAGTTACTGACTCAATAAGCTTTTTACGTCGTTCGACGCTTTCGAGTAACGTTTTACGCTCTTCGCGCAGCTCGTTGATCTCTGTCTCTAATGCGTCAAGGTCTGCGCCTTCTTTTTCGATGTCTGTCTGGATTGCTGCCATACGTTGCTCGATTTCTTGTAGTCTATTCATTTTTGAATTCCTCCTCTAATAGTAACGCTTTAAGTTTTAGTGCTTTTTTTCGACGCTCTAGCTTCTCCAGCTTCTCGGCTTCGATCACTCCGTCAAAGTAAGACCGCGTCTGTATTGTAGTGTCGTTATTCGCGGGGATGCTCACCGCTGACACGTCATACACTTTTCTGATTTTCTTGACCAATCGGGTGCGCGTGGTCGTGTCGTATTCGTCTTCTTCGACAATAAAACTCCACGACATTTTGGTCACTAGACCCTCGGCAATATCGTTATACAATTCGCGCGACGCGTCTGATTTGCTAAGGTCAGCCCCGATGAATAAACCATCAGACCGGACGTCAATAACGAGCGTCCCGTTGCTGGTTCTAGCCATTACGCGTCCCTCGTGGTCATATTGCATGATCACGTCGGACATATCAGCACCTTCGAATGCTGACGGGTCGATTTGCTCGTACACTTTCACGTTGTCAAACTCGCGCATGACGTACGGTTCAAAACGCGCGGCGTACCCCTCGACATAGTAATCGCTGTCGATGAGCTTTTTTGATTCACTCTGCGCCGGGTTGAGCTGGGTCAGGACCCTATACTCTCTGGTAGATACCTTCGGCATCCTCATCGCCTACCTTTCCGTATTCTTTTCTAATGTATCGTTCGTCGCCGCCTTCAACGTGCGGCAGGTTCCAGATATCGTTTACCATGTTAGCGGACAAAATGCCACGGTCAAACAATTGGGTCGACATTTGCAATTTTGTCGCGTTGCTTGCATATTGTAAACGATTGGAAGAAAACATAATGTGATTCCCGTGGGCGATCTCGTTCTCCGTGAATGTCATCTTGGTGAGTTCTAAGCCAAGTTGCAGGGCGAAGGGTTCGATTTTTCCCTCGTAGAACGCGTTCCACGTCTCTTCGTCGAACTTGTTTTGCAAAATGTCCTCGTTAACGCCGAAGTAGTTGAAAACGTTTTGCCGAATCTGCTCCATCTGGTCCGTGTTGATCGTGTATGGCTTGCTGTCGATCTGCTTAACTTCCGCGTACTTGCTGTCGAACATCATCACACCCGTATCGTTGTCGTTGCTTAAGTTATCCGCAGAAAATCGCGCGCGCTCTTTCTTTATGTCTTCGGGTCGCATTTCCATGCCCATACGGGCCATGAATCTGATCGTGGCCGATTGCTCGACAGCGTCCAGCATGCTCTGCTTTTGGATATCCATCACGGACAGGGTCGGGTTTAGCGCCCCGTTGCCTTCTCCGAAGAAGTCGCTCCGGTATTGGTGTTGCGTAATCACCCCGACGCGTGACAGCTCCATCGCGGCGCGGTCACCATTCGGGAAGGTATAACGCAGCCATGGCTCACCGTCCACCGATACGACTTCCGCGCCCGTTGGTAGGATAGGATAGTACCCGGTGAGTGTCTGCATGTCCTTCTTATAAATGGGGATGATGAAAGCCGTGGTGTTGACGGATAAGATCGTCGCAAGCCTATATAAGAATTTTGACGTCGTCATAAATTCATTGGCCTTAAATGCCATCGCGTTGCCCAGGTTTTGGTAAGCGCTGCCGACAAACTCGGGCTTGAGTTTGCTCACCGCTGACGCAAAAGAATGGATCGCCGCGCGGGTAAGTTCCATCTCGTAGACGCCGCCATCGTATGAGGTAAACGCCGGACGGTACGCGGTCATCGTGTCGAAGTATTCGGTCACCTTAGGGTCGACCGCTTTTTTATTTGGGAACAATCTGTCAAAAAGTCCTATTTTTGTCACCCCCTTCCAGTTTTATCAGATACGTGCAAGATAATCGCCGTAGTGGTCTTTGTATACGCGATAGGCGCACAAAAGGGCGATCGTGCCATCGATACGCTTCCGACGGTCCCGCCCTTTCACGGGGCGAATGTTGCCGTTGTCGTCCGATTTTATTTCCGTATTAGCGAGGCACATTTTGAGCAGGGGGTTGTTGTTGTAGTTGATGACTTTCCCCTTTAAATCGCCTTTGAGTTCTTTCATGGGCGCGCTAAGGGTCTGGGCACCCTGCCGTACTATGGTCATCGCGTTTTTTCCAAAATAACGCTCGAACTGCTCTAGGTCATAGTCTTGGATTCCCCACCGGTCGTAACCAATCCACGACATGAAGACGTCGTCATCGTCTTTCACTTCTCGGAACCAGTTTATGATGTCCGACGTCTCGACGGTGTAATCACCGGACCCGCGCAAGTACCCTTGGCGCTCGAAGAGGTCATAGGGGATGCCGTCCTCTTCCGCACGTTGCTCGATCGTTTGAGAGGGCAACCAGAACATTGATTTTACGTAGATGGTCGGATCATCCGGGCGACGCATAAGAACGACGGCGGCCGTTAAGTCGGTGGTGTCGGACTTATCAATACCCCCGATGCCGTAACGTATACCCAGGTCGGGCAGGTTAAACGTTGCGGGGTTGTCTAATATATCCATAGGCAACCACGCTTGGGTCGGGTTGGATGAAAGGTTGAAGTCTTTGGTCAATACGGTAGGACGGAAGCCGTCGTCTACCTTGGCCTTTTCAACAAAACCCGCGAGCGTGTCCTTGTCTTTTATTGTACCGAGTCCCGGGTTGGCTTTTATCCATGCGTCGGGGTCGGTCCATTCTGACGGGTCGTCTAACTCATAGAAAAACGCCAAGAAGTGACGGTCTTCAATCTCACCGTCAAGCACACGGCATCCGTATTCGTATTGCGAATCGTAAACCGTCAGACGGTTGAACCCGTTCGTGGATATACTGCTCACCAGGGGTTGCTCTCGTGACGATGTGGACTGTTTCATCACGTCGTAGATGTTTCGGTCTTTAATCGCCGCAAGCTCGTCCACGGTCACAAAATGGCTATTTAAGCCGTCCAGGCTATTCGAATCGCTTGCGAGTGATTGTATCTTACTATGTGACGCAGCGAAGTACATGTCGTTGTGCCGCTTCTTGATATATTTTGAAAGCGTGGGACTCTGTCGAACCATTTTCAAGGCCTCATCGAACCCCTTGTTCGCTTGTTCTCGTTTTGTTGCTATAAAATAGTTCTCGGCGGAGCCTTCGCCGTCCCCGATTAACATAAACAAAGACAGCGCGCTATTCTCGGTTGTCTTGCCGTTTTTACGCCCCTCGATGGTCATAACTTCCGTATATTGTCGCAAGCGCGTATCCTTATGCACAAAGCCGAAAATCGCCTGATATTTAGCTTTTTGGAAAAGTTCGAGCTTCAAC
>Ga0075011_10000743_pt1 | contig 17246 bp, 14 predicted proteins | sample TARM_MetaG_T_14_FD_72354 | JGI IMG/M metagenome (GOLD analysis project Ga0075011, IMG submission 72354) | Freshwater microbial communities from Pennsylvania, USA, analyzing microbe dynamics in response to fracking - TARM_MetaG_T_14 | ecosystem: Environmental > Aquatic > Freshwater > River... | reverse complement strand
AATCCGCACGCGGCCATCAACGAGGGCCGGTTGCGCGAGGACCTTTTTTTCCGCATCAACACCGTGGAACTGAACGTCCCGCCCCTGCGCGAACGCATGGACGACATCCCCTTGCTCTTCTCATTCTTCCTGGAGCGCACGGCCGACACCTACGGCGTGGTCGCCGCCCCGCTCGGCCCCGAAGGGCTGCCTCTGATGATGAGCCACGACTGGCCGGGAAACGTCCGCGAACTCAAGAGCGTGGCCGAGCGGTACATCCTCTCGCCCCTGCCGCCCAAGGAGCGCATCTCCAAGATCATGGCCGCCAAGACCGGGGACACCGCGCCCCAGGCCGTAAGCCTCCGGGACCAGGTCGCCCTGTTCGAGCGCCACCTCATCCAGGAATCCCTGAACCGCAACGGCGGCGTCATCAAAGACGTCATCAACGACCTCGGCATTCCGCGCCGCACCCTGAACGAAAAGATGACCAAATACGGACTGAAAAGGTCTGAATAGCCCTTCGGCGGATTGTTGCCGATTGGATACCCCCCGATCGGCAACAATCCGCTCACCCTCATTCTCACGACTCATTATAGCTTTGGAATAGTGTGACTTTTTCGTCACACTCTTCTGGCATGCCTGTTGCTCATCTGAAACCGTTGCGATCCATTTCCAATGTGTTGAGGAGGTTCTTTCGGGGATCTCGGCAACCGCATCGAGCCGCCGGGGAACGCGTTGGCCGGGCCTGTCCGGCAGGCGGGTTCACAGCGCGGCGCGGTGCGATGAAGAGGCAGGGGTTCTTTCAATTCGTATCAATCAAGAACAACAGGTGAAGAATGATGAAAACCTTTACGACATCCGTTCCAGGCGTGTCCCTCACCGATGCCGCCCTTGACTGGCTGCAGATGCTGACGGGAGCAAGCCTGATCCTTTTCATGTGGTGTCACATGCTGCTCGTGTCTTCGGTGGTCATTTCCCCGAACGTCATGAACGCCATCGCCCACTTCTTTGAGGCCACGTACATGGCCCAGGTCGGCGGCCCGCTGATCTTTCTGACCTTTCTGGTCCACTTCGCCCTGGCCGCGCGCAAGATCCCCTTCCGCGCCGAGGGGCAGGGCACCATCTGGGCCCACGCCAAGATGATGAAGCACCGCGACACCTGGCTGTGGGTGGTCCAGGCCGCGACCGCCATGATCATCCTGATCCTGGGCGCCATCCACATGTGGGTCGTGCTCAACGACCTGCCCATCACCGCCGCCAAGTCCGCCGCGCGCATGCAGCACTTTTGGTGGTTCCTCTTCTACATGATCCTCCTTCCCAGCGTGGAGCTTCACGTCAGCGTCGGCTTCTACCGCATCGCCGTGAAATGGGGTTTCGTGAAATCCGAACAGCGGAAGGGCTTCAAGCGCTTCGAGACGACCCTGTTCTCCATCTTCATGGTCATCGGCGTCATCACCCTGATCCGCTTCATAACGCTGAGCTAACGAGGTGAACTCCATGCAGACATTCTATTCCGACCTGCTCGTCATCGGCGCCGGACTGTCCGGCGAACGCGTGGCCTGCGAGGCCGCCCAGAACGGCTTCAAGGCCACCTGCCTGTCCATCGTGCCCGCCCGGCGCTCCCACTCCTCGGCCGCCCAGGGCGGCATGCAGGCCGCACTCGGCAACTCCGCCAAGGGCGAGGGGGACAATCCGGACGTCCACTTCATCGATACCGTCAAGGGCTCGGACTGGGGCTGCGACCAGGAGGTCGCCCGCCTGTTCGCCGACGCCGCGCCCATCGAGATGCGCCGCCTGGCGGCCTGGGGCGTGCCCTGGAACCGCGTCGTGCCCGGCCAGTCCTTCTACTTCAAGGGCGGCGAGAAATTCGAAAAATATGAAAAGGAAGAGAACGAGGGCCTGATCACGGCCCGCTCCTTCGGCGGCACGGCCAAGTGGCGCACCTGCTACACCTCGGACGGCACCGGCCACGCGGTCATGTGCACCATGGACAACCGCTGCGCCCAACTGGGCATCGACGTCTTCGACAAAAAGGAAGCCGTCTCCCTGATCCATGATGGCGACAAGTGCATGGGCGCGGTGGTCCGCGACCTGCGCAACGGCGTGCTCGAAGTCCATCTGGCCAAGGCCACCGCCATCTGCACCGGCGGTTTCGGGCGTATCTACAAGGCCACCACCAACGCGGTCATCTGCGACGGCGGCGGCCACATCCTGGCCCACGAGACCGGCATCGTGCCCATCGGCAACCCGGAATCCATCCAGTTCCATCCCACCGGTATCGTGCCCACCGACATCCTGGTCACCGAGGGCTGTCGCGGCGACGGCGGAACTCTGCTCGACGTCAACGAAGAGCGGTTCATGCACATCTACGAGCCGGAAAAGGCCGAACTGGCCTCCCGCGACGTGGTCTCCCGCCGGATGACCGAACACATGCGCGCGGGCAAGGGCGTGAAGTCTCCCTACGGCGAACACCTCTGGCTGGACATCCGCCACCTCGGCGACAAGCACATCTCCACCAAGCTGCGCGAAGTGGATGAGATCTGCCACCACTTCCTGGGTGTGGACCCGCGCACGGAGCTCATCCCCGTACGTCCGACCCAGCACTACACCATGGCCGGCATCCGGACCGACAAGGACGGCGCGGTTTACGGCCTCAAGGGACTCTACTCCGCGGGTGAAGCGGCCTGTTGGGACATGCACGGCTTCAACCGGCTGGGCGGCAACTCCCTGGCCGAGACCGTGGTCGCGGGCGGCATCATCGGCGCCAAGATCGTCGAATTCCTGAAAGGGTACGAGACATCCTTCGACACCAAGTCGGTCAACGCCGAGGTCAAGCGCCAGGAAGAGCGCATCCACGACGTCACCCACGGACGCAACGGCAAGCTGAACGTCTACGAGGTGCGCAACGAGATGCAGGAAGCGCTCATGAAGGGCTGCTTCGTCTTCCGTAACAAGGAAGGCCTCGAAGAGTGCGTCCAGACCCTGCAGGGGACCATGGAAAAGGCCCGCAAGGTAGGCCTGGTCTCCGACGGCGCGGGCGCCAACCACGAGCTGGCCGCGGCCATGAAGCTGGAGGGCCAGGTCAAGCTGGCCATGTGCATCGCCCAGGCGGCGCTGATGCGCACCGAATCGCGCGGCTCCCACAACCGCGAGGACTTCCCCGCACGCAACGACTCCGAGTGGCTCAACCGCACCCTGGCCTACTGGCCCGAAGGCGCGGACATGCCCGACCTCAAGTACGAGGACACCACCCCGCTGTTCGAACTGCCCCCGGGCGACCGTGGCTACGGCGGCGGCAAGATCATCCCGGCTGACGACAAGTACGTGAAGGAACGCACCGTGAAGAGCCCCGTCACCGAAATCGGGAAGAAGAAGTAACCCGGATCAAGAAAGGAATACATCATGGGTAGACAACTGAAATTCGAGATATTCCGGTATAATCCCGAGAGGAAGGGCGACGTCCCGCACATGCAGGAATTCATCCTGGACGAGACGCCGAACATGACCCTGTTCATCGCCCTGAACCGGCTGCGCGAGGAGCAGGACCCGAGCCTGGTCTTCGACTTCTGCTGCCGGGCGGGCATCTGCGGCGCGTGCGCCATGGTCATCAACGGCCGCCCCGGCCTGGCCTGTCAGACCAAGACCAAGGACCAGCCCGGGCACATCATCCTGCACCCCCTGCCGGTCTTCAAGCTCGTCGGCGACCTGTCCGTGGACACGGGCGTCTGGTTCCGCGAGATGTACGCCAAGACCGAGTCCTGGGTGCACACCAACAAGGTCTTCGACCCGGCTCAGGAAGAGGAGCGCATGGACAACGAGGTGGCCGAGCAGATCTACGAGCTTGAGCGCTGCATCGAATGCGGCTGCTGCATCTCGGCCTGCGGCACCGCCCGCCTGCGCGACGACTTCATGGGGGCCGCGGCCTTGAACCGCGTAGCCCGCTTCGTGGTCGACCCGCGCGACGAACGCACGGACCGGGAGTACTTCGAGGTCATCGGCAACGACAACGGCATCTTCGGCTGCATGGGCCTGCTGGCCTGCGAAGACGTCTGTCCCAAGGGGCTGCCCCTGCAGAACCAGCTCGGCTTCCTGCGCCGTAAGATGGGCATCACCGCAATGAAGCAGATCTTCAGGAAGAAATAGCATGCGTACCATCCAGACCAGCGACATCATCGACGCCGTCGCCAAGATGTGCGTCAGCGCCAACACCGAGCTGCCCGCCGACGTGCGCGGCAAACTCGAAAAGGCCATGGCTGAGGAAACCAGTTCTTCCGCCCAGGAAGTGCTCCGACAGCTCCTGGAAAACGCGGACCTGGCCCACAACACCAAACTGCCCCTGTGCCAGGACACCGGACTGGCCGTCTACTTCGTGGAAGTGGGCGACGACGTGCGCGTTGAGGGCGGCAACCTGCGCGAGGCCATCAACGAAGGCACCCGCAGAGGCTACAAGGACGGCTTTTTGCGCAAGTCCGCCTGCGACCCGCTCTCCCGGGCCAACACAGGCGACGGCACACCGGCCATCATCCACTTCGACTTCGTGCCCGGCGACAAGCTCAAGATATCCTTCATGGCCAAGGGCGGCGGTGCCGAGAACATGAGTCGCGTGACCATGCTCGCTCCGGCCCAGGGCTGGGAAGGGATCAAGAAGTTCGTCATCAACCGCGTGGCCGAAGCGGGCCCGAACCCCTGCCCGCCCACGGTCCTCGGCGTGGGCATCGGCGGAACCTTCGAGCACGCGGCCAAGATCGCCAAGCGCGGCCTGCTGCGCAAGCTCGACGACACCCATCCCGATCCGGAGGTCGCGGCCAAGGAAAAGGAGCTCGAAGACGCCATCAACGCGCTGGGCATCGGCCCCATGGGGCTCGGCGGCAAGACCACCGTGCTCAGCGTCAAGATCACCATGGAACCGTGCCACCTGGCCAGCCTGCCCTTGGCGGTCAACGTGCAGTGCCACTCCCAGCGGCACGAGGAGGTCGTACTCTAATGGCTGAATACAAACTGAACACCCCGCTTACCGATGAGGACATCGCCCAGCTCAAGGCGGGCGACGTGGTCTTCCTGACCGGGACCATCTACTCCGCGCGCGACGCGGCCCACAAGAAGCTCGTGGACCTGCTCGACGCGGGCAAGGAGCTGCCCTTTGACCTCAAGGGCGCGGCCATTTACTACGTCGGCCCCTCTCCGGCGCCTCCGGGCCGTCCCATCGGCGCGGCCGGACCGACCACCAGCTACCGCATGGACTCCTACGCCCCGCGCCTCTACTCCCTGGGGCTCAAGGCCTCCATCGGCAAGGGCAAGCGCGACGCGGCCACCCGCCAGGCCATGCAGGACTATACCGCCGTCTACTTCGGCGCCACCGGCGGCGCGGGCGCGCTGCTGTCCAACTCCATCGTGGAGTCCACCGTCATCGCCTTCGACGAGCTCGGCCCCGAGGCCATCCGCGAGATGAAGGTCGAGGACTTCCCCCTGCTCGTCATCAACGATTCCCACGGCGACGAACTGTACGCCGTGCCCGACCGCAAGGCCGCGGGCATCGAATAACGTACAACCCTTAAGGAGATATGAAATGGCATTATTCACCAAACAGGAGGCCCTGGACTACCATTCCATGGGTCGGAAAGGGAAAGTCGAGGTCGTCCCGGTCAAGCCGTGCAAGACCCAGAAGCATCTGTCCATGGCCTACAGCCCCGGCGTGGCCGAGGCGTGCAAGGCCATCCACGAGAACCCCGAGCTGGTTTACAAGTACACCGGCCGAGGCAACCTCGTGGCCGTGATCTCCAACGGCACCGCCGTGCTCGGCCTGGGCAACATCGGCCCCCTGGCCGGCAAGCCGGTCATGGAGGGCAAGGGCGTGCTGTTCAAGGTCTTCGGCGACGTGGACGTCTACGACATCAACCTCGACGTGACCGATCCCGACGAACTGTGCGCCGTGGCCAAGGCCCTGGAGCCGACCTTCGGCGGCATCAACCTTGAAGACATCAAGGCCCCGGAATGCTTCTACATCGAAGAGAAGCTGAAAAAGGAAATGAACATCCCGGTCTTCCATGACGACCAGCACGGTACGGCCATCGTCACCGCGGCCGGCATGATGAACGCCATCGAAATCTCGGGCAAGGACCCGTCGCAGATGCGCGTGGTCATCTCCGGCGCGGGCGCGGCGGCCATCGCCTGCACCAACCTGTACCGGAACATGGGCGTGAAGTTCGAGAACATCGCCATGTTCGACTCCAAGGGGCACATCAACAAGTCCCGCACCGACTTGAACGAGTTCAAACAGCAGTACGCCACGGAAAAGACCTACGAATCCCTGGCCGACGCCATGGTCGGCGCGGACTGCTTCCTCGGTCTGTCCAAGGCGGGCGTGGTCTCCAAAGAGATGGTCAAGTCCATGTCCGACAACTGCCCGATCATCTTCGCCTGCGCCAACCCGGACCCGGAGATCACCTACGACGACGCCAAGGAAGCGCGCCCGGACTGCATCATGGGTACCGGCCGCTCGGACTTCCCGAACCAGGTCAACAACGTCCTCGGTTTCCCGTTCATCTTCCGCGGCGCACTCGACTGCGGCGCCACATCCATCACCGAAGGCATGAAGCTGGCCGCCGCACAGGCCCTGGCCGATCTGGCCAAGACCGAGGCCCCGGCCTACGTCTGCGAGGCGTTCGGCGTGGACAAGCTCGAATTCGGGCCCGACTACGTCATCCCCAAGGCGCTGGACATGCGGCTCATCGAGTTCGTCTCCGTGGCCGTGGCCAAGGCCGCCATGGAAGAGGGCGTGGCCCGCAAGCAGCTGGACCTGGACGAGTACAAGTCCTCGCTGGGCAAGCGCATCGCCGAATCCGGCAAGCGTGTCAGCGCATTCGTCGAAACCTATCACCTCGGAATATAAATAAGTTCCGGGCGGAGCGGGGTGCTCCGCCCGGTCTTTCCTCAGCGCGGTCTGGGGTTGCGGTCCTTTCCGAGGTGAAAACGTTCTAATTGAGGAGTGTAAAATGTCTGATCAGGCTAATCCCAACAAGGGCAAACAAATAGGGTTCTTCCTGGGTCCCATCGTGTTTGTCGCAATGCTGCTCATCCCGGCTCCCGAGGGCATGAAACTCGAGGCGTGGCGTGTGGCGGCGGTTACCGCACTGATGGCCATCTGGTGGATTACCGAAGCGATTCCCATCCCGGCCACTTCGCTGATGCCCATCGCACTGTTTCCCCTGTTGGGCGTGATGAAATCCTCGGCGTCCACGTCTCCGTACGCCAACCACCTTATTTACCTGTTCATGGGCGGCTTCTTCCTGGCCGTGACCATGGAACGCTGGAACCTGCACCGCCGCGTGGCCCTATACACCATCAAGGCTATCGGCACGAGCCCGGCCCGGATGATCATGGGCTTCATGGTCGCCACAGGCTTTCTGTCCATGTGGGTGTCCAACACCGCCACTGCCATGATGATGGTGCCCATCGGGCTGGCCGTCATCCAGCAGGCGACCGGGTTTGATTCCGACCATCTGCGCGAATGCAGCATCAACGTCGGTCCCGAGTTCAACTTCGGACGCGGATTGATGCTCGGCATCGCCTACGCCGCATCCATCGGCGGCGTGGCCACCATCATCGGCACCCCGCCCAACACCGTCATGGCCGGCATGGTCGAAAAGATGTTCGGCGTGCAGATCGGATTCGGCCAGTGGATGCTTTTTGGTGTGCCCCTGGCCGTGATCACCATGGTCATCGCCTGGATCCTGCTGGCCAAGATCCTGTACCCCACCGCAGGCCTGGAACTGGCCGGCGGTGCCAAGATCATCGACAACGAAGTGAAGAAACTCGGCCCCATGTCCAACGCGGAAAAGAAGATCGTGGTCGTGGGCTGCTTCATGGCCGCCTTCTGGCTGGCGCGCGGCTTCCTGGCCAAATCCTCCTTCGTGCTGGGCATCATGCCCCACTTCAAGTACATCGGTGACGCAACCATCGCCATCTTCGGCGCGCTCATCCTGTTCGCCATCCCCGTGAACTTCAAGAAAAGCGAATTCCTCCTGGACTGGAAGACCGCTGTGAAGATTCCCTGGGACGTGATCCTGCTCTTCGGCGGCGGCCTGGCCATCGCCAACGGTTTCGCCAAAACAGGCCTGGCCGCCTACATCGCGAGCCAACTCGGCGCGCTCGAAGGCACCAGCATGCTGGTATTCGTGGGCGCGGTGGTCCTGATCACCATCTTCCTGACCGAAATCACCTCCAACACCGCCACCGCCACCCTGCTCGTGCCGATCATGGGCGCGGCGGCCATCGCCATGGGCGTACACCCGTTCGCGACCATCGTGGCCGCGTGCGTCGCAGCCTCCTATGCCTTCATGCTCCCTGTCGCCACGCCGCCCAACGCGGTCATCTTCGGCAGCGGCTGCGTGACCATCAAACAAATGGCAAAGACAGGCGTCTGGCTAAACATAGTAGGAACGATCCTGATCACGGCCTTCGTGGTCTACATCCTCCCGGTGCTGTGGGGCATAGACCTCAACGTCGTACCGGATTGGGCGGTCATACCCAAGTAACGACAAAACCCTGCGGGCGGCTTCTGCCGCCCGCAGATTGACATACATCATTCACGTGTAATCACCCCAAGCTGCCGTCTCAGGCCGGCGGAGAGGAAAGATGCGTTCAAAATCGAAGATATTTCCGGTCATGGCGGCAACCATCGTGCTCCTGGCGGTGGCCGTCGTCGGCTATGTCCGGTCAGGCCAGTCGCAGCCGATGCCCGTGCGCATCCTGTTCGAGAACAACGGCGGAAAGGTCATATTCTCGCACCTGGTTCATCACCGGGATTACCAGATCGAGTGCGCCCGATGTCATCACGACCGGGTCGGGACAAAGGTGAGCGGGACCGACAAAGCCCTGGCCTGCGGTTCGTGCCATCCCAACGATTTCGATCAGAATTTTGTGGACAACCACATGGATTCCTTCCCCAATGAATCCTATTGCGTGCGTTGCCACCATGTGGAGTACGACAAGCTCAACTTCGACCACGAGGCCCACACCGAATACGCCTCGGACTGCTCGGACTGCCACCATGGCGAGGATATTGAGCCCGAACCGCAAAAGTGCACGAACTGCCATGCGGAAAAGAGCACGGACACGCTGCTGTCCATGCGCGAGGCCGGGCACGAGAGCTGCGGCCAATGTCATGAGGACATGTTCGACAAGGGATTGTCCAGCTGCAAGGACTGCCACATCCAGAAAGACATGACCGACTACGACGGCGACTTCTCGGCCTGCAACCAGTGCCACGAGGCCGAGACCAGGGAACTGGTCCTGCCGCGCATGAACGCCTTCCACGACCAGTGCATGTCCTGCCACGAGGAAATGGGTGCCGGTCCCTACGGCCCCGACAACTGCAACCAATGCCATATCAGCAGGTAGGCGGAATATGACGATTCAAAATACATCCGCCGCCCTGGCGGAGATGAACCTGACCCGACACTGCCCGCTGGTCACGTGTGACCAGAAGGTCAAACGCGGGGAACGCATCGCCACCGCGTCCGCGCCGGGCCTGGGCGACATCCACGCCCCGTCCGCCGGGACCGTGGAGCACGTGGACCCGTACCGCGTCCGCCTCGCCCTTGATCATGGCGAGACCGTGGGTCCCGAGGTCCTGGACGGCCTGAGCGGCCCGGAACTCCTGGCCCGGCTGCGCACGCTCGGGGCCGATGTCCCGGCCTGCGACCAGGTGGACACCCTGATCATCAACGCCATGGACGAAGAACCCGGCCTGCTCTCCCGCCGGACCCTCCTGGCCGAGAGACTTGAACTCCTCAAGGCCGGGGCCGAGGCGTTGGTCCGGGGCTTCGTGCCCGTGGACGTGGTCCTGGCAGTGCCCGGGAGTGTGCGCGAAAGCCTGCCGGACATGGAGGTCAGGGTCCTGCCCGACCAATATCCCCAGGCCCTCGATCCCCTGGTGGCCAAGGCCGTGACCGGTATAGAAATGCCGGACAACACCCTGGTGGTCGGCCTGGAGACGGTCTTCCACGCCGGGTTGATAATGGACACCGGCCTGCCGGTCATGGAGACCATGGTCACGGTGGGCAACTCGTCCCGACTCATCCCCCTGGGCACCCCGGTGGGCGAGATCCTCAGCACCGACGGCGAGACCATCCGCGACGGCGACCGCATCGTTCTGGGCGGCGTCCTGCGCGGCACGGCCGCGGCTTCACCCGGCCAGGGCGTTGATCGTTTGACCACGGCCGTCAGCCTGACGCGCAACCCGGCCCCGGTGGCCGTGGACGCGGCCTGCGTGGGCTGCGGCGAATGCGTGCGCCGCTGCCCGGCCCGGCTCGATCCGTCCATGATCACCAGCTACGCGGAGTTCGGCCAATACGCCAAGGCCGAGGCCGAGGCCGTGGACGCCTGTTTTGAATGCGGGTTGTGCGGCTTCTTCTGCATCGCCCGCCGCCCCATGCTCCAATACATCCGGCTCGCCAAACGCGAATTGGCAAAGGCCAAAGCCCAGTCCGGGGAGGAAACCCAGCCGTGAAGCCCCTCAATCCCTTTGCCCTGACCGTCTCGGTCCCGCCACACCGCCACTGCGGCACCACCGTGCGGGACCGGATGGTGATGATACTGATGGCCATGCTGCCCGCCGCCGTCATGGCGGCCATGACCTTCGGCATGCCCGCCGTCCGGGTCATGGCCCTGTCCATGGCCGCCGCCGTGCTGGCCGAGATGGCCTGTGACTACTTCATGGACCGGGAGACCGACGTCCACGACTTCAACGCATTTACCGTGGGGTTGTCCTTCGCCTTCCTGCTGCCCGCTTCCGCCCCCTGGTGGCTGGTAGCCTTCGGCAGCGCGGCCTCCATCGTGCTCGGCAAGATGGTCTTCGGGCCGCTGGGCGGCAGCCCGTTCTGCGCGCCGCTCATCGGCTGGGCCGTCTGCCGCATCTCCTGGCCCGCCTACATGGACGTGAACGCCTCCATGCTGGCTACGGACCTGACCTATCCCCTGGCCCAGCTCAAGAGCTTCGGCCTGGACGCGGTCCGGATCATGGACACCCGGCAGCTCTTCCTGGGCAAACAGCTCGGCGGCCTGGGCGCGGTCCAGATCGCGGGCGTGCTTCTGGGCGGCCTGCTCCTGGTCATGCGCAAGCACATCTCGTCCATCATCCCGGTGGGCGTCATCGGCGGTACGACCCTGACCGCCTTCATCTTCCACTGGCTCGACCCGTCCATCTACGCCTCCCCGGCCTTCCACCTGCTGACCGGGTCCACCCTGTTCGGAGCCTTCTTCCTGGCCACGGACGGGCCGTCCAGCCCCAACCGGCAGGTGCCCATGCTGCTCTACGGCCTCATGACCGGCGCATTGATCATCATCATCCGGACCTTCGGCGTGTACCCGGACGGCGTGCCCTTCGCCATCCTGCTGGCCAACCTGTTCACCCCGGTGCTCGAACGCATCCGGCCCAAGCCGTTCGGAAGGAGATAGGTCATGAAGGAAATGATGAAAATGATGATCGTCCTGTCGCTCATCTGCGGCATCGCGGGCGTCACCCTGGCCGCGCTGAAACAGGTCACGGCCCCGATCATCGAGGAACAGGTCCTGACCTACGTGCAGGCTCCGGCCATCGAATCGGTGCTCGCCGACTACGACAACAATCCCATCAAGGACCGCAAGAAATTCGACGTGGACGGCTCAACCGTGACCGTGTTCCCGGCACTCAAGGAAGGCCGCCTCACCGGCGTGGCCTTCGAGACCGCGGGCAAGGGATACGGCGGCGACATCGGCGTCATGGTCGGTTTCGACATCCAGGCCATGAACCTGACCGGCATCGGCATCACCACCCTCAAAGAGACCCCGGGCCTGGGAGCGCGCGTGGCCGAGCACGGCTATGCCACCCAGTTCAAGGGCCATCCCCTTGAGTCTGTGGACCTGAAAAAGAACGGCGGCGACATCGAGGCCGTGGCCGGAGCGACCATCTCGTCCACCGGGACCGTCATCGCGGTCCGCCGGGCCATCTCCATCTTCAACGCCCTGAAAGACAAACTCGCCGGCGGCTGGTCCTAGGCCCGGCCGTTACTCGGAGTCGAAAATGAACAGATTGTGGAAGGAATTCTCCAAAGGATTGTGGACCGACCTGCCCCCGTTCAAGCTGGTCCTCGGGCTCTGCCCGACCCTGGCCGTGACCAACACGGCCAACAACGGGCTCGGCATGGGCGCGGCGGTCATCTTCGTCCTGACCCTGTCCAACCTGATGATCTCCCTGCTGCGCAAGATCATCCCGGCCAAGGTGCGCATCGTCTGCTTCATCGCCATATCCGCCTCCCTGGTGGTGGCCGTGGAACTGCTCATGCAGGCCTTCGCCTACCCGCTGTACCAGCAGCTCGGCATATTTGTGCCCCTGATCGTGGTCAACTGCATCATTTTGGGCCGGGCCGAGGCCTTCGCCTCCAAAAACCCGCCGCTGCTGTCCATTGCCGACGGCCTGGGCATGGGGCTCGGCTTCACCCTGTCCCTGACCTTCCTGGGCGCCCTGCGCGAGCTGCTCGGCACGGGCATGATCTTCGGGGTCAACGTGGCCTGGGAGGGATTCGAGCCCATCGGCATCATGGTCCAGGCGCCCGGTGCCTTCGTTTCGCTGGGCGTGCTGCTGTGCATCATGACCTTTGTCGAGAATGTCCGGCGCAAGCGCAGAGGACTGGCAGCGGTCCAGGGCCCCACCCACGACTGCGGCGCGTGCGGCGGCTGCGGCCACAAGAACTGTTGACGAGTATTGAAAAAATCAAAATTGGAGGCTGTTCAAAAAGGGTGAGATGCTAGGCGCGAAAAAAGTTCAAGGCCGAAGCGTACTTCCTGTACGTGAGGGTTTGAACTTTTTGAAGCAACGACGCAGATCGCCGTTTTTCAACAGCCTCCCATTCAAGGAAACGATCATGCAGGAATACTTCCTTCTCTTCATCGGGGCGATGTTCGTCAACAACATCGTCCTGGCTCAGTACCTGGGCAACTGCCCATTCATCGGCACATCCAAGGACACGGGTGTGGCCATCGGCATGGGAGGAGCCGTGGTCTTCGTGGCCGTCATGGCCGCGGCCATCACCTGGCTGGTCCAGGAATACGTCCTGGCCCCCTTCGATCTGGGCTTTCTCCAGACCCTGGCCTTCATCCTGGTCATTGCGGCCCTGGTCCAGTTCGTGGAGATGTTCCTCAAAAAGGTGGTCCCGCCGCTGTACAAGTCGCTGGGCATCTTTTTGCCGCTCATCACCACCAACTGCGCGGTCATGGGTATCGCGCTGATCTGCCAGCGCGAGGAGTTCGGCTTCGTCAAGACGGTCATGTTCTCCTTCGCCTCGGGCCTGGGCTTCATGATCGCCCTGGTCCTGCTGGCCGGAATCCGCGAAAAGCTGGCCGTACGCCGTCTGCCCATCGCCATGCGCGGCACGCCCATCGGATTGATCATGGCCGGGCTCATGTCGCTCGCCTTTTTCGCCTTCAAAGGCATGATTTAACGGACTAAAACGTGAACGGGACGACATCATGATACTGACATCGGGATTGACTCTGTTCGGCATCGGCCTGCTGGCCGCCGCCATCCTGGGCATTGCCTCCAAGCTCCTTTTCGTCAAGGAGGACCCGCGCATCGCACTTCTCGAGGACAACCTGCCCGGTGCCAACTGCGGCGGCTGCGGCTTCCCCGGCTGTTCCGGCGCGGCAACGGCCATCGTGGCGGGCAAGGCCCCGGCCTCGGTCTGCATAGTGGCCGACGGTGAAGCCATCGCGACCATCGCGGCCCTCATGGGCCAGGAGGTCATCGAACGCGAACCCGAGCTGGCCGTGCGCGACTGCACCGGAGGACTGCGGGCCGCAGACAAATTCCACTACGAGGGCGCGCTGGACTGCCGGGCCGCCCACCTGCTTTACGGCGGAGCCAAGTCCTGCCCCGAAGGGTGTCTGGGGCTCGGCTCCTGCGTGCGCGCCTGCCCCTTCGACGCCATCCACATGGGCCCCGAGGGGCTGCCGGTCATCGACCCGAACCAGTGCAAGGCGTGCGGCAACTGCGTGGACGCCTGCCCACGCGGGGTCATCGGCGTGTCCGGCATGTCCGCGCGGCTGCTGCACCTCAACCAGACCACCGACTGCCTGGCCCCGTGCCGCCAGAAGTGCCCGGCCCAGATCAACATCCCGCGCTACATCGAGCAGATCAAGGCGGGAGACTACGACAGCGCGGTCATGACCATCAAGGAGCGCAACCCGCTGCTGGTCACCTGCGGCCGAGTCTGCCCCCGCCCGTGCGAAACCGTCTGCCGACGGCAGTTCGTGGACGAGACCGTGGGCATCAACATGCTGAAAAGATTCGTGGCCGACCGCGAACTGCGCTCGGGCGAGCACCTGCCCGTGCCCTGCGCCAAGGATACCGGCAAGCGCGTGGCCGTCATCGGCGGCGGCCCGGCCGGGTTGTCCTGCGCCTATTTTCTACGACGCCTGGGCCACAGCCCGACCATCTTCGACGCCATGCCCGAACTCGGCGGCCAGACCCGCTACGGCATCCCGGAGTACAGGCTGCCCAAGGCGGACCTCGACTGGGAGATCCAGGGCATCCTGGACCTCGGCGTCGAGGCGAAGATGAACACCAAGTTCGGCCGCGACGTCACCCTGGAGTCCCTCAAGGCCGACGGTTATGACGCGGTCTTCATCGGCATCGGCGCGTGGCAGGCGTCCGGCATGTACGCCGAGGGCGAGGACCTGGGCGGCGTCATGGGCGGCATCGAGTTCCTGACTGCCCATGCCCTGGGCCAGAAGCCCGAGACCGGCGACAAGGTCATCGTGGTCGGCGGCGGCAACACCGCCATCGACGCGGCTCGTACCTGCGTCCGCCTCGGTGCCGAAGTGACCCTCATGTACCGCCGCACCCGTGCCGAGATGCCCGCCGACATGGAAGAGATCGTCGGGGCCGAGGACGAGGGCGTCAAGTTCCGGTTCCTGGCCGCCCCGGCCCGGGTCATCGGCGACGAGAACGGTCGGGCCACCCACCTGGAATACTACGAAATGGAACTGGGCGAGCCGGACGACTCCGGCCGCCGCCGCCCGGTCAAGAAGGAAGGATCCGAGCAGCGCATGGAGGCCACCCTGATCATCCCGGCCATCGGCCAGAAGCCGGACCTCACCTGCCTGTACGACGACAGCCCCGAGGGGACCTGCCCCCTGGAAACCACCAAGTGGCAGACCATCGTGGCCGACCCGGACACCTTCGAGACCGCCATCCCCGGCGTGTTCACCGCGGGCGACGTGTACACCGGTCCGGACCTGGTCATCTCGGCCATAGGCGACGGGCGCAAGGCGGCCCGGTCCATCCATTACTACATGACCGAAACGGCCATCCCGATCCCGGAGACCACCCAGAAGGACATGATCCCGTACACATTGTTCAAGGAAATAGATTCCGTGGAGCGCAAACAGCGGGCCGTCCTGCCCCACCTGTGCCACGGCGATGACCGAAACTGCACCTTCAACGAAGTGGAAGGCCCGCTCGACGAACAACAGGCCCTGGCCGAGGCCGACCGCTGCCTGCGCTGCGGCCTGGTCTGCTACGATCGGGACGAGCCGTTCCTGGCCGAAGAGCGGGAGACCGCCTCGGACTAGTTAACCCATTGCCATACCCCATGCCCTATGGAGAGCGGATGCCGTCGTCAACAGCCCCGACGTCACCCACGGCATCCGGCCGGGAGGAGGCGCTCCGACAACCGCCTTCTCCCGGTTCTCCACCGGGCCGGTCCAAGGAGACCGATATGTCCAAAAGCCTATACATAGCCGCCACCGAAGCCCGCAGCGGCAAGTCCGCCATCGTCCTCGGAGTCATGCACCTGCTGCGCGCCAGCCTACAGCGCGTGGCCGTGTTCCGACCGGTCATCAGCGACCCGGTGGACGGGCGCAAGGACCACGACATCGACCTCATGCTCCGCCATTTCAAGCTCGACCAGGAATACGACCGCGCCTACGGCTATACCCTGAGCGAGGCCCGCAGGCTGATCAACAGCGGGAACAAGGAGCTGCTTCTGGAAAGTACCCTGAACAAGTTCAAGGAACTGGAAAAGGAGTACGACTTCGTTCTGTGCGAGGGAACGGACTACATCGGCAGCAGCGCTACCCTGGAGTTCGAGATCAACGCCTCCATCGTCTCCAATCTCGGTTGCCCGGTCCTGCTCGTGGTCAACGGCATGGACCGGTCCGACGACGAGGTCTGCGGCTCGGCCCAGCGCACGGTGGGCATCTTCGAGGAGCGCGGCCTGGAGGTCCTGAGCCTGATCGTCAACCGCGCCCGCCAGGACTTCTCCCCCGAGACCTTGAAGGACATCGAGGCCCTGACCAAGACCTCGCACCCGCTCCTGACCTACGCCATCCCGGACGACAAGCGGCTGGGCAATCCAACCATCCACGACGTGATCAAGTGGCTGGACGCCAAGGTTCTCTACGGCCACGGCAGCCTGGACAGCCCGGTGGAAAGCTTCCTGACCGCGGCCATGCACATCACCCATTTTCTGGAATACATCGAGGACGGAGCCCTGATCATCACCCCCGGCGACCGCATGGACATCATTCTGGCCGCCATTTCATCGCGCCAGTCCGCAGCCTACGAAAACATCGCGGGCATGGTCCTGACCGGCGGCATCCAGCCGTCCATGACCATGCACCGGCTCATCGAGGGATGGACCGGCGTCCCTCTGCCTATCCTGAGCGTGGAGGACCACACCTTCAAGGCCACCCAGACCCTCCAGGCCCTGCACGGGACCATCGACCCCGAGCACCCGGCCAAGATCGCGGCGGCCATCGGCCTGTTCGAGTCGAAGGTGGACATCGAGAAACTGCGCGACCGGCTGGTGACCACCGAGTCCACCAAGATCACGCCGATCATGTTCGAGTACAACCTGATCGAGACCGCCCGGACCCAGCGCATGCGCATCGTCCTGCCCGAAGGATCGAGCGACCGCATCCTCCGGGCCACGGAGATATTGCAGCGGCGCAACGTGGCGGACATCACCCTGCTCGGCGACCCCGAGGCCGTCCGGGCACACGCGGCCACCCTCGGCGTGCAGCTCAACGGCGCAAATATCGTCGACCCGGCCGAGGCACCCCGGTTCGAAGACTACGCCAAGCGCTATTTCGAGGCCCGCAGCCACAAAGGCATCCGCATGGAGGACGCCCGGGACCAGCTTCTGGACCCGACCTATTTCGGGACCATGATGGTTCATGCCGGACACGCGGACGGTATGGTCTCCGGCTCGGTGACCACCACGGCCCAG
>Ga0075011_10000741_pt1 | contig 17262 bp, 12 predicted proteins | sample TARM_MetaG_T_14_FD_72354 | JGI IMG/M metagenome (GOLD analysis project Ga0075011, IMG submission 72354) | Freshwater microbial communities from Pennsylvania, USA, analyzing microbe dynamics in response to fracking - TARM_MetaG_T_14 | ecosystem: Environmental > Aquatic > Freshwater > River... | reverse complement strand
ATTAATTATGCGATCAATATTTCAATTTCTCTGTTTATTTTTATTGTCATTTATATATTTAGGTTTCTTATTGAAATACTATCTGTATTCTTTGTTGTGATTAATTGCGAGTGAGGCGAGGTTTTTTTTAGATGAATGAGTGGAGTTATGACCGAGATATCGAAAATATAAAAAGTCGTTTTAATATTAATTGATGGTGAGTTTTAATTCTTTCTAACAAAACAGCAATTTATCTGAGTAATTAATAATGTCTGTGTGTTGGAAAAACCTGATTCAAAGTGAAAATATCTTTGCCACTCAAATGGGCACGACTGAATTGGCTAAAGCTGTACTTCATCAGCATGTATTAACGCTTTCCGATCAAATAGAGGTCGATGTTCAAGCTTATAGTTCTGCTCATTATGATCGCCAGACTGCTGACATTGAGTATGTCTGTCGATTGCTATGGCTGGCGGTTCCAGCAAAAAGAATTCACCCTGAAATCAATCACGTGCTGTGTCGCAGAATTATTGAAGGGACTAATAAAGAAGCTGAAACATTTTGGCAACCTGCACAAGATTATGATCAGCGGGTTGTAGAAATGTCAGCCATTGCAATGGCGTTGGTGGAAGCACAGGAAATATACTGGGATCCTTTGACAGAAGAACAGAAGGATGGCCTTTCTGACTGGTTGCTTTCGTCAACTTATGTCGCTCTTCCTCCTAATAATTGGTACTGGTTTAGAGTGTTGATTCTTCAGGCTCTATTTAAATTAGGCGTTGAAATTGATGAATTTAATTTAGAGTCTGATCTGCAAGCGATTGAAGAAATGCAACTAGAGCAGGGGTGGTTTCAAGATGGGGCTACCGGAGTTATGGATTACTATAATCCGATGGCTTTTCAGCTTTATGCATTAATGTACTGTCGTTGGAATCCTGAAACGCCACGTAAAGAGTCTCTTTTACGCCATTGCATAGAGTTTGCGCAAAGTTACACCGAGTGGTTTGGTGAGGACGGGAAACAGTTGGCATATGGTCGTTCGTTAAACTATCGATTTGCAGTGCTTGCGTTTTGGCCTGAACTTGCAGCGGCATACCCCCAACATTCTGACGTTTCATTGTGGAAAGCTATATGGACGAAAGGAATGAACTGGTGGGCTGAGCAACCTATCTCAGATAATAATGGCTTATTGTATCCCGGTTTTGCTTATCCGAACCTGTTACTAAGTGAATTCTATACCAGTTCAGTCTCTCCCTTATTGGCATATAAAGCGTTTAATGCTCTGTTGTTGGAAGAATCTCATCCTTTCTGGCAAGTTGATTCAACAGAAATACCAAATAAAGCAGAGCCTCGCTGGCTCAACGATCATCACCTTCAATGGAAAAATGGTGGTAGCTACCTTGTTACCAATGCGCCCGGAAGCAATGAATTACGCGAGTGTGCGGATAAATACTACAAATTTGCTTATAGCTCATCTCATGGCTTTTGCATTGATAGCGTCCGTTGGATCAATCAGGGGTGGGCTGGCGATAATATTCTCGCGTTTCAGCATCCGGATACTCAGAGTTGGTATAGTCGTCAACGTCATATTCAATCGAGTCGGGAAGGTGACTCGCTAGTATCACAATGGTCACCGTTTGATGGTTGTACAGTTACGACAACTCAACAGCTGCGTGATGGGATAGAAGTTAGAACTCACCGAATTCACAGCAACAAATCACTCTCCTTTTTGATGACAGGATATTGCGTTGATCAATGGCGTAGCTGGTTTAGTCATATGGGATCTGCGCCTTCACGAATTGAATCAAAAAACTTATTTAGCGAGTTACGTTTGATTAAAGGGGAAGGACATGGCTGCTGTTATCCGTGTGCCCCAAATACCAACGTACTTTACCCACACTCAAGTGTGCCTGCTATTTCCGGCGTTATTCAAAAAGGAATAACAGAAGTAGAAGTTCACGTGCTCGCAGGAAATTTAAAAGCTTTGTAATTACGAAGCGATTAATACCCAGAAACAATAGAACACCTTATGGAGTTAACTATGACAATACATAATAAAATACCAGTGTTTGGAAAAACGGCAGTTGCTGTTGCCGCAGCAATGTCTTTTTCCTGCTGGGCCAATACGTACCATGAAGCACCTCAACTGGCTGAGATGGTTAAAGCGGGTAAGCTTCCAAAAGTGGAAGAACGTCTGCCAACCAACCCACTGGTTGTTGAACCCAACGAATCTATTGGTCAATACGGCGGTACGCTAAACCTAGTCGGTAAAGTCGTGGATAATGGCCACCGAGCACGTACGGTTGCTTACGATAACCTGTTTAACTTTGACACGACTTACTCAAAAGTTATCCCGAATCTGGCGACCAGTTTTACGTCGAATGACGATAATACGGTGTTTACAATTAGCCTGCGTAAAGGGGTGAAATGGTCTGATGGAACACCGTTTACGGCAGACGATATCGCGTTTTATATCAACGATATTGTCGGCGACCCTAAGCATTCCGGCAACCGACCTCTGGTACTGCCAAGTCACGATTCAGCCGAAGCTGAAGTCATTGATGAGCATACGGTAAAAATCACATTAGCGAAACCGAACGGTTTATTCATTCGTAGTTTGGCCACTGTTGATAGTGAAAGTTATACTGCCTTCCCTAAACATTACTGTTCTCAGTTCTTACCTAAGTTCAATGATAAAGCGATAGAAAACGCGAAAGCGGCAGGTTTTGATTCCTGGCGACAGTATGCTTCAACCAAGTGTGAGGCGCATTATTTTATCGAACATTATTCAAATGTTGACCGTCCGGTCTTAACCGCATGGAAAGTATCTACACCTCCGGGGCCGAACGCGAGCTATGCCGTATTTGAGCGTAACCCCTATTACTGGCAAGTCGATACAGAGGGTAACCAACTCCCTTATCTTGACGCTGTGCGTTGGCGTTATAGTGAAGATCAGGAAGAGATGGTGCTTCGTGCTGCGAATGGAGAAACAGACTACCAGCATCGCCATATTGGACAGACATCTTATCGCTCCCTGTTGATTGAAAATGAAGATAAAGGGGGATACAGCTACGAGTTTCGTCCTAACACACAGAGTACAGAGTTGGCTATTGCGCTTAACCAAACGGTTAAAGACCCAATAAAGCGCGAACTATTCCAGAATAAGGACTTCCGTATTGCGCTTTCACATGCGATTGACCGTGAAGAAATCAGTGAAACGGTGTATTCAGGTGCAGTAGAACCTTATCAGGCTGCGCCATTAGAAATCTCTCCGTTTTACGATGAAAGTATGGCGAAACAGTATACTGAGTTCAATCCAGAGAAAGCGAACAAGTTGTTAGATTCACTTGGATTAACAGAGCGTGACAGTCAGGGGTATCGTACGCTGGGAAATGGTGAGCGCTTGCGAATTGAAGCTCTCTCTAAGGTTTCCAATAAAGGCGTTCTCGCGGATTCGTTAGAGTTGGTGAAAGAGCAGTGGAAAAATGTGGGTATTTTCCTTGATATCCGTGTTTTGGAAATTAATCACGTTGTAAATTTGCGTCTGACTAACGATTTCGATCTTATCCCTATTATTGGCGACGGTGGTGTTGGTATTATCGACGAAGCCCGCTTCTACTTGCCATTTAGCCCGGAATCTACCTGGGGGCTGGGTTACTACCTGTGGGCTAATGAGCCTGAGAATGAATACGCAGTAGAACCTCCTCAATACATTAAGCATCAGATTGACTTGTGGAACAAAATTACCCAGACGTCTTCACAGGAAGATCAGCAGAAGTACATGAAAGAAATTATTCAGATTGCAAAAGAAAATTTCTATGTCATGGGGACTGTTGAAGCGATGCCTGCCGGGGTGGTTATCAATAATAAATTGCATAACGTTCCTGAGAATATGCCACAAAACTACAACTTCCCAACTCCGGGACCAATGCGTATGAGTCAGTTATGGAAAAGCCAGTAACTGGATAAATACCGGTAATAAGAGCCCCACTAGGGTGTGGGGCATTTCTATGTCTTTTTGCAGTAACTATTAATTTTATCAGTGTTTCAAAGTGAACTGGTTTGCATGTTGTATGAAAGCTTAACGTCTAACTAAACACTATTTAAAGGAACAGTAATGAGCAGTTTTTTTCTGTTTGCAGGTAAGCGGCTTGTGTCGATTTTTGTCACTCTCTTAGCTGTCTCAATTGTCGTTTTCGCTGTTATTGATCTTCCTCCCGGTGATTTTGCGTCTGCGAAAATTGCTGAGCTTCAATCTATGGGGCAAACCGTCGATCCGCAAATGATTTTCACATTACGTGAAATGTATGGTCTGGATAAGCCGTTATGGGAGCGTTATTTAAACTGGATAGCCGGTTTGTTCGTCGGTGATCTCGGCATCTCTTTAACGACCAACCAGCCCGTGTGGGATACCATTGAACCAAGAATCTGGCCAACGATCTGCTTGGCTGCCGCCGTGTTTGTCTTCCAATTTTTGATTGCGATTCCTATTGGGATGTACTCTGCGTTACGACAGTACTCGTGGGGAGATTATGTCGCTACCATTTTGGGGTTTATAGGTATGGCAACGCCCAATTTCGTTATCGCAATTGTTGCTTTGCTGATTGGCTACTATAGCTTCGATACGGTTGTCTCGGGTCTGTATTCCGATAAGTTTTTGGACCAACCCATGTCATGGGCAAAGTTTGTTGATGCGGCTTCACGTAGTTGGATTTACATCGTGGTAGTAGGAACGGCTGGTATGGCTGGCATTATTCGGATTATGCGGGCCAATTTATTGGATGAACTAAAGAAACCTTATGTAAAAACGGCCAGAGCAAAAGGTCAGAAAGAAGCAACATTGATCTTAAAATACCCGGTACGCATTGCCATTTTACCCATTGTTTCAGTTATCGGCTGGATGCTTCCTGCACTGTTGGGCGCCGATATTATCGTTAGTCAGGTTATGAACATTCCGACATTGGGGCCACTAATGCTTTCTGCTTTGCGCTCTCAAGATATGTTTGTTGCGGGTGATGTTTTACTGATTATGTCGATTCTGACCATTATCGGCACGTTAATTTCTGACCTTCTATTGTACTGGATTGACCCTCGGGTACGTGTTGGTGTCGCGAAGGAGTTTTAAATATGAACACGACGACTATTCGTTCTTTCGGGCAACTATTTACCCGTCGTAAAAAAACGCTGGACTTAAGTACGGCAACTCAGTGGCAACTCATTGGGTTGAAAATGCGACAGCATAAGCTGGCGTGGTACAGCTTAAGGTTTTTGATGGTGGTGTATTTTATCGCTGCATTAGCGGAATTCTTTGCTCCTTTTGAGCCGAGTGACAACTGGAGACGTTACACTTATGCGCCGCCCCAATCAGTGAGTTTGTTTGAGAGCACAAATGAAGGGTGGCGATGGGCACCGCATCTCGAGTTTTATGAAAGTACCACAGATATGCGCACCTTAAAGAGGCATTATAACCTGGATCCAAATACCAGAGTGTACTTTTCATTTTTCGGCAAAACGGATCCGTATGAGTTAATGGGGTTTATCCCAATGAGCTATAAATTCATTGTGCCACAAAATCCTAAGCAGCCTTTCTTTATTCTGGGATCTGACCGTATGGGACGTGACATGTTGTCTCGCCTAATTTACGGAGCCCGAATTTCTCTGTCTGTGGGTTTAATGGGGGTATTTACCACTTTTGTTCTCGGTATCGTAATAGGGGGGATCTCGGGTTACTTTGGGGGGGCTGTCGATAATATTATTCAACGTACCATCGAGTTTATAAAGTCGATTCCTACTCTGCCTTTATGGATGGCGTTATCTGCTTCGTTACCGGCTGAATGGAGTTCGCTGACTAAATATTTCTTAATCACTATTATTTTGGGTTTGGTTTCATGGCCGGATATGGCACGCGTGGTACGTAGTCGATTTATGTCATTGCGTAGCGAAGAGTATGTTGCTGCAGCGTGGCTCGATGGTAATAGTCCGTTTGAGATTATTCGCCGCTACATGGTTCCGAACTTCCTTAGTCATATTATTGCCGTGGTCACTTTGGCTATTCCGATGATGATTTTAGGTGAAACCGCATTGAGCTTTTTGGGGCTTGGACTTCAGGCACCGATGGTGAGCTGGGGCGTCCTGTTGCAGGAAGCGCAAAATATTCGGGCGTTAGCCGAGGCCTCCTGGCTCCTGATCCCGGCTGTTGCGGTAGTAATAGTTATTCTGGCGATGAACTTCGTTGGTGATGGCCTGCGAGATGCTTGTGACCCATACCATGATCAGGGAGCGAAATAATGAGCGAAAAAATCTTACAAGTTAAAAATCTAAATGTTAGCTTTCCGACCAGCATGGAGCATTTTCATGCGGTTAAAGATGTCTCTTTCGACCTCATTCGTGGAGAGACATTATCAGTGATTGGCGAATCGGGCTCAGGTAAGTCAGTAACTTCTTCTGCGATTATGCAATTGCTAGATAAACCCGGACGTATTGATAGTGGTGAAATCCTATATACCAGTGAAACCGGCGATATTATTGATATTGCGCGGGTTGAACCGCGTAGTCGAAAAATGAGAGCTATTCGGTGCTTTAATTTCTCTCTGGTTTCACAAGAGCCTATGGCAGCGTTAAGCCCGGTGCATACGGTTGGCGAGCAGATTAAAGAAGTACTTTGTTTAGTGGAGCCCGGTATTAGCAAGCAAGAGGCACATAAAAAAGCGATTAAGTTGCTTGAACAAGTGCAGATGCCAGAACCGGCGAGTTTGATAGAGAAATACTCGTTTGAATTATCAGGTGGTCAGCGTCAGCGAGTTGTTATTGCTATGGCAATTGCTTCGCGTCCGGATGTGTTGATAGCAGACGAGCCTACGACTGCACTGGATGTCACAACACAGGCTGAAATCTTGGATCTGTTTAAGCAGTTGCAGCAAGAGATTGGGATGGCAATTCTGTTTATTACTCATGATCTAGGGGTTGTTGCTCAGATATCAGATCGGGTTGTGGTGATGGAAAAGGGAGTATTGGTTGAATGTGGTGCGGTTCGCCAGATTTTTGAACAGCCAGAACATCCATATACTAAAAAGTTGATGGAGGCGACCCGGGCTCTGGAGAAACCATCTAAAGTGAAAATCCCATATTGCATTGACAAAGAGAGCCAGTTAAAGCCGATTGTTGATGTTCAGGCCGTGACGAAAGTTTTTCATAAACCGGCCAAAATGTTTCAGAAAAAGAGCATGATGACTGCAGTCGATAATGCCCACCTGAAGCTCTACCCTGGTGAATCTCTTGGAATTGTCGGTGAGTCAGGCTCAGGGAAAAGTACTTTAGGACGTGCCATTTTAGGTATGTCACCAGCGACTTCGGGATCAATTCGGTATGTGGATGAAAAAGGTGGCGTAGAGCTAGAATTGTCGGATTATAAACGACAGGTTCGTGACCCTTTGTTTGCTGATTTACGTCTTATTTTTCAAGACCCATGGTCTTCTCTGAATCCTCGTATGACCGTGTTCGATATTATTGAAGAGCCTTTGTTAAAGCTGCGAACGCAAATGGGGAAATCTGCACGGGAAGAGCGTGTCAGAAATATGATGAAATGGGTGGGTTTACCTCCTGAGTTCTCCAGTCGCTATCCTCATGCTTTTTCGGGTGGACAACGACAGCGTATTGTTATTGCCCGGGCGTTGGTCACGATTCCCAAAGTCGTTATTGCTGACGAAGCAACTGCAGCACTGGATGTTTCATTACGCTCACAGGTATTAGATTTGCTGATTGAGTTTCAGAATATGTATGGCACAGCTTTTATTTTGATTACTCACGATATCGCAACAGTTAAGTATTTCTGTGACCGGGTGCTGGTGCTACAACACGGCAAAATTGTTGAGCAAGGTTTGGTTGATAAAGTGATTTATCAACCAGAGCAAGCTTATACCCAGCAGTTAATATCGGCCGTACCTGTGGCTGAACTGGCACCTGAAAGCCATTAATTTTAGTGATTTTAGGCCCTCTCAGCTGGATATTGAGAGGGCCAAATACCCCAATGAGCTGTGAAGTTGGATTCAAAGCTTGAATCATAGTATTGCCTCAAATAGTGAATCCGTGAGTGATCACCTTTTTTGAAGCGTATATTAAATCGGAGAAGCAAAATGAATGTTTGGCATAGGATGTCGATAATTGGCCGGTTTTATCTGGTCACAGGCTTTTTGTTAGTTGTGATCGCTATGACTGGTGGCATTGCTTATTGGCAGAGTCAGAAACTGACTGAGCAGTTGGACTACATCGGTAAAACATCGATGGAAGAGCTGGGCCGGTTATCTGTTATAGAAAAAGAGTTGGTGGAGCTTGAAAGTGATATTGCTCATTTTGACACTGATACTTGGAGAGATATTAGCGAACATGTGCTTATCCATCTGGACTTTGCGAGGCAAGAAATAACCGCATTAAGCGCCGGCCATAAAGAATCAGAATTTGAATGGGTGATCCCTGAAAGCTTTGAGCCAGCGTTTGCCGATTTAACCAGCTTAATGATTACTCATGACCAACTGAGATCTCAGCAAGAAAAGCTGGTTCAGGAATACCGTCTGGTTTCTTCACGTGTGAAGCGGTTTATTTATACTTTAAGCGCTACAGAAAATGACATGAGCAGCGCAGTCTTCGCGGAAAATTTAAGTGGTCAGCTAGATTCTCTGAGTTTTAATACTGACAAAGCTCTAGATTCAACTAAATTTGCCGAAGTGAAAAGCTTGTTGTCGCAGAGCAAAGCAATTAAGCATGAAGTGTCAGATATGACACAGCAATTGACTTTACTCAGTAAACGGATTTCACCAAGCGATATAAAACAGATAGAAAGGCTGCTTTTTTTATCGGTTGGGAAATCCGGTGCGGTTGATGCACACCTACAGCATCTTAATCTGGCGCTAAATGAAAAAAACATAACTTCGGAGCTATCTAAACAGGTCCTAGAACAAATTAATGTGGTTGAGGCTTTTCGTGACACATTAATCGTAGATGCGAAAAATCAAGTGTTGAGTGCAAAAGAGAGCCAAACTCGTTATATATTGCAGTTAGCGTTATTCATCGTTGTCGCAGGGCTGGTATCAACCGGCTTAGCTTTTACCATTTCTAATAATATAAGAAATGGGCTGAGCGCTTTACAATCCGTGTTGAATGCAATGGCGAAACGCGATCTGACCCGGCAGGAAGTTTATAGCCGAAGTAAAGAACTGGCATGGTTAGGTAAACACGTTGATTCCGTTAGAGATCAGCAAGGTGACTTATTGACTCAGCTCAAGCAATCAGCGCATAAGCTGAATCAGGTGGTAGAACATAATAGTATGCATACTGCGCAGACTGAAAAGTCTGTTAATCATCAGGTCAAGTTAACGGATGAAGTTGCTGAGCTTACAGAAGAAATGGAAGGAGTCATTAACCATGTTGCCCAGCAGGCACAGCTATCAACGCAACGTATGGAAGCGGCGGTAATTGAGTCTCAGAAAGGTTATGAGCATATTAAATTGAATGACCAATGCATTACTGCTACTTCTCAGTTGCTTGATTCAGCAGTCACAACCATTAATCACTTAGTTGAAGATGCTAAATTGATTGAATCCGCTTTAGCAATGATAGAAGAGATCGCTGATCAGACTAATCTTCTGGCACTCAACGCTGCGATAGAAGCTGCACGTGCAGGTGAATATGGAAGAGGTTTCGCCGTTGTGGCTGACGAGGTTAGGCAACTGGCAACGAACACCACTCAATCGACCAGTGGTATTTTGTCGAACATCCAGTCATTACAGCAAAGTGTTTCTCAATCGGTCGAATTGATTCAGCAGTGTAAGGTGAGTATGCAAGAAGCGACTCACAGCTCAGAGATCTCTTATGATGCGGTTAAAGAAGTTAAAAACTGTATTGATACTGCCGCTGAAATGTCGCAAACCATTTCTGTTGCTACGGCTCAGCAGTTGGCCACCAGTCATGTAATGGTACAGAAGCTGAATACGATTAAAGCCGGTGTGCAGAGTAATGCCAAGAGTGTTGAAGCTTTGTCTGCTAGCGTGCAGGAGGTACAACTTGTGTCGTCAAATCAGCGTGACCTGGTAGAAGGCTATATGATCTGAGGCTTAACGGGTTGATGTTATCAAGTTGATATTTAATTGATTGACAGTGTGATATTTTTCGTAAGAAACGTAATAAAAGTAGTAAATCATGTTATTTTCAGTGATTAATTATCAAAAAAGCCAACTCAACCCTATTTTTTTCAAACGCATTATTTTAAATTAATGGGATTACGTGTATTAGTTTGGAAATGCGTTTTATTTTTTTTGAATGACGCTATGAGCGGCGTTGCACAAAGATTCTATCTTATGCCATCTGTTTATTGGGCAAGAAGAGTGTGTCGATAAAACGAATATTAGAAAATAGGTAAAAAACATGGCAGCTGATAAGCAACCCGAATCGGTTTCATCCGTATTAAAAACATTCGGTATACTGCAAGCGCTTGCAACACAAAAAGACATTGGTATCAGTGAATTAGCACAAAGATTAATGATGTCGAAAAGCACTGTATACCGCTTCCTGCAAACCATGAAATCTCTTGGTTATGTTTCTCAGGAAGGCGAAACTGAAAACTACTCCCTAACACTTAAACTGTTTGAGTTAGGTTCAGCGGCACTCGAATACGTTGATCTGGTTGAGTTAGCGAATAGTGAAATGCGCAGAATCTCCGATTTAACCATGGAAGCACTGCATTTAGGCGCTTTAGATGGCGACAGTATTATTTACGTACATAAACTGGATTCTAAGTACAACTTGAGAATGCAATCCCGTATTGGTCGTCGTAATCCACTTTACTCTACGGCTATTGGTAAAGTGTTGCTGTGTGTTCGTCCTGAAGAGGAAGTCAGAGAAATCCTCTCAGAGGTCGATTTTGTTATGAGTACTGAGCGTACTCATAAAAATGTCGATTCATTACTGACTGAGTTAGTCGAAGTTAAAGAACAAGGCTACGCGGAAGACGTTGAAGAACAAGAAATTGGCTTAAGATGTATTGCTGTGCCAGTCTACGACCGTTTCCATCAGGTCATCGCTGGTTTAAGTATTTCTCTTCCAACGATTCGTTTTACTGAAGAGAAGAAGATCGAATACATTGGAGAGCTGCATGCCGCTGCCCGCCGTATTTCAGAAAAATTAGGTTGTTCGGATTATCCATACGGTAATTAAGGTCTAATGACCCTAAAGTAGTTAGCGTAATTGAAACTGCATGAGAGGTGACTTTCATGCAGTTTTTTGTTTTTTGACGCGTCAGTTTCCATTATCTCTAGGTTTCTCCAATGTTCACTAATTGTAAAATCCTGGGAAGAAACTCACTCTGCATTGACAATTTTAACATAATGATTAGGCATGCTACGCATATAATTTAGTTATGATTTTAAGGATACTATATGGAGTTTTGCCAAGAAGACCGCAAAGCCTTATATGATGTATGGATGTCTCAGAAAGCAAAAATGCATCTTACTCAGATGGAGATAACTAAGCGTTTAGGGGTCAGTCAGGTCGAGTTTTCAAACATACTGCGTGGTACAGAACCACTTTCAATGGCATTTATTGCTAAGTTTTGTAAGCACTTACATGTCGAACCACAAAATATCATTCCGACATTAAGACATCAGGCTGGCAAAGGGGAAAACGTTGTGTACTTGCAGAATCGAGTTAGTGTCGATGGGGAAATTCAGAAGGTTCATGTGGAAGGGAATCAAGTCATAATTGAATATGTTCACACAGCAAACTGATTGTAGTGAGATATCTAATAAAAAACCGAGGCTCTGTAACCTCGGTTTTTGCTATTACATTTATTGATACCAATCGTGGTAAATCATAAACAAAGTGATTACGCTTTAAATTCCGCTGGAACTTCAGCGATATAAACAGCAGGTACACCTTCGAAATCACTTGTAAATAGCACGCCGCCATCACCAGGAGTGAATGAAGGGTGTGGGTGGGTGATTTGACGGTCGCCGTCCAGAACATCCCATGAGGTACTGTGTTTGCAAAGTTTCTTGGCTGTTTTTGCTTTAGTGTTCAGTACATATAGGAATGGGTCGTTCTCAATATCGTAGCTTTCTGCATCAGCCACATCTACCGGAGCGTCACAGCCATCACCAACCATTAAAGAACCGTCAAAGTTACTCATCAAGTGTGAACAAGGTGGCATTACCATCACTTCTTCATTTTCCAGAGTTTCAGGGTTCGCTTTGTAGATGACGCGATCTGACTGGCCTTTAAAGTAAGAAACATAAGCCATTGCGCTACCGTCTGGGATCCAGAATTCGTGAGTACAAGATTCGCCTTCTGCGTGCTCTTTGATCTTACGAACGTTGCTGCCATCTTCGTTTACTAGCCACATACGAGCGTCTACAAGATCGTGTGGACCTTCATGACAGAAGCCAACAGTTGAATCGTCGAATGGACGGTAGATTGGGTGGCCTAACCAAGCTTTATCTTGGTGAACCACTTCTAATTCACCGGTTGCGATATCAACTTTGATAAGGCGGCAAGTTGGATTGGTATGGTAAAACTCAGCAAATTTTTCCCATGAAGTCAGAGGTGCCCAGTCAGCTTTAAGAATTTCTATTCCAACCAGCTTTGTACAGTCAGAGTTTGCCACCCATGTACCGTAGCCTTTCCATTCAGGATCAACGGTGTAAACAACACGTTCTTCCAGAGTTTCCAGGTTAACCTGCATTAGGTTAAGTTCGTTTTTCACATAGAAGAATGATTTGTCGTCAGTAGAAATAAAACCACCGAACGTATTGTCACCACTACCTTCAGTTAGTTGAGTTGCTTTTTGAGTTTTCAGGTCAACCAGGTAATAGTTTCGGTTTCCATCAAAATCGCCAGCGAGAAGTAGTTTTTCACCATTACTAGTGAAACACTTCTGATAGAAATAGTTACGATGACAGATTACGTCTTTTGGAGTAACACGAGTTACTTTTACGTTGGTATCAGAATCGGTAAAAGTTTCGAATTCAAGGTTTAGGATGTCACCTTTTGCCACGATAAATCTCCTAATAAAAATGTAGGCAGCCTCATGCTGCCTACTTTAAAAATTATTAACGAACTGCGATAGCTTCATTCAACTCGTCTATTTTTGCACTTTTCTTCAGGCCATAACCAACAGCAAAGACTACTGCCGCACAGCCTAAGAATACTAAGCGTCCCCACAATGGGTTTGGAATCAGTACCATTGTTGTCAGACCCGCTGCCATATACGTTACTAGGGTACCTAATTTGGCGCGTTGCATGCGGTCTACAATATCCTGACCTTCTTCTTCTACGCATTCGGTATCAACATCTCTGAAGAATTCTAGCGTAGATTCTTTATTAACGTCTTTCTCTTCTTTGTAGAATAAAGTTGTTAAGCAGAAGAAACCAGCAGTTAAGAATAAGTGAGCTGCGATTGTGATCATCGTCTTCATTTCGCCAGCTTCGCGGCCTGTGAGCTCTTCGATACCGAACCAACCAGCAACGTAGCTTGGAGTGAATACGTTCACAACTAACCAAGATACAAACATACCGAATACTACAGTTGCCCATGGTGCCCACTTAGGTGTTTTACGAATAAGAATACCCAGGAAGAGTGGAACTAGGATTGGAGACTGAAGTAGAGTCGCAACTTGCATCATTAGATCGAACAGGCTTAGATGCTTTAACGAGCTGAAGAACTGAGCCATAAGGATAACTAAGATACCGTTGATAGTACATGCAATTTGCCCTGCACGTAGAAGCTCTTTATCTGTCGCTTGACCTTTACGAACGATAGTTGCGTAGAAGCTACGTACAAAGATACCAGAGTTACGGTTAAGCGCTGAGTCCATTGAAGACATCGTTGCTGCGAACAGACCTGCCATTAATAGACCAACAGTACCAACAGGCATTGTTTCACGAGCGAATACTAGGTATACCGCGTCACGAGCTTTAGCGCCTAGAGCAGGGTAAGCAGCAGCTGCGTCTGGGTAAAGAATTGCAGAAGCCCATGGTGGAATGAACCAAATGATTGCACCAAACACCATCATTACTAGAGCCATAAGAGCCGCTTTGCTTGCGTTCTTAGAGTCTTTAGCGTTTAGGAAACGGTAAGATTCCTGCATGTTGTTGATACTTTGTAGCTGTTTCACGATGAAGAAGATGAAAGAGCCAACCAGTAGTAATGGGTAATTCATATCAGGGCCCATGACGAAACCACCAGGGAAGTTTGTAATGATTTCACCTGGGCCACCAACGGCCCATAAAGCAACACCTGCACATGCGATAGAGATAACAGCAACGATCAGAGTTTGAATGAAGTCAGATGCTACAACACCCCATGCACCACTCAATAGAGAGATGATAAGTACAGCTGCACCCGTAACATAGATAGTGGTGTTGATATCAGCATTAAATACAGCTGAAGCAAATACACCAAGGCCGTTTAACCAAACACCAGCGTTAATCACGCTTAGCGGGATGATAACCCAAGTAAAGAATTGCTCGTTTGTATCCCCAAAGCGGCGCTTAACGGCTTCAGTTGGCGTATCTACACGCATTTGACGGAAACGACGTGCGAAATAGAAATGAGCAAATACGTATGCAACCATGTTACCAACGAACACAGCGAGTATTGCGAAACCATCGTTAAAAGCTTTACCAGCCGCGCCGGTAAAGGTCCATGCTGAGAACTGGGTCATGAAGGCAGTAGCACCAACCATCCACCAGAGCATTTTACCGCCCCCACGGAAATAGTCACTGGTACTGTTACTAGCCATCTTTTTGAATAACAAGCTGATCGCAACCATCAAAGCGAAGTAGCCTGCTATAACAATGTAATCATATTGCATAGCGATATCTCATAAACGTAACAACAAAATTTTTATGAATTCTCTATTAAAAAAATAATAATGTATGTGATTGAAATCAAAACATCGGTTTATTTTTAATAGATAACCATTTTTAAAACGAATTGTGCAATAAAGTAGCAACATGGGCTTATGGCCGGCTGCTGGTGGATCTATTCGCTGTTTTGGTATTAACCATAAAGAATGCAAATAGGTGCTCATACTTTATACAAAATAATTCTATACTATTGGAGGCTAGTGACGTTGTCAGATTTGGATTAATTCGGGGGCTCGTTAAAGGGGCATCCTTGCTTTGTTGCTGATATTTAAAACAAGGATGAGATAACTGTTTGAATTTAAAGGTCGACTGAGATGGATTGCAGGTCAGGCGTCCAGCCTTTAAAAATGTTAGCAACGCTGATTGTCGATTTTACATCCGTTTTTAGCTCGTAATCGAAATCATCGTTTGGCATTTCTTTGCCAAGATAAGTGTTTTGATAGGTGTAAAAACGAGAATCTTGTGGATAGAAATATTGAACAACGCCATGCTTATCTTTGCCGTGCATTTTATCCCAGCCATTAACATGCGCATCAATCTTACAGTGAATATAGATACAATGACCAATGGCATCAGGGTTGGCATAATCCCCATCTGTGAAATGAGTGGTGGGATGCCATGGTCTGCCAAGCTTATAACTCTGATTTGGAATTTGTCGTGACTCTTTGTTTAGTGAACAGTGATAGAACACAAAGCCAAAAGGTTGATCAATGAGTGTGCTAGGTGCGCAGATGTAGCCCCAAGGGGAGTCATCCACAACGTCATCTCGCCAGCGACTGATTATCTGGCAGCGGTTAAATAGTGCGGTACCTCCGCCAAATATGAAATCCACCGTCCCCCAAATATCGACCGACTCAAAGTAGCTGTTACCGGCACTCACATACAAGGTATCCTGGTAGCTTTTTAAGCCGCAGTCGACACACTGAATTTGATTCCCCTGTTCTCCAACTAAAAATGCTACCGCCTGCGTTGCTGTAATTTTGGTTGAGTCATCAGAGTTCTTGCGCTGATTAGCGATAAAGTCAAAAGTGTTTTCTATGGTCAACGATTGAAATGTCACGTTTTCTGCATCGGCGTTGACAACATAACTGTTGTACGTCGCCCATATCTTACCATCATTGGCTAGTAGGCCGTTGGCTGAAGTGAAACAGATTATAGTGTTATCTTTTGAAGCGCCAATCAGATGAGTATTCGGTCGTGTAATGTGAAGCTTTTCCTCATAACGACCATTTTGGATATATATAGTGTAAAGGGAGTTATCTTTGGGAGCGAGATCGATAGCTTGTTGGATTGTCACAACGTCACCTTTACCATGCGTATCGACAACAATATCGTACTGGATGTTCATCTATGAACCTCAATTATTTTTCTATTATAGTGCCAATAGCATAAAAATATTTCTAGCGGCTTTAACAAAAAAGGCTGACTCTGTGGAGGAGTCAGCCTTGAAAAGACAGTAAATAGGGTTATCTAAATAAAATTAGAAGCTGTATTTAACACCAGCACGGTAACGAGCACGGTAGTCATCATTACCTTCTACACCGCTATCTGTGTCAACCGACACCATACCCAATTCGATAAACGGAACCCAGCCGCTTTCCAGACCAGAGTATGCCGCAGTGAAGTTTACTAAGCCTAGGTAATTATTATCTCCTTCAAAGCCAGAGTGATCAGATTGCATCAACTTATATTCAATATCTACACCAAATGCGAAGTCATTGATGTTGTAACCACTGGTCAGGTTAAGCTGGCTATAGTGGCTATCTTTGTCTGCAACTTTGTTTGCATCACCGTAACGGTAGCGTAGGCCAATATTCCAGTCATCTGTTAGTTGTTGTGTACCTTTCAGGTCAAATTTATGAGTTGCACCACTATCGCTAGAATCAAGTGCATATGCTGGTTGTAGCGTGAAAGAGTCAGTTACTTTGTAGTTGTAGCTGATTTTCATTTCGTGACCAGCGTTAGACAATTTATCTAAACCGAAGCTTTCACCTTTAGGGTTTTGCCATTTGATTTCTGCACTTAGACCAATGCCGTTATCGAAACGGTCAGAGATAACCAGACGGTCTTTGTGTTGTGATTCAGCTTCACCTTTAGCATCTACAAATTCGTGACGGATGTTGATGCTGGCAGCGTTTGCAGCAGTTGCAGTTAATGCAAGTAAGATTGCAGAAGTAAGTACTCTTTTCATAATTAAAACACCGTTTTTGTAATTGTGGTTCGCTATTTAATTTATATAAATATTTCTTTTTGAAAATGTGGTTTTTTGATTTGTGTGATCAATTAAACAGTGTTTTATTGATCGTGGGGTGATATTCGTGATCGAGTTATCATTTGTCTTTTTGTTGATAATTCTGATGAATATTAATT
>Ga0075011_10000738_pt1 | contig 17275 bp, 28 predicted proteins | sample TARM_MetaG_T_14_FD_72354 | JGI IMG/M metagenome (GOLD analysis project Ga0075011, IMG submission 72354) | Freshwater microbial communities from Pennsylvania, USA, analyzing microbe dynamics in response to fracking - TARM_MetaG_T_14 | ecosystem: Environmental > Aquatic > Freshwater > River... | reverse complement strand
GCGGAGATCACCCGGACCACTCCCGAGAAGTCGCTGACCAAAGGTCTGACCAAGAAGGCCGGCCGCAACAATAATGGTCGCGTGACCATGCGTCGTCGCGGCGGCGGCAACAAGTCCCTGTACCGCCTGATCGATTTCAAGCGGAACAAGCTTGGCGTGCCCGCCAAGGTGGCCGAGATCGAATACGATCCGAACCGTAGCGCCCGTATCGCTCTGCTGCATTACGCGGACGGCGAGAAGCGCTACATACTGGCCCCTGTCGGCTTGAATCAGGGCGACGTCATCACCGCTGGTGAAGGCGCCGACATCAAGCCTGGCAACGCCATGGTCCTGACCCAGATTCCGACCGGTACCATCGTGCACAACATCGAGCTGTATCCGGGCAAGGGCGGCCAGTTCTGCCGCGCCGCCGGCACCTACGCGCAGCTTATCGCCAAGGAAGGCAAGTACGCGCTTCTGCGCATGCCCTCCGGTGAGGTCCGCAAGGTCCTGGCCACCTGTTGTGCCACCATCGGTCAGGTTGGAAACATTCATCATGAGAACATCAAGATCGGTAAGGCCGGACGGAATCGTTGGCTTGGCCGTCGCCCGAAGGTCCGTGGTGTGGCAATGAACCCGATCGATCACCCGTTGGGTGGTGGTGAGGGCCGCAGTTCCGGTGGTCGCCATCCGGTGTCCCCGTGGGGTACCCCGGCCAAGGGCTACAAGACCCGGAACCGCAAGAAGGCTTCCACGAAGCTCATCGTCAAACGCCGCGGCCAGAAGTAGGAGTATAACCAATGCCTAGATCTCTTAAAAAGGGTCCGTTCCTGGACGGTCACCTGATCAAGAAAATCCAAGTGGCCGCCGAGAATCAGGACCGCCGCGTGATCAAAACCTGGTCCCGCCGTTCCACGATCGTCCCCGAGATGGTCGGTATGACCTTTGCCGTCCACAATGGCCGGAAATTCATCCCTGTGTTCGTGACCGAAAATATGGTCGGTCACAAGCTGGGTGAATTTTCCCCGACCCGCACCTACTTCGGCCACGTCGCCGACAAGAAAAAGTAGGGGGAGCACATTATGGAAGCCAAAGCAGTTGCCAAGTTCATCCGTGTGTCTCCGCGCAAGGCCCGCATCGTTGCCGAGAACATCAAGGGCAAGGGCGTCGAAGATGCCCTGAACATCCTTCGGTTCACCCCGAAGAAGCCCGCCGACATTCTCAGCAAGGTTCTGTATTCCGCCATTTCCAACGCGGAACAGATGCCTGGCGTCGACGTCGATTCGTTGATCGTCGATTCCGTCGTGGTCAACGAGGGTCCCACCTGGAAGCGTATTCAGCCGCGTGCCATGGGCCGCGCCTTTCGCATCCGGAAGCGTACCAGTCACATCACCATCGTAGTCAAGGAACAGTAGTATGGGACAGAAAGTACATCCTTACGGTTTTCGTCTGGGGTATAACAAGAACTGGCTGTCCCGCTGGTACAGCAAGAAAGATTATCCTGCGTTCGTCCTCCAGGACGACCAGGTCCGCAAGTTCGTCAAGAAAAAACTGTATCAGGCCGGCGTTGCCCGCATCGAAATCGAGCGGGCCGGCGGCAAGATTCGCCTGATCATCCACACCGCGCGTCCCGGTATCGTCATCGGCCGCAAGGGTGTAGAGATAGAAAAGTTGCGTGAGGAATTGCGCAACAAGTTTCAAACCGAGTTCACCATTGAGGTCAACGAGATCCGTCGACCGGAGGTTGAAGCTCAGCTCGTAGCTGAGAACATTGCCCAGCAGCTCGAACGTCGAATTGCCTTCCGCCGTGCCATGAAGCGTACGGTGGGCCTTGCCAGGAAATTCGGCGCCGAGGGTATTAAAGTCGCGTGTGCCGGCCGTTTGGCCGGAGCTGAAATCGCGCGCGGCGAATGGTACCGTGATGGGCGTGTGCCCCTGCACACTCTCCGTGCCGACATCGACTACGGTTTTGCCGAGGCGGCCACCACCTACGGCGTGATCGGAGTCAAGGTCTGGATCTTCAAAGGTGAGATCCTGGACAAAGAGGTACAACAGTAATGCTTGCTCCAAAAAGAGTTAAATTCAGAAAGCGGCAGAAAGGCCGCCTCAGAGGCAAGGCCCAACGGGGTAACATAGTGTCCTTCGGCGATATCGGCCTGAAGGCATTGGAGCACGGAAAGATCACCAGCCAGCAGATTGAGTCCGCTCGTGTGGCCATCATGCGTCACATCAAGCGCGGCGGTAAGGTCTGGATTCGCATCTTCCCTGATTTCCCCGTCACCTCCAAGCCCGCGGAAGTCCGCATGGGTAAGGGTAAAGGCGCTCCCGACGGTTGGGTCGCGCCGGTGAAACCGGGCCGCATCATGTACGAAGTGAAGGGCGTCGACATCGAGCTCGCCAAGGAAGCCCTCAAACGCGCTTCCTACAAGCTGCCGATCAAGACGACCATCGTTGTGAAGGAGGGTCTGTAAGATGACTTCCAAGGAACTTCGTGAACTGGATGACGCCAAATTGGCAGAGAAGCTGAATGATTCCCGCCACGAGCTGTTCTCCATGCGTTTCAAGCATGCGACCGCTCAGCTGGAAAACACGCAGGTACTCTCCGGCGTCAAGAAGACCATCGCCCGTATCCTGACTATTCAGCGGGAACGACAGGGAGCGTAAGAAATGGCTGAGTTTAAATACCAAGGCAACAAGCGCCTGCTCACCGGCTTGGTCATCTCCGATAAGGCCGACAAGACCATTGTCGTCCGTGTCGAGACCCTGGTGAAGCATCCGCTGCTGAAGAAGTACATCCGCCGCCGCAACAAGTTCATGGCCCACGATCCGGCCAATGAATGCGGTGTGGGCGATACGGTGCAGATTGTCGAGTCGAGACCCATGTCCAAGCGCAAGCGCTGGCACCTGGTTAAGATCCTCGACAAAGCCGTCTAGGGATTAGGAGGAAATCAAATGATTCAGGTTGAATCCAATCTCGACGTGGCTGACAACTCCGGAGCCAAGAAGGTCGCCTGCATTAAGGTGCTCGGTGGTTCCAAGCGCCGTTACGCCAGCGTCGGTGATATTATCGTAGTGTCCGTCAAGGAGGCCATGCCCCATTCCAAAGTGAAGAAGGGCTCGGTCATGAAGGCGGTTGTCGTTCGCACTCGTAAGGAAATCGGTCGTCCCGACGGTTCCTACATCAAGTTCGACAACAACTCCGCCGTGCTGCTCAACAACAATAACGAGCCCGTTGGGACCCGTATCTTCGGTCCCGTGGCCCGTGAGTTGCGTGCTGCCGGTTTTATGAAGATCGTTTCCCTCGCTCCCGAGGTTCTGTAAGGAAATGATGATGAAGACTAAAATCCGTAAAGACGACAAGGTCATGGTCATCGCCGGGAAGGATAAGGGAAAGGTCGGTAAGGTCTTGAAGATCCTCAAGAAGCAGGACAAGGTCCTGGTCGAGAAGGTCAACATGGTCCAGCGCCATACCAAGGCCAACCCGTATGCCCAGCAGCCCGGCGGCATTATCGAGAAGGAAGCCCCTATCCATGTATCCAATGTGGCTATTGTGTGCGACGCCTGCACCAAGCCCACGCGGGTAGGGTACAAGAAGACTGAAGACGGCAAGAAGGTGCGCTTCTGCAAGAAGTGCAACGAGACCTTCAAATAGGTATCAGTATGACACGTCTCGAAAAGTTGTATAATGAAAAGGTCGTCCCCGAACTCCAGAAGGAGTACGGGTACACCTCGGCCATGGAGATCCCCAGAATGGCCAAGATCTCCTTGAACATCGGACTCGGTGCTGCTAGCCAGAACAGCAAGCTCATCGATGCCGCTGTCGAGGAGTTGACCGCCATCGCCGGCCAGAAGGCCGTGGTCACCCTGGCCAAGAAGTCCATCGCTCAGTTCAAGCTGCGCGAGGGCCAGCCGGTCGGTTGCCGCGTCACCCTGCGCGACGATGCCATGTGGGACTTTTATGACAAGCTCGTGAGCTTCGCACTGCCTCGGGTCCGCGATTTCCGCGGTATCCCGGATCGCGGTTTCGATGGTCGCGGCAACTTCACACTTGGCATCAAGGAACACACCATCTTCCCCGAGCTCGATATCGACCGGGTGGACCTGGTGAAGGGCATGAACGTGACCGTGACCACCACGGCCAAGACGGACAAGGAAGGCAAGACCCTTCTTGACCTGCTTGGTATGCCCTTTAAAAAGTAGGAGGACGGAAAGTGGCCAAAACAAGCTTACGCGTCAAGGCAAGCCGCAAACCCAAGTTCAAGGTCCGCGCTTACAATCGTTGCCCGATTTGTGGCCGTCCTCGGGCTTTTCTGAGGCGGTACGGAATTTGCCGTATCTGCTTCCGTAACAAGGCTCTCGCCGGCGAACTGCCCGGCGTCCGCAAGGCGAGCTGGTAATTAAGGAGAAATGAAATGGCTGTTGTTGATCCTGTAGCCGACATGTTGACCCGCATCCGGAATGCGTACGGCGCCTATCACACTGATGTCGCTGTCCCGACTTCGAAGATGAAGTCTTCCATCGCGGGTATTCTGAAGGAAGAAGGTTATATCGCCGACTACGCTGTCGAGGACAGGGACATCAGTATTACGCTCAAGTACGCTGAAGGCAAACCGCTCATTACTGGCCTGAAAAAGGTCAGCAAGCCCGGTCGCCGCGTGTACGTTGGTGCTTCTGATATCCCCCGTGTCCAGAACGGCATCGGTATTTGTATCGTGTCCACCTCCAAAGGGTTGCTTGAAGGCGCCAAGGCCAAAGAGGCCAACGTTGGCGGCGAGCTGCTCTGCGAAATCTGGTAAAGAGGTTCCGTTATGTCTCGTATAGGAAAGAATCCCATCGATATCCCTTCGGGTGTCGAGGTGTCTGTCGGAGCCTCCGAAATCCAGGTCAAGGGTCCCAAGGGAACCTTGAATACCCCGGTCGATCCGGCCGTGGAGTATAAGATAGAGGATGGCAAGGTGTATGTCTCCCGCGTGGATGATTCCCGCAATGCGCGCGGCCAGCACGGTCTTCGTAGGACCCTGCTCGCCAACTGCGTGGACGGTGTGACCAAGGGCTTTTCCAAGACCCTGGAAGTCATCGGCGTCGGATACAAAGTGTCCGTGCAGGGCAAGAAAGTCGTTCTGGCCGTTGGGTATTCCCACCCGGTTGAGTTCGACCTGCCCGCCGGTCTGGAGGCCAAGGTGGAAGGCTCAAAGCTGACCATCGAGGGCACCGACAAGCAGCTTGTCGGTGAAATTGCGGCTCAGATCCGTCGTGTGCGTCCGCCCGAACCCTACAAGGGCAAGGGCATCAAGTACCTCGACGAGATTATTCGCCGCAAGGCCGGTAAGTCCGGTTCCAAGTAGGGGTAATAAGTCATGAGCAAAAGCAAGAATGCACAGAGGCTTCGTCGCAAGCCCCGCATCAGAAAGAAGATCTCAGGTACCGAAGTCCGGCCCCGCCTGGTCGTCTATCGCTCCAACCAGCATCTCTATGCACAGTTGGTCGACGACGTGAACGGCGTGACTCTGGCCTCCGCCAGCACCCAGGTGCTGAACAAGGACGGCGAGACGCTGAAGGCCAACAAGGATTCCGCGTCCAAGGTGGGCAAGGCTATCGCCGATGCCGCCAAGGCCAAGAAGATCGAGACCTGTGTCTTCGACCGGAACGGATATATCTATCACGGCAAGATCAAAGCCCTTGCCGACGGCGCCCGTGAAGGCGGGCTGAAATTCTAGTCACCAGGAAAGAAAAATGGAACAGAATGACAGTGGATTGATTGAAAAAATCGTCTACCTCAATCGCGTCGCCAAGGTTGTAAAGGGTGGCCGCCGTTTCAGCTTCAGCTGCCTGGTGGTCGTCGGTGATGGTGAAGGTGGAGTCGGTTACGGCCTGGGTAAGGCTAACGAAGTGCCTGAAGCCATTCGCAAAGCGAGTGAGCGAGCCAAGAAGAACATGATCAATGTTCCTCTGCTGGACGGCACTCTCCCGTATGAGGTCCTTGGACGCTACGGCGCTGGCCGCGTCATGCTCAAGCCCGCCAGCCGAGGCACCGGCATCATCGCCGGTGGTCCCGTTCGTGCGATCATGGAGGCTGTGGGCGTCAATGACATCCTGACCAAGGCCATCGGCACCAACAACCCGCACAATGTGTTGCGTGCCACCATGGCCGGATTGGAGTCCCTGAGGAGCGCAGAAGAGGTTTCGGCCCTTCGCGGCGTCTCGGTCTCCACTCCCAGAAAGTAGAAGGATATCGCCGTGATTAAAGTAAAGCAGATCAAAAGCAAGATTGCCTGCAAGCCCGACCAGGTCAAGACCCTGGAAGCCCTGGGGCTGCGCAGGATCAATCAGGTCAAAGAGCACGATGACAATCCCGTCATCCGCGGAATGATCTACAAGGTCAGACACCTGGTGGAGGTTATCGAATCATGAGACTTCATGAACTCTACGCCTTCCCGGAAGAATATAAGAACCGCAAGCGTATAGGTCGCGGCTCCGGCTCCGGCTGGGGCAAGACCGCCGCCAAGGGTCACAAGGGCCAGAACGCCCGTTCCGGCGGCGGCGTCCGTCCCGGTTTCGAGGGCGGCCAGATGCCTCTGGCTCGTCGTCTGCCCAAGCGCGGATTCAAGAATCCCTTCCGTGAAGAATACGAAGCCGTCAACGTGGGCCGTCTGATTGCCCTGTTCGAAGGCAAGGATGAGATCACCGTGGCCGACATGTATGAGCGCGGCGTCGTCAAGAGCGGCACCCCGGTCAAAGTGCTGGGCACCGGTGACGTCGACAAGGCCGTGACTATTGAAGCCCATCGCTTCAGCGCGTCCGCCGCCGACAAGATTGCCAAGGCCGGCGGAACCGCCAAGGCCATTGAGGCGTAAACTCACTATTGATCCGGAAGGGTACTTAGACGATGTCAGGAGTTGATAATATTGCCCGGTTGCCGGAGCTGCGTAAAAAGCTGCTCTGGACGTTCGCACTGCTCGCTGTCTACCGGTTGGGCATACACATCCCTATTCCCGGCGTCGATAGTGCCGCGCTTTCCGAGTTCTTCGCTCAGGCGCAGAACACCCTCTTCGGCGTGTTCGACATGTTCTCCGGCGGTGGACTCAAGAGGATGTCCATCTTTGCCTTGGGTATCATGCCGTACATTTCGGCCTCGATTATCCTTCAACTTCTGACCGTCGTCAGCCCTGAGTTGAAGCGGCTCCAGAAGGAGGAAGGCGAGGCCGGCCGCAAGAAGATCACCCAGTATACCAGGTACGGCACGGTGCTCATTACCGTGGTGCAGGGTTTCGCCATCGCTACCGGATTGGAGTCCATGAGTTCGCCCACGGGAGCGCCCATGGTCCTTTATTCCGGCATCGGCTTCAAGCTGATGACGATCCTGACCCTGACCGCGGGCACCGTGTTCCTGATGTGGCTGGGTGAGCAGATGACCGAAAAGGGCATCGGCAACGGCATTTCGCTGATCATTTACGCAGGTATTGTCGCCGGCCTCCCGGCCGCACTGATCAATACCGTGCAGTTGATGAGCGTAGGCGAGATTACCTTGTTCATCCTGCTCATCCTGCTGGTCGTGATGGTGGCCACACTGGCCTTCATCGTCTTCATGGAGCGCGGACAGCGTCGTATTCCCATTCACTATGCCAAACGTCAGCAGGGGCGCCGCATGTTCGGCGGGCAGACCACGCATCTGCCGCTGAAGATCAACACCGCCGGTGTTATTCCGCCGATCTTTGCGTCCTCCATTCTGATGTTCCCTGCAACACTTGCCCAGTTTTCGAGCAACAAGTTTCTGCAGGACTTCTCGGCCTACTTCAGGCCCGATTCCCTCCTGTACAATATCCTGTACATCGGAATCATCATCTTCTTCTGCTATTTCTATACGGCGATCATGTTCGATCCCAAGGGAATCGCGGAGAATATCCAGAAGCAGGGCGGCTTCATCCCGGGCATCCGTCCGGGTAACCGCACCCGCGAGTACATTGACAAGGTTCTGGCCCGCATCACCCTGTGGGGCGCCTTCTATGTCTCGGCGGTCTGCGTGCTGCCCATGCTCCTGATCAGCAAATTCGGTGTCCCGTTCTATTTTGGCGGCACCTCCCTGCTGATCGTGGTCGGCGTGGCCATGGATTTCATGGGTCAGATCGAGTCCTACATGATCTCCCGTCAGTACGAGGGATTGATGGGGAAAGGCAACAAAATAAAAGGAAGGCGCTAGTCTTGAAAAAGTTCAGGGGCGTTTTCCTCAAAAATGATAAAGAGATTGGCCTCATGCGTGAGGCCAATCGCCTTGTTTCCAGAATTCTCGATGAACTCGGTGAAAACGTCAAACCAGGCGTTTCCACCATGCACTTCGAGAACATCTGCCGCGCACGCTGCGAAGAGCATGGCGTAAGGCCCAACTTCCTGGGATACCAGGGATTCCCTTTCGCCCTGTGCTGCTCTGTCAACGAGGAGATCGTGCACGGTTTTCCCTCCGAGGAACGCATCCTCAAGGAGGGCGACATCGTCAGTTTTGACATGGGTGTCGAATATCAGGGATTCCACGGAGACTCCGCCCGCACCTTTGCGGTGGGGAAAGTTTCCGACGAAGCGCAGAAACTCATGGATGTAACACGCGAGTCTCTGTATATAGGGATCGAACAGGCCCGGCCCGGAAACAACTTGTATGACATCTCCGCGGCAATCCAGTCATATGTGGAAGGGTTTGGCCTGGGCATCGTCCGTCGTTTTGTAGGTCATGGGATCGGCAGTCATCTTCATGAGAAGCCCGAAATCCCGAACTTTGTGCCCAGGGGGCTGTCCGGCGTTCCTCTCAAAGCCGGAATGGTCCTTGCCATTGAGCCGATGGTCACGCTGGGGACACACGAAGTCGAGGTTTTGGACGACAATTGGACTGCGGTCACCAAGGACGGTTCACTGTCCGCTCACTTCGAGCACTCCGTGGCCGTGACCTCCGATGGACCGAGAATACTGAGCCTGTCCGACTAGCTCCTCCGGGAGCCTGTAATTCGGGCTTGCTCTTTGTTCCAAAAGGCTGTATAAAGCACAGCTTCGTTAAAAAGGCCACCCCCCGGAAAGGGGGGTATGGGCATTATTGTTATTTAGACATTGGAGATGGTCATGAAAGTCAGACCTTCTGTGAAGAAAATGTGTTCCAAGTGCAAAGTAATTCGGCGCAACGGCGTGCTGCGGGTGATCTGTGAGAACCCCCGGCATAAGCAGCGTCAAGGATAGAGGGTAAAAACTATGGCACGTATTGCTGGCGTTGATCTGCCGAGGAACAAGCGCGTTGATATCGCGTTGACGTACATATACGGTATCGGCCGTACCATGGCCCTGCAGATTCTCGACACCACCGGAATCGACTGGAAAACGAACAGTGACGAGCTCACTGCCGAAGACGTCAACCAGATTCGCGTCGAGATCGAAAACAACTACAAGGTTGAGGGCGATCTCCGTCGTGAGATCACCACCAACATCAAACGCCTGATGGACATCGGTTGCTACCGCGGCCTTCGCCATCGTCGCGGTCTGCCCGTTCGCGGTCAGAAGTCCAAGACCAACGCCCGCACCCGCAAGGGTCCTCGCCGTTCCGTCATGGGCCGCAAGAAGAAGTAGCTCGACAAGAGACTATCGCTAGCGCGCCCGTGCGTGCGCTTGCGTCTTATAAGACTTTTATTCAACGGAGATTAAGGCAATGGCTAAACCCCGTCGCTCTGGGAAGAAAAAAGAGAAGAAGAATATTCCCGTCGGTATTGCCCACGTCAAGGCCACGTTCAACAACACGATCGTGACCTTCACCGATGTCAAGGGCAATGTCGTCAGCTGGGCTTCCGCCGGTGCTCATTTCAAGGGTTCCCGCAAGTCCACTCCTTTCGCGGCCCAGATGGCTGCCGAAGCTGCCGCCAAGCGCGCTCAGGATTCCGGCATGCGCACCGTGGGCATTTACGTCAAAGGCCCCGGCTCCGGTCGTGAGGCCGCCATGCGCGCCATCAACAACGTTGGCTTTAAGGTGACTTTCATTCGGGATATCACGCCGATTCCCCACAATGGTTGCCGTCCGCCCAAACGCCGCAGGGTCTAATTAAGGAGAAGAATCGTGGCAAGATATACTCAAGCTAAATGCAAGCTGTGCCGCCGCGAGGGAGAGAAGCTCTTCCTCAAGGGTGATCGCTGCTACACCGATAAGTGCGCCTATGAGAAGCGGCCCTATCCCCCGGGACACGCTGGCCGCATGCGCCACAAGATGTCCGACTACGCCATCCAGCTTCGCGAGAAGCAGAAGGTCCGCCGCATGTACGGCGTCCTGGAAGGCCAGTTCCGTATGTACTACAAGCGTGCCGAAGCTCAGAAGGGCGTGGCTGGTCACAACCTGCTGTTCCTGCTGGAGCGCCGCCTTGACAACGTTATCTATCGTCTCGGCTTCGCCAACTCCCGCGACCAGGCTCGCCAGTTGGTCCTCCACGGCATATTCAAGCTCAACGGTCGCCGCGTGAGCATCCCGTCCATGCAGGTCAAGGCCGAGGATATCATCGAGGTCCGTGAGGAAGCCCGCAAGATCCCCGTGATCAACGAGGCCCAGGAAGTCATCGCCCGCCGCGGCTGCCCCGAGTGGCTCGAATCCGACGGCGCCAACTTCAAGGGCACGGTTAAGGCCATGCCGAGCCGGGAAGACATCCAGTTCCCGATCAACGAGCAGCTGATTGTCGAATTGTACTCCAAGTAAATAGGGGACTACATGCTTATTGAGAACGGCGACAAACTCATCAACACCCGCAATTGGAGCGAACTGGTCAAGCCCGAGTCCCTCGTGCGCGATCCCAAGTCCTCCAAGATGTTTGGTAAATTCATCTGCGAACCCCTGGAGCGCGGCTATGCCACCACCATCGGCAACGCCATGCGCCGGGTTCTCCTTTCCTCCATGCAGGGCTGCGCCATTGTCAGCGCGACCATTGAGGGAGTGCAGCATGAATTTACCACGCTGCCCGGGGTTCTTGAGGACATGACCGAGGTTGTGTTGAACCTGAAGCAGGTTCGCATTGCCATGACCACGGACGAGCCTCAGCGTTTGGTCCTCGAAGCCAACAAGAAGGGGCAGGTCACTGCCGGCATGATCCAGGAAAACCAGAATGTAACCATTCTGAACAAGGATCAACTCATCGCCACGCTGACCGAAAACCGCTCCCTGAAGATGGAGTTGGAAGTCCGCATGGGCAAGGGCTACGTCCCGGCCGACATGCACGAAGGGCTGACCGACGAAATTGGCTCTATGGTCCTCGACGCCAGCTACTCCCCCGTCAAGAAGGTCGCATACTCCGTCGAGCAGGCGCGTGTCGGCCAGATGACGAACTATGACAAACTCATCCTGGAAGTGTGGACCGACGGTTCCGTCACTCCCGAGGATGCCTGTGCATATAGCGCCAAAATCCTCAAGGACCAGCTTTCGGTGTTCATCAACTTCGACGAATCCTCCTCCGAGCCTCATGAGGAAGAGGACGATTCCATCGATCTGAACCCGAACCTCTTCAAGTCCATTGACGAGCTCGAACTCTCGGTTCGCGCCACCAACTGCTTGAAGGCAGCCAACATCCAGCTTGTGGGCGAACTGGTTCAGCGTACTGAGCAAGCCATGCTCAAGACCAAGAACTTCGGCCGCAAGTCTCTCGACGAGATCCGTCGGGTTCTGGACAGCATGGCCCTGAAGTTTGGTATGACGATCGAGGATTTTGACAAGAAATACCAGGAATGGTTGAAGAGGAAAGAGAAAAATGAGGCATAGAAAGTCCGGCCGCAAACTGAATCGGTCCAATACGCACCGTACCGCCATGTTCAAGAACATGGCCCGTGCGCTCCTGACCTACGAGCAGATTCGTACCACCGAAGCCAAGGCCAAGGAACTCCGTCGCGTTGTCGACAAGCTCATCACCCTGGCCATCCGCGACGACCTGCATTCCCGCCGTCAGGCGTACAAGGTCCTCGGCAGCCACCAGATGGTTCAGCGTCTCTTTGACGAGATCGGTCCCCGCTTCGAGGGTGGCACCGGCGGTTACACCCGCATCGTCAAGATGTCCCTGCCCCGCAAGGGCGACTGCGCCCCCATGGTCATCATCGAACTGACCAAGAAGGCCGGTGACGCACCTGCTGAGGCCCCGGCCAAGGAAGAGCCCAAGAAGGCTCCCGCCAAGAAAGCCGAGAAGCCCGCAGAGAAACCTGTCGAGAAAGAAGAGCCCAAGGCTGAGGAAGCTCCCGAAGCTCCCGAAGCCGCTGAAAAGGCCGAAGAAGAATAGATTAGAGAGGGCAGGCTTCGCGCCTGCCCTCTTTTTGTCTTTTGCTATAGATATCATCAATTTTTAGGATAGGTCGCATGGACATCAGAAAGCTAGAAGCGTTTTGCAAGGTTTACGAATTGCAAAGTTTTTCCCGAGCTGGAGAGGCCATGTTCCTGTCCCAGCCGACGATCAGCTCGCATGTGGCCAATCTCGAAGACGAGTTGGGCGTCAAGCTCTTTGACCGTCTGGGGCGCAAGATCATGTCCACCCAGGCAGGTGACGTGCTCTATGAGAGCATGGTGAATATTTTTCAGAATCTGGATCGGGCCAAGGCGGCCATTGAGGTCCTGCGCGATCGTGTTGTCGGCGAGTTGCAGGTGGGGTGCAGCACTATTCCTTCGCACAGCATTTTGCCGGAAATGCTCAAGTCCTTTTCCGCCAAGTATCCCGAAGTTTCGTTCGTGGTCCATACCGGCGACTCCTCCGAGGTCATCAAACGTGTGTCGTCCGGCGACTGGCCCGTGGGAATTGTGGGTAAGCGCCCCGATGAAGAGGAGTTGACGGCCAAGCTTTTGACGCGCGACGAGACCATCCTGGTGGCCTCGCCCAACGCGCCCTGGATGCCCGAAGTTGACGAGCCCTCCATGGAGCAGCTCATGGCGCTGCCGTGGATCATGCGGATCAGGGGATCGGCCACGCGGATGGTTTTGGAGAGCGCCCTGAGCAATGCGGGGTATTCCCTGCAGAGCCTGAACATTCGTTGCAAGGTGGAAGGTACGTGCGAGAGCCTGGCCCATGCTGTGCACGGGGTGGGCATGTGCTTCACCTCAAAGCTTGCGGCCCAGCCCCTGTTGGACAGTGGCGAGGTGGTGCGCATCAAGGTCCCGGCCCTCGAAGGACGTCGGGAATTCTACCTCATCCACCACAGTGGTCGGTACATGTTCCCGGCGCTCAAGGCCTTCGTGGAATTCCACGGATAGCCCGTCAGGGCAGGAAGACCAGTTCCGGAGCTTCGTCGAGAAGCCCGGTCTCAACGAGACTTTTATAGAAGGTCCGCAATCCCTTTTGCTCATCGGGGCCGAGGTCGTAGACCAAGCCGTCGAAGTATGAGCACATCTCTTTGTCGTTCAGGCAGCTTTCCTCGGCCGCCATGACGCAGACGTCCCCTATGTTCTCCGTGCCCCAGTCCTTGCCCGCGAGCAGCAGCTTTGCGGCCTGCTCCACCTTTTCCTGATCCCGCTCGAAGCTTTCGCGCCGGACGATCCACACGCCGAAGATGAACGGCAGGCCGGTCAATTCACGCCAGGCTTCGCCCAAGTCGATGCGGTGGGGGTAGTCCGGGTGGTAGCGCAGGTTAAGGGCCTCGTCTCCGATACACAGGATGGCTTGCGGCCGTTCTCCGGTCCCTAGGACGTCGGTGGCGCTGCCGGTGGTGAACACGGTCCTGATGTTCCACAGTTTGGCCTGGAGCACGCGGAGCAGGGCGGCGGAGGTGTGCGTCTGGGCGCTGACCAGGATGGTTCTGCCGTCCAGTTCCTCCACCGGACACCGGCTGAGGAGCAGCACCGACTGTACCGGCCCACGGCTGCCGATGGCGATATTCGGGATGAGATAGTACTTGTCGGGGTGGCGAGCGTATTCCACGCTCGACGTGGCTGACACGTCCAGCTTGCCTGCGTTCATGAGTATGTTGAGCTCGGCGGGCGGCCCTGAAGTGACCTCGCAGTCCATGGGCAGGATGCCCGTTTCCAAGGGGTGGTATATGGGCAGGACGTTGAGATAGCCGATTTTTCCAAGGCGAACAGGCATTATTCAGTCTCCATCAGGGTGTAGTCCATGGTGCGCTGGCGGGGGGTGAATCCGGCCCCTTGAACCAGACGGCGGATTTCTTCGCGTGACAGGCGGAAGGCAACGCCCGCGGCCTTGACCACGTTTTCCTCTATCATGGTCGAGCCGAAGTCGTTGCCGCCGAAATAGAGAGCCAATTGGGCAATCTTGGGTCCCATGGTCACCCAGGAGACCTGGATGTTGTCCACGTTGTCCAGGACGATGCGGGACAGGGCCAGGGTGCGGAGGTACTCCACGCTGGTCAGTTTCCGGCAGTTGGGCAGAGCTGTGTGGTCGGGCTGAAAGGTCCAGGGGATGAAAGCGGTGAAACCGCCGGTGCGGTCCTGGACATCGCGCACGCGAAAGAGGTGTTCGAGCCGCTGGGCCGGAGTTTCTAGATGGCCGAACATCATGGTCGCGGTGGTGCGCAGGCCCTGTTTGTGGGCTTCCTCCATGACGCCGAGCCACTGGTCGGACGGACACTTGTTCGGGGCCACCCGGGAACGGACTTCGTCCACCAGTATCTCGGCGCCGCCGCCAGGAATGGAGTCCAGCCCGGCCTCGCGCAATCGACGTATGACCTCGCTCACGGGGAGGCCTTCCTTTTCGCTCCAGAAGACCACCTCGGGCGGGGAAAAGGCGTGGATGTGCACCGGGTGATTCTTTTTGATCCAGCGGAGCATGTCCTCGTACCAGGTCAGGGGCAGGTCGGGATGATGGCCGCCCTGCATGAGAATCTGGGTGCCGCACAATGCCTTGGTCTCGTCGATCTTGCGTCCGATCTCCTCGAAGGAAAGCACATAGGCGTTTTTGTCCCCGGGTTCGCAAAAGAACGCGCAGAACTTGCAGCAGCAGACACAGACGTTGGAATAGTTGATATTTCGGTCCACCACATAGGTCACATCGGGCTTGGGATGTTTGCGCATCCGCACTTGATGGGCCAGCCATCCGAGATCGTAAAAGTCCGCCTCGGCATACAGCCGCTCGGCCTCGTCAAACCCAATGCGCTCTCCGCTCAACACTTTGTCAGATATCTTAACAAGTTCACTCATAGTATTGCTCTCAATCAAAAAATCCGGTTGCTCACCCGCGCCAAGCGGCCCAAAAAGTTTAGGGGAAGGGGGGGCAGGGGGAGGCGTCTTAAACCTCGTTGAAAAAGCCGTCGCGTTCCACAGGGGTGCAGCCGCAGCCCCGGATCATGTCTTCGAGCTCTGAGCAGGTCAGCCCCTGTTCGGAGGTAGCCCCAGCTTCGTGGCCGATCTTTTCCTCAATAACCGTGCCGTCGAAATCGTCGGCACCGAACTTGAGCGCGGCCTGGGCCTGCTTGACCCCGAGCATTACCCAGTAGGCCTTGATGTGCGGAATGTTGTCGAGCAACAGGCGGCAGATCGCGATGGTTTTAAGCTCCTCCAGCCCGGTCAGGGGATTGTCGATCTTGAGGCTGCTGTTCTCGGTCAGGAAGGGCAGGGGGATGAAACAGGTGTACCCGTGACTCCGATCCTGGGATTCACGCAGACGAATGAGATGGTCCACGCGGTTCTCTATGGTCTCGATATGGCCGAAGAGCATGGTACCGTTGGTCTTGAGTCCGAGCTCGTGCGCCTCCTCGTGGATGGCCAGCCATTCGTCGGCCGTGGCCTTTCGCGGGCAGAGCTGCTCGCGGATGGCGGGCGCGAAGATCTCGGCGCCGCCGCCGGGCATCATGCCGAGTCCGGCCGCCTTGAGCCGGGTCAGGACCTCGCGGGTGGTGATCCCTTCCAGGCGGGCGAAATGGGCGATCTCCACGGCGGTGAAACACTTCAGGACCGCGTCGGGATAGCGCTCGCGCACGGCGGACAGGATGTCCTCGAAATAGTCCAGGCCGAGCCTGGGATGGCAGCCGCCCACGATGTGGACTTCGCGCGGCGGGAGCGGCGCTGCCTCGAGTTTGTCCAGGACGTCTTGGCGTGAGAGCACGAAGCCGCCGCTCTGGCCTTCTTCGCGCTGGTAGGCGCAGAATACGCAGCCGTTGACGCAGACGTTGGTGTAGTTCACATGGCGGTTGATCACGTAGAACGCCTTGTCGCCGTGCAGGCGGGTGCGCATGCGGTGAGCCAGCGCGCCCACGGCCAACGGTTCCGGGCACTTGAAGAGACGTACGCCGTCCTCATAGGACAGGCGTTCGCCTGTTTCGACCTTGTCGCGGATGTCGGCCAGGTCCATATCTTTGAAATAATCGTTCTTGAACAGGTTCATGGGTTACTCCTGTGTAGGGATATCGGCCAGGCCGTGGCGCAGAAAGGCGGCCAAAGCGCGGGCCTGGTCCGGCAGGGAGGCGGTGGGCGCAAGCCCATTGTCCAGCGAGGGGACGGCGTAGCCCTGGAGGAAACGGTCCATGACCGCGTGCAGGGTGAATACGGCCATCTCCACATCCAGACCGGCGGGGAGCTGCCCATCACGGACGCCGCCCTCAATGAGCTGCCGGAGGTATTTGGCGTGCGCGCCCCGGATTTCGCCGAGGAATCGCTCGCGCAGGGGGAAATTTTCGTTGAAGAGCATCTTCAGATAGATGCGGTAGAGGTTCGGATGGGCATCCACGAACCGGGCTCCAGCCAGGAAACTCTGCTCGATGCGCTCGAAGAACCCGAGGTCGGACGTGTCGCGGATGGCTTTGAGCGGCTTCTTGAAGTCGCTTACCGCCCGGCTGAAGAGGTGCTCGAACAGCCCTTGCTTGTTGCCGAAATATTTGAATAGCGACCCCTTGGCGATACCCAGGCGGTCCACGATACGGTTGACCGAAGCCTGGTGGTAGCCGTGCTCGGCAAACTCCATGGTGGCCTCGTCCAGGACGCGCTGCCGTTTTTCTTCGGGCAGGTTCTCAAAGGTTTTTTTTATCAATCGTGCAACTCCCGCACTTGCGCTTTCCGGTTCGTTTCGTTAGTGGTGACCAGGTGGTCACCATGAGTACAAGGGCACGGGGGTTGTGTCAAGTGTGGTGGCTAAACCTTTTTAAAACAATAGGTTGTCATGATAAATAAACTGACTCTAGGCTACTCGCCCTGTCCCAACGACACTTTCATCTTTCATGCCCTGACCAAAGGGTTGATTCCGTGGGCGGGTGGGCTCGACGTGACCCTGGCCGACGTGGAGGAGCTCAACGGGTTGGCCGCCCGGGCCGCGTTGGATGTCGTCAAGGTGTCCACGGCGGCTGCCGCCGGAATATTGGATGAGTACGTGCT
>Ga0075011_10000736_pt1 | contig 17309 bp, 14 predicted proteins | sample TARM_MetaG_T_14_FD_72354 | JGI IMG/M metagenome (GOLD analysis project Ga0075011, IMG submission 72354) | Freshwater microbial communities from Pennsylvania, USA, analyzing microbe dynamics in response to fracking - TARM_MetaG_T_14 | ecosystem: Environmental > Aquatic > Freshwater > River... | reverse complement strand
GCCAATCGACCATTCTTCATCGATGTCACTCTCCACCACGCGCTCGTCGATGCCTTCATAGCGCCCGGCAACCACTACAAGAGGGCCTGCCGAGGCGAGTGCTTGCACGCCCTGCTGATCTAACCGGCGCCCTTGGGGCGATAGGTAGATCACCGTCGGCGTGAGACCGGTTGCCTGCTCGGCACGTTGGCGAGCATCAAAGATAGCCGCCCGGAGGGTGTCTACCTTCATTAGCATACCGGGGCCGCCGCCATAGGGGCGATCGTCCACGCTGCGGTGGCGGTCGGTGGCATAATCCCGCGGATTCCAAAACTCTAGGGCAATGCGCTGTTTCTCTACCGCCCGACCGATCACGCCCTGCTGGGTAATCGCATCGAACATCTCAGGAAACAGCGATACCACACCAATCCACATCGCTGGTGCGTCTGTTTGGCTGCCTGCAGACTCCTCTGCTGCCACCGTTGCATCCGTCGCCGTAAGTTCGTTCAAAGCGTCTTGGCTCATCAAAACTCAGGGTCCCAGTCAACCACCATACGGCCGTCTTCCAGGCTGATCTCAACGATCACATCATCGGGCAGGAAGGGTAACAGCCGCTCGCGCTTATCGATTGCGTCGTTATCACCGCGTACCACCATGACATCGTTCGCGCCGGTTTCAAACAGGTAGCTGACCTGCCCTAACCGCTCGCCTGACTGAGTGAAGACAGTAAGGCCCTCAAGCTCATGCCAGTAGTACTCATCGTCGGAAAGCTCAGGCAGTGACTCTTTCGGCATCAGGATATCCGCTTGCGCCAGCGCTTCGGCTGCCGTTCGGTCATCCACACCTTTTAACTGCACCACCAACCCTTTACCTTGCCGACTCCCCTGAACCACGGTCATACGCGTGAGGGTTTCCCCTTGGCGCACCCACCACTCAGGGTACTCTAGAATGCTGTCCATGGGGTTGGTATAGGAGTACACCTTCAGCCAACCTTTAATCCCGTGAGGGCTAGTTAGCTTACCAAGCACCACATGTGTGTCGTCAGTATGGCTAGTGTTAAAACGCGTCATTGACGACCACTCCAGCTACAACAGCATCTATTGCTATGACTTGCGACGGGCAACAGGCTTAGGCCTGCTTGCGCGCTTCTTTAACCAGCTCAGCAACACGACCAGACAGCTGGGCGCCTTGGCTCTGCCAGTGAGTAACGCGATCCAGATCAACACGCAGACGCTCTTCTTGACCACGGGCAACCGGATTGAAGAAGCCGATACGCTCGATGAAACGGCCGTCACGGGCGTTGCGAGAATCGGTAACAGTCAGGTGATAAAAGGGACGCTTTTTGGCGCCACCACGTGCCAAACGAATGGTAACCATACGATAACTATCCTTCGGTTGAGGTTACGAGAGTGGGGCATAGCGCAAACCGCTATCAGAACACTCGTCATACTGTTTTCTTGGCGCACCACCTGCTTATATAAGCCAAGGCGACACACCATCAGGACCTTCACTGGCAAGTATTGGGGCCGTGCTAACGCACATTTTGCCAACACCCACGCATGAAGAGGCCGCATTCTACGCAAATGCGCTCGGCTTGGAAAGCCTGACAGCCAGAAAACTCACAGGCCGTCAACCTTACCAAGCGCATCAGAACGCGACGACAGGTACCATTTAGCGCCAGGGTAAGCCGCCAGGACCACCCATGCCGCCCATACCACCGGGACCACCCGGGCCGCCGCCGCCACCCATCATGCCCGACATACCGCGCATCATTTTCTGCATGCCACCTTTCTTGCCCGCTTTCTTCATCATCTTCTGCATCTGCTTGTGCTGCTTTAGCAGGCGGTTCAAGTCAGGCACCTGCAGGCCCGCCCCCGCTGCTATGCGGCGCTTGCGCGAACCGTTAATGATGTCGGGCTTCCGGCGCTCTTTGGGCGTCATGGAGTTGATCAGCGCTTCTAGCTTGCCTAGCTCCTTCTCAGGGCCGGGGCCTTGCGCCAGTTCGGCCATTTGGCCCATACCCGGCAGCTTGCCGAGCAGGCCGCCCATGCCGCCCATTTTTTTGAGCTGCTGAAGCTGGTCGCGAAAGTCTTCCAGATCAAAGCCGTCACCTTTCTTCACCTTGCTGGCAAGCTGGGCAGCTTTGTCCTTATCGACGGTGCGCTCGGCCTCTTCGATCAGCGACAGCATGTCGCCCATGCCAAGAATTCGAGACGCGACCCGGTCGGGGTGGAAAGGCTCTAGCGCATCGACCTTTTCACCAACCCCCATAAACTTGATCGGCTTACCCGTGACATGACGGACAGACAGTGCAGCACCACCCCTTGCATCACCATCAGCCTTGGTCAGGATCACACCGGTCAAGGGCAGCGCTTCATTGAACGCCTTGGCGGTATTTACCGCATCCTGACCCGTCATGGCATCAACGACAAACAGCGTTTCTTGGGGAGAAACCGCCTTATGCAGTGCCTGAATTTCCGCCATCATCGCTTCATCGATGGCAAGGCGGCCTGCAGTATCGACTAGCACTACGTCGTGGAACTGAATTTTAGCGTGCTTGATGGCCGCGTTGGCGATGTCGACCGGCTTCTGGTCAGAGCGGGAGGGGAAGAAGTCGACCTGAACCTCTTTCGCCAGGGTTTCAAGCTGGTCGATGGCCGCCGGACGGTAGACGTCCGCCGAGACCACCAGTACCTTTTTCTTCTCGCGCTCACGCAGATAGCGGGCCAGCTTGGCAACGGAGGTGGTTTTACCCGCCCCCTGCAAACCGGCCATCAGCACGACAGCGGGAGAGCCTTTTAGGCTCAGGCCTTCATTGGCCTCGCCCATAATCGCCTCCAGCTCTTGCTGGACGATTTTGACGAACTGCTGGCCCGGCGAGAGGCTTTTCGACACCTCTTGGCCGACCGCACGCTCGCGCACCCGCTCAATAAAGGCTTTAACTACCGGTAGCGCTACGTCTGCCTCAAGCAGCGCTTTGCGTACTTCACGTAGGGTATCTTTAATATTGTCGTCGGTTAGCCGTGCTTGGCCTTTGATCGACTTCAGCGTCTGGGAAAGACGCTCGCTCAGATTCTGAAACATGGGGCCTCTGCCTCCGTCGCTGTCGCCGGGCGTATTCACCGGACGAATGTGGCCGCGATTATACGCGCTCGCGGCCTGAGTCTCCATGGGCGTCAGCGTTGGCGCTCGATGGCTGTGCGACGCCGCCTTGATTGGTTATAGTAGGCGAGCCGATCTAGATGACCGGAAAATACATTGAGGCGTCCTGACTGGGAGGTATTGCCACTCGGATACAGGCGCTGTTCTGACCCTATTCTTCTCAACAACGCGCTGCAAGGCGCATGGATAGCATCATGCAGGCGCTCCTGTTCGCCACGATCGCTTTTATACTCTATGTCGCCGCTGCCATTTGGCAGGGCATGACGCTGTTTCGCCGGGCTCCCCCCCGCCAGGGCATGGTACGTCTGCTAGGCGCGCTGGGCCTACTGTTGCATATTCCCGTGGTCGTGCAGTTGGTGGGGGAATCACCGGGGCTGCTGCCCGGCTTTACCACCAGTGCCACGTTATTGATGGCGGTGGCGGTGAATGTGGTGCTGGTGGCCAGCCTATTCAAGCCAGTGCTTAATGCGGGCATCGCGCTGTTTCCACTTGCTGGCATTGCCCTGATTGTGGCCACTTGGCTGCCTAGCCAGGGCAGCCATAGCGGCTTAACACCGGGTATTTTGCTGCATGCCATAAGCTCAGCGCTGGCCTTTGCCGTGCTGGCCATTGCCGCGGTGCAGGCGGTGCTGGTGGGATTACAGAATCAGGCGCTGCGTCATCACCATATTCGCGGCATCGTCCAATCTTTACCGCCGCTCACCACCATGGAGCGTGTGCTGTTTGAGCTGGTATGGGCGGGTATTGTGCTGCTGACCTTGGCAATTATTAGCGGCTTAATTTTCCTCGATAATCTATTTGCTCAGCATTTGGTGCATAAAACGGTGCTATCGCTGGGCGCTTGGGTCATCTTTACTACGCTCTTAGTAGGGCGTTACCGGTTTGGCTGGCGCGGAATGCGAGCCGTGCGCTGGACACTCGGCGGTTGTGCTCTGCTGCTGCTGGCTTACTTTGGTAGTAAATTCGTGCTGGAAATTCTGCTTAACCGCTAAGCCTGCGGGCTTAGTGGTGATCGCGTCAGTAAACGCGCGCTTGACACGCCACTGCCATGCTTCTAAAAATCGAGCTTAATACGCCATAAAGGAACTTTCGACTTGAGCGACGACTTCCCCTTGGGGTTACTGTTCGGCCTGCTAGCCTTACTCATCCTGCTGTCTGCCTTCTTCTCTAGTTCTGAAACGGGCATGATGTCGATCAACCGCTATCGACTTAGCCACCAAGCCAACAGCGGCGACCGTAGTGCCAAGCGCGTGATGCGCTTGCTCACCCGCCCTGATCGACTCATTGGCGTTATTCTGATTGGCAATAACTTCGTCAATAACTTGGCAGCCTCCATTGCCACGATTATTGCCATCCACTTTTTTGGCGATGTGTCCGGCCCGGCTATTTCCACCGCGTTGCTCACCATCACTATTCTGATTTTCGCGGAAGTTACACCCAAAACCTACGCGGCCATCAAGCCTGAGCGCATTGCTTACCCCACCTCCTACGCCCTGGAGCCGCTGCTAAAGCTACTCTACCCCTTGGTATGGCTGGTCAATGTGATGTCGAACGGTCTGCTAAGGCTGATTGGCGTGAAAAGCGTGGATAGTGGCGGCGATAGCCTAACTCGTGACGAGCTGCGCACCGTGGTACATGAAGCGGGCACCCTGATCCCTTACCGCCACCGGGCCATGCTGCTGTCGATTCTGGATCTTGAAAACGTGACGGTGAACGACATCATGGTGCCTCGCCATGAAGTGTTGGGCATCGACCTGGACGACTCACTGGAAGATATTCTGACCCAGATCCGGACCAGCCAGCACACACGTTTGCCGGTCTATAAAGGCGATATCAACAACATTATTGGTATGCTGCACCTGCGTAACGCGGCGCGCTTTTTATCCCGCAGTGAAGTCACTAAAGCAGCCATCGTTCAAGAGGCACGCGAACCCTACTTCATCCCAGAATCCACACCGCTGCATACCCAGCTGCTGAATTTCCAGAAGCAGAAGCGGCGGATAGGCATCGTGGTGGATGAGTACGGCGATGTAGAGGGGCTGGCGACACTTGAGGATATTCTCGAAGAGATCGTCGGCGAGTTCACCACCGACGTTTCTGAAGATGACGAGATTCACCAGCAGGATGATGGTAGCCATGTCATTGAAGGCACGGCTAACATTCGTGAGATCAATAAGATGCTGGGGTGGCAACTGCCGACCGACGGCCCAAAGACGTTAAACGGGTTAATTCTTGAGCACTTAGAAGCTTTTCCAGAAGGCCCAGCCTGCCTGCAGATCGGCAACACGCGGATGGAGATTCTGGAAATTCGCGATAACCTGATCACCTCAGCGCGCTGCTGGCAAAAGCTGCGCTTGCCCCGCCGCTAATCCTGCTGTCGCGGCTGGCAACGGGCGATCTCGCTATCGCCCGCGGCCTTCAATGCCCTAACCCGCTGCTCCAAGAAGCGCCTTAACGCCACACCCTCGACTTCATGCACTAAAATGGGCGGACCAAAGTGCAGGCTCACTGGCGCTCTAAACCGCGAAGGCCACTTCTTTAGTGCTTTGCCGCCGTAGTGGGAGGTCCACGACCCCCAGAGCCCCGCCAAGCCTGCCGGAATTACTGGCACGTTGTCTCGGGCGAGAATGGTTTCGAGCCCACGGCGAAAGGTATGAATGTCGCCATCTGGGGTTAAGCGCCCTTCCGGAAACACCATCACGACATCGCCCTCACGCAGCGCCTTGCCCACTTCATCCAGGGTGCGCCGCAGCGCTCCCGGGCTATGGCGTTCCGATTCGACCGGAATCGCTCCGACCAGTTGAAACCACCACTTCAGCCAGCGAGATTCGAAGATGGGCTGATCCATCACAAACCGTAGCGACCTAGGGCTTCCACCGCCCAGCACCAACGCGTCCATAAAGCTAACGTGGTTACAGACGACCAACGCAGCGCCCCGTTTGGGTACGTGCTCTTGGCCATGCACCGACAGCCGGTAGCAAACGCGCATGGCCACGTAGATCACGCGGCGCAGCAAGCAGCGGGTGGTTTTAATCCCCCATGTCACGTCACCGCCTCCCGGTGTCGCAACCCGGCCAGCACGGTGCTCATGAGTTGATCCAATAGCTCATCGACTTTGAGTTGCTGCCCCTGCCAGTAGCCTAGCCGCTCGTTCAAGCCAAGCTGCACCAAACCGTGAACGCTGCCCCACAAGGTACGGCCAAGGCAGCGTGCTTCCAGGTCATCCAGCGCAGGTTGATACTGCTTTAACGATGTCTCCACCTGGGTAAACAGGGCTTCAATCAGGTCACTCTGGCGCTGGCCCAACTCCCCTTCCTGGGCAAGCGGGTAGTCAAACAGCAGCTGCCAGCGGTAGCAGTCTTGCTCCGCAAACCGCCAATAGGCGTGTGCCAGGGAACGCAGCCACGGCTCCGGGGCATCCTCAGCCAGGCTGGTAATGGTATGCTGCAAACGCGCGAGGGTTTCGACGTTGACATGCTGCAATAAATTATTAAAGCTGCCGTATAGTTTTAGCAGCGTACTGGGCGCACAGCCCACCTCTCTGGCCAGGGCACGTAGTGATAAACCATGGACTGGCTGCTTAGCCAACCACTCATCACAAGCGTGCATGACCTGCGCGTGGAGGGCATCGGGCGCATGCTGTCTAGGACGGGCCATGGCGATCTCTTCAGGTCAACGGCAAACAGGGAAGAAGCCTCATCGCGCTTTAGCGTGAGCAAGGTATACGATAGGATACCTTACATCGAACACTGTTTTCGACACTAAAACGCGACATTTAACGTATTACTACTCCCCCTCGCCATTTTGTACCAGCGCCGCAGGCATCGCGCATTAAGGAGATCGGCATGACGGGACGCCTACACGTACAGCGCCTATCGCTCGCACGCCTTGCGCCAGACCTGAAGAGCACCGAGCCACTCATTGAGTCGCCCAATCTAGCCCCGCGTCAACCTGTGTCGGCCTTCCGCCTTGAGCAGGGGCGCTTAACACACACGCCACTGTTTTGGGGGCTGACGCCACCGTGGCTCAAAGTGCTCGACCACGCCCCCCACTGCGCGCGAGCAGAGACTCTGCACAAGCGGGCCATGTTTCACGAGGCCTTTAGCGCCCGGCGCTGCGTAATTCCGGTCAGCGGCTTTTACGTCTGGAAGCCCCAGGCCCGCAGCAAACAGCCGTTTCTGGTCACCCAGGTGAATCGCGCGCCGCTGCTGCTAGGCGCGCTATGGTGCCGTTATCACACCACGTTAACTACGTTTGCCGACTCAACGGCGCTGATCAGTGTGCCCGCCAACGCTTGCTTATCGTCGCTCACCGACCGTCTACCGGTGATCATTCCACCGGAAGCGCTGACGCAATGGTTAGACCCCAGCACTGATTTATCGTCGCTAACACCACTATTGATACCGGCACCGCTGGAACTGTTGGGCGCTTTTCCGGTATCAAAGCATGTTAATAACCCTGCCTACCAGTCACCCTCTTGCGCACACCCCACAGGGCCGATGCTGCGCTGGACCGTGTCACAGGAGCCGTAATGTTGCGACCTACTTACGCTATTCCGCCCCGCCTCAAGGCGCGGCGTGCCGTTCTCAGCCTGACCATCAGCCTGCTCTGGATAGCCGCCCCCAGCGCATGGGCGGAAGAGAGCCCGGTGGCAGATGTGACCATCCCCAAGGTGAGCCCGTTTGATGACCGCGACTACCGCGTTTTAACGCTCGAAAACGGCCTGCAGGCGCTATTAGTGAGCGACCCGGAGGCTGATAAAGCCGCCGCCTCCATGAACGTGCGGGTCGGCAGCGCCCAGGACCCAGACGACCTGCAGGGGCTGGCGCACTTTTTGGAACATATGCTGTTCTTGGGCACCGAACCCTACCCGCAATCGGATGCCTACCAGCAATATATTTCCGACAACGCAGGCTCTCATAACGCCTTCACGGCCCAGCAGGACACCAACTACTTTTTCGATATTGAGCCTTCAGCGCTGCCCGGCGCACTAGACCGCTTTAGCGAGTTTTTCCTCTCTCCGCTGTTTAATGCTGACCACTTGGAGAGCGAGCGCAATATCGTTCACTCCGAGTACATGGCGCGTATTCGCGATGAATCACGCCGCGAGAACGATGTGCTAAACCAGTTACTCAACCCTGACAATCCCACTACAGGGTTTGCGGTGGGCAGCCGAGACACGCTAGCCGACCCAGAAGGCGAGGCAACGCTGCGCGAGCGAGTGATCGAGTTCTACCACCGCTACTACGATGCCAACGTGATGAACTTGGCGGTGATAGCTCCCCAACCGCTGGACGAGCTGGAAGCCCTAGTGATGGAGCGGTTTGCCGATATTCCCGATCATGATTTGAGCGCCCCCACCATTGATGCGCCGCTGATCGACCGCGACACGCTGCCGCGCTACGTAGAGCGACAATCGCTGCAGGATCGTCGCCAACTGCGTTTCTATTTCCCGATTCCCGACCCTACCGACGAGTATCGCACCAAGCCAACTCAGCTCATCGCGCATTTACTGGGCGATGAGGGTGAGGGCAGCTTGCTGTCGGTACTGCGTGAGGCGGGCCTGGCCGATGGGCTCTCAGCGGGTGTGGGCCGCGGTGATGGCAATGAAGCACTATTTACCGTCTCCATTAGCCTGACGCCCGCAGGTGCCGAACGCCTTGACGACATCGAAGCCACGCTGTTTGCCGCGATCGAGCAGATTCGCGCCGACGGGCTGGCCGAGTGGCGCTACGACGAGCAGAAAAGCCTTAGCGAGCAGGCATTTCGCTTTCAGCAGCACGGCGCCCCCCAGCAAGAGGCCACCCGCCTAGCCATGAGCCTTTCGCGCTACCCGGTGGAGGACGTGCAGTACGCCGCGTACCGGATGGACGGCATGGACAGTGAACGCCAGCAGCGCTACTTGGACGCACTGACTCAGGACAACATGCTACGTTTTTACTCTGCACCGGATGTCGAAAGCGACACCGTATCGCCGTGGTTTAACACCCAGTGGAAAGAGCAGCCGCCGACCGCCACCGGCCAGGCGCTGAGCGGCTTAGCCTTACCAGAACCTAACCCCTTTATTGCCAGCGACCTCACCCTTCAGGGGGGCCAGGATGAGCAGCCTACTGCCTTGATTGAGACGCCTGCGTTTACCACTTGGCACATGCAGGACAGCCGTTTTAATACGCCCAGCGTCGAGTGGCGGGTGAGTTTGCAGCACCCCAGCGCCAGCTACTCGGCGGAAGAAGCGGTGCTCACGCGCTTGCTGGCAGGCTGGCTGAACGACAGCCTTAATGAGCCGCTCTACCCCGCGCGGATCGCCGGGCAGTCGTTTAGCGCTTACGCCCATGCGCGCGGTATAACGCTCTCGTTTTCTGGCTGGCGTGATGGCCAAACACCGCTGATCGAGCAAGCCATTGAACAGCTTCAGCAGGCGGATATCTCTACCGGTGCGTTTGAGCGGGTGCGCTATCAGCTACAGCGGGAGTGGCGCAACGCCCCTCAAGCGTCGTTGACGGGTCAGGCAAGCCGCGCACTAGGTGAAGCACTACTGACGCCGCAGTGGTCCACTGCTGAACTACTGGAAGCGAGCCAGCGGCTAGAGAAGCGCCATTTGGAGAATTTCCGTCAGCGCTTCTTGGATGATTTGTACATCGACGCCATGGCGGTGGGCAACCTGAACGCCGAGCAGGCGCAGGAACAGGCTAACCTGATTCGCGGTGCGCTTACGCCACGTTTGACTCGCGACGACATTCCTCCGCTGACACCGCTGGAAGTCAGTAGTGAGTCGGAAATACTGCATCCTCACAGCACTCGCGAAGAGTCGCTGGTGCTACGCTATCTGCAGGGGCGCGATACCAGCGTTGAGGAGCAGGCACGCTTGAGCGTGCTAGCCCAGTGGCTAGACACGCCGTTCTACCAGCAGTTACGCACTGAAGAGCAACTAGGTTATATCGTCAATGCGGGCTATTCACCGATGCTGGAAGCCCCGGGCATTAGTCTGATCGTACAGTCGCCGGATGTGGATAGCAGCACCATTGCCGAGCGCATGGATGCCTTTATGGAAGCTGCAGAAGCGCGTCTTAACACACTGAGCAATGGCGAACTGGCTGCCCACCGTCAAGCGGTTCACGACCGCCTGAACCAACGGGACACTAGCCTGCCAAGCATGGCCAACCGCTATTGGCAGGCCACCGCGCTCGATGAGGTACGCTTTGACCGCCGCGAGCAGTTAGCAGCCCTTGCTTTGGACGTAAGCGTTGAGGAGCTCCAATCGCTATGGCCAGAACTTCTATCACGCCAGCTGGATATTCGCTTTAATCCCGGCGACTCGCCCAGCGATATCGCGACCTACCGTGAAGCGCGCACGCCGTTCGACACGCGCTAACCCCACCGCCAGCTCAGGCATCAAATGCCTGGGCTGGCATCATGGCCTCAACAAACATCACCAACTCTTCGAGTATCTGGCGCTCTCGGTCTGTTAGCGTTTGCTGATTATAACGCTCGATTTCCCGGGCAAATGCTTTAAGCGTAAAACCCGATAGCGCGGGGTCGTTCATGCGCATCCAGCGAAACGCCTCCCACTGCTCGCGCTCTTCACCCTCTAAGGTGTCGGGGTAGCTGCGGGCGCGAAAGCGAAACAGCATCTCTTCCAGGCGTGGGTCTTGAAAGGCGAAGCGCTGCCCCACTAAGTCCCAGGGGTCCATGGCCAGCACTCGCTCCATCTGCTGACGGTCAGCGGCAGAGAAAAAACTGCCGGAGTAGAGCATTAAGTCAGGGTCTTGAGGCGACTCTTCGTAGCCGCCACTGAACACCTCGGCCACCTTCTGCGCTACACCGCTAGCCTCACGTAGGGTTTTCCAGTGCCCTCGGCAGGCGGCAATATCGATGCCTAGACGCGCGACAATCGCGCCGTACTCACCTTTCTGCTCGCCCTCAACATCTTTCAACACCGCGGCTGGAAAGATTACCGGGCAGCGGTTGATATGAATGACTTTGAGCGGAATGCGCGCTTCCCCTTCAGAAAGATCCTGCTGGCTGACAAATACCCGTTCACGAATCTGCTCGGCGCTGAGCGACAGTAAATCGTCGGGGTCGACGCTTAAATCGTAAACGATCACCCCGTTGGGGTTCGTGGGGTGCTCCGCCAGCGGCATCACCAGCGCGCTGCAGCCTCGGCTGGCAGAATAGCGGCGGGAAATATGCAGCAGCGGCTTGGCGCTGGGCAGGTCCAACTGCTTGGCCACCGTGCGCTTGCCGCGCAGGCCAAGCAGGTAATCGAACAGTTTAGGGTTACGCGCTTTCAACAGCCGCGCCAGCGCGATGGTGGCGCGCACATCTGCCACCGCGTCGTGGGCGCCCTCATGGGCAATGCCGTTCGCAGCGGTGAGGTGTTCCAGTTTAAAGCTGGGAGCGCCATCTTCCCGCAGCGGCCACTCAATACCCTCTGGGCGCAGCGCATAGAACGCCCGCACCACGTCGATTAAATCCCATCGGGAGTTGCCGTTTTGCCACTCGCGGGCATAGGGATCAAGCAGGTTGCGATAAAACAGATGGCGGGAGACTTCATCATCAAAACGCAGGCTGTTATAGCCTGCCACGCAGGTGCCGGGCTCGCTCATGGCGCTCTGCACCTGACGGGCGAACTCGGCTTCGGGAAGCCCACGACGCTGCGCTTTTTGAGGCGTGATGCCGGTAATCAGGCAGGCGGCGGGGTGCGGCAAGTAATCATCGGCGGGCTTACAGTACAGCTCGATAGGGTCGCCGATTTCATTGAGGTCGGCATCGGTGCGTAATGCAGCAAACTGAGCGGGCCGATCGCGACGCGGATCGGCACCAAAGGTCTCATAATCGTGCCAGAGAAAACTGGCAGGGGCGGCATTCGGTGGCGCCATGGATGCAAACTCCCTTGAGCGTGACAGCCCACCCATGCGCCGAGGCATCATTCGCTGGATGGGAACAAAAGCCCAAGCCTAGCACACCCGCAACGCTTCCCGCCGCCCCTCTAAGCGCTCCTTAACGTTTAGCTTTTAGGCAGCGTGACGTTAAGCTCAAGCACCGAACAGTTATCTTCGCTATCCAGCGAAATTTGAATGGCGTCGTCATCCACATGCACATAACGACGGATCACTTCGAGCAGTTCGCGCTCAAGCAGCGGCATGTAGTCAGGCTGACCACGTTGGCTACGCTGATGCGCCACGATGATTTGTAACCGTTCTTTGGCCACCGAGGCGGATTTCTTGCGCTCACGCTTCAAGAACTCCAACAGTTTCATCGACGACTACCCCCAAACATCCTGCTCAGTAGACTTTTACGCTGCATTTCATGGAAGCGCAGCGGCATCTCTTCACCTAGCAGGCGCGAAACGGTATCAGTGTAGGCTTGGCCCGCGTCACTTGAAGCATCGTGAGTGACCGGAACACCCTGGTTAGACGCACGCAACACCGCTTCTGATTCGGGGATCAGGCCGAGCAGATCAATCGCCAGAATCTCGCGGATATCGTCTAGGGTCAGCATATCCCCAGAGGTCACTCGAGCAGGATTGTAGCGAGTAATCAGCAGGTGCTCTTTCACCGGGTCAAGCCCCTGCTCAGCACGCTGGGTTTTCGAGCCTAGCAGCCCCAGAATACGATCAGAGTCACGCACGGAAGAGACTTCCGGGTTAGTCACGACAATCGCTTCGTCGGCGTAGTACATAGCCAGCTGCGCGCCACGCTCAATCCCCGCGGGCGAATCGCATAAAATATAGTCAAAATCACCTTTAAGCTGTTCAAGAATCTTCTCGACGCCCTCTTGGGTTAAGGCGTCTTTATCCCGGGTTTGCGAGGCGGGGAGAATAAACAGATTTTCGACACGCTTATCACGGATCAGCGCCTGGTTCAGCCCGGCCTCTCCTTGAATCACGTTGACGAGGTCGTACACCACCCGGCGTTCGCAGCCCATAATCAAATCCAGGTTGCGCAGGCCTACGTCGAAATCAATGACGACCGTCTTTTTGCCACGTAGCGCAAGCCCCGTCGAAATCGCTGCGGCGCTGGTGGTTTTACCGACCCCCCCTTTACCTGAGGTCACAACAATAATTTTGGCCAAGAGTCACTTCCTTCTTGAAGTCGTTCATTGCGAGCACGATTACGTTGCGCTACGCGCATAACGGGAACATCAATGTCATCAAAACAGCACACTGTAACGGATAACGGCCGCGGCGTCGCTAGGCATGAAGCATTAACCACCTCTCAGCCAAGCGGCTTACCCCAATGGCTTAATTTCCAGCTGCTCTTTTATGAAATGGACTTCTGCAGCGCGCCCTAAAAGCTGCGAGTCGATATCTTCCAGCCGCTTATAGTTACCCGCTACAGATAAAAGCTCTGCTTCCAGTTCGCGGCAGTAAATGCCCGCCTGGGTATTGCCATGAATACCCGCCAGCGCGCGCCCGCGCAGGGCACCATAAACATGAATACTGCCAGCGGCGAGCACTTCAGCACCGGCATTAACCGCACCGATTACAATCAGGTCACTACCTGCAGCGCTGACCTGCTGGCCGGAACGCACTGTCCCCCGGTAAAGCCGAGTGGTTACGGAAACGGCAGTAGCGGGTTTAATATCATCATCTTCTGGCTCGTTCAACGGAGCGACAGTTTCCAACGCTCGTGCGCGCCCCTCTTCAACTGGCGCGAACCAGCCGAGCCCCAGCGCCCATGCCGATTGGCGAACCGGCTCAGCACCACCACGTACGGCCACGGGTAACAGCTTGTGGTCGCGGCATACGGCGCAAATCCGCTCTAACGCAAGGTGGGGCTCATCGAGTTTTTCCACGCTAAGCACAACGGGTGTATGCTGAAAGAAAGCGGGAGATTGCGACAGTTTGCCAGCAAGCTGCCGCCGGATACGCTCCGGGTCAGCGCTCGTTAACTCCATGACGGTCATCGGCAGCATGCCGCCCTTGAAGGTAAAGGCTACGTCGGCGCTGTTGGCGTTGAGGCTCATGGCCGAACTCCATGTCATGTTCAGGTAAGATAAGGGTAGCGCAATCTCGCGCTTTGCGTTGTGAATCGTTGGAAAACCCACAGCGCTACGGCAAAGCTAAGCGACAGCGACGAGGACTGCAACCGCCTGCTCATCGATGTCTTATTTTTTTCACGTTACGCACCTCTTAGCAGGATGATCCATGCACGGACTGTTACGACGCCTGTTCGCTCCTCGGTGGCAACACCCCGATCCCGAGGTGCGCCGCAAGGCACTCCATCAGCTTGACCCTCAGCAAACAGAGCAGCGGGAGGCCCTACACGCTCTCGCCAACGATAGCGACAGCACTATTCAGTTAGCGGCGCTGCTCGCGCTTGACGATCTCAATGGCCTGCTTGTCGCCTATGAGCAGCACAGCCAGGACGAAGCATGGTTCAACGCCGTTTGCCAGCGGCTCACCGGGGCTGAGGGCCATGTAGACTTGCAGCAACGCCAAGCTCACGTGGAGAGCCTGACCGATCAACGACTGCTGAATACGATTGCCATGCAGGGCGATAACCTGGGGCTACGTCTCACCGCGCTAAAGCAGCTGACGAGTGAAGAAGACTGGGTGCAGCAGGCGTGTCATAACAGCGTCGCGGCGGTGCGTCATCAAGCAGCAGAGCGGGTCAACGACGAAGAGAACCTAAAGAGGCTGCTTAAAGAGGCGCGCCGTGACCGCCAGGTGGTTCGCTTCGCTAAAGAGAAGCTCACCCAGCTGCGTAACGATGCTGAATGGCTTGCAGAACAGCAGGCCCAGCGGGAGCACCTGCTCACCCAGTTAGAGCAGCATGCCCGCGCCCCCTGGGAACCGCTTTACGGTGGCCGCTTCCGCCATTTAGAAAGAGAGTGGCAACACCTCAGTCATCCGCCCAGCGTTAGCCAGGAGCAGCGCTTTCATCAAGCGGTGCTGAGCTGCCGCAAAACGCTCCACGACCATGAAACTCAAGAGCAGGCCCGCCAGCAAAGCCTTGCCCGCCGCGCTGAAGCAGAAAACACCCGCGATCAGCTGCTAGAAGGGCTAGAAGAGACGCTAGAGGGGCTCACCCACGCCAACGAGCTGACCGCTCAGGACATTGACAGCCTGCGCGCTCAGCGCCAGCTCTTGGGCCAGCGCTGGCAGTCGCTCTCGGACCTTCACCCGCCGAATGAGGCCACCCAGCAGCGCTACAGCCAAGCGCTCAAGCAGTATGAGCAGAGCATGGAAGCCTGGCAGCGCTGGCAAACCGTGAGCCTTGCAGTAGAGCAAGCCTTGGCCAACAGCGATCACGATGGGCTAGCAGAGCACGTCGCCCAGTGCCGCTGGCCAGCGACGCTGACGGCCCCATCGTTGCTCGCTCAGGCGCAAAAGCAGCTTGCCACACAACATGCTCCGCCCCAGCAGCCAGGCCTCTCCCTTAATGCGCTTAGCGCTGAGTTGGATAACTTTGAACACCTGTTAGAGCGTGGAGCATTTAAAAGTGCCAGCCGTTTACATCAGCGTTTAAAGCCCGCCATTGAAGCGCTGACAAGCGGCGATGCCAAACCGCTAAAAAGCCGCTTAAAGCACCTGGGTGCGCGGCTTGCCGAACTGCGCGACTGGCGCGGCTTTGTAGCAGGCCCTAAACGTGAGCAGCTCTGCGCCAGCATTGAGGCATTGGCAGACGATCCGCATATGGCGGAGTCTGCGCTTGACCGGCACCACCGCCAACTGGTGAAAGAGTGGAAAGCGCTTGGTGATGCGGCAGCGAACCGTGAGCAGTCAGCCCGCTTTCGAGCGGCCTCTGACCGGATCCATGAGCGCCTAGCGCCATGGCGTGCACAGCTTGACCAGGAACGAGAGGCCAACCTGCACGGCCGCGAAGCGCTGTGCGAGCAGCTGGAAACGCTGCTTGCTCAACCCGCTGAAGATGCCGACCCCGATATGCTGCGGGAGATTCGTGATAAAGCGCGCCACCAATGGCGCCACTACTCTCCAGTGCCCCGGGAGCGCTCCGAGGCCATTGGCCGCCGTTTTGGGGCAATCCGTCACCGCCTGCAGGCGCTCATTGACCAGCGTGCTGAGCAGATCGCCGCACAAAAGCGTGAGCTGATTGAGCAAGTGCAAGCACTGCAAAACGATAGTGAACAGCCACTGGCAACGCGCATTACGCGCACCAAGCAGCTACAGCAGCAATGGCGCTCGTTAGGCCGCGCGCCCAAAGGGGAGGAGCAAGCACTATGGAAGACCTTCCGCAGCGCCTGCGACCAGCTGTTTGCTCAGCGCGACGCGCATAAGCACGAACAAGCCAACCGCCAGCAGCACACGCTTGACCAACTGCAGGCCATTATTGATGAAATGGATGGCTGGCAACCTACCCAGGCAAATGAATCGGAGCGGCTAGATACCTACCTTGCCAGTATCAGCCAGCTAGAGCCGATGCCCCGCAATCGCCGTAGCGAAGGGATGCAGCGCCGCCTCAGCGGCATTGTGCGAGCCAAACGAGAGCGTTTAAGCCGCCTAGAAATTGTTGGCAAGGTGCAGCAGTGGCATGCCTTACTACCGCTAGTGAATGCGCACTTACATGCTGACCAGCAAGCGCTCAATGGTGAGGGCGCACAGGCCGTGGAGGCTACCAGCGAGATATCCATTGAGCTAACAGAGGCCTTCAGCGAAGCACACCAGCAGCGCAATCACGCTCGCCTCTCTACCCCACTGCCACTTTCAAGTGAGCAACAGAGTGCGTTAGAAGAGCAGTTGGCACGCCTAAGAGTCCATCTTTCATTGCTCGCCTTAGGCAGCGTCAAACAGCGTGATGAACCACTGCGACTCGCCATTCAAGTTGAGCGCTTAAACAGCGGCATTCATACCGAGCGCAGTAAAGCGGATGAGCTGGACGAGGTACTGGTGGCGCTGTTGGCGCTAGGGCCAATGCCTCACAACTTATGGCTGCAAGAAGTCAATGAGCTGGATAACCTACTGAGCCGTTTGGCCCGCCCGCCCCAACCATAACTCGCTTACACATAGCGCTAGCACACAAAGCAAACGGGAGGCGCATCGCCCCCCGTTTTTCGCTTTCTTTCTTGTGAAAAGATCGCTGGTGCTTAAGGAAACACTGCACAAATCCCGCCGTAGCTGCCGGATCGACACCGGCGGGGTAGAATCTGATCATCCCGCCACCGTCTGACAGAGCCGTCCTATGAAGCAGATCTCGTTCGCCCAG
>Ga0075011_10000733_pt1 | contig 17385 bp, 16 predicted proteins | sample TARM_MetaG_T_14_FD_72354 | JGI IMG/M metagenome (GOLD analysis project Ga0075011, IMG submission 72354) | Freshwater microbial communities from Pennsylvania, USA, analyzing microbe dynamics in response to fracking - TARM_MetaG_T_14 | ecosystem: Environmental > Aquatic > Freshwater > River... | reverse complement strand
CTCGACTGGGTCAGTCATTTGCGGCGCTTGCACCTAGTGGGTGCGCGTTTGTTTGTGGATAGTTCGTTGATTATAATAGAAAAACATGGGGTTTGCGGGACTCAGGTCACGGATTCAGGGATCGACTCATCGCGTGAATAGGCTTTGTGCAGTTGCGACAAATCCTGCGTGATCAGCACGGCTTTGATGCCATAGCCCGCGATGAATGCCAGCGCTTCCTCGAACACTTCGAGTTTGCCCAGCGCCGGAAACTCATCGATCAGCAGCAGCAGGCGGTGCGCGTGCTTGGTTTTGGACGCGCCGCTTTCATCAAATTCTAAAGTCTCGGTCAACCGGCGCACGACGAGATTGAGAATCAGCCGCAGCAGCGGCTTGAGGCGGTCTTTGTCCGACGGCGGCACGACTAGATAGAGTGCGGTTTTTTGCTGCATCAGCGACTCAATCGTAAAATCGCTTGAGCTGGTGTTATCGGCAACAATCGGGTCGCGGTACAGCGCCAGAAACGACAGCGCGGTGGACATCACGCCGCTGGCTTCATTGGGCGCTTTGTTGAGGTAGCTCTGCGCCGCCTGCGCCGCCGTCTGCCAGCCTACAGATTGCCACTGCTCCAAATTGCCGGCCTGCAGCATTTCGTGGGCACGACTGCGGATGTACTCAAATACCGCCTTGACGCCAGTCGATGCTTCATCACTCGATGTGTTTTGCGCAGCCGCCTCAGCCGCCTCGCGGATTACGCCGCCGTCGGACAAAATCGCCTGCACCGTCGATAGTGATCGCTCGTCACTTCTCAATTGCTGCTCCAGCAACACGTACAGTATCACACCTGTCAGTAAATCGAAACCGGTTTTTGCCCAATGATCGCTCATACCCTTACCATCCGGGTCAACGATCATCGTTGCGATGTTTTGCACGTCCTTGACGATGTTGCCATTAAGGCGAATCTCAGACAACGGGTTGAAGCGCGCCGATTGCAATTCAGAGGGTGCGAATTTCAGGCAGCGCTGCTTCAATACGCGCTCACGAAACCCGGATGTGAGCGCCCAATTCTCGCCCTTGACATCGTGAACCAGCACGCTTTCATCCCAGCTCAGAAGCGTAGGCACTACGATGCCCACGCCTTTGCCGGAGCGGGTGGGCGCGAAAACCAGAATGTGCTCCGGCCCTTTGTGCCGCAGGTACACCTGCCGCAGCGTTTTTGTGCCAAGCCAGCGCGGCCACCATTTCAGGTTTTGCGCAAACGCGGGCGGTACACGCGCAGGCGTCATGATCGAGCCGACCATCACGCCGCCGCTGTTGCTCTGATCCGGCAGCAGTCGCAGAGCCGCGATTTCTGCTGCGCTGGCCCAGCCTGCTGAACCGTGCAAATGGTTTGCCTGATCGCGCAGTTTGCGCGTGCGCCTGAAGATGTACGCAATCGCGACAAAAAAGCTCAACGCGCCGGCAGCCGCCAGCAGCACGATAGCTTGCGTGATAATCTCGCGCGTTTGTGTCGACACGTCGGGCCGGAAGTATGCCCAAATCCAGGCAAACAACGACAGCGGCGAGTGCAGATCGAAGCCGCCGAGCGTGTAAAGCGGTCGCCCAAGCACCGGGTCGAAGCCGAAGCGCCAAGCTGTCACCCACGTGACCGCGCACCAGCCGATGATCGCCAGCGCGATCCAGATCAGCAGGCCGCTCCAGTAGATGCGAGCGATGTCCTGCCCCTGCTGGCCGGGGATGCTGTAAAGAGTGGGTTCGTGTTTTGCGCTCATGTACTCCAGAGCGCGAGGGGGGGGGCTTCGCGTTTAGGGTGCAGCGTTGTTGCTGGCTTCAGCGTTCAAGTTCGGCGGTTTTTTGCTTTCGATCCTTGCCGAGCGGCTGCTCTACCGCCTGCTCGACCGATCTCGATGCCGCATCGAGCATGTAGTCTGTTGCCTTGTCGGCTTCGCGCGCCGCCTCGTAGAGCACGTGCTTGCCGTCCTTGGCTTTCAGCGCCGCCATCCAGTGGCTGATGTAGGACGCATGGTTGTCATCAACACGATCAATGCCGGTTTCGGCCGCCATAAAGGCCGAAGTCAACTCCGCCACAAGTTCCTCGCGCGCGTACTTCGGCCCGCCAAAACCGTCCCCGGCCACAATGCCTTCGCGGCCGAGCCGCGAGGCATGGCCCGTCGCATGGCCCAGCTCATGCAGCAAAGTAGAGCGGAACTCGCGCACGTCCTCGAACTGCCTTGATTCCGGCATCATGACCATGTCGGTGCTGGGCCGGTAAAAGGCGTGGTTTTGTTCCTTAAACCGAACCTGCAAACCGGTGGCTTGCATGCCCTTGACGATGCCGTCCATCGACGCGTCCAGTTGCACTTCGGTGCGCTGCGGCAGCTCAAACGGACGCGCCTCCAAGTATTTTTCGATCCCCTGGCATTGCGCGATATTGAACACTGTCGAGTGCTTGGCATAGAGCACATCCAGCTCACGCTCAGCCTGCGCCCTGCGCATCATGCGTCCGTCGGGCGCACGCACATCCAGATGATTCGCGGGCACCTCACGGCGATCCGCGCCGATGACGGCAACCGGTGCCATGCCGTCAGATCGCACATCGAGCACTTGCACACGCGAGCCGTTGAGCGACACTTCGACATCGCGCCGCTTCCAGAACGGCATCTTTTCCCAATACTCAACCGGGTAGCCACGGCTGCCCTTTTGCGGGCCTGCTTCCCATGCCCGCAACTGGTTGAAAGTCATGAAGCGCGGATCGTCGTAGCCTTGGCTATGCATCACCGACATCAAATAGAGTCGATTGCCGCCTCTGTACGCTTTGCCCGATTCGCCGTTTTGCGGCAGCATGAGGGGGGTGGGCTCCCCGTGCTTTGGCTCTCCATCTGTCCAGCCCTTGCGCCACGGCATGACGCCCTGCTCAAGCCTGGCCAAGATGCTGTCCGTCACCTCCTGGCGCACGTCGCGCCGCTCGACATCTTTGCTGACAGATTTGTTAGGCATGATCATCGTCCAGCCACACATCGATTGCAGACTCGGGCGACTTGTCGCCCATCGCGTCGGCGTCGTCCAGCCCGTACTTTGCGGCCTCTTGCAGCGTCACCGCCTCGATCAAGTCGCCGTCTGTCGTTTCAAGTACCATCGTTTCCATCAGATTCTCCTTAAAGACCCAAACCCACATCCTGCTCCCGCGAGCGGGCGCGCTTGCGCAGTTGCTGCACCGCCCCCGGTTCACGTTCTTCCTCGCGTTTGGTGTCGTCGCGCTGCTGCTCAGGCTCACGCTCTTGCGGCAACTCAGCCGCCTCAGTTTTTTGCACAGCACGCTCCGACGCCTCGCGCACCAAACCAGTTTGTGTCTTCAACTCGCCGGCTGCTTCGCGCACAAACTCGGCGCTGGTTTTGAGCCCGCCGGTGCCACCAATCACCTGCGTGAGCGGGTCGCTGCGCGAGCGCACGATGTGATCATCACGCACCAGCACCACATCGATCCCTGCGGGCTTGAGGCGACCATCTTCATCCACGAGCTGGCGATCCACCAGCACAGCTATCTGTTTGTCTTGCGCGTTCAGGCCGCCGTCGGACTTGCTCAAATCTGCGCGCGCAAGCAACTCAGACGCTTCGCGCGGCAAGCCGCGCCAAGCCGCCAGCGCCGCCTCGGTGCGGCCCTCCGGCAGCTTGACCATCAGCGCCGATGCCATCATCATCCGCGCTGGATCCTTGTCATTGCCCACGGCAACGAACTCAACGCCTGCCGCGCGCAGCAGCGCACCGGCTCGCAGCGCAGCGTCGGGATCGACGTGCAGCAACTGATCCCCGCGCACGCGGTCGATGCCCGGCGTGCGCACCTCGCCCTCGATGCCCTGCCCGACGGCGGGCGCGCGCGAGGGCAGCAGCTCAGCCGACTGTTTGCGTCCACGCTCCCATGCGTGCAGCACCTCGGGTTCGGTGTTGCGCAGTTTGATCCCCATTTGCCCTGCAATCTCGGCAGCGGTCGTCTTAAATTGCGTATCACCGGTAAGCTGGATGCCCTTGTCCGTGTCGAATTTTTGTGCAGCGACTTTGAGCGCAGCGGCAATATCACGCTGGTCAGTTTTTTGCACATCGAGCCGATGCCCGACATCACGAAACACCAGCGACGTGCCGCGCCTGAAGGCCGTCGCACCGTCTTCGTCCTGGGTCATCGAGAGCGCAGACAGAAGGCGCTCCGGCGGCGGTGTCTTGGCAAATCCCGCAACCGCCAACTCATGATCGCAAGAACTAGCTTCTTTGAACAGCGCTGCTACAACCGGATCGCCGGGCGAGCTTTTATCGAGCTCGTTCAGATGATCGCGCCACGGCTTCGGCTTGCCCAGGCTTTGATCGAGTTTTCTCGCGCTCTGATCTTTCTCGATCATGTGCGCCTCGAATTCTTTAGCCAGATCGAATGCGGTGGCGGCATAAGCCGCGCCGGGCGCCAGACCCTTGGCTTCATAGGCACGTGCGCTGGTGAGCCGCATTTGTTCCTGCCCGCTCATAAACTGGATGGATTTTTCCCGCCACTCTAATTCGTGCGCACTGATCGCGCTGTTGCGCGCATCACGCAGCGGCTTGGCCTGCACGTCGTATTCCTCGAATATCGCAACCCGGCGCTGTTGTTCGGGGCTCAAAATTTCGCTCATGATGACTCTCCAAAATTGGTTTACCAGCCAGACTCTATTTTACCATTGCGACACGCAAAAAGCGATTGAATCATGCATGCTCAACTGCTTCCCCTGCCCCCATTCCCGGCCTTGGCCGGACATTGGATTGGCGGGCAGATTGTCCGGCCAAGGCCGGGAATGGGGCGCAAAAGGAATACGGGATTCAGATCGAAAAAACCCGCCGAGCGCAGTTTCAATTGCACCCGGCGGCAAGCCGGGTCTAGCCCGGCGGCACGGCAATTGTTTAATCATCGAGACGCATACGAATTGAAGGGGCCGATCCAGTGTGCCCATCGCTCGCAAGCGGGCGGCGGCGACTCCCGAAAGCCGAAAGACCACGCGCAATCGATTCCATTTTGTCTGACGCTTTGAGCATCTTGCGCGATGTCGGCGAAGCAGATGCGCGAGCGCGGTTTTGCTGTTTTTGGGCGCGCTCTGTGTCACGGTAGTCCTGCCAGCCAGCGCCAATCTCGCCGGGTGCGCCGCCTGGTGCGCCGCCGGGTGCGGCGTTGAGCGAGCGCGGATCGGCAAAGCCTGCGCCTGTGCCGGGGCCAAAACCCGCGCCGGGGCCGGGGGCAGAGCCTGCGGAAGGGCCAGCGCCGAGGCCAGCACCGCCACCAGTCGGGCCAGCACCAGCACTAGGTGCGCCTGCGCCACCTGCGCCAAAGCCAGCGCCAGCGGTCGGGCCAGCACCGGGTGCCGCAGCCGGGCCAGCGCCAGCACCAGGGCCTGCACCGGTATCTGCACCAGCGCCAGCAGCCGGGCCAGCGCCGGCGAAGCCAGCACTGGGGCCGGGAGCAGAGCCTGCGGAAGGGCCAGCACCGAAGCCAGCACCGCCACCAGTCGGGCCTGCGCTTGCGCCTGGGCCAGCGCTAGGGCCAAAGCCTGCACCGGCACCAGGTGCGCCTGCACCGGGTGCGCCAGGGCCTCCGAATGCGCTCGGGCCTGCAAGCGATCCACCGCCACCACCGCCGGACGGCACTTTGCTGGCAATCCCGCTGATCGCGCCGCTGGGTGCAAGCGCCGTTGCGATTTTGCCAGCCGCGCCTGCTGCAACACCCAGCGCAGCACCCGCGCCAGCGCTGGCAAGGCCGGCGACCGGCATCACAGCAGACGATGCCGCGCCGGCCGTGTTCCCGAGCGACATCGAAGCTGCGCCGTTGAGCAGGCTTCCGGCGAGCGAGGGCAGCATAAATGACATCGCGCCAAAGAGCACCGAGCCGGCCAGCACGGCCAGATAATCCACTATTTTGATTCCGCCCGCGCCGGTTCCTGCGCGCAGCGTATTCCAGTGCGCAATTACACCCTCAGCAAATGTTGTTCCAAATCCTACCAGCACCATCACGACCAATAGTTTTGCGCCAACGGAAACGGAATAGCCTAGGTATTTTTCTGAAAACGACATCGTCCAGCGCGAGCCGGAGAACCCGAGCAACAGCGCGCCAGCGCCGAGCACGATATACGCCTCAAGCAGCGCGACAAGGAATTGCAGAGCGAGGATTGCGAACGCGATCACCAGCATCAGCGCGGCAAGCCCAATGATGATCGATGTCAATAACGCCGCCCCGGCTTGACCCGGCGATGTAAGCAACTCCCACGTCCCCGGCGCATCTGCTTGCTGCGCAGCAACCAGCAATGCAGCAGCGTCAAGACCGCGCGAGATGATCGCGGATGGCGAAAACTGCTCGACAGTCGTCCCGCTGATCGTTGCGCCGGCCTGCATGAACGACTGGGAAATGAGCGGAATCCACGTCGGGGCGTTGAGCAGCAATGTGAAAAAGAAGCCAATTGCTACGACTTTGAACATCAGGCTGGTAATAATCTCACTCAGCTCCGCTTTTTTGAGCGTCATCTGCATCGCAAACCACGTGAACTCGATCAGCACCAACATGCCAAAGACCAGCGTTGCGATCTGAATTGCGCGCTGCATCCACTGCGCCGACGAATTAGACGCCTGCAGCAGCAAGCTGTCCAGGAAGCCCATCGCAAACACCGTCGGCGCTGCAAGCAGCAGCAGCAGCGCAATTGCGGTTTTTGTTGTCGTGCTCATTTTTTTGTTGCTCAGAAAAACCGACGACCGGGATCCTGCATAAAGTCACGCTGCGCACGCTCGCGTTCTTCACGCTCGCGCACCTCGGTTGCTTTGAAATTCAAGCGCGCCTGCTCGGCAGCCACGACCGTGCCGTGCAGCGACTGGATTTCGTTGACCGTCATCCCGGCAATCTGGTTTGCAGCCTGCAGCACCTGCATCCGGCCCACCGCCGTTTGCGACATCGCCTGCACCTGCGCCAGCGCGCTTTGTGTGTTCTGGAACCGCGCTGCGTTTGCGCCCATGGCCTGCAGTGCTGCAGCGGTCTGGTTGCGGAATCCCGTGCGCCAATTCTGGATTTGCTCACGCGAAGACAAGGCGTCGTCGAATCGGTAATGCTGATCGAATTGCGCAATCGCACCCATAGACGCATTTGCCGCGCCCTCAACCGCCGCGATGGTGTTGACCAGATCGCCGATCTGCACAAAAATCGACGGCCACATTTGCTGCGAGATTCCTTGCGTGTGTTGCAGCATGTTTTGGTACTGCTGCAACATCTGTTGCATCTGCGCAACGTTTTCGGCGTAAATGCCCAGCAGTTGCATGTTGTTTGCGATCTGCGTCCACTCTGTCGCCACACCCACCGCCGGGCCGCGCGCCTGCGCGGTGCTGGTGGCCAAGATCAGACACGCTGCGATTGCGATTGCGGTTTTGCGCATTTCGTTGCTCCTTGGGTAATTGGTAATCAGTAATCAGACCACGCTTGCGCGGCTTCGAGCAAGCCGCGCTCTCTCAGCCACGCTGCCGGCCACGAGGCATCGATTGCCTGCAAATCACGGATGCGCTTGAGCAGCGGCTTATCTGAGACACCCACAAAGGCCAGTTCCTCAGCCGTCAATCCCAAATCGAACATCCTCCGGCCCTCTGGGTGAATGTGATAGTAATGCCTCTTCGGCGTTGCCTGCGCGATCAACTGGATTTGGCGCTCGTTGAGCCCGATTTGCTCGTAGAGCGGGCGCACGACCTCGGTTTGTGCTTCGGAATTCGCCAGCAGAATTTTGCTCGGGCAGGACTCGAAAATCACATCTGCGATGCCTGAACGTGTCAAGTCCGTGAGCGACTGGGTTGCAAAAATCACGGCCACATTCGCCTTGCGCAGCACCTTGAGCCATTCGCGAAGTTTCGCCCGGAACACCGGATGCCCGAGCATCAACCACGCTTCATCGAGCACGAGCATAGTAGGCCGTCCGTCGAATTGGCTTTCGATGCGCCGGAAAAGATAGGTCAGCACCGGGATCACGATTTTCTCGCCGCGCTGCATCAGGTGCTCGATTTCAAACACCTGAAACACATCGTCTTCGAGCGCCTCGTCACGGGCATCGAGCAGCGATCCTGCCGCGCCTCGGAGCGTGTAGTACTGCAGCGCTTCACGGATCGTGGCGTTTTGGGCAACGGTCACGAAGTCGGTCATGGTGCGCTGCGAACGCTCCGTGGTCTGCTCTGCCAGTTGCACCACAGCAGCAAAAAGCTCTTTACGGATCTCCGGCGTGAGCACCACACCTTGAAGCTCGCACAGGCTCTCCAGCCACTCCGCCGCCCAGGTGCGCTCGGCGTCGCTGTCGATGCGCCCGAGCGGGCAGAACGCCAGATCGCTGCTCTCGCCGCCGATGTCGTAGTGCTTGCCGCCAGCAGCGAGCGCGAGCGGAAGCATCGAGAGGCCTTTATCGAAAACAAAAGCCTGCGCACGCTCGTAGCGAAAATGCGCTGCCACCAGTGTCGAGAGCAGCGTCGATTTGCCCGAGCCGGTCGGGCCGATGATCGCTGTATGCCCGACATCGCCTGCGTGCAGCGCGAGGCGATACGGCGTTGCGCCGTCGGTGCGCGCGACCAGCAGCGGGCCAGAACCCGCAGGATAAAACGGGCACGGATGCCGCTGCGGGCCAGCCCAAACCGCGGTCATGGGCAAAAAATGCGCCAGATTGAGCGTATGGATCATCGGGCGGCGCACGTTCGCGAACACGTTGCCGGGCATGGAGCCAATGTAGGCCTCCATGGCGTTGACATCCTCGATCGCGGCATCGAAGCCGCGTGCGCAGATTTCCTTGACCACTTCGCGGGCGGCGTTGCGCGCTGCAACCGGGTCTTCGTCGGCCAGCAAAACCGTGCTGGTCCAGTAGCCAAAGCGCACCAGCCCCGATGAATTAATGCCTTCGGCCTCGATGGCATCATTTGTCATCGCATCAGCATCGAGATTGATGTGCGAGACTTGCCCTCCTTGACTGCTGCGCATCAGATTGAGCAGGCTCAAGCGCCGCTGCGCCCAGCGCGAGCGGTATTTCTGGATCACCTTATCGGCGTTGCGCTGGCCCAAAAAGATGAAGCGGTTGCTCCAGCGATAAGGCACCGGGAGCCGCCCGAGAAAGTCGAGGATGCCTGGGTGCGAACTCGCTGGCATGCCCGAGAGGGTAATGGCCACGACCGTTTTTTTGCCGATGATGGGCTCAAACCCAACCACGACCTGCCGCCGCCCGATGTACTCGTCCAGATACATCGGTGTCTCTGGAGCGATGAACCGCTCGCGCCGCTCCATCGTCACACACTCATGCAAGTGCGCCAGCAGCGGCGATTCGATCGATCCGTCGTCGCGAATCGTATCCACCATGCGCTCGATGCGCAGCACGCCGGTCAGTCGATCACGGATTTCGCGCAGCACACCCAGAAATCGTTTGAGCGAGCGCGTCGCCGCGCCCTCGTCCGCGCCGCCTTCGACAAAAATCGCCTCGGCGCGCCCGGCCGCATCAGGATCAGGATGCCAGCACAAGATCATCGCGTAGCGCGACTCGAACCCTGCGCCATCACCTGCGCGGGCGATGTCGCGTGCCTCGCCGAGCAGGCGTGTGGTGCGGTCGGGAAAATGCGCCGGCGGCAGCTCGACATTGGATGTGTCGCGCAGCGCATCGACGTGCAGCGACCAGCCGTCGCTCAATTGCAGCGCGCTGTTGATGCGCGCAGCGACCGAGGACAACTCTGCGCGAGTCGAACTGTCCAGATCCGTGCCGCGAAACCGAAAACCCGCAAGCAGCGCGCCGGACTTTGTGAGCACGATACCGTTTTCCACCAGCGCCGCCCAAGGCAGCAAATCTGGTAGTGATTTGGTTTTTTTGCGAAATTCAGCGAACAGCATATCAGTCTCCTTTACCCACCGACGGCGCGGCGAACGGCGTTGCCTGCGCGCGCAGCAGCTTGCCGAAGCGCAGCGAGCGGATGAAGGTTTTGCTCAGTTGCGGGTCTTTTTCACCCGCGCGCTGGAGCGCAAAAACCCCGACCGCCCACAGCGCAACACCAGTGATTGCAGCCCAGAGCTGAAACAGCGAGACGATGAAAATGCCGCAGACCATGGCCAGCATCAGCACCAGTTCGCGCTCGCCGCCCATCATCAGCATCGGCCGCGTCAGCGACCGATGCACTGTCACCTCAAAGGCGTCCATCAGACCAGCCCGCCCGCGTTGACCAGGCCCAGTGCGGTCAGGAAGTTGTTGCCCAGCACGATGATGGCCACGCCCAAAACGACGTACAGCAGGCGCTTGGCGATGTTGCCCAAGTCGTCACCGCCGAAGATCAACGTCGCGCCTGCTGCCAAGAAAGCCACCACCGAAATGGCGGTGGCGATCGGGCCGGTGAGGTTGTTTTGCAGCGTCGTAACCGCCGTGTCCCACGGCAGCGCGGCTCCGGCCAAGGCCGGGCTGGAGGCGGCAGCGGCAGCGATTGCGGTCAGCAGCACGGCCGTGTGCCGCGCTTTGCGGCTCGAATAGATCGTCTTGATCGACTTGAGGATGTTCATGCGGATGCTCCAAAAAAAAGTTGCACAAAAAAAGTTGCCTATACACACCAGAGCGCGAGGGGGGGGCTTCGCGCTGCTCAGGCGAAAATGAGGAACGTGGCCATTGCGACGACCGCGTAAAACATAACCACGCTCGACACCACCCCTACCATTTGCTTGGCTCGGTTCACAGCGTCGTCAGAAAGCGGCAGCATCATCTGCGCGATGGGCATGCGCGCATATGCGCTCAGGCGATAACCGATCTCTGGCGGCAGCAGAGCGCTGTCAGCCAAGCTTTGCGCATCGTTTTTGCCGTCGGCTAGGTTGGCTCGGCAAGCAAGCAAGCGCTCTCGTGCCCAGGGGCTGGAGTGCTTTGCCTCAGACTCAATGGCTTGAGCAAAGGGGGTGCCGGCACGCATCATCGAGTCCAGCGCAATAAGCACTGAGCCGGATTTCGCGTGTCGATAGATGTCCCAAGGCAACAAGCTATCCAAACGCGCGCGCAGTGGCCCCGTCCAGCCGGCGAAAGTGGATACGATGAGCAAAGCAATCGCGATCAGGCTCAATAGCGTGGGTGCTCCCCACTCGACGAACCAGTTGCCGAAAGCAAAGTACGCCTGAGCCAGTGCGCCCATTTGCTCGGGCTGTAGTTGCCCCCCGGCAGCCGGCACGATCTGAACCGCGATGAAATAGACCAGCGCAGTCAAGAGTGCGATCTTGATGGCAGGCACCGTCAAGCCCTTGATGACGTATGTCCGCATCTCTTTGCGCTTAACCAGCAAATCTGCGGCATCTTTGCATGCACGCTCCAGATCGCCGCCGGCCTCGCCTGCTGCGACCAATGCAAGGGCCGATGCATCAAGGCAGCCTTGCATCGCGTCACCAAGCGGTTTGCCCGCGCCTAGGCGCTCGAGGATGATCTTGAGGCTTGCGGTCAAGCGCGTGCGCTTGCACCGCGCGGCCACATCGTGCATCGCCTGCATCGCATAAAAGGCGGCAGGCCCACGCGCACGAACGCAGCCATGTCCTGCAGCAGATTGATCTGCTGCTGCGGGTTTATCCTCATCAAGGGCTTGACGGTGCCTGTATCACGCGCAGTTGTTCCAAATTCCATTGCTCTGCTCCAAAAAAGTTACTCACACACACCAGAGCGCGGAGGGGGGGGCTTCGCGCTGGTCCCTCGCGCCAAGCCCCCGCTGCCCGGCTCAGCATTCGCTCAGCCGCCTGCTCCGTCCGCTTGAGCGGGGACGGGGGGCAAGAAAAACTCACCGTTGCGGCCCGGCGACTTCTTTGCGCCGCTTTTGAATCGTTGCGTTGAAATCCGTCTCGACGGCATCCGGCCCCTTCGCGTGCTTGATGTATCTGCGCACCGCTGCATCGCCGCCGAACGCCCAAAGATCCCGGGCATCGTCGCCCACGTGGTGGCTGTATCCCAAATACGCGACCTGCGCACCGACCTCGCGCGCCACTGCAATCGCATCCGGTATCGCTTTCGAGCGCAGATTGCCCTCACGGGTCAGGCCGATGTCGTTGTCCGATGCGATGACGATGCCGTGCAGTTGATCGTGTTCGTGCGCTACAAGCCAGCGCGCGACCGGCCCGATGTTTGCGGAGGAAAAACAGCAGATCGCGTTGCCGGCACCGGACTGATGCACTGCGAGCGCAGTGGCGTAGCCCTCGCAGAGGACGATGGGCTTGTCCTTGGGCCATGCGCCGATCCAGTCCTCGATGCGCCCGGCGCCCCCGCCGCTCGGCGCTGGGAGGGGCAAAAATGCGCCGCTCGTCTGCGAGCCGCGCAGCATCATTTTGTCCGTGCCGATCGCGACCGCTTCGCCGCACAGCAGCAGTTGCGCGCCGCAAATCTCAAGATCCGATGCGCCGCCGCCAACTGGCCGCAGCACGGGCGCGATGATCGAGCCCGCGTAGCGCTCTCCCGCGCCGACTGTGCGCAGACCGTCCGCACAAAGACCAGGCTTGCCGTCCTCGGCGATGCCCTTGCGCAGATGCCGATGCTCCGGCGGGCAGGGGTACGATCCGGCGAGCAGCCGCTCGACAACATCGCGCACCGGCACCGGCGCAGGTACAGCGGCAGCCGGCGCGAGCGCAGGCAGGCGCGACAGGTCGGTGCGATCGAGCAGATCGGCAGCCGTTGCGAACCAAGTTTTTTGCCCGCCCTTCGTATCCCGGCCCTCGCGCCAGGGCTCGTCAAGGTCAAGATCGGCGCGGTGCGACCAGGCGGTGGCGATGCCGTTTTTGGCTACCATCCCGCACGCTCGAGACCTGCCGCCGCCATCATTTGCGCGCTGCACGCCGCCGGATGCCTGGGTGCCAAACACCCAGCCGCGCGCCTCAAGATCGGCACGCGCTGCGCGCTCTATGTCTGCGTCTGCGACCTGCTGTTGCTGCACCCGCTGCGCGCTAGGCCGTCGCACAACGCCAGGGCTCACTTTTTCGAGGTCGTCGATCATCACCGCGTGCCCGCGCGTCGGCGGGCCGCCGCGAAACCCGGCGAGTTGGTGCGGCACGAACGGCGGGCCGAGATTCAGGCCGGCCGGCAGTGTCGTATGCGACACGATAATTTTGCCGGACGGCAACACCATTGCGCGCCCGCAGTTGGGCACTTTGTCGCCCGCGAGCGTGAAGCCCAGCATCGGATTGCCCTGGCTAGTAGGTGCGCGCACGTGTATCGATTCGGGCATATCGATGGCGTTTTGCATCGCCTCGACAGCGCGTTTTGCGATTAATTTAATATCCATTTCAGTTGAATCTCCGAGGTGTGAATAGACCGCTCCCGCTGCTGAAAAGCGGTGAGTTCGAAGGGCGAACCACTGGCGCGACCGGCAGCGGCAGCGCGCCCAGGTCAGGCAGTCCGTCTAGCCCGGCTAGCGCGCCGATGCCCGGCGGCAGCGGCTGCAAGGGCGGCAGCCAGCGTGCAAGGACGCGCTGCGCGTAAGCCGCTCCTACACTCGAGTCCGGCCGGCCGGTGTTGTAGATCGACAACGCTGGCTTGAGCGCGCCGCCCGTGCGCTCCAGCGCCTTTGCCAGTACCTGCGCACCAGCAAAGGCGTTGACGCACGGGTTGAAAAGCTTCTCGCGCTCGATCCCGTAGTCCGCACGCAGACGCGGCAGATGCACGCTGTTGATTTGCATCAGTCCCACGTCTTGCGTGCCATTGCGGTTTGCGTTGTTGATCGCGCGCGGGTTGAGGCCGGACTCCACCTGCGCGATCGCCAAAGTGATGCCGGGCTGCAGGCCGTGCCGCCGCTCCGCAGCGGCCAAGCACGCATCGATGGCGTTTGCGCCAGGCGCGAGCGCGGCGAGCACAGCAAGAGCTTCAGCGAGCATGGCGATCTCGCTCCCGGTACACCGGCAAAACAACAGACTGGTTCACCAGCACGTTGAACGTGTAGCCCGGCCGGATGATCAGCGTCGGCGAGATGTTGAGGTTGCGCCGCAGCACCTGCTGCGCGGTCTCGTTGAGCGAGCCGCCGACCGCGCCGATTGCCTGCTGCGTGCCGCCCGGAGTCGCGTTGTTGTTTTGCTGCTGCGGCTGCGTCGCCTGCGTTGCCGCGCCTATGAGAGAGACCAACAGCGCGTTGCCCCAAGTGCGCCAGAAATGCGTGTGAACTTGGTCGTTGAGTCCAGCCGCGCCAGTCGTATCTGTGCCAGGCATGGCTTGCAGCGAGATGCGGTTGCCGTTCGGGAAAATCAGCTCATCCCAAGCCACCAGCACGCGCTGCTGCCCGGCCTGAATCTCTGATGAATACCGGCCGATCAGGCGCGATCCCTGCGGAATGAGCAGTTTCCTGAAGTCGAACGTGTCAAACACATTCGAGCGCACCTGCGCAACGATCGTGCCGGGCAATTCGGAATTGATGCCCGTGAGCATCACCGCTGGAATGATCGTGCCAGCCGAAATCTCATGCTGCGCAGCCTGCGGGCGCACGCGCTCATCGAGATAGCCGACCTGAACATCCTGATCTGCAAAAGCGCGGTTGCGCGCCTGCGCCGCCACGTTTGAATCTGCTCCAGCCGCACCAGCCATCGCCGGCATTGCGCCGGGCATCGCACCGGGCATCGAACCCGCCATCGTCGGCATGGCACCGGCCATTGCCCCAGGCATGCCACCGGGCATCGCGGGCATCGCCATTGCAGCCGCTCGCGCCTGCTGCGCCTGCTGCTGCGCCATCTGCATCTGCTGCTGCATCTGCTGCATCTGCTGCATCGGCTGCGCACCCATAGCCAAGCCGCCGCCTGCACCGCCGGCAGCACCTGCACCCGAACTTTGGCCGACCATTTGCGCCACGCGCGCCTGCTGCGCAGCGATCAAGGCAGCGCGTTTTTGGTCGTAGGCATGTTTTGTGCGCCAGTCCGCGAACTGCGCGCTATGCGAGGGCGCACCAGCGCCGGGGCCGGGACCGGGGCCAGAGGGGCCTTGGCCTGCACCAGCGCCGGGGCCGGGGCCAGCGCCGGGGCCTTGGCCTGGCTCGCGAAGCGGTGTAGCGGCTGCGGCTGCACTTTGTTGCTGCTGCTCGCTTGCAAGACGCGCTGCATCGGGTGCAGGTGCTGTTGCCACCGCGCCAGCGCTTGCCGCCGCATCGCCGCCCGCGCCCTGGTTGCCGCCCGCCAGCATAATGCCTATCACGACCGCCGCCGAAATCGCTGTCAGACCGCCCAGCAGGGCCTGTCGGCCTCGATTCGAGAGCGCTTTGGTTGCCGGCGGGGCCGGGCTCAGCGTGTCGTTGCGGCTTACGATGCCGTTGCCCTGCACGTCGCCGCCCAGGGTGCGATCCGGCTCCGCGTCGTCTAGTGTGCGGTCGTTGTTCATTGCGCCACCTCGCCAGATGTGCCTGCGCCGCCGGATGTCCAGCCGCGTGCGCGCGGATCGAACGCATCGCAATGCACCACGCGCGCGTTGTGTCCAACCCCGAGCACCAGCGCCAGCCGCTCTGGGCGGCCATCGACGATCACAAAATCACCGCTGCGCCGCGTGTTGACAAGTTGGTGCGAGCCGTCAGCCCCGCGCGAAAAAACCGCCGGCATTTCGCTTACGCCCGGCGCAAGCTGGACGAACGTGTGCGTCGCCGACCCAAAAACCCGCGTCGGCATGAGATCACGCGGCATGCTGCGCGCTGCTGCAGAGGCAGGGGTGCAGCGGTAGTTGAAATCGAGCTGCGTCGGATCGAGCGCCGCCAGCGGCGTGGACTCGGCAACGATGGTGCGCTCGCGGTGCTCTGCTGCGCGTGCAGCCGCCGCCTCGCTGGCCACACGTGCCGCCGCCTCGGCGGCCTTCAAGCGCGCTTGCAGCCGCTCGACTTCGAGCGCTTGCGTGTTGGAGGTGCGCAACATCGCCGCCGGGTCAAAGAAGCTGGTCATCGGCGAGTACTCACGACGATCCGCGACCAGGTGCATGTAATAGACACGGCCGGCAGACGTGGTGATGACCATGTTTGTGCTGATACCCGCTTGAGTCGGCTTGATGACGACAACTGGCGTGTCGCCTGCAGTCGTTTTCTCTGCGAGCCAGCGCACCGTGTCGCCCAGCGCCAGCGACGTGATGGTCTCACCGGCGATCAGGCGCACAGTGCAGACGTGCAGCGGCGCACAGGTGATCGTCGGGCGGCTGTAGCCGTAGGCCACGCGCACATCCCCGCCGGGGCCGACCAGGGACTCGGCTACACCCGTGCGCTCCCAGCGCTTGACTGCTTCGTGTGTCGCCTGCTCTCTCGGGCTCATCCGCGCCGACTGCGCCCGTTCACGCGGTGTCTCCCGCTCGATTGCTATTTCCGGCTGCGCAGTGACGCGCTGCATGACTGGGGCTTGCTGCGCTGGGCGTACCTGCACTGCCGGGGCAGGCCGAGGGGCGGGGGCGGCGGCGGGTGCAGGGACGGATGCAGGGGCGGGAGCGGCAGCGGGTGCAGGCCGAGGCGCACTGGCGCTGGCGCTAACCGCTGGTTCAGGCGGATCGACAACGAAGGTTGCCGACACTGTTGCTGTCGCCAGCGCAATGGCTATTGCAATCGCGCTTTTGGCAATTGCGGTCTTGGAATGGTATTGCATGATTAACTCCGGGTTGCTGATTTGCTGGATTGCTGGATTACTGGACTTCTTTTTGCCACGACAAAGCACGGATATAGACACCGAACGGATTCCACATTACCGAGTCCGGGCGCTGTGCTAGATCGGCATTTGTGCCGACAGTGAGAATTGCGCGCCAACGCTGCGTAGTCGCGGTCTGCCCGGCGCGGCGTTTGGTTTCCGTCCAATCGACTTGCCACGTCTCGCCGCCAACGTGCAACACCGTGCGTATGTTCACCGTCACGGTCTCGCCGCTGGCTTTGAGCGGCATGCGCTCGTCGCGATAAAAACTGGTGAGCTGCGGCGCAATCTCGGATGAGAGCATTGCAAAGGTGCGATCCAGAAGCACTTGCTGCGCCGCGAAGTCGCCCAAAAATGCGCGTGAGTTGTGGACAAAGTTACCGATCTGGGCCCTCAGGATGCGCTGATCAAGCGCGCCAGCCGGCTGCAGCAGATCGGGGCGCGCAACTGCAACCGGCGAACCCAGGTCGCCCACCGCAATGATGTACGGCTGGATTTTGGATTGAGATCCGATATGCACCACGCCCGCAACCGCGACCAGCGCCACGGCCAGCGCGCCGAATGCAGCAGCGCGCCAGTGGCCGGCGCGCGCCACGATGTCGCCGTAGCGCTCGTCCCACTCGCGTCGGGCATCGAGATAGGGATTTGCGCCGGGCGCTTTTTCGACTTGCCGCACCGGCTGCGGGGGCGGGGGCGATGCCGGTGTGCTGGATTTTTTACTGAACATGGTTGGTGACTCCGAGGTTGGTAATTTGCTTTCCTACACACCAGAGCGCGGGGGGGGG
>Ga0075011_10000731_pt1 | contig 17420 bp, 16 predicted proteins | sample TARM_MetaG_T_14_FD_72354 | JGI IMG/M metagenome (GOLD analysis project Ga0075011, IMG submission 72354) | Freshwater microbial communities from Pennsylvania, USA, analyzing microbe dynamics in response to fracking - TARM_MetaG_T_14 | ecosystem: Environmental > Aquatic > Freshwater > River... | reverse complement strand
AAGATCCGCGCCTTCATCGACGGATGGAACCAACGCTCCCACCCCTTCATCTGGACCAAGACCGCCGACGAAGTCCTCGCGAAAGCCAACCGGAAGCAGACTTCAGACACGCGACACTAGAGCGCTGCGGGGTGAAACGGGAGGTTCACCCAGCACTCTGCGCCACACCGCGGCGTGCTCGCGAGCGCTGCGCTCCCAGGTGAACTCCGCGGCCCGCTCGCGTGCGTCGAGCACCCGCCGCTCCACCTCGGCACCACCGCCGAGCACGTGGACCAGCCCGTCCGCGATCGCGGGACCGTCGGGCTCCACGAGCCACCCGGTACCGCCGCATACCTCCGGGAGCGAGGCCCGGTCAGCGGCGACCACCGGGACCCGCGCCGCCATGGCCTCGAGCGCCGGCAGGCCGAACCCCTCGTACAGCGACGGGACGACGACGGCGGAGGCGGCCGCCATCAGCCGCAGGAGGACGCCGGCCGCGACCCGGCCAATGCGCACCGTACCCTCCAGCGGACCGAAGAGCCGGTCGCGACGCGCGGAGGGTGGGCCGCTCAGGACGAGCTGGACGTCGGGAAAAGCCGACCGCACGCGCGGCCAGGCGTCGGCGAGGCCTTCGAGGTTCTTGCGCAGCGTCGACCCACCGGCATGGAGCACGAACCGGCCCGCGACGCCCAGAGCCGCGAGGTCCTGTGCTCCGAGCGGTTCCGGGTCCACGAACGCCGAGGACACCCCGTTGCGGGCGACGTGGACGTGGGCGAGCCCGAGACGCTCGGCGACGTCGTCGGCCGAGAACTGCGACACGGACACGACGGCGGCGGCACGCCTCGCCTCGCCGGCAGCCCACGGCTCGGGGCGCGACTCGTCGGGGAACCGCCAGGCCACGGTGTCGTGCACGGTGATGATCTCGGGCACGGCAGCCGGCGGGAGGGACAGCCCCATCCGGTGCACCGCGGTCGCTCGGCCGTACAGCACCGCGCCGACGGCCCGTCGGGCCGCGGGGGGCGCGTCGCGAAGCACCCAGCCCGGAAGGCGCGCGGTTCCTTCCAAGGAGCTGCGCAGGGTCCGCACGACGGTGCGGCGCACGTCGACGCCGGGGACGAGGCCCGGGGTGCGGGCAGCGACCTGCTCCTCATAGACCTGCGCCCCCATGGGCAGGGCTGCCGCGAGGGTCGCCAGCACGAGCGTGGGCATGCCCCCAGTGTCGTCGCCCGGCCCCGGCGACAGGCCCGCACCAGCGGGTGATTCGCCGTGCGCACGCGGGTGGAATCGCACGCCGAACGGGGTCGGGGGCCCAGCGTCGTCCTTACGCTCGGGCCGTGCCGTCGGTCGCGCTTGTCACCAGCTCGTTCCTGCCCCGGGTGGGTGGCGTCGAGGAGCACGTGCGCCGACTCGCCGTCGCACTGCGTGACCGGGGCCACCGTGTCGCCGTGTGGGCGGTGGACCGGGGGGATCTCCCGGCGACACTGCCGGGCGTCGCGGTCCGATACCTCCCCGCCCCGCTTCCATCGGCGTCGCCCCGTGGCGTGCTGCGGTTCGCCGCGGTGGCACCGGCGGCGCTGCGGGCCTGGCGGGAAGCGCTGGCGGCCGATGCGCCCGACCTCCTGCACGTGCAGTGCTTCGGGCCCAACGGCCCGTGGGCCACAGCGCTAGCGCGAGCCACCGGGATCCCGCTCGTCGTCGGCACGCACGGAGAGACGTTTGCCGACGACGGCGGCCTGTTCCACCGCTCCTGGGTCCAGCGGACCGCCCTGCGGTCGGCACTGCACCGGGCTGCGGGCGTGACGACGGCCTCCCGGTTCACCGCGGACGACCTCGCACGTTTCGGCTGGCGGGGTCCTACAGACGTCGTCGGCAACGGCGTCGACCTGGACGAGCGCGCGGGCCCGCGCCCGGCGTGGCTGCCCCACAGGTACGTGCTCGGGCTCGGGCGGCTCGTACCCGTCAAGGGGTTCGACCTGCTCGTCCGCGCCTTTGCGCAGGCGCGGACGGAGGGCACCGTCGACGAGCGTGTGCACCTCCTCCTCGCCGGTGACGGTCCCGAGCGCTCGGCCCTGCGCGACCTGGCGGCGTCCCTCGGCGTCGGTGACGTCGTGCACCTCCCGGGCGCTCTGGACCGCCCCGAGGTCACCGCCGTCGCGGCGGGCGCTCGTGCCCTCGTCGCCCCGTCCAGGCTCGAGGCGTTCGGCATCGCCGCTCTCGAGGCGATGCGGGCTGGAGTCCCCGTCGTCGTCAGCCGGAGCGGCGGCGCAGGCGAGGTCGTCACCGACGGGGTCGACGGGCTCGTCGTCGACCCCACGGTGCCTGCGGTCTCGGAGGCGCTCGCGCGCCTGTCCGACCGGTCGCTGCGCGAGCGCCTCGGAGCTGCGGGTCGTGCGACCCCTGCCGCTGGACATGGGAGGCGGTGGCCGACCGGGTCGAGCACGTGCACGCGCGAGTCCTCACCGGGACGACGGCCGGCGAGGCCGCGGTCCAATGAGCCGGCGGCTGGTCCACGTCATCACCCCGGGTGACCACTACTCCCCCCGCACCGGGTCCGCGATCGCGACGGTCGTGCACGGGCAGTGCTCGGCGACCCACTCCGGCGCCCCGCGTCCGGCCGTCGTCGTCGGGGCCTGCACGTACGCGGACAGATATGACGACGCCGAGGTCGTCGAGTATGCCGAGGCGCCCCCGCTCTCGCCGCGGGGACGCAAGGTCGAGGCTCTGGCGGCGATGCTGCGTCTCCCCCGGGCAGGGATGCGGGCGGTGTATGCGGCGGCCCTCGCCGGGCAGCGGGACTGGGAGCCGTCGGTCGTGCTGGTGCACAACGGTCCGCAGGGCATCCCCCTCGTCGACCCGGACCGGCACGTGCCGGTCCTCTACGCGCACAACCAGCTCCTGCGCACCTACTCGTCCCACGAGGCGGGGCGCACGCTCGAGGGCGCCGCGGCGATCGTCTGCGTGAGCGACCACCTGGCCCAGGCAACGTCCGACCGGCTCCCGCCCTCGCTGCGCGACCGGGTGCGCGTGGTCCGCAACGGTGTCGACAGCCGCACGCTGTTGCCCGCCGAGCGGGTCCCGGGACCGGTCCTCGAGGTCGTCTTCCTGGGGCGCACCGTGCCCGACAAGGGCGCACACGTGCTGCTCCGCGCCGTACGACGCCTGGTCGACGACGGACGCCGCGACGTGCACGTCTCCGTGGTCGGTTCGAGCGGGTTCTCCGCGCAGGACGCACTCACGCCGTACGAGCTCTCGCTGCGAGCACTCGTCCGCGAGCTCGGCGACGCGGCCTCCCTCTCCCCGTTCGTCCCGCGCTCGCAGGCGCACGAGGTGCTGCGCGGCGCCGACGTCGTCGTCGTGCCTTCGGTGTGGCAGGAGCCGTTCACCCTCACCGCCCTGGAAGGGATGGCAGCCGGCGCCGCTGTCGTCGCGTCGGAGGTCGGCGGCATCCCCGAGGCGGTCGGCGGGGCAGGTCTGCTCGTGCCACCCGGGGACGTCGAGGCGCTGGCACGGGAGATCGCCGGCCTCGCCGACGACCGGGCGCGTCTCGCCCAGGCGCGCGCGGCCGGGCGCGCCTGGGCCGAGGCCAACGACTGGACCGAGGTGCTCCGCAGGCTCGGCACGGCCCTCGACCTCCGCTGACCGTCAGCGGTCGGCCACCTCGCTGAGGAAGCGGGCGAACGCGGCGGCGACCTCCACGTCGGTCGGCACCGTGGTCGCGCGGGCTCCGGCGGCGAGGCGGTCCCTGAGCGCAGGGTCGGCGAGGCGGCCGAGCACGGCGGCCAGGGAGCCTACGTCCCCGGAACGGAAGACCAGCCCGTTCTCGCCGTCGCGGACCCACTCGAGCGGGCCGCCGGCGTCCGCGACGACGGTGGGCCGTCCCAGCGCGAGGTACTGGAGCACGTTCTGTCCCAGCGGTTCCGGGAGGGTCGAAGCCTGGACGCAGACGTCCATCGCCGCGATCTCGCCGGCCACGTCGGTGACGTGGCCGGGGAGCTCGACGCGGTCCGCCACCCCGAGCGCCGCAGCGCGCGCCCGCAGCCGTGCGGCGTAGTCGCCGTCGCCGAAGTGCGCCGCGCCGACGAGCCTCAGGCGCGTGCGCGAGCCACCACCGTAGGCGCCGGCGAAGGCCTCCAGGAGCAGCTCCTGCCCCTTCCACGCCGCAAGGCGCGCGACCATGCCGACGACCTTAGGCTCCCCCGCCGCAGGAGCTGCTCCACGGTCCCGCGCGCGCACGGCGTCGAGGCCCAGCGGGCTCGGCAGGACGAGCGTCGGCACGCCGGGCGGAAGGTAGGGCCGCGCAGACGCGAGCGTCGCCGCGGAGTTCGCCACGACGCCGTCCGCCCGTCGGAGCGCGAGCCCCAGGGCATGGAAGCCGTAGCGCCCCAGCGCGTCCACGGTCAGGAGGTCGCGCAGGTGGACGACCAGCTTCCCGCGGCCGCGTCCGAGAAGCGCGCCGTACGCCGCCGCCCGCGTCGTGTTCGTGTGCACGACGTCGGCGCGCAGCGCCGGCGAGCGCCGCAGCGCGACTGCCGTGCAGACGAGCGTGACGACCCCTGCGAGTGCCGACACCGCGCCGCTCCGCGCGCCCGGCCCCGCACGGTGCGAAGGGCCGACCCGCAGGACGCCGGCGGGATCCAGGCCCGCGAACGGCCCCAGATCCGAGCCCTGCGGCAGCACGAGCACGCCCTCCCATCGTCCGTCTGAGGCGGCGAGCATCCGTACGAGCGCCAGCTCTGCTCCCCCGTAAGCGGTCGAGTGGCCGAGGTGGGCCACCCGCAGGGTCGCGGTCGGCGTCGTGGTCGCCGTCGTCGGCACCGTCGTGGTCATGTCGCGTGGTAAGCGCCGACATACCGTCCCCGGGCGAGGCGGATCAGGTTGCGCTTGACGTCGAAGGGGAAGAACCGCCAGTTCGGCAAGGTCCACCGGCGCAGCACGGCACAGACCGCCCGGGCCCGCTCGCCCGCGCCCGACGGCGTCGTCGCCGCCAGGACCAGCAAGCGCGTGTTGAGGGTCCACTGCGGGAACGCGAACGGTCCGCGCAGGCCCGGCCGGTACATGCGCTGCTGGTGGAGGGGGTCGCCGCCCTGGAGCTTGGTCATCTGCTCGTCGTGGTGACGGGCCTCGAAGAGCTGCTCGGGGACCTGGACCCACGGCGCGCGCACCGCCGACCAGGTGGCGAGCGCGATGTCTCCCCCGTAGAACGGCGGGAGGCCCCCGCCGGCGCGCAGCACGGAGGTTCGGTGCACTCCCCCGTACCCGATGACCTGGTAGGCGCGGCGCGCGAGGAAGAGGTCGAGCCGCCCGGCGGGCGAGGCGCTCAGGAAGTCGAGGCCGTCGTCGTCCATCGCGCCGACCGTGGCGCCCGCAGCGTCTATCAGGCGGACCCGGGAGAACGCGATCGTGGCCTCGGGGTGCTCGTCGAGCGCGGCGACGCACGCGGCGAGATGGCCGGGCCGGGCGACGTCGTCAGCGGCGTTCCACATGAAGTACGGCGAGCGCGCCTCGTCGAGCAGCCGGTTCCAGTTCCACGGGATGCCGCGGTTGGCGTCGCTGCCCAGGTAGTGGAACCGGGGGTCCGTTGCGGCGAACCGCTCCACGATGGCGCGCGTCCCGTCCGTCGACGCGTTGTCCGCGACGAACACCTCGATCGCGGTCAGGCTCTGCGCCGCGAGCGCCGCCAGCGTCTGCTCGAGGAACGCCTCCCCGTTCCAGACAGGCACCCCTACTGTGACGATGGGCTCCCGAGCGGGCCCGGCGGCATCGCCGTCGCGCATGGGTGAACTCCTTCCGCGCGGCGTTCTCATCCTTCTGCTCACCGCGTCCTGGGCGTCAGTATCTGCACAGGCCCCCGGCCGGCCACCAGCACTGCAACCACCTTTTCACCTGCCTCTTCACCCGGAGCCCCGATGCCTACGAGACCGCCTCGCGTGAGCGTGGTCCTCGCCACGAACAGGGGTGGGCCGTTCCTCGCCGAGGCGCTCGCGTCGGCGCGCGCGCAGACCTACGACGACGTCGAGATCGTGGTCGTCGACGACGGCTCGCCCGACCCGGCGACCATCGCCCGATCCGCCGCGGCGGTGGGCGCCCGCGTGCTGCGGATCCCGCCGTCTGGGGTGTCCGTCGCCCGGAACACCGGCGCCGCCGCGACCGACGGCGAGCTCCTGGTGTTCCTCGACGACGACGACCGTTGGCATCCGGAGCGGCTCGCCCGGCAGGTCGCGACGATGGCGGCCGCTCCCGAGGCGGCCGGCTCGTACTGCGGCATGCGCGTGATCGACGGCGACGGCCGGGAGCTCGTCCCCGCTGACCAGCACCAGGTGGGGGACGTGCACGAGGTGCTCCGGCGGGCCACCGGGATCATGGCGCCAAACCTCCTGCTCCGGCGCTCGGCGTTCGACGCGGTGGGCGGATTCGACGATGCGCTCACCCTTGCCGAAGACCTCGACCTCGTGCTGCGGGTCGCGCTGGTCGGCGACCTGGTCTTCGTCCCCGGACCTCTGGCCGAGTACCGCCACCACGGCGGCAACACAACTCGCCGACATCGCGCCCTCGCGCTCGGGATCGACGACGTGGTACGGGCGCACCTGGCGCACGCCCGCGCGCAGGGCCGCCCGGACCTGGAGGCCGACCACCGGGCGAGCCTGGACGCCAACCGCCGGTACATCGCCTGGAGCGGGGGCAGGGCGGCGCTCCGCCTCGCCCGCGAGGGCGCCTGGGGACGGGCACTCGCCGAGCTGACGTGGACCGCCGTCCACGCGCCCACGGCGCCGCTCCTGTGGCTCCGGCATCGCCTCGCCGGGCGGCGACGACGCGCCCGGAGCCTCAGCGACCTCAGCGACCTCAGCGACCTCAGCGACCGAGCGTGATCGTCGCCTTGGCCACCACGAAGCCCTCGGCGTACCGGGTCCGGCTCTCCATGCCCCGGAGCCTCATCAGCCCCAGGAAGACCTCGCGGTCCCACCAGTCGTGCCCCGTCTGGGAGCCGTAGTACTTGTCGAGCAGCTCGACCTTGCGCTCCGCGAGCGCGTCGGGCACCGCCACATACGTGGTCGGGCGTCCCATGTCTCCGTCCCACTTCGGGATCTCGTAGTGCAGCACGAGAGCGTCCCGCTAGACGGTCGGTGCGAGCTCGCCGACCAGCCGGTGGTCCTGGTGCGCGTCGTCGACCCGGGGAGCAAGGACGACGTCCGGTGCGGGCACCCGTCGCGCGAGCGCGTGCAGGGCGCCCTTGACGGCGCCCCAGTGCTCCGGCAGGCGTCCGTCCGGGAGCCCTGCGAAGTGGGAGGATGTGGCCGCGGGCAGGAACGCCTCGGCCGCCTCGCGCGCCTCGGCCTCCCGCTCCGGCGTGCCCGTGAGGGTGAGCAGGTGAACGTACACCCCTCCCCGCTCCGCGAGCCCCAGGAGCGTACCGCCGCACGCGATCTCGACGTCGTCGGGGTGCGCCGCGAGCGCGACGACGGTCAGGTGCCCGGCGGGCAGGCTCAGGCTGATCATCGGTGGCGTCCTTCCGCCGGGCTCAGGCCGGCCCGGTCCTCGTGCTGGGCGGGGGTGCCGTCCACGGTCAGGCCTGCGGACAGGACGTCCACGACCTCCTTCGCCTGCACCGCGAGGGCCGCACGGCACAGGGCGAGCTCACCCTCGATGCGGTCCCGGTACGGCTCTCTTCCGGCGGCCAGCTCCTCCACCTGCCGGGCCACGACGACGGGATCGAAGGCATCGACGGCGTGCGCGAACCGGGACAGCCCGAAGGCGGCCACGAGCGACCGCTGCTTGTCCCCGTAGCCCAGCGAGACGACGGGCACGGCGGCACGGAGCGCGGCGATCAGGTTGTGGTACCGCGCGGCGACGACGACGTCGCAGCCCACGAAGACCTGCTCGAGCTCGCCCATCGTCGCGGCGGGCACGACGTCCACCCCCGCGCGTCCACCCAGCTGCCGCAGCACCGCGGACGCCGTCGGCCGGTCGACCTCTGCCCCGACGACGATCCGCACCTCCCGGCCCGCGTCGAGCAGTGCACCGGCCAGCGCGGCGCACCGGGCCACGTAGTCGCCGGCGTCCCACCACCCGTCGCGCGTCCCGATCCCGTCCGGGGCCAGCACCCCGATGGCCACCCCGCCCGGCCGGACCCCGGACCCTGCCGTGCGCCCGGACGGCGGCTCCTGCCCCAGCACGAGGTCGGGCACCACCCGCGGGCGGCGCCGCACGCCCAACGCCTGCACAGCGTCGGCGGACTGCTCGTCCCGCACCGACAGCGTGGTCGACGCCGCCATCGCCCACCGGAAGAGCACGCGCGTCAGCGCCGACGCCGCACGATCCGCTCCAACGGAGAGCACCAGGAACGGCTTGCGCTGGAGCCGCGCCGCCCACGCGTGCCAGAGCAGCGTGAGCGGGGCCTCCGTGGCGCGGATCGCCAGCCCCTCAAAGATCCCGGTGCCCGGCACGACCACGGCGTCGACCGCCGCGACGGAGCGCCACGCCCAGCGTGCGTCGGCGAGCTTGCCGAGCAGCCCGTGCGCCCCGCCCCGGGGTGCCGCCGGGTCGTTCAGCGCCCGCGTCACGACGCCACGCCGAGTGGCGACCTCGCCGGGGCGGCCGGTGATCACGAGGGGCTCAGCGCCCGCAGCACGGGCCAGCTCCAGCCCGACGTCGAGCGATGCCTCGTTCCCCAGGTTGCCGATGCCGAACTGTCCGAGCAGCGCCACGGTCCGCGGCACGTCAGACCGCCCGCGGGAGGCCCGCGACCGTCAGGGCCGCCGTCGTCCGCTCAGGAGCAGCACCCGAGGAACCCTGCTCCCACACGGCCCACGGCCGCCGCCCCACGCGATTCATCTCCTCGAGCGCGTTGCGCTCCTTGAGCGTGTCCATCGGCGCCCAGAACCCGGCGTGCGGGTGCACGCGGACCCTGCCGTCGCGCGCCGCCCGCACGCAGGCGTCCATCACGAGGTCCTCGCCCTCGCCGAGGTAGTCGAAGATCCCCTGCCGCAGCACGAAGTAGCCGCCGTTGATGCACATGCTCATGTCGGCCACGGGTTCGAGGTCGCGCATGGTGCCGTCGGCGTCGTAGCGCACCACGTGGAACGAGTCCTGCGGCGGCACCGCCATGAGGGAGCCGACGGCGTCGGTGGCCAGGAAGTCGTCAACGATCTGGTTCATGGGGGCGTCGGTCAGGACGTCGCCGTAGTTGGCCAGGAAGACGTCGTCGTCGTCGAGGTAGCGGCGCACGCGGCGCAGGCGCTCCCCGATGGCGGTGTCGTGCCCGGTGTCCACGAACGTGATGCGCCACTCGGAGATGTCGCTGCTCAGCAGCTCGATCTCGGCCCCACCCTTGGTGAGCACGAAGTCGTTGGAATGCGTCTCCTGGTAGGTCAGGAAGTAGTCCTTGACGGCGCTCGCCCCGTAGCCGAGGGCCAGCACGAACTCGGTGTGCCCGAAGTGCGCGTAGTACTTCATGATGTGCCACAGCACGGGCCGGGAGCCGATCGTCATCATCGGCTTGGGCAGCGAGTCGGGCCCGGAGCGCATGCGCATCCCCTGCCCGCCGCAGAACAGCACCACCTTCATGGCCTTGCCTCCCCAGTTCCGGGTCCGACGACGGTGGGCGCCTCCACGTCAGGCGCCGGCAGGTCGGGCAGGGCGCGCGGCGCCGCGTGGCTGCGAAGGGCCGGGGCCACGGGACGTCCGCGCAGGAACTCGTCCACGCCACCGGCGTCGAGCGCCTTCTCGTACACGACGCACGCGCGCGACACGGCCTCGATCGTGAGGTCCACGTCGTCGTGGGTGTGCGCGGCGGAGATCACGAACGACTGGCCGAGCACGCCGTGGCGCAGCAGCTCCTGGAGGAACAGCGCGCGGAACGCCTGCGACGGCCGCCCGGCGAGGTCCCGGGTGCCGAACACGAGGCACGAGGAGCGACCGCTCACGGTGACGTGCTCCCCGACGCCCGCCGCGAGCGCCACCTCCTCGACGCCGCGCCGCAGCCGCTCGCCCTGTCGTTCCATGAGGCCGACGACGTCGTGCTCGGCGTACGCGTCGGAGACGGCGAGGTAGGCGGCCAGGCCGGTGGTCTCAGGGCCGTGGGTGGTGGAGAGCAGGAAGACGCGCGGCCGCCCGGTGGCGAGCCCGCCGAGCTCCATGAGCTCGCGCCGGCCCGCGAGCGCCGAGACGGCGATCCCGTTGCCGAGCGCCTTGCCCCAGGTGGAGAGGTCGGGGACGACGCCGTACACCTGCTGGGCGCCGCCGGCGGCCCAGCGCAGGCCCGTGATCATCTCGTCGAACACCAGGACGGCGCCGTGCTCGGTGGCGAGGGCCCGGACCCCATCGAGGAAGCCGGGGGCGGGCTCGGCGGTGCCGGTGGCTGCCTCGAGGACGATGGCGGCGACCCGGCCGTGGTGGGCGTCCAGCAGCGCCCGCAGCGCGGCCAGGTCGTTGTAGGGGAACCCCACGGTGAGCTCGCGGCCCCGGTCCGGGATGCCGGCGTCCATGCCGGTGGTGTGGATGAACCAGTCGTCGGTGGAGAAGAACGGCTGGCTGGAGCAGACGGCGACGACGTCGCGGCCGGTGGCGGCGCGGGCGAGGCGCAGCGCGGCGGTGGTGGCGTCCGAGCCGTTCTTGGCGAACTTCACCATGTCTGCGCCGGGCACGGTGGCGAGGAACCGTTCGGCGGCGTCGAGCTCGAGCACGGAGGGCCGCGAGAAGCTGGTGCCCGCGGCGGCGGCCCGGGCGACGGCGTCGGCGACGGGCGCGTACCCGTGCCCGAGCGTGACGCTGCGCAGGCCCATGCCGTACTCGACGTACCAGGTGCCGTCGGCGTCCTGCACCCGGGCTCCCTGCCCGCGCACGAGCACGGGGGCCTGCCCCTCGGGGTACTGGTCGGAGCCGCGCGCGTACGTGTGAGCGCCGCCCGGCACGAGATGGTGCAGGCGGGCCTGTGCGGCGGCGGACGCGGTCCAGGCGGTACGCCGTCCGACGGCGGGCTGCGGGAAGGGCTGGTCCTGCGGGCTGGGGGTGGGCATGTCGCCTCCCTTCGGGGTTCCGGGTGCTGCTCCATCGTGAGTGCGGCGAGCCGCCTGCGGAACGCGCGAGCGGCCTGTTCACCCGGGTGATCAGGGCTGATTCACCCGGCCTGCCCGGTCCCCGCGGTGGGCGGCGCTGGCTAGCGTGAGGCGGTGCGCATCGAGACCACGTCCCTGCCCGGCCTGCTGCGCCTGGTGCCCACCCCGCACCGCGACGAGCGCGGGCTGTTCACGCGCACCTTCGACGCCGACGTCGCCCGCGAGGCCGGGATCGACCCCGACTCGTTCGTGCAGGACTCGCAGTCCCGGTCGGTCCAGGGGGTGGTGCGCGGTCTGCATGGCCGCGTCGGGGGCGGCGAGGCCAAGCTGGTGCGGGTCTCCCACGGCACCGTGCTCGACGTCGTCGTGGACGCCCGCCCCGACTCCCCCACGTTCGGCCGGGTCGAGACCTTCGTGCTCGACGACGTCGGCTTCGAAGCGCTGTACCTCCCGCGCGGCGTGCTGCACGGGCACCAGACGCTGACCGCGACGGCCGACGTCTGCTACCAGATCGACGCCCCGCACGACCCGGCCGAGGACGTCGCCGTCCACCACCTCGACCCGGACCTGGCGATCGCGTGGCCGCAGGAGGTCACCCTGGTCAGCGCGAAGGACCAGGCGGCGGGGTCGTGGCAGGACCTCGCGGCGTCGCTCACCCGCTCCTGACGCCGACGGCGTCCACAGGCTCGGCCGTCGGCGCGCCCTCGGTCTCCGCCGTCGGCTCGACGACGACGGGCACCGGCTCCGCGACGACCCAGCGCCCGCCCGACGCCTCCACCCCGGGGAAGGCCGCCCGCACCTCGGCGAGCAGGTCGGGCACGAAGAGCAGCACCCAGCGCGGGCGGAGCTCTGCCAGCGCCGACGGCGCCACGATCGGGACGCGGCGCCCGTCGGCGTCCGCGGTGCCGGGCATCGACCGCCCGGCCTTCGCCGGAGAGGCGTCGACGACGGCGAGCAGGTCGCGGCTGGTCACTCCGGCCGCGCGGAGCAGGGTCACCGCGCGCGAGGCGGCGCCGTAGCCGACGACGCCCTCGTGGCGGTGCGCATCCAGCCAGGCCCGCAGACCCGCTGCCGACCGCGTGACCTGGTCTTGGAGCGCGCCGACCGCGCCGGCGTCCGTGACGCCGGCGGAGGCCTCGGCGTCGAGCACCTCGCGCAGCGCTGCCACAGCGCCCTCGGCCCGCGAGGGCGAGCCCGCGGCTCCGGGACTGCCGGTCCCGCGGTCCGCGAGCGCCTCGGCCGCCCGCCGGGACCCCGCCGGCGCCAGCGCGAGGACGACGGTGCCGCCGTAGAGCCCGTACCGCCACAGCCCCACGGGCTCGAGCCCGGCCTCGCGGGCCGCGCGCACCAGCCAGGTGACCGAGACGTACGCGAAGTGCCCGTGCCGCAGGGCGTTCCAGGTGCCGTCGCGCAGGATCGTGCCGAGCGGGTGCACGTGCAGCGCGAGCACCCCGTCGGCGGAGAGCCGGGCCGCCCGCGCGGCGAGGGCGGCCCGCTGGTCGGGGTCGTGCATGAGGCCGAGCGAGTCGACGAGCAGGTCGACCGGCCCGTCGCTGACCGCCGTCAGGCCGCGAGCCGTCAGGTCCGGGAGCCAGGACCCGCCGTGCGGGCTGGGCCGCTCAGCGACCCGCATCCCGGACGCCGCCAGCCCCGCCTCGACCAGGTCGGCCACCGCCTCGCGGGCCTGCTCGACCAGGGCGGCCGGCTCGACGCCGCGGGGCTCGTCGGCCTGCGTCGGGTCCTCCGCGAGCTGGGCCAGCCCGCAGCCGGCGCACAGCACCATCCGCAGCGGGTGCAGGGCGTCGGGGCGGGTGTCGGCGGCGGGCGGGAACACGTCGGCCGCCGGCTGGAGCCCGAGGTCCAGGACGACGTCGCCGACCTCGCCTCCGCACCACCGGCACCGCCAGTCGCCACCCGGCAGCCCGGTGTCGTGGCCGCTCATCGGCGGGACCCGTTCACGTCCCCGGCTCGAAGATCTCCAGGTGCGGCAGCGCGACGACGAGCCGCGCGCCCCACTCGGCGGTGTACGCGAGCTGCTCGGAGATCTCCCGGCGCAGGTTCCACGGCATCACCACCACGTAGTCGGGCCGGGCGTCGTCGAGCGCGGACGGAGGCAGGATCGGGACGTGCGTGCCGGGCAGGAAGCGGCCGTGCTTGTAGGGGTTGCGGTCGACGGCGAACCCCAGCAGGTCGGCCCGCACGCCGCAGTGGTTGAGCAGCGTGTTCCCCTTGCCCGGAGCGCCGTACGCGACCACGCGCTTGCCCTCGCGGCGGGCGCTCAGCAGGAACGAGACGAAGTCGTCGCGGACCTGCGCGACCTGCTCCGCGAACCCCGCATGCCCCTCGACGGTGTGCAGGCCGAACGCCTCCTCCGCTGCCAGCACCCGGGCCACGGCCTCGGACGGCTCCGGCGCACCCTCGGTGGGGGCCGACCAGGTCCGCAGCGAGCCTCCGTGACTGGCCAGCTCCTCGACGTCGACGACGGTCAGGCCCGCCGCGGCGAGCACGCGCTGGGTGGTGAGCAGCGACAGGTAGCTGAAGTGCTCGTGGTAGATCGTGTCGTACTCGTTGCCCTCGATGAGCCGCTGCAGGTGCGGGATCTCGATGGAGACCCTGCCGTCGTCGGCGACGAGCGCGCGCAGGCCTCGGGCGAAGTCCACGATGTCGGGCACGTGCGCGAACACGTTGTTCGCCACCACCAGGTCGGCCGGGCCGTGCTCGGCACGCACCTTCTCGCCGGTCACCTGACCCAGGAACTCCACGAGCGTGGGCACCCCGCGCTCCACGGCCGCGGCGGCGGTGTTCGCCGTCGGCTCGATGCCGAGGCAGCGGATGCCCGCGGCCACGACGTGCTGGAGCAGGTACCCGTCGTTGCTGGCCACCTCCACCACGAAGGAGCGCTCGGGGCTCAGCCCCAGCCGTTCGACGGCACCGGCGACGAAGCGCCGGGCGTGCTCCACCCAGCTCGTCGAGAACGAGGAGTAGTACGCGTAGTCGTCGTCGAAGATCGCATCCGCCGGGAGGTACGCGGGGAGCTGGACCAGGAGGCACTGCTCGCACACGCGCACGTGCAGCGGGTAGAAGGTCTCACCCTGGTCGAGCTCGTCGGCCCGTAGGATGCGCTCGCACGGCGGCGACATGCCCAGGTTCACGAAAGTCCTGGTCAGCGGCGTCCCGCACAGCCGGCACGACGGCGTCGCCCCGTCGGCCGGGCCGGCGGCGACCACCTCGCCCGCCACCTGCGCGCTCACGCCGCCACCGCCGTCGTCCGCAGGTCGCTCAGGTCCAGCACCCCGGCGGCCGCGAGGGCCCGCACGCGGGCCAGCCGCACGAACCGCTCCCCCTCGAAGTCCGCAGCGGTCAGCCCCCGGTCGGCGGCGTGCCGCCAGAGCTCCTCGACGCCGTCGCGCACCGTCCACAGCGGGTCCGCCGCGGGCAGGAGCGACCGGATCTTGGTGAAGTCGACGCGGTAGTCACGGACGTCGGCGGACGCACCGGGCGCAAACGTCACCGGCGCCCCGGTCACCTCCGCCACGAGGTTCGCCACCGTGCGGATCTGCACCACGTCCTCGTCCCGGCCCACGTTGAAGGCCTGGTCGTGGACGACGTCACGGGGGGCCTCGAGCGCGGCGAGGAACGCCCGCGAGATGTCGAGCACGTGCACGAGCGGCCGCCACGGCGTGCCGTCGGACTGGAGCCGCACCTCGCCCCGCGTGAACGCCGTCCCCGTGAGGTTGTTGACGACGACGTCGGCGCGCAGCCGCGGCGAGGACCCGTACGCGGTGGCGTTGCGCAGGTAGACAGGGCTGAACGCGTCGTCGGCCAGCGCCGAGATGCCCTGCTCGGCGCGGACCTTGGACTCGCCGTAGGGCGTCACCGGGTTGAACCCGCTCGCCTCGTCCACGGGGGCGTCCCCGGCGGCGCCGTAGAGCGAGCACGACGACGAGAAGAGGAAGCGCGGAACTCCGGCCTCCTTGGCCACCCGCGCAAGGTGCACCGACCCGTCGGTGTTCACGGAGAACGTGGCGCCGGCGTTGAGGTGGCCGATCGGGTCGTTGCTGATCGCCGCGAGGTGCACGACGGCGTCGAAGCCCGCCAGGTCCTCCGGACGGGCGTCGCGCACGTCGCCGGTGCGCTGCTCGTAGCCGGGCTCGGGGAGCGGGCCGAAGTCGCAGCCGTCGAACCACCCGGCGTCGAGCCCCACCACCTCGTGGCCGTGCTCCTGGAGGAACGGCACGAGCACCGCTCCGATGTAGCCGCGGTCACCGGTCACGAGCACGCGCATGGCAGTCTCCGAGGTCGTTGGTGGACACGCTCTCGACGGTAGGGAGCACGCCGCGGACGCTGAACCCCGCGGCCGGGTGAACCTGCCGGAGGGCGGGGTGATTTGGTTCCCCAAGGGCCCCTCTCGCGAGGGCGACGGGTCACGATCTCCTCCATGAGGATCCTGCGGGTCTCGCACAGCGGGGCCGTCGACGCCTGGCGCGAGCGTGAGCGTGAGCTGCGCCTGCGCGGGCACGACGTCCGCCTGCTGACGGCCCGCACCTGGGAGGCGGGCGGTCGCGAGGTCCCGCTCGTGCCGCGCGTCGGCGCCGGCGGGGAGCGCGAGGACGTCGTCGGCGTCCCGACGCTCGGCCGCCACCCCGCCCTGTTCGTCTACGCGCCGGGGCCGCTGTGGAGGGCGCTCGGCGAGCCGCACGTCGTGCTGGACGTCCACGAGGAGCCGTTCGCGCTGGCGACGGCGGAAATGCTCGCGCTGCGGGCGCTGCGGCGGGTGCGAGGGCGGGGCCCGCGAGCGCCCTACGTCCTCTACTCGGCGCAGAACCTGGCCAAGCGCTACCCCGTCCCGTTCCGCTGGTTCGAGCGCTGGGCGCTGCGCGGCGCGGCCGCCGTGGTGACCTGCAACGAGGGCGCCGCGCGGATCGTGCGGGCCAAGGGGCTGCGCGGGCCCGCCGTCGTCGTACCGCTCGGGGTGCCTGCCCGCGCTGCGGTGGCCGGTGGTTCGCTGTCCGACGACGCTTCGGGCCCTCGCTCCGACGGGCCCCGCGCCCCGGGCGCCTCCGTGCGCGTCGGCTACGCCGGCCGGCTCGAGCAGCACAAGGGCGTGCAGGTGCTGCTCGACGCCGTCGAGGCCGACCCCCGCCTGCACCTGCGCCTGGCCGGCGGCGGCTCGCTGCGGGCGGCGGTCGCGGAGCGGGCTGCCCGGTCGGGTGGCCGGGTCGAGGTGCTCGGCGGCCTCTCCCCCGACGAGCTGCCCGGCTTCTACGCGAACGTGGACGTGCTCGCCGTCCCGTCGCTGGCCACGCCCTCGTGGGTCGAGCAGTTCGGGCGGGTCGCCGTGGAGGCCATGGCCTGCGGCACCCCCGTCGTCGCCACATCCACGGGAGCGCTGCCCGACGTCGTCGGCGGCGCCGGGCTGCTGGTGCCGCCCGGAGACCCGGAGGCCCTGCGGGAGGCGCTCGTCGCCGTCGGCACCGACCAGGAGCTGGCCGCACGGCTGCGTGCGGCCGGGCTGGAGCGGGCGCGCGAGTGCTCGTGGCAGGAGGTCGCCGCCCGCTACGAGGAGGTCTACGAGACGGTGCTCGGCCGGGTGCCGGCGGCGTCTGCCGAGCGCGAGCCACGCCAGGTCGAGGTGGTCGTCGTCGCCTACGGGCGCCCGGACCTGCTGGGCCGGGCCGTCGCCCCGCTCGCCGGGCGGCTACCCGTGACGGTGGTGGACAACTCCTCGGACCCGGAGGTCCGCGCGGTCGCGGAGCGCCACGGCGTGCGCTATCTGGACCCGGGCCGCAACGGGGGCTTCGCGGCGGGCGTCTCCCACGGCCTCACGCACCGCCTCGTCCCCGGCGCCGACGTCCTCCTGCTCAACCCCGACGCCACCATCACGCCTGAGGCGGTCCGGCTGCTGTCCGACGCGCTGGCCGCCGACCCGCGGCTCGCCAGCGTCGGCCCGTCGCAGTCCGACGACGACGGCCGCCCCGCCCGGGTGGGCTGGCCCTTCCCGACCCCCGGCCGCGCCTGGCTGGCGGCCCTCGGGCTCGGCCGCGTCGTCCGGCGCACCGACTACGTCATCGGCTCCGTGCTGCTGCTGCGGGCGGAGGCGCTCGACGACGTCGGCGGCCTGGACGACGGCTACTTCCTCTACGCGGAGGAGACGGACTGGGCTCGGCGCGCGGCCGACGCAGGCTGGCACCACGCCGTCGTCCCGGCCGCCCACGCGGTCCACGCCGGCGGTGCCACCAGCGCAGACCCGGCCCGCCGGGACCGGCACTTCCGGCTCTCCTGACTGATCCGTGGGTCATTTCCGACCTGGGAGGACGGGTCGGTGGCCGCCGAGGTTGAGCATGGCGAGGGCGATGAGGGCTTCGGGGGACTTGAAGCCGAAGGCGACGC
>Ga0075011_10000729_pt1 | contig 17430 bp, 18 predicted proteins | sample TARM_MetaG_T_14_FD_72354 | JGI IMG/M metagenome (GOLD analysis project Ga0075011, IMG submission 72354) | Freshwater microbial communities from Pennsylvania, USA, analyzing microbe dynamics in response to fracking - TARM_MetaG_T_14 | ecosystem: Environmental > Aquatic > Freshwater > River... | reverse complement strand
CTCCGATTGCGATCAAAACGCCTTCAACGCTACAAGGATTAAAAATTAGCCAGTTTAGCGACGATACGATTCGTATTGTTTTAGACGTCGATCAATCGCTTGAAACTTATGTGAGCGTGCTTTCCAATCAGGTGATTTTTTCGCTTGGAAAACAACCGATTTTGACGCAAAAAAAGATAACGCCTCCGCCGACAAGCAAGAGTGCCGAGACAACACCTTTACCTTCGCAAAAAAATCCTAGCGCGAGCGTGAAGGAAAAAGAAACGCCTCAAAAAGCACCGACGGTAACGACGACGGAGCCTTTAGCGAGTAAAACAACGGCTAAAACCAACAAACGCAATAAAACAATCGTCATCGATGCGGGGCACGGCGGCAAAGATGCCGGTGCTATCGGTTATAAGCAACGTATGGAAAAACATCTGGTTTTGGATATGGCACTGCAATTAGGGCAAGAGCTCAAATCCCGCGGATATAAAATCTATTTTACGCGCCAAAGCGACGAGTTTATCAATCTTCGAGATCGTACGAAAGTCGCGAACGATAAAAATGCCGATTTGTTTATTTCGCTGCATGCCAATGCTGCGCCGAACGAGGCAAAAAAACTCTCGATGAAAGGGTTAGAAACGTTTTTCCTCTCCCCCGATCGTTCCGAGCGATCTAAAAACGTTGCCGCTTTGGAGAACCAATCGGATATGGAAGAGATGGACTTTTATTCGAAAGAGACGTTTTTGAACGTTCTCAATCGCGAAAAGATCATCTTATCCAATAAAGTTGCGATCGATGTGCAATCGGGCATGTTAAAAAGCGTTCGAAAAAAATACAGTGTCGAAGACGGCGGCGTCAGAGAAGCACCGTTTTGGGTTTTGGTCGGAGCGACGATGCCTTCCGTGTTGATAGAATTAGGCTATATCAGCAATCCTGACGAATGCGATAACATGTTCAATCCTCAGTACCAAAAGCACTTAGTGGAAGGTATTAGCAACGGTATTGATCGCTATTATGCGAACAATCCGTGACGACTTTACCTCTTTGTACGGCTTCGCGTTGAAAATAGTCAGACCACTGTTGAACAAGGGCTTGATTTGCGTGTGCAAGATAGATTTCTACGATACGTTTTTCATCGACAAATCGCGGTAGCGAAGAGAAATCTAACTCCGGCGGTAGGGCTTGCATTATGTCGATTAAATCATTTTCGGCGGCTTCGACGATAAACGTTTCGCTATAAGGTTGCGGCTGATGCGGGAAATGGGTATTGAGAGCTTCTTGCACCATCGGCCATGCCATCGATGGAAATCCCGGAGTGAAAAAGAAGCGGCGAGAGAGTGAAAAACCCGGTACGTTATTGACGACGTTGTGTAGAAGTTCAGCCCCTTTTGGAAGCATCGCCATAGCGATACGATGCGGATACGCCTCTTCTTTGAACTGCTTTTCGATACATTCTTTTGCTTTGACATGTAAGTATAATGGCTCTTGCGTAAAGACTTCTGCGGCAATAGAACGCGTTAAATCATCAGGCGTCGCACCGATACCACCAAAACAAAAAAGAACGCTCTTGGTATCGCGTAAAACGGTCTCGAAGCAACTTCGAATCAATGATTCTTTGTCGCGAATGACGAAGTTGGCATAGTGAAGAAGTCCTCGGTTGCGTAATTCTTGATTGATAAAGGCGAAGTGTTTGTCTACTCTGCGAGCATTCATTAACTCGGTACCGATGATCACAGAGTAGAAATGAAGCATTTTAGATACGGCTTTTAACGAAGCTTTCCATTTCGTTGACGATCTCTTCGATCGTACGTTCGCCGTTAATCGTATGTAACAGATTTTTAGCGCCGTAAAAAGCTTGAATACCGGCTAAAGGTTCGGTATACACTTTCATACGGTTTTGAAAGACTTGCACGTTGTCGTCTGCACCGCGTGCGCGCCCTAAAACGCGATCGCATGCGACTTGTTCGCTGACTTCAACTTCGATAACATTGACAAGTTTCACTGTCGTCTCTTTTGCCAAAATAGCGTCAAGTGCTTTCATTTGTTCGTCCGAACGCGGGAAACCGTCGATTAAGATAACGTCTTTCGGGCTATTTTTAATCGCGCCGACGATAGTGTTAATGACGATATCGAGCGGAACAAGATTGCCCGCACTAACAAAAGCGTCGATGGTTTTTCCAAGCTCGCTTCCTTTTGCCACTTCGTCGCGGAGAAGTTCTCCTGTGGAATAATGCGCAATACTCTCGCTATTTTTTTCGGCGATAAGGCTTGCATCGGTCGTTTTACCGCTTCCGGGAGCTCCGATAATTAAAAACAGTCTCTTCACTGGCACATCTCCTTTATTTGATTTTTTCACGAAGGCGAATACCCAAGTCGCGTAATTGATCGTTTTCGACCGCACTTGGAGCACGCGTTAGAAGGCATTGGGCTTTTTGTGTTTTCGGGAACGCGATAACGTCGCGAATACTCTCGCTTCGCGTAATCAGCATCATCATACGATCAAGACCGATCGCCAAGCCGCCGTGAGGCGGTGCCCCGAATTTGAGCGCGTCGAGTAAAAATTCAAATTTCTCGTGTGCCTCTTCATCGCTGATACCCAAAAGATTAAAGACTTTTTGTTGAATCTCTTTTTTATGAATCCTAATACTTCCGCCTCCCAGTTCCACGCCGTTTAGAACGACGTCGTATGCGATGGATTCCATCTCGTCGATCGGCGTATTATCGATGTCTTTTGGCATCGTAAAAGGGTGGTGCAAGGCTTTGGCTTGGCCGTTTTCAACTTCGAACATCTCAAAATCGACGACCCAAACGAATTCAAACGTATCTTTAGGAATAATGCCCATTTGTTCGGCAAGGAAAATACGGAATCGACCCATATAATCGAGTACGACTTTTTTATCGCCGGCACCGAAGAAGATCGCATCTCCTACATGTAAGTCTGCCGCGTCGATAATCGCTTGAAGATCCGCTTCATCGAAAAACTTCGTTAAAGGTCCTTTGAGTCCGTCTTCTTTCATTTGAAAGTAACCCAAGCCTTGTGCGCCGAATTTTTTCACGTACTCTTCAAATCCTTGCATTTGTCGTTTGGAAAAGATGGTGTCGCCGTTTGGAACTTTAAGTGCTTTAATGCGGTTTTTCTTCGTGTCTTTGGCGATAGAGCTGAAAATTTCGTTTTTGCATCGTGCAAAAATATCGATGACGTCGATCATGGAGAGGTCGTAACGAAGATCGGGCTTGTCGGAGCCGTATCGCTCCATCGCTTCTTTGTAACGAATGCGGTTAAACGGAATAGAAATCTCGTATCCGCAAGCATGAAAGACGTCTTTGAGAAGGTTTTCCGTCACGCGCATGACGTCTTCTTGCGTACAAAAGCTCATTTCGATGTCGATTTGGGTAAATTCAGGTTGGCGATCCGCGCGTAAATCTTCGTCGCGGAAACATTTGGCGACTTGAAAATAACGATCAAATCCCGCACACATCAACAATTGTTTAAAAAGTTGGGGAGATTGGGGGAGCGCGTAAAATTCACCGTTGTGAACGCGACTGGGTACAAGATAATCGCGCGCACCCTCCGGCGTCGATTTGGTCAAAATCGGCGTTTCGACTTCCAAAAAGCCTTGCGCATCTAACGAATTACGTACCGCAACGGTTGCCTTGCTTCGGAGTTTGAAAATCTCATACGCTTTAGGATTGCGCAAGTCGAGGTAGCGGTATTTCAGACGTACGTCTTCTCCGACGTTGTTGTCGCCGATAACAAACGGAACGGTTTCGCTCACGTTTTCGATGATTAATTCATCGACGACGATTTCGATTTTGCCCGTTTTAAGGCGTGGATTTTCAAGCCCTTCGCCTCTGGCGCGTACTTTACCTTTTGCTTTGAGCACAAACTCGTCTCTAACGCGTGCGGCAATGTCGTGAGCGCGAACACTGTCGGCAGGGTCGCACACCAATTGTACCAATCCCGATTTATCGCGAAGGTCGATAAATATAACGCCTCCGTGATCTCTATTACTGTTGGCCCATCCGCAAACTTCTACGATTTCGCCGATATTGGCGACATCTAAATCCGTACAATAATGACTTCTCAATTTTTCTTCCTAACATAGGTCGTTTTTTAAAGCTCTTAGTATAGCTAAAAGTAACTTGTCTTTAGTTTATTTTAGAGGCGATTACTCTTTTTTGTGGTATAATCCTCGAGCATATGGTTTTTAATTTGTGAGGATTCGGGGTAGCATGAACAATGTAATGATTTGCCTAGAGCTAACGCTTTTAGCCGTAGGAGCTTTTTTTTTAATACGATCTCTTCGACCTATTAATCAGTTAATTTTAGATTTGACGGATCAAAAGTTGATTCGTCAGTGGAAAACTTTGAGTGTTTTGATCCTCTCTTTTTTAATCGGCTATCTGGTTTTAGGATATGATCTTTGGGTACACAAAGACACCTCTTCGTTTATCTCGGTTATGATCGCTTTGGTGCTTTTCTTAGGCGGTACGTTTGCCTTTTTAGTCGGACAGTTGGCACTTTATACCGCGAACGATATGAAACATTTGGCTCTTTTGCAGCAAGAAAGCATTACCGACGGTTTAACAAGGCTTAAAAATAGACGCTACTTCGATCAACGTCTCTCCGAAGAAGTCGCTCTTTCCAAGCGTTATAAACTTCCTTTGAGCCTGATTCTCGTCGACGTGGATTATTTTAAAAAAATCAATGACGTTTACGGGCATACGGTTGGAGACGAAGTATTGAAAAACCTGTCGAATATTATCATGGAAACCGTACGCGATAGCGACGTTGTAGCTCGCTACGGCGGTGAGGAAATCGTCATTATTACGCCCAATACCGATAAAAAAGAGGCGTCGCTTTTGGCGGAGAGATTACGCGAGAAAGTTGAAAAAACCGTGATGGCAACCGTCGAGACGACACAAGAGGTCGTGCAAGCGACGATTAGTTTAGGTGTTTGCGCCTTGAGTCATGTGATTTTAGATAAAGAAGCACTACTTGAAGAGACCGATCAAGCCCTTTATTTAGCAAAAAAATACGGACGAAATCGCGTCTCTATCAGCAGTTGGTAGGAAAATTTCCTACCGTTACATCCGTGTTAAGCGCGTTACGATTTGATCGATACTATCGGAAAAGAGACCGTATAAAAAGGGCTCCAAGTCTTTAGAGTTGTACGAAGGCGCGATCCATTTGCTCCCTTTTTGTTTAAAGTTTTGCGTGATCACTTCGTCACCGCGTCTTACGATAACTTCGATTTCAATTTCGCCGTATAAATTCGCATCGAAATTTTTGTCGTTATAAACGAGTTGGATATTTTTAAGATAAATTTCCGCGACTAAAGATGCCGCTTGTGCGGAAGCGTCGGTGTTGAAACCCGCAAGGTTCAACGCGTAGCCAAGACCTTCTTTATAGCGATCTTCAAAGTTGACGTTGCTGTAAAATTGGGTTAAAGTGTCGCCTTTTTGTTCGACGTAACCGATGACTTTTTTATCGGCTCGAAGGTCTTTAACGAGTCTGACATAGACCGTTTTTTTCTCTTTGCTAACAGGGCCTTTGTACTCGGCTTTATACGATTCGAGGTTCAAAGCTTCATTTTTATACGTACAACCGCTCAAAAGCAAGAGCATCGCACCCATAAAAAACAGTAAGGTTTTCATGTTTTCTCCTAATGATATTTGGCGCGAATTATAACATAATCGATGATTAATAAAATACAAGGTAGAATGAGTTTCCATGAAGATAACACAACACAATCAACTTTTATCGGCTATTACGTGCGTCGGACTGACAAGCAAACCTAATGACGCGTCGCTTCGTATTTTCGTCGACGAAATTTGCGGGGCATTGCACCGACGAGGTGTTTCGTTACTGATCGACGAAGTGAGCGCACAAACGCTCGGATTGGAAGGAACGCCTTTTGATACGATGTGCGCTCGAAGCGATTTTCTCATTTCGCTCGGTGGAGACGGTACGCTAATTTCGTTGTGTCGTCGTAGCTTTGCGTATCACAAGCCCGTGTTAGGAATTTACGCCGGACAACTGGGCTTTTTGACGGATATTCAAACCGAAGAGATTAGCCCTTTTATCGAAGGACTTTTTACCGGAAATTACCGTATCGATACGCGTATGATGTTGGAAGTCTCCCTACACGCCAAAGGGCATATCCAAAAAGCGGTTGCGTTTAACGACGTTGTCGTGTCGCGTTCCAAAATCTCTCACATGAGTACCGTACGCGCTTACGTCGACGGGCATTTATTTAACACCTATTACGGCGACGGCGTTATCGTCTCAACGCCGACCGGCTCGACCGCATACAACCTTTCCGCCGGAGGTCCGTTGCTCTATCCGTTGACCGAAGCTTTGATTTTAACGCCGATTTGCCCGCATTCGCTTACGCAACGTCCTTTGGTTTTGCCGGTTGATTTTGAAATTTCGTTAGAGAGCGAAGACGATACGGTCGTCGTTATCGACGGGCAGGAGACGTATAGTATGAACGATTTTGATCGCATCAGCGTTAAGATCGCCAAAAAGGGTGCACGGTTGATTCACCGTTTGGAGCATGACTATTTTGACGTGTTGAAAAAGAAGTTACGTTGGGGGCACATGTGATAGAGCGATTGTTGTTAAAAAACCATCTTTCGTTTGAGGCGTGCGAGCTCGAGTTTCAAAACGGCTTGATCGTTTTTACGGGGCCTAGCGGCGCGGGTAAATCGGTTTTAATGCAAGGGATGCTGAGCGTATTCGGTTATGGCGAAGCACAAGCCGACGTTATCGAAGCGACGATCACTCAAAAGCTCGGTTTGGAAGCGTTCGGTTTTGAGGAAGAAAACCCCAATGTTTTTAAATTCCTGAAAGCCAAAAGTGCGCGCTATTTCATCAATGCACAAAGCGTTTCCAAAAAAGCTCTTTCAGACATTTCGCGTACGTTTTTAAGTTCTTTGGGCGTTAAAGACAGCAGCGAATTCGACACGAAACGCTTAATCGAACTTTTAGACGGCGTTTGCGCTTCGCACGAAGCAACGCACCTTCAAAACGTGGCGCATTTTCAAACGCTTTTTCAAGAGTACGTTACCTTAAAAAACGAGCTTGAAAGCGTGGAAGCCGAAGAGAAAAAAATTGAAGATCTAAAAGAATTTGCTCGTTTCGAAATTGCTAAAATCGATGAAGTGTCACCTAAAGTCGGTGAAGACGAAGAATTGCTTTCGTTTAAAAAGTCGCTTTCTAAAAAAGAAAAAATCGAACAGGCGATGCAAAAAGCCTCTGAAATCTTTGCTTTAGAATCAAGCGTTTACGAAGCACTGCATCTTATGGAAGCGGACGCCGCGTTTTTCGATGCGTGTATTAACGAATTGCGTTTGATTTTTGAAAAACAAAGCGACACCCTAGAAGCGTTGGAAGAGATCGACGTCGAGAATTTACTCGATCGCATCGAAAAAATTTCCCAATTGAAAAAACGCTACGGTTCGATCGAAGGCGCGTTAGAACACCGAACAAAACGCCAAGAAGAGTTGGCGCGCTACGAAAATATAGCGTTTGAAAAAAGCCGTTTGGAAAAAGCTCTTGCCAAATACGAAAGCGATGTCACGGCTTTGGCGCAGGTTTTATCTCAAAAAAGACGCTTACATGTAAGCGCGTTGCAAGAACATTTGAACGCCTATTTATCCCAACTTTACATGCCGCCTTTAAGCGTAAACATGCAAGAGGGGACTTTAAGCGAATACGGTTGCGACGTCGTTCAAATCGCTTTGGGAAAAGTGGATTTGAAGAAAATCAGTTCGGGTGAATACAACCGTTTACGGTTGGCGTTTTTGGCGGTACAAAACACGTTTTTACTCTCCGGCGGAGGTGTTTTAATCTTAGACGAGATCGACGCCAATTTGAGCGGAAAGGAGTCTATGAGCGTTGCAAACGTCTTAAAACAACTGTGTACGCGGTACCAAATTTTTGCAATTTCACATCAACCGCAACTCTCTTCACGTGCCGATCAACACTTCTTGGTTGCGAAGCAAGGATCGACTAGCTCGGTAAGAGAACTGCAAGGCGAAGAGCGAATGGAAGAACTTGCCCGCATGGTCAGTGGCGAACATGTTACCGATGAGGCAAAACAGTTTGCTAAAACCCTTCTTGAAAGTGCAAAATCGTAACAACTTTTTCAGTGCTTCTTTTTTTATTCTTCTAAAATCATACGAATATCATACCGTTCTTTTACTCTGCGTGTAGAGTTTACATTCAAAAGGAGGTACGTATGCAAACTTGGCAACAAGTTTATGCACCTATCGGTGGGAGTTTAGGGTTATCGGCACTCGTGGCGTTAATTCCGATTGTGTTTTTCTTTATGGCGTTGGCCGTTTTTCGAATGAAAGGGCATTTGGCTGCGACGATTACGTTGGCATTGTCGATGATCGTTGCCGTCGTTGCTTTCGGAATGCCTACTGGTATGGTGGTTTCATCCGCCGCATACGGGTTTTTGTTCGGATTGTGGCCGATTGCTTGGATTATCGTCGCTTCCGTTTTCTTGTACAAATTGACGGTTAAAAGCGGACAATTCGGCATTATCCGTAACTCTATCATTTCCATTACGGAAGATCAGCGTATTCAAGTTATTTTGATCGGTTTTTCTTTCGGAGCCTTTTTGGAAGGTGCCGCCGGTTTTGGCGCTCCGGTTGCGATTACGGCGGCAATTTTGGTCGGTCTCGGATTTGCTCCGCTTTACGCCGCCGGCCTTTGTTTGATTGCCAATACCGCTCCTGTCGCGTTTGGCGCCTTGGGTATTCCTATTTTGGTTGCGGGCAAAGTAACCGGCATCGATCCGTTTTTGGTCGGCGCGATGGCGGGACGTCAATTGCCGTTTCTTTCGATCATTATTCCGTTATGGATCGTAGCGATGATGGACGGTTTTAAAGGCGTGAAAGAGGTGTGGCCTGCGGCACTTGTTGCCGGCGGAAGTTTTGCGTTTTCGCAATACGCGACGTCAAATTTCATCGGACCTGAGTTACCGGACGTTACATCGGCGATCATTTCTATCGTTGCTACGACCGTTTTCCTCAAATTTTGGAAACCTAAAAATATCTTAAAAGGTCACGTATCCGCCGAATTGGAACGTGAGACGCAAAAAGTGCACACGGGTGGGGAAGTTTTGAAAGCATGGTCTCCGTTTATCATCCTTTCGATTATGGTTACGATTTGGACGACCAATGCGTTTAAAGCCTATTTTGCCAAAGGTGCGATTATGGCGGGGACGATTTTCAACTTTGAATTTAGTTCTATCAGCAACGCGATCTTTAAAATGGCGCCGATTGTTGCCAAACCGACGGCATTCCCAGTGATTTATACGTTTAACCCGATTTCGGCAACCGGAACGGCCATTTTCTTTGCCGCAATTATCTCGATGTTTATTTTGCGCGTCGATATGAAAACGGCGGTCAAAACAATGGGTGAAACCCTCTTTGAATTGAAATGGGCCATCTTATCGATCGGTATGGTTTTAGGGTTTGCGTTTGTGATGAACTATTCGGGTATGTCGACGACGATGGCGTTGGTATTGGCGAATACGGGCTTCTTATTCCCGTTCTTCTCTCCGATTTTGGGTTGGTTAGGTGTTTTCCTTACCGGGTCGGACACCTCTTCCAATGCGCTTTTCTGCGGCTTGCAACAATCTACCGCACACCAATTGGGCTTAAACGAGACCTTAATGGTTGCGGCGAATACCACGGGCGGCGTCTGCGGCAAGATGATTTCTCCGCAATCGATTTCCATCGCATGTGCGTCTGCCGGTATTGTCGGAAAAGAGTCCGATCTCTTCCGATTTACGGTTAAGCACAGCTTGGTGCTAGTCGTGATCATGGGGATTATGACGATGGCGCAAGCGTATGTTTTAACATGGATGGTTCCGTAAATTAACCTTTTTGCGACGGCGGATTCCTCCGCCGTCGCCTTCTTTTAGAAAACTCCCAATGCTTTTATGTTACAATCAAAAATCTAATAAACGTTAATGCCCTCAATTAGGATTTTGAATGTCGCGTGAAAAAATACTCATCGTCGAAGACAATAAAGCACTCTCAAAACTGATCGTTAAAAAAATGCAATCCAGCCTTGATTTTGACATCGATGCCGCGTATAGCTACGAAGAAGCGTTGGCATTGGTTGAAAAAGAAAAAGACTATTTCGTGGCTCTTTTGGATTTGAATCTGCCCGATGCGCCGGAGGGCGAAGTGGTCGATATGATTTTAAGCCATAAGATTCCTTCCATCGTTCTGACCGGTTCGATGGATCACGAGACGCGCGAAAAAATCTTAAAAAAAGAGGTTATCGATTACGTTCATAAAGGCAATATCGACGACGTGAATTATATTTTTTCGCTAATCGAACGCCTGCATAAAAATCGTAACGTTAAAGTACTCGTCGTTGACGATTCAATCGTCGCTCGTGCTCAAATTAAAGATTTTTTACAGCGGCATATGTTCAAAGTGCTTGTGGCGGCACACGGCGAAGAAGCTTTGGCGTTTTTAGAAGACAATCCGGATATTAAACTGATTTTGACGGACTATTTAATGCCCGTCATCGACGGCGTGGAATTAACGAAAGAGGTACGCAAACGTTATTCGAAAAACGAACTGTCCATTATTGCGATGACCGCCAGCAATGCGGAATTGATTTCGGCGCATTTTTTAAAAATCGGCGCGAACGATTTTATCAATAAGCCTTTTAGTCAAGAAGAGATTACATGTCGTATCGACAATTCGCTGGACGCATTGGAATATATCGCTACGATTAAAGCTATGGCGCAAAGCGATTTTCTGAGCGGTTTGGCAAACAGGCGTTTTTTCTTTGAGCAGATGCAACACTATTTTAAAGAGGCGAAAGAGCACAGCGAACCTTTTGCTCTGGGATTGATCGACATCGATCAGTTCAAACAAATCAACGATACTTTAGGGCACCGCATCGGCGACGCCGTGATTGTTGCCTTGTCCGAACAGCTGAAAAACCATTTTTGCGATAATGCTTTTATTTCGCGCTTCGGCGGCGATGAGTTTTGCGTCGTGCTCAAACAGTGCGACCCCAAAAAAGCGTTAGCCTATTTTGTTAAATTTACCGATGTCGTATCGCATTTAGCGATCAGCGTACCGGAAACAAAATCTTTACATGTCAGCGTTTCGATCGGCGTGACGTTTAACGACGTCGGTTCCCTCGAAGAGATCGTGCATTTAGCCGATCAAGCGCTTTATAAAGCCAAACAAAACGGGCGCAATCGCGTGGAAGTCGCTTAATGATCATCGATACCCATTGCCATTTGGACGATACGCAATTTGCGGACGATTTGGATGAAGTCGTTTTACGGGCCAGCAAAGGCGGCGTGAAAGGCATCGTTATTCCGGGAGCGGATCTCCATGATCTTGAGCGCGCCCAAACTCTGGCACATCGCTACGAACATATTTTTTTTGCGGCGGGCGTGCATCCATACCATCATGATCAATACGACGAAACTGTTTTGCGCCGCTTTTTAGAAGATGAAAAATGCATTGCGATAGGCGAGTGCGGATTGGACTATTTTCGCTTACCCGAAGAAGCGGAAGCGATGGTACAGGAAAAAGAGCGACAAAAAGAGATTTTTCGATGTCACGTGCGTTTGGCAAAAGAGCTCCAAAAACCCCTCATCGTACACATACGCGACGCAAACGACGATAGCAAACGTATTTTATTGGAAGAAGATGCGGGTGTTATCGGCGGTATTTTGCATTGCTACAATGCCTCCAAACATTTGCTCGATTTAGCCGATCACGGGTTTTATTTCGGTATCGGCGGCGTCTTAACGTTTAAAAATGCCAAGAGCCTTGTTGAAGTTTTACCGTTAATTCCAAAAGATAAGCTTTTGATCGAAACCGACGCTCCTTACCTAACGCCGGTGCCTTTTCGAGGGCAGAGAAACGAGCCTTTTTACACGCGATTGGTTGCTGAGAAGATGGCAGAGGTTTTAGAGATGAGTGTTACGGATATACACGATTTAACCACAAAAAATGCTCTTTTTCTCTTTAAAGCTTTAGAAAAGATAAAGTTTGATACAATCTAAAGATAACATCAAGCAAAAACGACACGAAAAGGAGAGGCATGTACAAGGTTATCGTAGCCCTTTTTTTAATCTTTCAGAGCCTGCATGCTTTCTTAAGCACCGATAACACCGACTACCAACAACAACTAACCGCTCTTAAAAATTTCGATCTTCCCAACACTTTTTTAAAAGATTCTATTTTTATCTCCATGAAAGAAGATGCCGAGACGTATAAAACCAAACACTTTCTCAAAACGCTTGAAAACGGCGATAAATTTATTCCGATTTTACAAAAAATGATGCAAGAAGCCGGCGTTCCTTCCGAATTTTTATACCTTGCGATGACGGAATCGAGTTTCAATCCATACTCTTCTTCTTCGGCAAGGGCTTCGGGTATCTGGCAATTTATTCCGGCAACGGCCAAACTCTACCGTTTAACCAACGATAGTTTTGTCGATTACAGGCGCGATCCGGTTAAATCGACCGAAGCCGCTATCGCCTATTTGAAAAACTTACACGGCATGTTCGGCAAATGGTATCTTGCCGCGCTAGCGTATAATTGCGGAGAGGGAACGGTTTCCAAAGCCATCGAAAAAGCCGGAACGGACGATATTAACGTTTTATTGGACGAGCATAAAAAATATTTACCCAAAGAGAGCCGACTGTATATTCGTAAAATTTTGATGATGAGCTATATCTCTAACAGCACCGACGTGATGCTCGATAACGGTTCAGAGTACCTTCTAAACCGTGCCAACAATGCTACGTTCGTTAAAGTGAGCGTCAAAGGCGGTACGTCGCTTAAAGATATTGCGGAAAGCATGAGCATATCGATGAGCGAGCTTAAAGCCTATAATCCTCACCTGAAGCACGCTTTTACACCGCCCGTGAATACCGAAAGCTACGTTTACATTCCGCAAGATCGCCAAATTGCCTTTACGCAAAACTTCGATACGACGAAAGAACCTCAAAAGTATACCCTTTACGTTGCCCAAAAGGGCGATTCGTTAGATAAAATCGCACAAAAATACGGTACGGCATCGCAAAAACTGATCGAACTCAACGGTTTAAAAAGTGCCGCGCTCAAACCGAAAACCGAACTCATCGTTCCTTTAGGAGCTCCGAAAGCGTCTACGTCTTTGATGCAAGAAGCGGTTTACATCGCGAAAGCGGGAGATTCGATGGAGAGTATTTCTAAAAAATACGCTATTTCCCTCGATATGCTTTTAAAAGCGAATCATAAAAAAGAAGCTTTGGTGAAAGCGGGAGAGAGTATTGTTATTCCGAAACGTTAGTGCCTTTAGCCTTCTTATGCTTGCGTGCATTTCGTGTTTTACGGGATGTTCTTCGCGTAGTTCGTATGTACATACGCCTCGAGGGGCAAGCGGTTCTAGCGAAGAAGCGGCTTCCATTAACAACTCCCCCGCAATGCACCGGGCCACGATGCGACCCTATACGATCGACGGAAAAACTTACTATCCGACGATGGTCAGCGTCGGGGATTATTTCAGCGGCGTGGCAAGCTGGTACGGCAAAGATTTTCACGGCAAAAAAACCTCAAACGGCGAAGTGTATAACATGTACGATTTAACCGCCGCGCATAAAACCCTTCCGATGAACACGATGCTCAAAGTGACCAACCTTAAAAACAATAAAAGTATCGTCGTACGCGTCAACGATCGAGGGCCTTTTGTGGGTACGCGTATTATCGATCTTTCTTATACGGCGGCTTCGAGGTTGGAGCTCGTCGCTAACGGTACGGGTCCTGTAGGATTGGAAGTCATCGGTTTTGCAGGCGTCGTCGCACCGGCGGGTGCGCCTAAAGAGAGTGTCGTAGAGAGCGATTATTTTATTCAAATCGGTGCGTTTAGAAGCAAAGAGGGTGCCGCACGGTTTGCTCAAAGCAATATGAATGTTAATAATCGCTACAATGCGGTCGTGAAAGAAGGAACGTTTGAAAATCAGCCGATCTATCGCGTCTGGTTGAAAGGTTTCGGTAGTGAAGCGGAAGCCTCCGATTTTATTGCAAAAGGGCAATTTAAAGGCTCATTTATCGTAAGGGAATAACATGATAAAAACCGTAGAACGCATTACGAAAGAGACGAATATTCGCGTCGAGCTCACTTTAGAAGGAAGCGGGCAATCCGCTATTTCAACGGGTATCGGCTTTTTCGATCATATGTTGGAAGCATTTTCGAAGCATTCTCAGATCGATTTAACCCTTACATGTCAAGGCGATACGTATATCGATTTTCATCATAGCGTCGAGGATGTCGGAATCGTTTTGGGACAGGCGCTTAAAGCCGCGATCTATCCGATCGAAAAGGTAGAACGATACGGTAATGCCGTCGTCGTTATGGACGAAGCGGCGGTCGAATGCGATTTGGATTTGAGCAACCGCGCTTATTTAGTTTACGAAGTAGACGCGGAAGGAAAAGTCGGCGAATTCGACGTTGAATTAGCCGAAGAATTTTTTAGAGCCGTTGTGCAAAATGCCGCTTTGAGTGCGCACATTATCGCACGACGCGGCAGAAACAAACACCATCTTTTGGAAGCGGCTTTTAAAGCGTTTGCGGTCGCTCTGAGACGCGCTTTAGTCAAAAACGAACGTGCGGGCATTCCAAGTACAAAGGGCGTTTTGTGATTGAACTTTTAGTGTTTGACGTCGACGGTTGTCTGACGGACGGCGGAATTATGTACGGTAACGGCGATCAGGAAGAATTTAAAGTATTTAACGTCAAAGACGGATTTGGAATCGTTGCGTGGATGAAACTCGGGAAAAAAAGCGCGATTATTACCGGACGCGGTTCGCGTGTTGTAGAACGCCGTGCGAAAGAGCTCGGCATCAGCTATTTGTATCAGAACGTGAAAAATAAAAAAGCGGTTTTAGAAGAGATTCTTCGTGCCGAAAATCTCTCTTTTGAAAATGTTGCCGCTATCGGCGACGATCTTAACGACTTAGCACTCTTGCGTTCGGTGGCTCTTTCGTTTGCGCCCAACGATGCGCTGCCTTTGGTCAAACGAGAGGTCAGCGTGGTTTTATCTCGCAACGGAGGTCACGGTGCGGTACGTGAGATGATCGATTATGTCGTGGCATCGGAAAATTTAAGCGAGGCATTCGTAAACCCTTGGTTGTAAGATTATTCGTCTACGGAGCGCTCCTCTTTTTAGGCATGAGCGTTTTTTTAATTATCAAAGAACCCTACACGTTACGCATCGTTGATCTCAACGGCAATCAGATTCCCGAAATCGAACTGATTCACGCTCAAAATTACCAGATCAAAGATAACGGTATCGAAAGTATCGTGAATTCGATGCGCGTTATGCGTTTTAAAGATTTTGACGAGCTTCAAACCGTCACGGCCGAACATCGAACCGACAAAGGACTTCGAGGCGTTTTAACGACCGATAAAGCTTTGGTTCGCGATAAAGTGATTCACTGTATGAGCAATTCGCATTACGTCCGTAGCGACGGCGTTGCACTGGAAGGTGAAGATATTTTTTACGATTTGAATACGGAAGTTTTACGCAGTGACAAACCCTTTATTTTTTCTCAAGAACGAAGCCGTACGAACGGTCTTTCATTTGTTTATCAGATGAAAGAGGGCACAATTGCGGCGAATAGTATTCATTCCGTGATTCAACAAGTGGAGAGAAAAGGCAAATGAAATTTTTGATTATCCTCGCAGCATGCGTTTGTTCGATGCTTGTTGCCGCAGAAGTACAAGTGACCGCCGATAAATTTTTTGCGGACGAAGCCAAACGAATCAGTATTTTTGAAGGAAACGTGACCGTTATCAAAGAGGGCGATAAGCTCACGGCGAAAAAGATTACGATTCATTTCGACGAGAAAAAGCAACCGATTCTCTATATTGCTACGGGTGACGCTAAGGGCAATATGATGATGAAAGAAAAACACTATTACGGTGAAGCCGACAAGATGACGTACGATCCTACTAAAAGCCTTTACACGTTAGAAAAAAAGGCGTTTTTACATGAAATCGATACCGATAAAAAAGTCTACGGCGAATTAATTCGCGTCGATCAAATCAGCGGTCATTACGAGGTGGACGGAAAAGGAAGCGCTCCTGTGAAGTTCATCTTTAAGGTCGAGGATAAAAAACAGTGATCCACGTCAAAGAAGCCCGCTTTGTTAAGTCGGCTTCCAAGCTGGATGAAAGCACGCCCGAGGGCATTAGCGAAGTGGCATTTATCGGACGTAGTAACGTCGGTAAAAGCTCTTTAATTAATGCGCTTAGCAATCGAAAAGATTTGGCCAAAAGTTCTTCTACTCCCGGTAAAACAAGGCTCATTAACTTTTTTCACGTCACGTTAACGCAGGATGAAGTACCGTTTACGCTTCAATGGGTCGATTTACCCGGTTTCGGCTATGCGAGGGTATCACATAGCATGAAAGACGAGTGGCAAAGAAATTTAACGGAATACTTAAAAAAACGTGCTTCGATTCGCTTATTTCTTCATCTCGTAGATGCAAGACATCCTTTTTTGGAAAACGACAAAGCCGTACATGATTATTTGCACGACGTCGTCCGTCCCGATCAAACGATCTTACGCATTTTTACGAAAGCCGATAAACTGAAACAAAGTGAAATCAGCGTGATCAAAAAACACTATCCGGATGCTTTATTGGTTTCTAGCAGTCGTAAGAAAGGGATTGATCAACTCTTGGCACAGATTTTTAACGTGGTTTTCGGAGCACAATCATGATACGTTATACAAAAGCAAAGCTCAGCGATATCGCTTTGATGCAAGAGGTCGTGCGATTAGAAGTCGAAAAAGGTATTATCCTCTTTCGCAGTGCGGATGAGATGTCGACCAATATACGTTCGTACATTTTAGCCAAAGAAGACGATGAAATCATCGGTTTCGGGGCTCTTCATTTTCATGCGCCCGATCTAGCGGAGATTCGTAGCCTTATCGTCAAAGAAGGCTATCGAGGAAAAGGTATCGGTCGAGGGATTATTGAAAATTTATTAACGGAAGGCGAATTTTTGGGAGTGAAAAAAGTCTTTACGTTAACCTATCAAAAAGGTTTTTTTGAAACGCTCGGATTTAGCGAAATCCCTAAAGAAGCACTTCCCTCTCATAAAATATGGGCGGATTGTATTAAATGCAAGCATTTTCCGATATGCGACGAAATCGCACTCATCAAACATATTTAACCCTTTTCGGACTTGCGGGAATTTTGGTTTTATGCCAAATTATGTCCTCGCTTTATCCGTGGTTACCGACATTCGTCGGCGTCGTTTTTGCGTATTTGATCTTGGAGTTCGAACACCGTGAAGTCAAAGCCGGCAGCATCGCGTTAGGTTTTGCGTACCTCTGTTTTTACGATGCCAGCAAGGGTTTTTACCTCTTCTCGTATGTTATTTTATTT
>Ga0075011_10000728_pt1 | contig 17439 bp, 18 predicted proteins | sample TARM_MetaG_T_14_FD_72354 | JGI IMG/M metagenome (GOLD analysis project Ga0075011, IMG submission 72354) | Freshwater microbial communities from Pennsylvania, USA, analyzing microbe dynamics in response to fracking - TARM_MetaG_T_14 | ecosystem: Environmental > Aquatic > Freshwater > River... | reverse complement strand
CAGCAATATTTATTAGGGGTTACTGAGCAAAATATCACCCTGCTTGATAAATTAGAGAAACCTTTAGTGGAAGAAAAAACAGGTCAAAATGAAACACCAGCAACCCCTTTTTCTGCCTTATTATCTAGATTAAGTCATAAAACCGATGAATAAAATACTCCCGATAGTTGCTCTCATGTTACTTTTTGTGTCGCCGCATCTGTTTGCGCAGTCTGGGGCATTATCCGCTGTGACGGTGACGACCAATGCCGGTGGCGATCAGGAATACAGTGTAACCTTGCAAGTGCTCGCATTTATGACGGCACTCAGTTTTTTGCCTGCCATGCTGATTTTAATGACCTCTTTTACGCGTATTGTGGTGGTGATGTCGATTTTACGGCAGGCGCTGGGATTGCAGCAGACACCTTCTAACCAGGTAGTTAACGGTATTGCTCTGTTTTTAACTTTTTTTATTATGGCTCCCGTATTTGATCGCATCAATGAAAGCGCGCTACAACCCTATCTCAATGAAGAGATGACCATTACCCAGGCACTTGAAAAAGGTAAAAAGCCGTTGATGGAATTTATGCTTGCGCAAACACGCCTTAAAGATTTAGAAACTTTTTTGGAAATAGCCAATGTGCAGGTCAACACACCTGAAGAGGTGCCGATCACTGTACTTATTCCTGCATTTGTAACCAGTGAGTTAAAGACCGCTTTCCAGATTGGTTTTATGATATTTATCCCCTTCTTAATTATCGATTTAGTGGTGGCGAGTATTTTGATGGCGATGGGGATGATGATGTTATCCCCGATGATTGTCTCTTTGCCCTTTAAGTTAATGCTGTTTGTCTTGGTTGACGGCTGGAACTTGATAATGGGTAGTTTAGCCAATAGCTTTGGCCTCTAGGAGAGCCTATGGAACCCGAAGTATTTGTAAATATTTTCCGGCAAGCGCTTTGGACTGTACTTATCTTGGTATCTGCTGCGATTATACCCAGCTTACTGATTGGCTTGGTGGTGGCTGTTTTTCAGGCCGCGACCTCAATAAATGAGCAAACACTGAGCTTTTTACCGCGTTTAATGATGACCTTAACGGCACTGGCATTTGGCGCACACTGGGGATTTGGCAAGTTGATGGAGTTTTTCATCAATATGATTAACCAGATTCCGCAAGTGGTTGGTTGATGGTTTTTTCAGCAGAATTTTTGCTCGATTGGTTAGCTACCTATTTATGGGCTTTTTGCCGCATTGCCGCTATGTTAATGGTGATGGTTGCAATCGGCTCAAGAACCACACCGACACGTATTCGTCTTTTTTATGCTTTGGCTATTACGCTTGCTGTCTTACCCGTTCTTCCTCCTGGCCCCGCTGACATTGCTCTGTTCTCTATGGCCAGTGCGTTGGTAATTTTACAGCAGGTTTTAATTGGCATTGCTATTGGTACTATCTCTGTTTTTGTGGTGCAGACTTTCGTGGTAGCCGGGCAGGTTATTGCTATGCAAACCAGTTTAGGTTTTGCATCAATGGCGGATCCTATGAATGGTCAATCATCACCTGTTGTCGGTCAGTTTTATGTGCTGCTGGTAACTCTGCTCTTTTTGGGAGTGGATGGGCATCTGCTCATGATTGAGATGATTGTGAGAAGCTTTGATACCTTGCCTGTTTCAATGTCGGGGTTATTCGCTGCCGATTATGAAAAGCTTGCCGGCTGGTTCTCTTTAATGTTTAGCGCTGCGCTGGCATTTTCCATCGCCTCAATGGTCGCTATGTTATTGGTTAACTTGTCTTTTGGTATTATGACCAAAGCTGCGCCGCAATTAAATATATTCAGTTTGGGCTTTTCCATCAGCATGGTCTTTGGTTTATTTGTGTTGTGGGTAACGATGGCCAATGTGCCTATCCATTTTGAAAACCAATGGTTACGTGGAATTGATTCAATCTGTGAACTGCTCAATAACGTCTGTGAAAAACCGTGAACAGTGATCACTACTTAACGATGGGCGCATAACTTATGGCTGAAAATGAAAACGGCACAGACCGCTCCGAAGAGGCCACCCCGGAGCGGGTCAGAAAATCCAAGGAAAAAGGTCAGGTTGCACGCTCTAAAGAGTTAGCAACCGCTTCGGTATTGATCTCTGCTGCAGTTGCATTGCTTGTTTTTGGTGATCGTCTGGGTTATGAGCTGTCTGTGATGATGAAACGATCATTTACCTTTGAGCGCACCGCACTTTTTGATCCCGAGCAGATGTGGTTACACCTGTCTGTCAGTTTTACCGGCCTTGCCGTGCCTATGTTTACCATTTTATTGATGCTCTTTGTAGTCTCGATTTTAGGCAGTTCCCTGCTTGGCGGTATCTTATTTAGCACAAAAGCTATGATGCCGAAATGGAGTCGTATGAGTCCTGCAGCCGGCTTAAAACGTATGCTCGGGATGCAGGCCTGGGTGGAATTATTAAAATCTATATTGAAAGTATTAGTTGTTGTGGGCATGGTGTGGTGGATATTGGGCGTCACCTTTGAGCGTATTTTACATCTTTCAGTTATGTCATTACCGGGTAGCGTTTTTGAAGCATTAGATATGATAGGCTGGATGTTTACTGTCTTATGCTGTTCGCTGCTGGTTATTGTTGCCGTTGATGTACCGTATCAGATTCATAAACATAGCGAAGAACTGAAAATGACCAAGCAGGAGGTCAAAGATGAATATAGAAACTCAGAAGGTAAACCGGAAGTAAAACAAAGAATCAGACAGCTTCAGTATGAGGCTTCACAGCGTAAGATGATGGGCGATGTGCCTGATGCAGATGTTATTGTTACCAATCCTACGCATTATTCTGTTGCCTTAAAATATGACCAAAATGGTGATCGCGCACCCTATGTAGTTGCCAAAGGTGTCGATTTTATGGCGCTTAAAATCAGAGAGGTGGGCCGTGAATATGAGGTGCCTATTATGCAGTCCCCCCCATTATGTCGTGCTATTTACCATACCACTGAAATTAATGGAGAAGTACCCGAAGAGTTGTTTGTTGCTGTGGCACAGATTCTGGCATACCTTTATCAGCTTGAGCAGTTCCGTAAAGGGCGCTCTGGGCGGCCAAAAGCGCTGCCGGATGAGTTGCCAATTCCTGAAGCGTTTCAATATAAAGACTGATTTATAATATCGGGCGGTTATTTAATTAGAAGTTGTTCAAGTTATTGTAAATATTTCACCTTCCAACCTTGATGATTGCGGCATGATTTCACTATTTGTGGCATTATCGGCTTTTAGAAAAATCATTTAATAATTATAGGTACTAACATCAAGACTGTATTCATCTCATTATGGGCAAATAAAGCAAGGGTCTTGGGCGGTCTTGGCACCCCTATTTTGGTTTTAGCGGCATTGGGCATGGTCATTTTGCCTATGCCAACCCTGTTATTAGATATTTTATTTACCTTTAACATTGCTCTTGCCTTGGTTGTTTTGCTGGTTAGTATTTACACCCGCAGGCCATTGGATTTTGCTGCTTTTCCGACCGTTTTATTAATTGCAACCCTGCTGCGTCTGGCACTCAATGTCGCTTCTACACGTATTGTTTTATTAGAAGGTCATCAGGGCGGAGCTGCTGCCGGGCACGTTATTGAAGCGTTTGGCTCTGTGGTTATCGGTGGTAATCTGGCGGTGGGGTTAATTGTTTTCCTTATTTTAATGATTATTAACTTTGTGGTTATTACCAAAGGTGCCGGCCGTATTTCAGAGGTAAGTGCCCGCTTTACCCTGGATGCGATGCCCGGTAAACAGATGGCAATTGATGCCGATCTCAATGCGGGGCTTATCGATCAGGAGCAGGCGCGAAAACGCCGAGAGGAAGTTACCATGGAAGCCGACTTTTATGGCTCTATGGACGGTGCGAGCAAATTTGTAAAAGGTGATGCGATTGCCGGGATCATGATTTTATTTATCAATATTATCGGCGGATTTCTAATCGGTATGATCCAGTATGATCTTCCCTTTGCACAAGCCGCTGAAATTTATACAATTTTAACAATCGGTGATGGTCTGGTTGCACAAATCCCATCCCTGCTGCTATCAATTGCTGCCGCTATTACCGTGACGCGTGAAAATACTGATGCCGATATGGGCGGGCGTATGCTCGGTCAAATGTTTGACGATCCGAAAGCGTTAATGATCACCGCGGGCCTATTATTGATTATGGGGGTTGTTCCCGGAATGCCGCATCTTGCTTTTTTGACGCTTGGCGGCATTTGCGCTGGTGGTGCTTATTGGCAGTTTAATCGCGTTAAACAGCAAGCTTCAACAGAAATACAAGCCCAGGAAAGTGCAGCAAGTGCCACAGGTAAGTCAGCAGAAGTTAAAGAGCTGGGTTGGGATGATGTGCGCAGTGTTGATACGATAGGGCTGGAGGTGGGCTACCGTTTAATTCCCTTGGTTGACAAAAGTCAGGGCGGTCAGCTCTTAGATCGCATTAAAGGTGTACGTAAAAAACTCTCGCAGGAGATGGGGTTTCTGATCCCGCCTGTGCATATTCGTGACAACTTAGATTTATCGCCAAATAACTATAAAATTTCATTGATGGGCGTAAGTTGCGGCTTTGCTGATATTTACCACGATAAAGAGATGGCCATCAATCCCGGGCAAGTATTTGGTCCGATTGATGGTGTTGTCGGTATTGATCCTGCTTTTGGTCTGGAAGCGGTCTGGATTGATGAAGCGCAGCGCGAACAGGCACAGGCGCTGGGGTATACTGTTGTTGATACCGCGACGGTTGTTGCCACTCACCTCAGTCAAATTTTAAGTAATAATGCGGCACAACTGTTGGGCCATGAAGAGGCGCAAAGCTTATTGGATTTGCTCGCTAAAAAGCACCCTAAACTGGTTGAAGGTTTAGTACCTGAAATATTATCATTGAGCACTGTTGTTAAGGTATTGCAAAGTCTATTGAATGAAAATGTCGCGGTCAGGGATATTCGCACCATTGTACAAACACTGGTTGATTATGGACCGCGTACCCAGGATGCCGAGGTGCTGACAGCGGCTTGCCGGATTGCATTGAAACGTATGATAGTGCAGGAGATCATAGGTAATGAACCTGAGTTGCCGGTTATTACTTTGTCAACCGAGTTGGAACAGATATTGCACAAGTCTATGCAGGCGGGGGGCAATGAGGGCGCGGGTATAGAGCCAGGGCTTGCAGAACGAATTCAAAACTCATTGGTTGAAGCCTCACAGCAGCAAGAGTTGCTTGGGCAGGCGTGTGTATTATTAACGTCAGGTGTATTACGCGGTACGTTGGCTAAATTCGTGAAACATACCATTCCGAGTTTACACGTGCTTTCCTATCAGGAAATACCTGATGATAAACAGATAAAAATAATTAGCTCAATTGGGCAGTAACTGGTCGTAATAAATGAAAATTAAACGTTTTTTTGCAAAAGATATGCGCACCGCCATGGCCGAAGTAAAAGAGGTACTTGGTCCTGATGCCGTTATCATGTCTAATAAAAAAGTGGTGGGAGGAATTGAAATTGTCGCTGCGGTTGATTATCAGGCAGAGCAATCTGAACTGCAAAAAAACAGAGAGAAAGAGGACCCTTTTGCAGCGCTGCTTGATGATAATGTGCAACTTTCTTCGCAGGTGAATAAAGGGCAAAAAGCACCGTTAAAATTGCAAAAAAGCACCCGCAATGGTGTCAAAGAGAGTGGCGAAGATTTTGCTAAATCACTGCACTCCTTTTTCGGAAAAGTGAATGCGCAGCAAGCAAAGAATAATGGCCAGAAAAATCCGCAAATGAGAAATGATTCAGGTGATTTCTCGCTGCCAGTTGGTCAACCTAAGATAGTATCAAATCAGCCTAAAACGCTTGCAGAGCAGCAAAATTGGCAGCAAAAACAAGAACAGGCACAAAGCCGCGCTACGCCGCGTCGAAGCGCACCGGCTAGCCGTAGTAATAATGATAATCATGAGATTGCCAGAATAGGCGCCGAGGTCGCCTCTTTGCGCAAATTGCTGGAGCATCAGGTCTCCGGATTAATGTGGCAGGAGATGGAACGTAAAGAGCCCATTCGGGCAATGGTTATTAAATGGTTAAGTACGGCCGGTTTTTCCGATGATATAGCTGATCAGCTGGCAAGTTATATCCCGGAAGATGCCTCTGCCACTGAAGTTCAGGACTATATTCGGGCATTATTACAAGATAAGATTTATATCGGCAAAAACGAAATTTTAGCACAGGGCGGAGCGATTGCTCTGTTAGGCCCCACTGGCGTAGGTAAAACAACAACGATTGCCAAGCTTGCCGCGCAATTCGGCATGAAATATGGCGCGGATCAAGTGGCGCTTATTACCACTGATACCTACCGCATCGGTGCGCATGAGCAGTTAGCCACATATGGTAAAATTATGGGCTGCGCGGTACGTGTTGCTAAAGATGCCGATGAGCTGTCGGATATTTTGTACCAGTTTAGAGAGAAACGCTTAGTCCTGATAGACACAGCCGGTATGGGACAACGAGATGTCAGGCTCTCTGAACAATTAGATACTTTGATGCGTAATAGCCGGGTTAACATTCACAGTTATTTGGTTATTTCTGCCACTTCGCAACGCAGGGTGATTGAAGAAGCGTTCGCACACTTTAAGCGAATAGCACTTTCAGGCTGCATATTAACCAAAATAGATGAAAGTGTTGGTTTAGGTGAAGTGCTTAGCGTTACTATGCAGCACGCACTGCCAATTACCTATGTAACAAATGGGCAGAGAGTCCCTGAAGATATTGAAATAGCTAAAACTGAGACTTTAATTAGTGGCACGTTGGATATGATGAATAAGTTGTTTGAACAGCAGCGACACCAGTGGCATAGCAGTTTTGATAACGAATAAGCCTTGTTGGTGTATTCAATTAACAATTTTAGATAATGAGTAATATGATGATGTCAGATCAAGCAAGCGGCTTAAGAAGAATGAAAAATAACCAGGTGAAGGTAATTGCAATCACGGGTGGTAAAGGCGGTGTTGGTAAAACAAACGTCACACTGAATATGGCAGTTTCGCTTGCGCAGCGCGGTAAACGGGTGTTAGTACTCGATGCCGATTTGGGACTTGCCAATGTGGATGTATTATTAGGCATTCGTGTGACCAAAAATCTTTCCCATGTCCTCTCCGGTGAATGCACTTTGGATGAGGTCATTGTGACTGGACCTGATGGCATAATGATTATCCCTGCAACGTCCGGTACACAGTCCATGGTTGAATTGACCGATGTTGAACATGCCGGCTTGATTCAAGCATTTAGCTCCTTGCAAACACCTATTGATATGCTGTTAATTGATACTGCAGCAGGTATTTCCAATATGGTTGTGAGTTTTGCGCAGGCCGCACAAGATGTGGTGATGGTTGTTTGTGATGAGCCGACATCAATTACCGATGCCTATGCTTTGATTAAAATTTTGAGTAAGCAGAATGGCGTTTACCGTTTTAAAATTGTTGCCAATATGGTGCGTAGTTTACGTGAAGGGCAGGATCTTTTTACTAAACTGACACGTGTAACAGACCGTTTTTTAGACGCCTCTTTAGAGTTGGTTGCATGCATCCCATTTGATAACAATGTCCGCCAGGCAGTCAGAAAACAAAAGGTGGTTGTGCAGGCCTTTCCTAAAACGCCTGCTTCTCTGGCATTTAAAGCGTTGGCAAATCGCGCTTGTGATTGGCCCATTCCCCATCAGCCTGGCGGGCACCTTGAATTTTTTATTGAAAAACTACTGCTGAATGATGTTGAGCCACTAAGAGAGCTTCGATAAGTGATAAAAGCGCATGGCTATTACAGTAATACATCTGATTTAATTGAGCGTCACTCTGAGTTAGTTAAAAAAATAGCCTATCATCTACTGGCTCGATTACCTGCTAGTGTGTTAGTCGAGGATTTAGTACAATCAGGCATGATTGGTTTACTGGAAGCGGCAAGAAACTTTGATGCTAATAAAGGCGCCAGCTTTGAAACATTTGCCGGGATCCGTATCCGTGGTGCAATGTTAGATGAGATGCGCAAAGGAGACTGGGTGCCTCGCTCCGTCCATAAAAACAGTCGTATTATTGCCAGTGCCATTGCTGATGTGGAAAAACGTACCGGGCGTAATGCCAAAGAAGCGGAGGTGGCAAAGCAGCTCTCTGTTACACTCGCTGAATATCAGCAAATGTTACATGATGTGAATTGTGCAAAGCTGGTTGCATATGAAGATATTGCCGGCTCAGAAGATTTTTTTGGTGATGGGGAGGTCGGGCATGACACGACTTTTCAGCAAGTGAGTGAGTCTCAGTTTTCAAGTAAACTGGTTACTATGATTAAGCAGCTGCCGGAGCGTGAAGCCCTGGTATTGTCGCTCTATTATGATGAAGAATTAAATTTAAAAGAGATAGGTTTAGTGCTTGATGTCAGTGAGTCCAGAGTTAGTCAGATTCATAGCCAGGCACTGCACCGCTTAAAGGCGAAAGCGCAAGTCGCTTAGATTATAAGCGATATAGGTGGTTTGATAAGAGATGAGTCACAGATGCATCAAGAAGCCTGCTAATCTGAAGTTATTATGGTGTAATTTTTTTATATTTACTTATATTTACTTATATTTATTTTAAGTAAATTAATTGCGAGATAAGTTTTTACTTAGGGGAATGTTTTGAACAGAAATATGAAGGTGTTGATTGTTGATGATTTTTCAACAATGAGAAGAATAATCAAGAATTTATTACGGGATCTTGGTTTTACAAACACGTTTGAAGCCGATGATGGTAATACTGCCTTACCGATGCTCAAAGAGGGAGATTTTGAGTTTGTTGTAACAGACTGGAATATGCCAATTATGCAAGGGATAGATCTTTTAAAAGAGATCCGTAAAGATCCCAAGTTAAAGCATCTGCCAGTGCTTATGGTCACAGCAGAAGCTAAACGTGAACAGATTATTGAAGCCGCTCAGGCGGGGGTAAATGGCTATATCGTTAAACCTTTTACCGCCGGCACACTAAAAGAAAAGTTAGATAAAGTTTTTGAACGATTAGGCTAAAAGGAGATGGCAATGGCAAATGAATTAATGCCACTACTATCACTTTCACAAGCAAAAGCACTCGTCGCTCATTTGGAAGCGCAGGAGATAAGTGCCGCAAATGAAATTGTAGAGAGTGCAAGCAGAGCGACAGCAAATGAAGATGGCATGTTTGATAAAGTTGGGGAGTTAACACGCGAACTACATGATGCATTGCGCAGTTTCCAAAATGATACCCGATTGCTTGACATGGCAGGACATGATATCCCTGACGCTAAAGATCGCTTGAATTATGTTATTGAAATGACCGATAGTGCGGCCAATAAAACAATGGATGCGGTTGATGCCTGCTTACCCATTGCCGATAAACTTATTGAGGATCTCGAAGCGGTCACTCCTAATTGGGAAGGACTAATGAGAAGAGATCTGGTCCTTGGTGAGTTTAAAATTCTCTGCCATCAGATTGATTCTATGATTAAAGAGTCGACCAGTAGCGCATTAACGTTAAGAAGTTCCCTTACAGATATTTTAATGGCTCAGGATTTTCAAGATTTAACCGGGCAGATGATTCGGCGTGTTATTGCACTGGTGCAGGAGATCGAATCCAAACTTGTGGGGATCTTGACGGTATGCCACGCAGGCAATGTCGTCTCTAAGCCTGATAGGAATGTAAACAATACAAAGAAAGATATTGAAGCTGAAGGTCCAATTATGAATGCAGCAGAGCGTGACGATGTTGTAAACGGACAAGACGATGTTGATGATTTGCTTTCTAGTTTAGGATTTTAAGGAAACGGGAAATGACATTTGAAGTAGATGAAGAGATCCTACAAGACTTTCTGGTCGAAGCGGGCGAGATTTTAGAATTATTATCAGAACAACTGGTTGAGTTGGAAAATAACCCCAACGACACAGAATTACTCAATGCCATTTTTCGTGGTTTCCACACTGTAAAAGGTGGAGCTGGTTTCTTATCTTTAACCGAATTGGTGCAAACTTGCCATGGTGCAGAAAATGTATTTGACTGTTTGCGACAAAATAATCGCAGCGTTAACGCTGAGCTTATGGACACCATTTTAGCGGCGCTCGATGTTATTAATGAGCAGTTTGATGCCGTAAAATCTGGCGATGCCGTTAACCCGGCGTCTCCTGAAATTCTCCAACAATTACATAAATTAAGCAGACCCGCATCAGAAGATGAAGTGATTGCCCCCGTCGAGGAAGTAAAAAAAGCGCCTGTTCAATCCCCAGCCGTCGCGACTAAAGCAGATTCGAGTATCGATGAGATCAGTGAAGATGAATTTGATGCATTATTAGATGAATTGCATGCAAAATCGGGATCAACAGTAACCGCGCCTGCCGCAACACCCGAAAGTGCGGATATCAGTGAAGACGAATTTGAATCATTACTGGATGAGCTGCACGGTGTCGGCAAACATTCAATGGCTGCTGCCAGTGAAGTGAAAACAGCTGCGGCCAGTGATGAGATGGATGATGATGAGTTTGAATCATTACTGGATGAACTCCATGGTAAAGGTATGCATCACGGCGCTATTTCAACGCCTGCTGCCGTTCAGGCCACGAGCTATAACAGCACGAGTGATGAAATAACCGATGATGAATTTGAATCATTACTGGATGAATTGCATGGTGCGGGCAAAAGTGTACAGACCAGTACAGAGCCTAAACCGCCTGTAGAAAAAGTAGAAAAAACGCCGGTAGCGCAGCAAGTGCCAGTACAGGCTGCGCCGGTAACAGTTAAACCTGCTGCTGCTCCAACTCCAGCCCCTGTAGCGGCGGCTGCCAAAAAAGCGCCGGTTGCTGCCGCTGAGCCAACTGTGCGTGTTGATACCGCTATTCTTGATGAAATAATGAATATGGTTGGCGAATTAGTCTTGGTACGCAATCGTTTGGTCAGCCTTGAATCGACCTCTGACGATGAAGAGATTTCACGTGCTGTTGCTAATCTTGATATTGTAACCGGCGATTTGCAGGGCTCTGTGATGAAAACGCGGATGCAGCCAATTAAAAAAGTATTTGGCAAATTCCCGCGTGTTGTACGTGATTTAGCGCGCACCTTAGGTAAAGATATTCGTCTTGAGCTGGTTGGCGAGGAAACTGATTTAGATAAAAACCTGGTCGAGGCACTTGCTGATCCTCTGGTGCATTTAGTGCGTAATTCAGTTGACCATGGTATCGAGATGCCAATGGTGCGCATGCAGGCAGGAAAAGAGAAAGAAGGGCGAATTTTACTCTCTGCATCGCAAGAAGGCGATCATATTCTGCTGGTCATTGAAGATGATGGCGCGGGTATGGATGCCAACAGGCTAAAACAGATTGCCATAGATAAAGGCATCTTAGATAAAGATAGTGCAGAGCGCATGTCAGACAAAGAAGCGTTCTCACTTATTTTTGCGCCAGGATTTTCGACTAAAGTTGAAATCTCTGATATTTCAGGCCGTGGTGTGGGAATGGACGTGGTCAAGACGGGGATCACCAAATTAAATGGTACTATCTCGATTGACTCTGCAATGGGCAAAGGGACGCGATTGGAGATTAAGGTACCCCTGACACTTGCTATTCTGCCGACGTTAATGATAGTGGTGGCAAAGCAAACTTTTGCATTACCGCTGACCAATATCAATGAAATTTTCCATCTGGATCTGGGTAAAACAAATATTGTCAACGGACAACTGACGATTGTGATACGGGGCCGGGCAATTCCTCTGTTTTATCTTCGTGACTGGTTAGCACCTCATGCGGAGCCGATTGAAAAAAGCAAAGGCCTGGGGCATGTGGTCATAGTACAGTTAGGCATTCAGCAGGTCGCCTTTGTTGTTGACGGGTTACTTGGTCAAGAGGAAGTGGTTATCAAAGCGTTAGATAAACTGTTATCTGGCACTCCAGGGATGGCTGGCGCGACTATTACCAGCGATGGTGGTATTGCATTGATCCTGGATTTACCAAGTTTATTAAAACATTACGCATAATAAAAAAAATAGGATTTGGCATGGTGGTAAAAGTATTAGTTGTTGATGATTCAAGTTTTTTCCGCCGTCGGGTGAGTGAGATCATCAACAAGTCACCTGATTTAGAAGTGATTGGGACAGCAAATAACGGTCTGGAAGCTGTGGAGATGGTGGCTAAATTAAAACCAGACGTGGTCACTATGGATATTGAAATGCCTGTGATGGACGGCATTACTGCAGTGAAAAAAATCATGGCCAGTAATCCTGTGCCTATTCTGATGTTTTCTTCTTTAACTCATGATGGCGCAACGGCTACATTAGATGCATTAGAGGCGGGGGCTGCTGATTTTTTACCGAAAAAATTTGAAGATATTGCGCGTGATAAAGAGGAAGCAATACTGCTACTGCAGCAGCGCATCAAAGCGATAGCAAATCGGCGCGTCTATCGGCCCTTAGCAGCAAGGAGCAGTGTGCCGGAAAAACCGGTTATCGCTGCCGGCAGAGGGCAAAGCAGCCCGGCAATTTCAGCTTTACAAAGATTAAAAAGTACGGATGGCAGAGGAAATACTACCTTAAGTAACTCTGTTACGGGTAAAACCAGTAGCTCGCCATTATTAGCAACAAATAAACATTTCAAAGCCTCCGGCAAATCCTATGATATCTTAGCTATCGGCACATCAACGGGCGGCCCTGTTGCATTGCAGACTATTTTGGCTGAGTTACCTGCTGATTTTAAATTACCCATACTGCTGATCCAGCATATGCCGGGCACATTTACTAAAGCGTTTGCTGATCGCCTGAACGGTATTTGCAAAATTAAAGTACAGGAAGCAAGCGATGGCGATCTGTTACAGGCAGGCTGCGCATATCTGGCACCTGGCGGAAAGCAGATGTTGATCGATGGCAGAAGCGGGCATGCCAGAATTCGCATTCATGAAGGCAGTGAAAAACTTAATTACAAACCCAGTGTTGATATCACCTTTGCCTCGTTATCAAAATTTTATACCAATAAAGTTCTGGCAGTTGTTTTAACCGGAATGGGGGCTGATGGCCGGGACGGCGCGCGCATGTTAAAAGAGAAAGGCTCTGTGATATGGGCCCAGGATGAAGAAAGTTGTGTGGTTTACGGAATGCCTCAGGCTGTTTTTAAAGCCGGTATTGCAACAGAATCTTTACCGCTCGATCAAGTGGCAAAACGGATCAAGGTAGAGCTTAGACATGAATAAGTTGGGTTTTTTAGGCTTTTTTATTATTTTAGCGAGTTTGCTATTTGCACAAAGTTACCATGGTGCATCAATAAAGGGCCTATTTGATTTACCTGCTTTTTTAATCGTTTTCGGAGGGACACTGGGCGCTGTTTTAGTGCAGACCTCCAGTAAACAGTTTCGCCATGCATTAACACTTCTGCCGCAGATATTTATCACCCCCTCTCTTTCACTTATTGAACAGTCGCGCAGAATTCAAGATTGGTCCTATAAATCACGACAACATGGTTTGTTAAGTTTAGAGGAAGAAAATAATGAACAGATTGATTCATTTACCCAAAAAGGGTTGGCAATGCTGGTTGATGGCTGTGATCAATTGGCTTTGCAGGATATCCTGCAGCAGGATATAGATTTAGACAGTGAACATCATGAACGCAGCGCCCAGCTTTTTGAATCAATGGGCGGGTATAGCCCGACAATTGGGATCATTGGTGCTGTTTTGGGGTTGATTCAGGCCATGAGCTATTTAGATCAACCGGATAAATTAGGTGAGGGTATTGCGGTTGCATTTATTGCCACTATTTACGGTGTTGGTTTTGCCAATTTTATCTATTTGCCGATAGCGAATAAGATCCGCTTATATTATCAATATGTGGCTTTGTATAAAGAGATGACGCTGATTGGGCTTATTGCCATTGTCCATGGCGATAATAGTCTGCTCCTTGAGCGCCGTTTAAGCGGTTATATTGATAGAGCATCTTATTGATGCGTGTCAGACCCCGTTCCCGCTTACAGATGCATTCTGGCAACGACCTGAACCGTTGGACTGTTTCCTTCGCCGATTTTATGACGTTAATGTTTGCTGTTTTTGTTGTTTTATATGCGGTATCGTCCAGTAAAGAAGAAAAATATAAAGATGTCATAATAAGTATTCAAAAGGCCAGCAAACTGCTTAATCAGTCCGTTTTTAGCTCTTATCGGGAAGGTATCTTAAGCAAAGACAGTAACAGCATTATCGAAGATGCGGGACCGGCCATGCTTTCTGATGGCATGGTTAATCAGGCTAACAATGAGCTTTCCGATGTGGATACATTAAAGGCGGGTTGGGATCTCAGTCAATTAAAACTTGAATTAGAAACGTTATTCTTATCTGAGCTGAATAATGAACTGGTCAAGTTAGATCTCGATGGTGACTGGCTGACTATTGAGCTGGGCGGACAACTGCTTTTTTCTGCTGGCAGTCATACCCTGTTAGCCTCTGCTTCTGAGCAAATTGACAAATTAGCTGGGGTATTAAAACCGGTAAATAATATGCTCAGAATACGTGGATACACTGATCAAAAGGCTATTTCTAACGAAATTTACCGCTCTAATTGGGAACTTTCCGCTGCCAGAGCATTTAGTGTGTTGCACGCATTAACTAAGCTCGGGATTGCGGGGCAAAGAATGGTGGTAGAAGCCTATGGTGAATATTACCCTGTTACCCAGAAAGGTGGCGATGTTGACGCTATAAAGAGCAGGCGCGTAGTTATTGCTATATCTAGGTACGCCTTGCTGGATAGTCCTGCACAGGCCGCTTTGCCTGAAAATGAAAAAAACAAACCTCAGCCATCGACTTTAGTTAAGCCAGATAGTAAAGAGATGCATGAATTGCATTTACCGAATAACCGATTGATTATTACAACAAGGCAGGAATAAAGTTGTTAGTTTGGACTGTGGCAAATCAAAAAGGTGGTGTAGGCAAAACAACAACAGTTATTTCCCTGGCTGGTCTGCTTGCTGAGCGTGGTTTTCGGGTGTTACTTATTGATACCGATCCCCAGTCATCGTTAACCAGTTATATGCAGTATGACTCCGATGAGCTTCCTGTCAGTTTATATGATCTGTTTGTGGAGCCTGCGCAAAGTAAAGCGGAGCTGCAGCAGGTTATTTTACCCACTGAAATCACCAATATTTCATTGCTCCCTGCTTCCATGGCGCTGGCAACCTTAGATCGTCTGCTAGGTGACAAAGAAGGGATGGGGCTTTTTATGAAAAAACAGTTAAAATTGGTGGAAGATGAATATGACTTCGTTTTAATTGATTGTCCGCCTGTATTAGGGGTGATGATGGTCAATGCGCTAGCTGCCTGTGAAAGAATATTGGTTCCGGTACAAACAGAATTTTTAGCCTCTAAAGGGTTGGAACGGATGATAAAAACATTGCAAATCATGCAAAAACCGGGCGTGGGCGATTTTGACTACTGTATTATTCCGACTATGTATGACAAACGAACACGCGCCTCGTTTAATACCCTTGAAGTATTAAAAAAGCGCTATGCAGATAAAGTCTGGAACGGTGTCATTCCCGTTGATACAAAGTTCAGGGATGCAAGTTTAGATCATTTGCCCATCTCTATGTATTCACAACATTGCCGAGGTGCCTTTGCCTATGAAACACTACTTAATTACTTGTTACAAATAGAGCAGTACTAAATGAAAAATCATAATGATAAAGCTATGGCAAATTATTTTACCTCCATGCTTAGTGAACAATCAGCGCAAGCCTCTGAAACGCTGGTAAATGATGTCCAGGAGCAATTAGAAAGTCTGCAACCGGTTCTCCCTATTTTGCCGCAAACCTTGGTTTTTTCTGAGCAAGAGGCAATACCGGTTGAGACAACAGAGCAATTATCTGAGTCAGTTACTGCCAGCAAACAAGTCAAGCAGTGGAAAAATTTAGAGCTTGAGAAGGAGTTTCAAGTACTGTTTTTTGAATTGGCAGGGTTGACCTTCGCCGTGCCATTAACCGATTTAGGTGGTATCCACCATTTAGACAAGTCGCTTAATTCACTGCTGGGTAAGCCTGATTGGTTTTCCGGTGTGATGACGCATGGTGAATCACTTTATAATATTGTTGATACGGCTAAATGGATAAAAATAGGCACTACTAAGCCGCTTAACTATAGCCATTATATTTTACTCGGCTCTACAGAGTGGGGACTTTCTTGTGAAAAACTATTGGGCACGGAAACATTAACGGTTGAACAAATAAAGTGGCGAAAAGTGGAAGGTAAAAGACCTTGGCTTGCCGGCATGGTTAAAGAAAAAATGTGCGCTTTGATCCATGCTGAAGAATTAGTTAAGCTATTGAATAGCGGAATGAATATTCACGGTCATTAAGTGCTGGAAAAATTAAAATTAAAAGCTAAGATAAACCCATTAACTCACCAAATTGAACAGAGAATATTATGAATAGAGATGGCAAAGCAGCAAAGAACGCTTCAGATGATGAAGTATTCCAGCGGGTTACTTTTCAATTAGAAAATGAAACTTACGGTATTAATGTCATGCAGGTGCAAGAGATCTTACGCTACACGGATATCGCAGCGGTACCTGGTGCACCTGATTATGTATTAGGGATTATTAACTTACGTGGTAATGTCGTGACCGTTATTGATACTCGTTCGCGATTTGGTCTAATGCCATCAGAGATCACTGATAATAGCCGCATTGTCATTATTGAGGCTGAAAAACAGGTGATTGGAATTCTGGTTGACAGTGTAGCTGAAGTCGTTTATTTGAAAAAATCAGAAATAGAGCCTGCGCCGCATGTAGGCACCGAAGAAAGTTCACAGTTTATTCAAGGTGTTACTAATCGTGATGGCGGTCTGCTTATTCTGGTTGACTTAAATAAGTTACTCAGTGACGAAGAGTGGGATGAGTTAAACCTTTTATAAATTGAGCAATAAATGTATTTACAATATATTCCCTGGCTAGCCTTAGTGTTAGCCATTGTTTTTTTTATTATCAGCTGTATTTTAATAAAAAAACAAACCAAGAAAACGGATGCGCTGCAATTGCTTGTGAAATCGTTGCTGGCGAGTAATGAATCATTTAAAAGACAATTTACAGAAGTCCATTCGGGCACAGTTGGCATGGGTAAAAAAATTAAACAGTTAGAGTCAATTGTAAAACAGACACAAGAAAACCAGTTGAATCTCGTGGCGCAAGCCCCTGAGAACAGACTCTATACGCGTGCGGTTAAAATGGTTGAGTTAGGTGCGTCAATTGAAGAACTAATGATTGAATGTGAGCTGCCCAGAGCAGAGGCTGAGTTGCTCCTCAATTTACATAAAAAATAACCTTTCCATGGACTTTAATTCCCTAGTAAATGTAAGTGTAATCGTTTGTTTTATAAACTTTTTTAATAGAATAAACGGTTGCGCATATTAACGCTTTATCTTTATTACTTAGCATTATTATCTGTGCTAGGA
>Ga0075011_10000727_pt1 | contig 17444 bp, 14 predicted proteins | sample TARM_MetaG_T_14_FD_72354 | JGI IMG/M metagenome (GOLD analysis project Ga0075011, IMG submission 72354) | Freshwater microbial communities from Pennsylvania, USA, analyzing microbe dynamics in response to fracking - TARM_MetaG_T_14 | ecosystem: Environmental > Aquatic > Freshwater > River... | reverse complement strand
GGCTGGGCGTGCGCAAGAACGCGCTGCCCGAGGCGCATACTGACTATATCTTCTCGGTGATCGGCGAGGAATTCGGGCTTTTGGCCTGCGCCCTGGTGGTGATCCTCTATTGCGCCATCGTGCTGCGTGTCCTGTTGCGGCTGGTCGACGAGGAAGACCTGTTCACGATTCTGGCGGCGACCGGCCTTGTCGCGCAACTGGCGGGGCAGGCCTTCATCAACATCCTCGTCAATCTTCAGCTGTTCCCCTCCAAGGGGATGACGCTGCCCCTGATCAGCTATGGCGGGTCATCGACCATTGCCCTTTTGCTGTCCGTCGGGTTCCTGCTCGCCATAACGCGCCGCAACCCTTATCTGACACGAGAGACCTTTCACCTGGGCGAACTGACGCGCAAATGACCACATACCTGCAACCGGGCGTTTCGCGCCATTTCGTGCTGGCTGCCGGCGGGACGGGCGGGCACCTGATCCCGGCCTTTGCGCTGGCGACCGAACTGCACCGGCGCGGCCACCATGTCGCGCTGATCACCGATGCGCGCGGCGCCAAGATTCCCGGCAAGCCCGAGTTCCTGACCGCCCATGTCCTGCCCGCCGGGCGTCTGGGCAAGAACCCGGTTGCGCTGTTCAAGGGCTTGCGGGCGATCTGGCAGGGCCGGGCGATGGCGCTGCGCCTGTTCGAGAGCTTCCAGCCAGCTTGCGTGATCGGCTTTGGCGGCTATCCGGCGCTTCCCGCGCTGCTGGCCGCGCGCGCGGCGCGCATCCCGACCGTGATCCACGAGCAGAACGCGGTGCTGGGCCGGGTCAACCGCTATCTGGCCAAGAACGTCGACGCCATTGCGACCGCCTATCACGAGGTCGACCGGCTGGAGCCGCGCTATGCGGGCAAGGTTCACCTCGTCGGCAATCCGGTGCGCCCGGAAGTTTTGGCCCTGCGCGGCCAGCCGTTCCCCGAATTTACCGAAGACAGCCTGTTTCGCGTGCTGGTGACGGGCGGCAGCCAGGGGGCATCGGTCCTCGCGCAAGTGGTGCCCGACGGCCTTGCCATGCTGCCCCCCGCGCTGCGTCACCGGCTTCAGGTCACCCAGCAGTGCCGCCCGGAAGACCTTGAGGCCGTGCGCGCGCGCTATGCCGCCCACGAGATTCCCGCCGAACTGGGCACCTATTTCGAGGACATGGCCAGCCGTCTGGCCGATGCGCACCTGTTCGTGGGCCGCGCAGGCGCTTCGACGATTGCCGAACTGACCGCCGTGGGCCGGCCGGCCATCCTCGTGCCGCTGCCCATCGCCACCGACGACCATCAGGCCGCCAACACGCGCGAGATGGTCAAGGCGGGCGGCGCGCGGGCGATCCGCCAGACCGGGTTCACCCCCAAGGAGCTGGCCAAGCAGATTCAGGCCATGGCGATGAACCCCGGCGCGCTGGGCAATGCGGCCCATGGCGCGTGGAATTGCGGCCTTCCCGATGCGGTCGAGGATCTGGCCGATCTGGTCGAGGGTTTTGGCGGAGTGCCGCTGATGGATGTGATCCGGGTGGAAACGCCCGGTGCACCAGTGACGAAAAAGGGCGCGGCCCTGGCTCTGGAGAACGAAGCATGAAGGGCGTCGGTGTCGAGATCGGCACGATCCATTTTGTCGGTATCGGCGGCATCGGCATGTCGGGCATTGCCGAAGTGATGCACAACATGGGCTATGCGGTGCAGGGCTCGGACATGGCGGAAAGCTATGTCGTCGAAGGGCTGCGCGCGCGCGGCATTCCGGTGATGATCGGCCAGCGGGCCGAGAACGTCGCCAATGCGCAGGTCGTCGTCACGTCCACGGCGGTCAGGCGCGACAATCCCGAAGTGGTCGCCGCGCTCGAAGCGCGCATTCCGGTGGTCCGCCGCGCGGAAATGCTGGCCGAACTGATGCGCCTGAAAAACACCGTGGCCGTGGCTGGCACCCACGGCAAGACGACGACGACCTCGCTGGTTGCCTGCCTGCTCGATGCGGGCGGGGTCGATCCCACCGTGATCAATGGCGGCATCATCAACTCCTATGGCTCGAACGCCCGTCTGGGCGACAGCGACTGGATGGTGGTCGAGGCCGACGAGAGCGACGGTTCGTTCCTGCGTCTCGATGGCACGATCGCGGTCGTGACCAATATCGACCCCGAGCACCTCGATCATTACGGCTCGTTCGACAAGGTGAAGCGCGCCTTTGTCGAGTTCATCGAGAACGTGCCGTTCTATGGCGCGGCGATGCTGTGCATCGACCATCCCGAGGTTCAGGCGATCATCCCGCAAGTGCGCGACCGCCGCGTGGTGACTTATGGCTTTTCCGCGCAGGCCGACGTGCGCGGCGAGAGCGTGACCCCGATTCCGGGCGGCAACCGCTTTACCGCGGTGCTGCGTCAGCGCGATGGCTCGTTCCAGCGGATCGAGGACATCGTCCTGCCGATGCCGGGCCGTCACAACGTCCAGAACGCGCTCGCGGCCATTGGCGTGGCGGTGGAGATGGGCGTCGAGCATGATCTGATCCGCACCGGCTTTGCCAAGTTCGGCGGGGTCAAGCGCCGGTTTACCCGTGTCGGCACGGTCGAGGTGCCGGGCGGCGAAGTGGCCGTCATCGACGACTATGGCCATCACCCGGTCGAAATCCGCGCGGTGCTGGCCGCCGCGCGCGAAGGCGTGCGGGGCCGCGTGATCGCGGTCGTCCAGCCGCACCGCTTCACCCGCCTGCGCGACCACATGGACGATTTCCAGGCCGCCTTCCACGATGCCGACATGGTCTATGCCGCCCCGGTCTATGCCGCGGGCGAGCCGCCCATCGAGGGGATCGATAGCGCGGCCATGGTCGAGGGGATCAAGGCGCGCGGCCACCGCGCGGCCTTCCAGATCGCCGGGGCCGATGCGCTCGCTGCCGAACTGGCGCCCCAGCTTCAGCCCGGCGACATGATCGTGTGCCTTGGCGCCGGCGACATCACCAAGTGGGCCGCCGGTCTGGCCGGTGCGATCACCGCGCTTCGGGAACAGGCATGAGCGAGACCGCGCTTCCTCCTGTTCGTGGCAAGCTGACGGCGCAGGCGCCGCTGGCGCCGCTCGTCTGGTTCAAGGCGGGCGGGGCGGCGGACTGGCTGTTCGAGCCGAAGGATGTGGCCGATCTTCAGCACTTCCTCGCCGCATTGGACCCGTCCGTGCCGGTTATGGCGCTTGGGCTTGGCTCCAACCTGATCGTGCGCGACGGCGGGGTGCCGGGCGTGGTGATCCGTCTGGGCAAGCCTTTTGCCACGGTGCGCGCCAGCGACGCGGTGACGCTGACCTGCGGGGGCGGGGCCTCGGGCATTCTGGTGTCGTCCACCGCGCGCGACGCAGGGATCGCGGGGCTTGAGTTCCTGCGTTCGATTCCGGGCACCGTGGGCGGCTTCGTGCGGATGAACGGCGGGGCCTATGGCCGCGAGGTCAAGGACGTGCTGGTCGATTGCGAGGTCGTGGACCGCAAGGGCCAGCTTCATACGCTGGGCCTTGCCGATCTGGGCTATACCTATCGCCATTCGGACCTTGCCGATGGCATGGTCGTCGTTGCCGCACGGTTCCGGGGCGAACCGGGCGAGCCTGAGGCCATTCAGGCCGAGATGGACCGCATTTCCGCCGCGCGCGAGGCCTCGCAACCGCTGCGCAGCAAGACCGGCGGCTCGACCTTCAAGAATCCGGAAGGCCATAAGGCCTGGGCGCTGGTCGATGCGGCGGGCTGCCGGGGGCTCACCCTTGGCGGCGCGCAAGTGAGCGAAAAGCACACCAATTTCCTCATCAACACCGGCGAGGCCACCAGCACCGAAATCGAGTCGCTGGGCGAAGAGGTCCGTTCGCGGGTAAAACAGACGCAAGGCGTGGAGTTGGAATGGGAAATCAAGCGAGTGGGGCGCCCGTGACGCTGCCCCGGCTTCATGTGGCGGTCCTCATGGGCGGCTGGTCGAGCGAACGCGCGGTCTCGCTGACCAGTGGCGAGGGCGTGGCCAGCGCGCTCGAAGGGCGCGGGCACATCGTCACCCGGATCGACATGGGCCGCGACGTGGCGCAGAAACTGGCCGAGGCCAAGCCTGACGTGGTGTTCAATGCGCTTCACGGCACGCCGGGCGAAGACGGAACTGTGCAGGGCATGATGGACCTCATGGGGCTGACCTACACCCATTCGGGCCTTGCCACCTCGGTCATCGCCATCGACAAGGAACTGACCAAGCAGACGCTGGTTCCCCACGGCATCCCGATGCCCGGCGGGCGCGTGGTCAAGACCGCCGACCTCTACCAGCGCGATCCGCTGGCGCGGCCCTATGTCTTGAAGCCCGTCAACGAAGGCTCGTCGGTGGGCGTGGCCATCGTCACGGCGGAGGGCAACCACGGCAACCCGATCAGTCCCGAGGCGTCCGGCCCCTGGCAGGAATTCGACGAACTGCTGGCCGAGCCGTTCATCCGTGGCCGCGAACTGACCACGGCGGTGCTGGGCGACAAGGCCCTGATGGTCACCGAACTCAAGCCGAAGTCGGGCTTCTACGATTTTGCCGCCAAGTATACCGACGGCATGACCGAACATGTCTGCCCGGCGGAAATCCCCGACGAGGTCGCGCAGGCCTGCAAGGACATCGCCCTGCGCGCGCACCAGCTTCTGGGCTGCAAGGGCACCAGCCGGTCCGATTTCCGCTGGGACGACGAGCGCGGCGTCGAGGGGCTGTTCCTGCTCGAAGTGAACACCCAGCCGGGCATGACGCCCTTGAGCCTCGTGCCCGAACAGGCGCGCCATCTGGGCATGGACTATCCCGATCTGGTCGAGGCGATTCTGGCCGAGGCGCTGGCCGATGCCGCCGCCGCAGCGGCCCGGAAGAAGCAGGCGGGCTGAGCCATGGCGCAGACGATCCGGCGCGGGGGCAAGGGCGTGCGGCGGGCCGCCGCCACGCGCGGTGCCAAGGCCAAGGTCCAGACGGCGCGCAAGCAGACCGGCTCGGCCATCGGCCATGTCATGCGCGTCCAGCCTTTCAGCGACGAGACGCTGCACCGGATCATCCTGACGGTCATCCTCGTTGCCGTGGCGGGCGCGGGCTGGGCGGTTGCCTCGATGATGGGCGTGCCCGACATGGCCGAGAGCGAAGTGGCGCGCGTGGCCCACGACGCGGGCTTCGACGTCAAGCGCGTCGAGGTGCGCGGGGTCAAGCGCATGAGCGAGCAGACGATCTTCGAGAAAGTGCTCGGCCAGCGCGATCAGGCCATGTCGCGCATCGACGTGGCAGCCCTGCGCGAGACGCTGCTCGATCTGCCCTGGGTCAAGGACGCGCGCGTTTCGCGCCAGTTGCCCGATACGCTCGTGGTCGATGTGGTTGAACGCACGCCCCATGGCGTGCTGCGCAAGGGCGACAAGCTCGTGCTGATCGACGAGACCGGCCACGAACTCGAACCTGTCACCCCGGCCAAGGCCAAGGGCCTGTTCGTGCTTTCGGGCGAGGGCGCTGCCGAGCGCGTGCCCGAACTTCACCACCTGCTCGACGCGGCCCCCGCGCTCGAACCGCAAGTCGCGCAGGCCGACTGGATCGGCAACCGCCGCTGGAACCTGACGTTCAAGACCGGGCAGGTCCTCGCCCTGCCCGAAGGCGACGAGGAAGCCGCCGCCGCCCTGCTCGAATTCGCCCGCCTCGACGGGGTCAACCGCCTGCTGGGCGGCAAGGTCGCCAGCTTCGACATGCGCGCGCACGATCGCACCTACATGCTCGTGCCCGGCCATGCCGATGAACTGGCGGAACAACAGCGCGATGCCGCCGCGGCCAAGGCAAAAGCCAAGGCCGCCGCCAACGCCCATAAGGCAAAGGAATAAGTCCGCGTGGTCGCACCCCGCATCACCAAGGTCTTTGCCGCCGTCAATCTGGGCTCGTTCCGCACCTCGGCGATGATCGCCGGGCTGTCGGAAGCGGGCGAACTGATCGTGCTGGGCTCGGGCCACCGGGCCAGCCAGGGCATCCGGCGCGGCTATGTGATCGACATGCTGGCCGCCACCCATTCGGTGCGCGACGCGATCGAGCGCGCCGAGAAGATGGCCAATACCTCGGTCAGCCAGGTCCTGCTCGGCTGTGCCGGGGCGGGGCTTGAAAGCACGAGCACCCAGGTCGAGGTCGAGATCGGCGGGCGCCGGATCGAGGACGACGACATCGCCCACCTGCTGGTGAGCGCGCGCAACGTGATCCAGCCCGACGGGCGCACCGTGCTCCATGCCCAGCCTGCGCACTACACGCTCGATGGCGCGCACGGCGTGCCCAATCCCAAGGGCCTTCATGCCGACCGCCTCGCGGTCGATATCCACGTCATGCTCGCCGATGGCGCGCCGATCCGCAATATCCGCGAGACGGTCGAGAACGCCCACCTCAAGGTCGATGGGGTGGTGGCCGCACCAGTCGCCGCCGGGCTCGCCTGCCTGACGCCCGAGGAACGCGATCTGGGCGTGGCGCTCGTCGATTTCGGGGCGGAAGTGACCACCGTTTCGGTTCATGCCGGGGGCATGTTGCTGGGGATGCAGGTTCTTCCGTTCGGTTCGGGTGATATCACCGATGCGGTTGCCTCGGCCTTCGGCATCCGCCGCTATCAGGCCGAACGCCTCAAGTGCATGTCGGGCTCGGCCATCGCCAGCCCGGCCGACCATCGCGAGATGATCCCCGTCAACGCGCCGGGCGACCCGGAAGGGGCAGGGCCGCTCGCCCGCCATGCCGACGACAAGAACCGCATCCCGCGTGCCGAACTGATCTCGGTGATCACCCAGCAACTGGGGCTGTTCACCGGCGAGCTGGGCCGCGCGCTCAAGGCCATGGGCTTTACCGGCACGCGCGGGCAGCAGGTCGTACTGACCGGGGGCGGGGCGCAATTGCCCGGCCTTGCCGACTATGCCCAGTCGGCGCTGGGCCGGCCGGTTCGAATCGGTTCGCCTCCGACGATGCTGGGGTTGCCGCAAGGCCATGCCACGCCCAGTTCATCCACTTTGGTGGGATTGATCCTCCATGCCGCGTCCGACCCGGTCGACATCCGCAAACTGACGGTAAACGGCCAAAATGGCGGGGCAACCAGCCTGATGGGCCTGTCGCGGCGGATCATGCGCGCGCTCAAGGACTATTTCTGATGGGCGAGGCGGCTACGCATTTGTCGCAAGGGACGACCGGATCGGCGGATATCCGCGCAAAATCCGCATTCGATCTTGTGGAAAAGCGCGGATCGGCTTTGATTCGATGAAACGTTCCGTGCCATTGTCGTCTGCAACCATAACCGGGGCTTTCCCGGCTGTGCATTTCGCGTTCGATCCCGTGTCCCATCCCATCCACTGCCCAACCCGAAAGGGAGACCAACCATGAGCATCAACATCGGACCGCCGGCCATTGACGAGCTTCGGCCCCGGATCACGGTGATCGGGGTTGGCGGGGCAGGTGGCAACGCGATTGCCAACATGATCACCGCCGGGATCGAGGGCGTCGATTTCGTCGTCGCCAACACCGACGCGCAGGCGCTCAACAACTCCATCGCCGAAAACCGCATCCAGCTCGGGCCCGCGATCACGCAAGGGCTCGGCGCGGGCGCCCGCCCCGAAGTGGGCCGCGCCGCCGCCGAGGAAACCCTGCCCGAGCTCGAACGCGTGCTCGATGGCGTCCACATGGTCTTCATCGCCGCCGGGATGGGCGGGGGCACCGGCACCGGCGCCGCGCCGGTGATTGCCGAGGCCGCACGCCGCAAGGGCGTGCTCACCGTGGGCGTGGTCAGCAAGCCGTTCCTGTTCGAGGGCACGCGCCGCATGCGCTCGGCCGAAAGCGGGATCGAGGAGCTTCAGAAGCACGTTGATACGCTGATCGTCATCCCCAACCAGAACCTGTTCCTGGTGGCCAAGGCCGAGACGACCTTCAAGGAAGCCTTCCAGCTCGCCGACGAAGTGCTCCAGCAGGGCGTGCGCTCGATCACCGACCTGATGATCATGCCCGGCCTCATCAACCTCGACTTCGCCGACGTCCGCTCGGTCATGGGCGAGATGGGCAAGGCGATGATGGGCACCGGCGAGGGCGATGGTCCGAACCGTGCGCTTGAGGCCGCTGAACGCGCCATTGCCAACCCGCTGCTCGACGGCGTGTCGATGCAGGGCGCCAAGGGCGTGATCATCTCGATCATCGGCGGCGACGACATGAAGCTGCTCGAAGTCGACGAAGCGGCCAACCACATCCGCGAACTGGTCGATCCCAACGCCAACATCATCTGGGGGTCGGCCTTCAACCCCGATCTCAACGGCAAGATCCGCGTCTCGGTGGTCGCCACCGGGATCGAGCAGAGCATGGAGCAGGCCGAACAGGCCGCCCGTCCGGTCAACCTGCCCGGCGCCGCGCGCGGCCCGGCGTTCCCGGCTCAGCCGGTGCGCCCGGCGATTGCCACGCCCGCACCTTCGGCAGCTCCGGCTGTTCCGCTCGGCGCCGCGCCGACGGCTGCTGCCCCGGCGCCTTCGGCTCCGTCCGTGACGCCGCAGGCGGTCTGGCATGCGGCCCCGGCCACGCCGCCCGTTCCGGCTGCCGCGCCCGAAGCCGACGATCCGCTCGACCTCACGCTCGATCTGGGCGCCGAAGGTGTCGAGGAAGCCGGTTATGACGCCGCCCCGGTTCAGGCTCCGGCCCCCGTCGCGCCGCGTGTCGGCCTTGGCGCTGGCGAGCCCGAGCGCCCGGCGCCGCGTGTCTCGACCGGCGGTGGCAGCACCCTGTTCGAGCGCATGGCCAACCTGTCGCGCGGGGTGGCCCGCACCGAGGAGGCCGAGGACGGCGAGGATGGAGCATCGCTCAGCATCCCCCGCTTCCTGGGTCGCCAGAACAACCAGTAATCCGCTATCGCGCTGATTCACGGACCAACAGGCCGCCGCTTTTCAAGGGAAGAGGGGCGGCTTGTTGTTTGGGCTTCAGCCGCGATGCGTTATGGGCGCGCACGATGATGCTTCGACTCCCCCAATCGCCCGTTTTCACCTCGCTTCTGTCCGGGGGGCTGATTGCGGCTCTGCTGGCGGGGACGGCGGCGCCGCTGGCCGCGCAGGATCTGGCGCATATGCCGCAGCAGTCGGTCCTCGATGGTCCGGCGCCGGTGCGGCAGACCGCGCCGGTGCCCACCGTGTCGCGCCCGGTCGTCCAGCCGGTTCCGGCGCAGTCTGAAAGCGGGGGAGCTGCGGCAGGGGGGAGTCAGGCGCTCAACGCCGCGCTGGCCCGCCTCGCGCGGGATCCGCGCAATGTCGAGGCGCTGCTCGATGCAGGCACGGCCGCGATGGCGCTGGGCGACATGGATGCCGCGCTCGGCTTCCTGCGCCGGGCCGACGAGATCGCGCCGGGTAATGGTCAGGTCAAGGCCCAGATGGGCAAGGCGCTGGTTCGCGCCAAGGACCCGCTGGGCGCCATCCGTGCCTTCGACGAGGCCCAGCGTGGCGGCGCCAATCCGGCAGACTTTGCCGCTGATCGCGGGCTTGCGCTCGATCTGGTCGGCGACAACTTCCTCGCCCAGCAATATTACCGCCAGTCGCTGGCCCGTTCCAACGATGCAGAGGTGACCCGTCGCCTCGCGCTCAGCCTGGCGATCTCGGGCAATCGCAACGAGGCCGAGAAAGTCCTCGCGCCGCAACTGGCCGGGTCCGACCGTGCGGCGTGGCGTGTGCGTACATTCATTCTGGCGATCAGCGGCAATGCCGATCAGGCGGTGACCGTGGCCAATGCCTCGATGCCGCCGCAACTGGCCGCCGGGATTGCCCCCTATCTGCGCTATCTGCCCCGCCTGACCGCCGCGCAGCAGGCCGCTGCCGCCAATTTCGGCCGCTTCCCGCGCGCCGCCGACATTGGCCGCGATGATCCGCAGATCATGGCCTATGCCCTTGCTCATCCCCGTCCGCCGCGTATCGAGCAGCAGGCCGCGCCTGTCGCGCTCGCTGCGGCTGGCCGCAAGGAGCGTGGCGCACGCGACCGTCTGGCACGGGCCAAGGCCGCCGAGGAGCAGCGCCTGGCCATGGCTCGCACGCAAGTGCCGGCCCCGCCGCCCGCGCCGGTTTCCCAGCCTGCTCTTCAGCAGCCCGTTTCCCCATCGGTGGTGCCCGCGCAGGCCGCGCCCGCATCGGTTCCCGCTCCGGTCCCTGCGCCGGTCCCAGCGCCGGTCTCTGCCGCGCCGACCCAGATCGCTGCGGCCACTGTGGCGCCCAGAGGGCCGACTTTCGTGTCGCAGCCGGTGATCCAGGCAATTCCCGCCTCGGTCCCGGCCTCGACAATGGCGCCATCGCCCGTCGCGGCTCCGGCTGATGCGGGCGCAAATGGCGGGGCGGTCGCCGAGGCTGAGGCGAGCCCTTCGCCCGATGGTTTTGCCGCTCTCTTCGCCGGTTTTTCGGCGCCTGCCGAAGAGCGGGAGCGTCCGGTGGCGGCGGTGGACCTCGCGGCGGTCGCGGCGGCCCATGCCAAGGCTGCGGCCGAAGCCCGCAAGGAGGCGCAGGCCAAAAAGCTCGCCGACGCGAAGAAGGCCGCTGCCGAGCGCAAGGCGCTTGCCGAAAAGAAGGCTGCCGACGCCAAGAAGGCCGAGGAAGCCCGCAAGGCCAAGGAAGAAGCGCGTCGTCTGGCCGCCAACCCGGCGCGGACCTGGGTTCAGGTGCTGACCGGGGGCGACCGCGCCAAGATGGGCAAGGAATGGGCCGGGCTTCAGGGCAAGGCGAGCGAGCTGCGCGGGCGCAAGGCCTATGTGACTTCGTGGAACCGGGTCTATCGCCTCGTGACCGGGCCGTTCCCGAGCAATGCCGCCGCGCAGGAATTCGTGGCCAAGCTCAGGCACAGCAATGTCAGCGCCTTCCAGTTCGACAGCCCGGCCGGGCAGGTCATGGATGGCGTGTCGGGCAAGTAGGGACGGATGGAAGCGATGGGCCGGCGGTGGGGAGGCAGGGGGCAGGCTCTGCTCCGGCGCTTGTCCACAACTTTTGCGCGTCCTTGTCGAGTTTTGCCCAAGGCTTGGGTACCATTCGATTGTCGGGGGCAGTCGGCTCGGCGATGGATCGAAGGGTAACCACGGAAAAGCCGGTCCTGGCACCGTGTGAGGGGGCGTGATGATGCGAACCGGCCACGAAGACAGCGAACGCGACGACGCGGCGCCGGTGGATATGCTCGCCTCGCTGTTCGAGGCGCGCGGCTGGCCCTGCGAATTCGTCTCGGACGACGAGATCCATGGCGAAGTCCAGGGATCGTGGGCGACCTACCAGTTGCGCTGCATCTGGCGGCCCGAGGATCATGTGCTCCAGATCCTTTCACTGCCCGACATCCGCGTGCCCGACGACAAGAAATCCCCGATGTTCGAGGTCATGGCCCTGATCAACGAACAGGTCTGGATCGGCCATTTCGATATCTGGTCCAATGGATCGGTCCTGCTCTATCGCCACGGCTTGATGCTGGGCGACGATGGCCTTCTCAGCCTCCATCAGGCGCAAGTGGCGATCGAGGCGGCGGTCGACGAGTGCGACCGCTTCTATCCTGCCTTCCAGTTCATCCTCTGGGGCGACAAGAGCCCGGCGGAAGCTCTGGCCAGCGCGCTGGTCGATGCTGCCGGGGAAGCCTGATTCCTGCCTTCAGGGCGGGGCCTGATTGGAGCCAAGCATTCTCATGACCTATTCCTTCCTTCAGTTCGGTTGTGGCAACATGGGCGGGGCCATGCTCGATGGCTGGCTGGCGGGCGGCATCGCCCCGGCGGCTTTCACCGTGGTCGATCCCCATCTGCCCCAGGCTCCGGCAGGGGTGCGCCTGCTGCGTGCGGCGCCAGTGGGCGAGGCGCCGCCGCGCTTCGTCCTGCTCGGTTTCAAGCCGCAGGGCCTGCCCGCCGCCGCCGAAACGGTCGCGCCGTTCGTGGGCAAGGACACGATCCTGCTCTCGATCCTGGCCGGGGTCGATCTGGCGACGCTGCGGGCCCGTTTCCCGCAGGCGGCGGCGATTGTCCGCGTCATGCCCAATCTGGCGGCGGCGCTTGGCAAGTCGCCGATTGCGCTGGTGGCCGATGGCGATTCGGATGTGCGCGAGGAAGTCGAGGCGCTGATGGCGCCGCTCGGCACCGCAGAATGGCTTTCGGGCGAGGACCAGATGGATCTGGTCACCGCGCTGGCCGGGTCTGGCCCGGCTTTCGTCTATCGGGTGATCGACACGCTGGCGGCAGGGGCTGCCGCGCTTGGCCTCCCGCGCGATCAGGCCGACCGTCTGGCGCTGGCCATGGTCGAGGGCGCCTCGGCGCTGGCGGCGGCTTCGCCTTATGGGCCGGGCGAGCTGGCGCGCCGGGTGGCCAGTCCGGGCGGGGTTACCCAGGTCGGCCTCGACGTGCTCGATGCCGATGACCGCCTTGCGCGCCTGATGGAAGACACCTTGCGCGGGGCGCGCGACCGCAGCGCGGAGATGACCGAGATGGCCCGCGCGGCGGGGTGAAAACCGGCGACGGGCCAATACATTTTGTCACACGATTGCGGTTCCGGTTTCGCTTGAAAGGCGGAGCCGGAATGCCGATATTGAAGGCATGGGCCATTCGGGCCTGCAACGGAGAAAGTGTAAGCACATGGCAAACTGGAACGATCCTCGGCCCTCGCAGACGGGCTTCGGTGCGTCTCCGAGCCTGTCGGGTGTCTATGGGCGTGGCGAAGCATTCGACGCGGGCCTGCGGCGCTACATGCTCTCGATCTACAACTACATGGCTTCGGGCGTGCTGCTCTCGGGCCTCGTGGCGCTTGTGTTCGCGACCAGCGGTCTGGCCGTCGCCGTTTTCGGCACGCCGCTGCGCTGGCTGGTGGTGCTCGCGCCGCTCGCTTTCGTGATGGTGATGAGCTTTGGCCTCAACCGCCTGTCCTCGACCGCGCTCAAGGCGCTGTTCTGGGCGTTCAGTGCGGTGATGGGCATGTCGCTCTCGTCGCTGTTCTTCGTCTACACCGGTCCCTCGATCGCCGCGACGTTCTTCGCCACGGCGGGCGCCTTTGCCGGTCTGAGCCTGTTTGGCTACACCACCGGCAAGAACCTGTCGGCGATGGGCAGCTTCATGATCATGGGCCTGTTTGGCATCATCATCGCGTCGCTGATCAACCTGTGGCTGGCCTCGCCGGGTCTGGCCTGGGGCATCAGCTTCCTGGGCGTGCTGATCTTTGCCGGGCTCACCGCCTATGACACGCAGCGCCTCAAGGAACAGTATGCCTACGTCGCGGGCACGGACTATGCCGACAAGGTCGTCGTGATGGGCGCGCTGAGCCTCTACCTCGACTTCGTGAACATGTTCACCTCGCTTCTGCAACTGATGGGCGACCGCCGCTGAGCGACCTGTTGCTCCCCGGTTATTTCCCGAGATAAAAGATATGCCCGGTGGCCCTCGTGGTTGCCGGGCATTTCCTTTGCAGGAAAGATCGCTTACCAATCGTGATGTGCTTCTACGAGCGGGGCGGGCGGATGGCCGCTTGCCCCGGCAGAGTGATCCGGGGTCTGTCCATGGTACGAATGCTGCGCGCAAGCGCCACGAATAACGCAGAAATGCCTGCTTCGAACGGACGGTCGGCGATTGCCCGCCGGGCCATGCGGGTGCTGGGGGGAACCGCACTTGTCGGGGCGGCGGCCCTGGCCGGTTGCTCGGGCCCGCACGCGCCGCCGCCGCCCGCCGCGCCGCCGCCGCGCAAGGTGGTGACCGTGCCGCCGCTGCCGGTGCCGCCCAATGGCGCAAGCGCCAATCTCACCGTGCCGCCGCTCGATTCGAGCGGGTTGCGCCAGTCGGTCAATCGCAACATCAGCGATGCCCAGTCGATCTGGAACTTGCGCTCGGCCTACAATGTCGCCGCGCTCAACTGCACGAGCGCGCGCCATGCCCAGCTCGTGCCGCTCTACCGCGCCTTCCTCAAGACCCATGCCAAGGCGCTGGCCAAGGCCAACCGCACGATCGACCAGGAATTCAAGGCCAAGTACGGCGCCCGGTTCGTGGGCCCGCGCGAACAGTACATGACTTCGGTCTACAACCACTTCGCGCTGCCGCCCACGCTGGCCGATTTCTGCGATGCGACGCTGGCCATGGCTCATGATGCCGCCGCCGTGAAGCCGGTCGAGTTCGAGGCTTTTGCCGTGCGCAGCCTGCCCAACATCGAGGTTGTGTTCGACGCGTTCTATCGTCGCTACGACGCCTATCGTTCCGACGTGGCGGCTTGGCACGCCCAGTATGGCGATGCCCAGCCCGGCGCGCAGATGGTGGTTGCGAGCGGGGCGGGAAAGACTGAGCCGACCGAGGGCTGAGGCCTCCGGGCAAGGCAAGGCTGTTGTTCCGGGTCGGCAGGCTGTCGACCCGGAGCTGAAAAAAAGATGAAATTTGCTCTTGGCGCGGCTCCTCACTCGCGCTAATGGCGGCGCTCCCGAAGCAAGGAAGCCGCAAGGCAGCCGGACTTTCGGAAGATACTGGAACGGGGCCGTAGCTCAGCTGGGAGAGCGCGTCGTTCGCAATGACGAGGTCAGGGGTTCGATCCCCCTCGGCTCCACCAGTATACAACAGACCGGATCGGGCCTCTTGCGCGATCCCTCATGATCGCCAGCCTGCTGCCAGCCTGTCCCCCAAGCGCCGTTCGCAAGGGGAAGGGCAGGACGCGGGCCTGTGGCGCAGTTGGCGTTTGGGTTTTTCCCGTTTTGCGCCGCTTGTGCCGCCTCAGGACTGCCGGACGCTTTTTCATGCACTTTCTCGACCAGGCCAAGATTTTCGTGCGCTCGGGTACCGGTGGTCCCGGTGCGGTCAGCTTCCGCCGCGAGAAGTACGTCGAATATGGCGGCCCCGATGGCGGCGATGGCGGCAAGGGCGGTGATATCGTGTTCGAGGCCGTGCCCGGCCTCAACACCCTGATCGACTTCCGCTACACCCAGCACTTCAAGGCCCAGCGCGGCCATGGCGGCGCGGGCAAGAACCGCACGGGCGCGGGGGGCAATGATCTGGTGATCAAGGTTCCCGTCGGTACGCAGGTGCTCGACGACGACCGCGAGACGGTTCTGGCCGACCTGACCGAAGCCGGGCAGCGCGTGGTCTTCCTGCGCGGCGGCGATGGTGGGCGCGGCAACCTCTCGTTCAAGTCCTCGACCAATCGCGCCCCGCGCCAGTGCGGGCCGGGCTGGCCGGGCCAGGAAATGTACGTCTGGCTGCGTCTCAAGCTGCTGGCCGATGCGGGCCTTGTCGGCCTGCCCAATGCTGGCAAGTCGACCTTCATCAACCAGATCACCAACACCAAGGCCAAAGTCGGCGACTACGCGTTCACCACCACGCGCCCGCAACTGGGCGTGGTGCGCCACCGTGCGCGTGAATTCGTGCTGGCCGACATTCCCGGCCTGATCGCGGGCGCTGCCGAAGGGGCAGGGATCGGCGACCGCTTCCTCGGCCATATCGAACGCTGCCGCGTGCTGATCCACCTGATCGACATCAATGGCACCGACCCGGCCGAGGCGCTGGCCATCGTCGAGGAAGAACTCGAAGCCTATGGCGCGGGTCTCGACGACAAGCCGCGTCTGGTTGCGCTCAACAAGATCGATCTTGTCGATGCCGAACTGGTCCGTGCGTTCAGCGCCGAATTGCTGGAGGCGGGCGCCACGCGGGTCTTCCCGATCTCGGGCGCGACGGGCAAGGGCATGGACGACCTGCTCGACGCCGTGCTCGACTATCTGCCCGCCGCGACCACCACCGAGCGCCCGATGGGCGAGGTGGAGGATGCAGCCGAGGCCAAGCCCTGGTCTCCGATCTGAATTGTCCCCTATCTGAATTGTGGCCGAGTTGCGGTCTGGCACCGTTCTGACGGCAACAAACCGACAATTCGGAACGCTTTGCACCGGGGCGCGCCGACCCGTGGCGCAATTGCTTCAAGGTGCCTTTCCGTCGTGCGGCATTTGGCCTAAGCCGCCGCGATCATGACCATCAGTCAGCTTTCCCACATCGCCGAATCGGCCCATTGTCCGCGCCTCGTGATCAAGGTCGGCTCGGCCTTGCTGGTGGGCAAGGACGGGCAGCCAAGGCGCGAATGGCTGGCTGCGCTGGTCGCCGAAATCGCTGCGGCGCGCGCACGGGGACAGGACGTGATCGTGGTGTCCTCGGGCGCGATTGCGCTGGGCGCGCGGCGTCTGGGGCTGGCCAAGGGCGGGCGGGGGAGCCTTGCCGATGCGCAGGCCGCCGCCTCGGTCGGGCAGATTGCGCTGGCGGGCCTCTGGGCCGAACTGCTGGCCACCCATGGCATCACCGCCGCGCAGATTCTGCTGACGCTCGAAGACCTTGAGGATCGCCGCCGGTACCTCAACGTGACGGCCACGCTCGGGCGCCTGCTGGCCGCCGGGGCCGTGCCGGTGATCAACGAGAACGATTCGGTTGCCACGCAGGAAATCCGCTTTGGTGACAACGACCGCCTCGCCGCGCGCGTGGGACAGGCCGCCGCCGCCCAAGGGGTGCTGCTGCTGTCCGACATCGACGGGCTTTACGACCGCGATCCGCGTCTGCCCGGCGCGGTGCGGATTCCCGTGGTCGAGGGGGTGACCCCTGAAATCCATGCCATGGCTACGGGCGGTTCGTCTTCGGGGCTTGGCTCGGGGGGCATGACCTCCAAGTTGCAGGCTGCCGAAATCGCCGAACTGGCGGGCATGGCGCTGGCGATCATCGACGGGCAGCCGGTTGCGCCGATTGGCGCCGCGCTTGGCACCGGGCGTGGCACGCTGTTTGTCCCGCGCCATCGCCATACCGCGCGCAAGGCCTGGCTGGGCGGGCGGCTGCGGATGCGCGGCACGGTCCATGTCGATGCCGGGGCCGCCGCTGCGCTGGCCGGTGGGGCCAGCCTGCTGGCCGCCGGGGTTACGCGGATCGAGGGCGAATTCGCGCGCGGCGATGTCGTTGCGGTCGAAGGCCCGGACGGGCAGGTGCTGGCGCGCGGCCTGTGCGAATACGATGCCGGGGAGGCGGTGCGCCTGATCGGCCATCCCTCGTCGGCGCACGAGGCGATCCTCGGCTATGCCCCGCGCTCGGCGCTTATTCATCGCGACCAACTGGTCCTCTTGTGAGAATTCCTGAATGATGGCCTTGCGTCAGCGACCGGGCGAACTGCTCGCCGTGACCGGTGCAACCGGGTTTGTCGGGCAGTCCGTGCTCGAACAGGCCGCGCGCTCGGGCGTGGAAGTGCGTGCGCTCACCCGCCGCGAACAGCCCCCGCGCGAGGGCGTGGAATGGGTGCGCGGCGATCTCAACGATGGCCCGGCGCTCAAGCGGCTGCTGTCGGGCGCCGGGGTGGTCCTGCACATCGCGGGCGTAGTCAATGCGCCCGACATGGCCGGTTTCCATGAAGGCAATGTGACCGGTACGCTCAATGTCGTGAACGCGGCGCTGGCGGGCGGGGTGGAGCGGTTCATCCACGTTTCCTCGCTCTCGGTGCGCGAGCCGCAGCTTTCGGACTATGGCAC
>Ga0075011_10000726_pt1 | contig 17453 bp, 15 predicted proteins | sample TARM_MetaG_T_14_FD_72354 | JGI IMG/M metagenome (GOLD analysis project Ga0075011, IMG submission 72354) | Freshwater microbial communities from Pennsylvania, USA, analyzing microbe dynamics in response to fracking - TARM_MetaG_T_14 | ecosystem: Environmental > Aquatic > Freshwater > River... | reverse complement strand
GATCACGATCATCAGCACCGGAACGGTGACCAGCGGCGCGATTTCGAGCCGGAGGCCGAGCACCGAGACGCTCACCCAGATGGCGATCAGTTGTCCGGCGGCGGCGACCCAGCGCAACTGGACCAGCAGCGCCATGTTGCGGGCGCTGGCGGCGGGGTAGATGGAGCGGGGAGCGGGCGTCTGGCCGGGTATCTGGTTTGTGGGGGTCATCGAGCCTTGCGCCATACCACGATTGTCGCGGCAAGCGAGAGGGCCGCAAGGGCAAACCAGGTCAGCGCGTAGGACAGGTGGTTGTTGGGGAAGGCGATGACCGTCAGGCCCGGCACCGGCACGGGCGCCACGGTGGGGCGCGGGGTCTCGCTCTGCGCGTCGACGAAATAGCGCGGCTCGGTGCCCAGATGGCGGGTGGCGGCCATGACCGGAAGATCGCGCGCGTACCAGCGCTCGTCGGACGGGCGGTTGGCGCGAAACAGGGTGCCTTTGGGTTCACTCGGACGCAGCAGGCCGGTCACGCTCACGTCCCCGGTGGGGACGGCGCCGCGGGCCGCATCAAGACGGGTGCCCAGCGGCACGAAGCCGCGGTTGATCCAGACCGGCACGCCACCTTGGTGCGCGGCAAGCGGGACCATGACCCAATAGCCGTTGCCCAGTGGGCTGGTCGCCGTGACGAGGACAGTGGCTTGGGGCAGGAAATGGCCCGAGAGGATCAGGCGGTGATAGGAGAAGGGGGCGACATCGCCGGCAGGAAGTGCGGCCGGAGCAATCGGCGCGGCGTGGAGCGCCCGGTCCACGTCGGCAATCAGCGCCTCTTTCCAGGCGAGGCGCCTGACCTGCCAGGTGCCCAGGGCCAGGAACAGGCCCATGAACACCAGCAGAACGAAAACGGGCAGCACCCGCCGTGTGGGGGAACTGCCCGTTTTCATGGGTTTGATCAGTCCATCTGCGCGGCTTGTTCCGCGCCCATGGGCATCATGTTGGTGTTCATGTGATACATGACCCACAGCGAGCCCGAGAGAATGATCAGCACGACGACGCCGGTGAAGATCAGGGCCAGCAGGTTCCAGCCCCCTTCGGCCTTGCCGTTCATGTGCAGGAAGTAGACCATGTGGACGACGATCTGCACCGCGGCGAAGCCCGCGATGACGAGAGCGGCGGTGTGATGGTCGGTGATCAGGCCGCCCATGACGATGGCGAAGGGGATCGCCGTCAGGATGACCGAGAGCACGAAGCCGATCACGTAGTCGCGCATAGAACCATGGGCTTCTTCGTGATGGTGGCCATGGTCGCCGTGACCATGATCGGTATGCCCATGATCGGTGTGGTTGAGAGCGCTCATCGCAGCATCCCCATCAGGTAGACGAAGGTGAAGACGCCGATCCACACGACGTCGAGGAAGTGCCAGAACAGCGACAGGCACATCAGGCGACGCTTGTTGGCCTGGATCAGGCCCTTGCGCGAAACCTGCACGACCATCGTGAACAGCCAGATCAGGCCGAAGGTCACGTGGAGACCGTGGGTGCCGACCAGCGTGAAGAAGGCCGAGAGGAACGCGCTGCGCTGGGGCGTTGCACCTTCGTGGATCAGGTTCGAGAATTCGTAGAGTTCGATCGACAGGAAGGCCGCACCGAAAACGGCGGTGACCAGCAGCCACATCTGGGTCTGCGAGACCGAACCGCGCTGCATCGCCAGCATGGCAAAGCCATAGGTGATCGACGAGAACAGCAGCATCGAGGTGTTCACAGCCACCAGCGGCAGCTCGAACAGTTCCTTCGGGCCGGGCCCGGCGGCATAGTTGCCACCGAGCACGCCGAAAGCGGCAAAGAGCATGGCGAAGATGAGGCAGTCGCTCATCAGGTAGACCCAGAAGCCCAGCATGGTGCTGTGGCCCTCGGGGTGGTCATGCTCGTTCAGGTCCCAGTAGCGCCCCAGCTTGCTGGGGACGCCCGAGACGTCGTGATGGGTGGCGTCGCTCATGCAGCGGCTCCCTGGGTCTTGCCAAGGCGTTCCAGTTCAGCCGTGCGTTCCGCTTCCTTGGCGGCGACGACATCGACGGGAATGTGGTAATCGCGCTTGTAGTTGAAGGTATGGATGATGCTGCCCAGGATCAGCGCCACGAGGGCCGGGGCGGCGATCCACCAGATGTGCCAGATCAGACCGAAGCCAAGGATCGTGCTCAGACCAGCCAGGACCACACCGGCGCCCGTGTTGCGGGGCATGTGGATCGGGCGGTAGCCTTCGGTCGGACGACCGACCTTGGCCTGCTTCATGTCGGCCCAGGCATCCAGGTCGTGGACGATCGGGGTGAACGCGAAGTTGTAGTTCGGCGGGGGCGAGCTGGTCGACCATTCGAGGCTGCGGCCATTCCAGGGGTCGCCACCGGTCTTGTCGGCAAGGGCTTCACGCTTCCAGATCGACACACCGTACTGGATGACCATGGCGGCGATACCCGCACCGATCAGCAGGGCGCCGAGCAGGGCGACGATGAAGTAGGGCTGGAGGCTGGGATCGTCGAACACGCGGGTACGACGGGTCACGCCCATCAGGCCCATCATGTAGAGCGGGGTGAACGCCAGCCAGAAGCCGGGGACCCAGCACCAGAAGCTGACCATGCCCCAGAACTTGTTCAGCTTGAAGCCGAACGCCTTGGGCCACCAGTAGTTGATCGCTGCGAAGGTGCCGAAGACGACGCCGCCGATGATCACGTTGTGGAAGTGGGCGATGAGGAACAGCGAGTTGTGGAGAACGAAGTCGGCCGGGGGAACGGCGAGCAGAACGCCGGTCATGCCACCGATGGTGAAGGTGAACATGAACGCGATGGTCCACATCATCGGCAGTTCGTAGCGGATGCGGCCACGGTACATGGTGAAGAGCCAGTTGAACAGCTTGGCCCCGGTCGGGATCGAGATGACCATGGTGGTGATCCCGAAGAAGCTGTTGACGCTGGCACCCGAACCCATGGTGAAGAAGTGGTGCAGCCAGACGAGGTAGGAGAGGATGGTGATGACGATGGACGCGTAGACCATCGAGGTATAGCCGAACAGGCGCTTGCCCGAGAAGGTCGAGGTGATTTCCGAGAACACGCCGAAGATCGGCAGGATCAGGATGTACACTTCCGGGTGACCCCAGATCCAGATCATGTTCACGTACATCATCGGGCTGCCGCCGAAGTCGTTGGTGAAGAAGTTGGTCCCCACATAACGGTCGAGCGAGAGCAGCACGAGAACGGCGGTCAGCACCGGGAAGGAGGCGATGATCAGGACGTTGGTGCACAGCGCGGTCCAGGTGAAGACCGGCATGCGCATCATGGTCATGCCAGGCGCGCGCATCTTGATGATCGTGGCGAGCAGGTTGATGCCCGACAGGGTAGTGCCCACACCGGCCACCTGAAGCGACCAGATGTAGTAGTCGACGCCGACACCGGGGCTGTAGGTCGCGCCCGAAAGGGGCGGGAACGCCAGCCAGCCGGTCTGCCCGAACTCACCCAGGAACAGCGAGGCCATGACCAGCACGGCGCCGCCCGTGGTCATCCAGAAGCTGAAGTTGTTGAGGAACGGGAAGGACACGTCGCGCGCACCGATCTGGAGCGGAACCACGTAGTTCATCAGACCAGTGACGAACGGCATGGCCGCAAAGAAGATCATGATCACGCCGTGAACGGTGAAGACCTGGTCGAAGTGATGCGGGTTGAGGTAACCCTGGCTGCCGTTGAAGGCCAGCGCCTGCTGGAGGCGCATCATCAGCGCGTCGGCAAAGCCGCGCACGAACATGACCAGACCCAGGATCATGTACATGATCCCGATCTTCTTGTGATCGACGCTGGTGAACCACTCCTTCCAGAGATAGCCCCAGAGGCGGAAATAGGTGAGCACGCCCACCAGCGCGATCCCGCCAAGGATCACACCCGCAAACGTGGCGGCCACGATGGGCTCGTGGAGGAAGGGAAGCTGCTCAAGGGAAATTCTTCCCAGGAGCGGTGTCCACTGCGGCGGGGCAGTGGCTGGAAGGGGGACAGCGGTCATCGCGGTATCCATCGGTCAGAAATGGCAGGGCCGGAACGGGTCTGGCGCGGCGTAATCAAATAAGAGGGGCCAGGCCCACCTCTCACGAGGCGGGCTGGAGCTGCGGATTGGCCAGGCTGACACCGGCACCACGCAGGTGGTCGAGCGTCTTGGGCGCAGCCGTCTCGCCGCTGGGGGCGGACATCGGACGGTTGTCGCTGCAATAGGCCTTCACGAAACGGTCGGTCTGGGCAACCACGCTGCCGGGCAGAATGGTCGTGGCAGCCGCGCGGCCCGATTTGTCGTAAGTGAGCGCGGCAACGTTGAGCCGTGCGGCTTCCTTGCTCACACCGCCCTTGGCGTCGATCATGGCCATCTGGCTCTGGCAGATGCGGCCAGGCTGGACGCACAGGTCGACGACGGCGTCGAACAGGGTGGGAGAAACCGTGGCGTAGTGACGCACCGGCTCGGCGACGCTGGGCTTGTCGAGCTGGAGGTAGGCGGCGCGGTCGAGGGTGGTGGCCGACTTGTCAGCCTTCACCGAAGCAACCCAGGCATTGAAGTCCTGGTCGGAGACCGAGCGGGTCACGAAGTGCATCTGCGAGAAGCCCGCACCGCTGTAGTGCGAGGAGATACCCTTGAAGGTACCTTCCTTGTTGAACACGGCGTGAAGCTTCGTTTCCATGCCGGGCATGGTGTAGATCATGCCGGCCAGTTCGGGGACGTAGAAAGCGTTCATCACGGTCGAGGAGGTCAGGCGGAAACGCAGCGGGCGGTTCGCCGGAACAACCAGTTCATTGACGGTGGCGATGTTCTGTTCGGGATAGATGAACAGCCACTTCCAGTCGAGTGAGACGACTTCGACGTTGACCGGCTTGGCATTGGCGGCAAGCGGGGTCTGCGCGTCGACGCGCGAGAGCGAACGGTAGGGGTCCAGAAGATGGGTGCCGACCCAGGTCACGGCGCCCAGGGCGATGATGATGAGCAGGGGGGCTGCCCAGATCATCAGTTCGAGTTGAGTGGAATGGCTCCATTCGGGTTCGTAACGGGCCTGGGTATTCCCGGCACGATACCGCCAAGCAAACACGCCAATGGCGGCCATGACGGGCACGACAATAAGCAGCATCAGCAAGGTGGCGATTATGACAAGATCGCCCTGCTGGCGCGCCACGTCGCCCGAGGGGTTGAGAACAACCCAGTCGCAGCCGGCAAGCGGCAGGGCCAGGAGCGGGACGATGGCGCAGCGCAGCAGGCGCGCCCGATTCAAGAGTTTCGCACGCATGAATGGGGCCCTAGAAGCGGTGGAGCGTGCAAACGATAGGACATTTTGTCCAATCCCTTTTGCGCTGGCTCAAGACAATAGGGAAAACAAAGGCAGGCTGCCGTCCGGCGGTCGGCCGTCCGGCGCGTTTGCAATTGCCGTTCCCCGGCGTTTGTGAAAAACGCCGGGGAATCCAAGGAGTTTGTGTCACCCATGACTGCTGCCGTAGTCGACCATCACGAAGGGCAGGGGCCCGATTCCCACGGACACGCCGGTCACGGGCCGGTGTCGCCCGGCGAGATCGCCATTGGCGTGATCATCGGTCGTACCTCCGAGTTCTTCGACTTCTTCGTCTACGCGATCGCTTCGGTGCTCGTGTTCCCCAAGGTGTTCTTCCCGCATCTTGATCCGCTCAACGCCACGCTGGCCTCGTTCGCGCTGTTTCCGCTCGCGTTCGTTGCCCGTCCGATCGGCACCATCTTCTTCATGTGGCTCGACCGTGTCTATGGTCGCGGCTTCAAGCTGACTGTCGCGCTGTTCGGCCTTGGCGGTTCGACGGCGGCCATCGCCTTCCTGCCCGGCTATGCCGAGATCGGCCAGACCTCGATCCTGCTGCTCGCGCTGCTGCGTCTGGGCCAGGGTTTCTCGTTGGGCGGCACCTGGGACGGTCTGGCCTCGCTCCTCGCGCTCAACGCGCCGAAGGAAAAGCGTGGCTGGTATGCGATGATCCCGCAGCTGGGCGCGCCCTCGGGCCTGATCGTGGCCAGCCTGCTGTTCGCGTTCCTGACTTCGGCGCTCTCGGCTGAAGACTTCCTCTCCTGGGGCTGGCGCTTCCCGTTCTTCGTGGCTTTCGCGATCAACGTGGTGGCCCTCTTCGCGCGTCTGCGCATGGTCGTGTCGCCCGAATACCAGCACCTGTTCGAAACCCGTGACCTCGTGGCCGAGCGCCCGTCGGTGACGATCGGCGAGCAGGGCAAGACCATCGTGATCGGTGCCTTCGCGCCGCTCGCCAGCTTCGCGCTGTTCCACATGGTCACCGTGTTCCCGCTCTCGTGGGTCTTCATCTTCACCTCGCAGGAGCCGTCCGGCTTCCTGACCATCGAAGCGGTGGCGGCTGCTGTCGGCCTGATCGCCATGGTGCTTTCGGGTACGCTGGCCGACCGCGTGGGCCGTCGCACGCTGCTGGGGGCCTCGGCTGCGGCGATTGCCGTGTTCTCGGCTTTCGCGCCCACCATGCTGGGGACCGGCGTCAACGGCGAAATCGCGTTCATGGTGACCGGTTTCGTTCTGCTCGGCCTCTCGTTCGCGCAGTCGTCGGGCGCCATTGCCGACTCCTTTGAAGCGCGTCACCGCTACACCGGTTCGGCCCTGACCGGCGATCTGGCCTGGCTGTTCGGTGCCGGTCTGGCGCCTTACGTGGCGCTGTATCTGGCGGCCAACCACGGCCTGCTGGCTTCGGGTGCCTACCTGCTTTCGGGCGCGGTCTGCACGCTGCTGGCGCTGTGGATCAACCGCAGCCTCGCGGCTTCGAAGTAAGGTCGGGCTTCTTGAGGGTGGGCGCCTCCGGGCGCCTGTCCTGAAGAGAACAGGCCCAAAAAAAGGCGGTTCGGGTCAGTCCTGAACCGCCTTTTTCGTGTCTGGCCTCTTCGGCCTTCTCCGGCCTTATGAACCCGTGCGGGCCGTTCTGGCCGCCTGGAGGGTGTTGGACAGGAGGCAGGCGATGGTCATTGGCCCCACGCCGCCCGGAACCGGGGTCACGGCGCGGGCATGGTCCATCTCGTGGGCGGCGCAATCGCCGACAAGGCGGGTAGTGCCATCGGGGTTGGTCACGCGGGTGATGCCCACGTCGATGACGATGGCGCCGGGCTTCACCCAGTCGCCGCGTACGAGTTCGGGGGCGCCGGCTGCGGCCACCACGATATCGGCCTTGCGCACGATGTCAGGAAGGCCCTGCGTGGCGATGTGGGTGACGGTCACCGTGCATTCGCGTTCGAGCAGGAGCATCGCCACGGGCTTGCCCACGATGTTGGACTTGCCGATAACGACAGCGTCGAGGCCGCGATAGTCCTCCACCACCGTGTCGAGCAGCATCATGCAGCCCAGCGGCGTGCAGGGGATCAACCCGCCCGTGCCGGTCGACAGGCGTCCGACATTGACCGGATGGAAGCCATCGACATCCTTGGCCGGGTTGATCGCGTCGAGCACTTTGCCCGCGTCGATCTGGGCGGGCAGCGGCAACTGGACGAGGATGCCATCGATGGTGGCATCGGCATTGAGTGCGGCAATCAGCGCGAGCAGTTCGTCCTGGCCGGTGGTCGCGGGCAGGCGGTGCTCGACCGAGCGAATGCCGACTTTGGCGCATTGGCTGATCTTGCGGCCGACATAGACCTCGCTGGCCGGATCATTGCCGACCAGGATCACGGCCAAGCCGGGAGCCTCGCTACCCTGGGCCACCATCTCGGCCACACCTTGCGCCGTCTTGAGCGAGAGGGCGCGGGCAATTGCCTTTCCATCAATAAGCGTGGCCATGGGTCTCCCTTTGTGCGTTCAGCCTGGCAGGCTCGTGCCTTCGGCGGTTTCCCGACAAGTTGCCACAGGAATTTTAGTATGTGCAACATACTAAATGACAGGGGCTCGCCCCTGAAGCGACATCCCGCGAGATAAGCAAAAAAAAGGGCCGCCCGGAAAGTCCGATCGGCCCTGGAAGTTTTGGGAGAGGATGCCTGAAAGGCGTGTTCCGAATGACCCAGATGACCGGGGCAAGCAAATGCGTTTCACGCAATAATAATTGCTAATTGCGCAATCGTGACCCAGCATTTCCGCCGTTTACAGCAGGCCCCCTCCGTTTCGGGCGCAAATTTCAAACGATTTAAGGCGCTTGCTGTCCACGCTCGAAACGGGCCTGCCACAGGGCGCACTGCGACAGGAAATCCGTGAAAAGGTATGCAGGGGAGGGCCGTCTCGCGATTAACCACGAGGAAACTGCCCTCGACGCAGAGGAAACATGGGCCAGGCGAATCAGGCTCCCAGAACGCGCGCGGCCAGAGCCTCGGCAACGCGGATGCCATCCACCGCCGCCGAGAGAATGCCTCCGGCATAACCGGCCCCTTCGCCAGCCGGATAGAGGCCGGCGGTGTTGAGGCTCTCGAAGTCTTTTCCGCGCGGGATGCGCACGGGCGAAGAGGTGCGCGTTTCCACGCCGGTCATCACCACGTCGGGGTGATCGTATCCGGCCATCTGGCGCCCGAACACGGGCAGGGCCTCGCGCAGGGCATCGGTCACGAAATCGGGCAGGCATTCGCGCAAGTCGGTCAGGTGGACGCCCGGCTGATACGATGGTGTCACGCTGCCCAGTTCGTGGCTTGGGAGCCCTGCGAGGAAATCGCCGACCTTCTGGCCCGGCGCCTGATAGGTGGAGCCCCCGGCCACGAAGGCGCGCTCTTCCCAGTGGCGTTGCAGGGCGATCCCGGCCAGCGGATGGCCGGGAAAGTCGCGCTCGGGGGTGATGTCGACGACGAGGCCCGAATTGGCGTTGAATTCCGCGCGCGAATACTGGCTCATGCCGTTGGTCACCACGCGGCCCGGCTCGCTCGCGGCGGCGACCACGCGTCCGCCCGGACACATGCAGAAGCTGTAGACCGAGCGCCCGTTGCTGGCCTTGTGGGCCAGCGCATAGGCCGCCGCGCCCAGGATCGGGTTCTTGGCGCAGGCGCCGAAGCGGGCGGTGTCGATCCAGCTTTGCGGATGCTCGATGCGCACGCCGATGGCAAAGGGCTTGGCCTCGATCTGCACGCCCCGGTTGTAGAGCACCTCGAAGGTATCGCGCGCCGAATGGCCGATGGCCATGATCACATGGCGGGCCGGGAGGTATTCGCCGGTCGAGAGGTGAAGCCCGGCCAGGCGCCGCGCCCCATCGGGCGCCGTCTCGACCTCGAAATCGTCGACGCGGGTGCCGAAGCGATATTCGCCGCCCAGTTGCTCGATGGTCTCGCGCATGGCGATCACCATCGTCACGAGGCGGAAGGTACCGATATGGGGGTGGGCTTCGGTCAGGATGTCCTCGGGGGCGCCGGCCTTGACGAATTCGACGAGAACCTTGCGGCTGAGGTGCCGGGGGTCCTTGATCCGGCTGTAGAGCTTGCCGTCCGAGAACGTGCCCGCACCGCCTTCGCCGAACTGGACGTTGGATTCAGGCGTCAGCACCGACTTGCGCCAGAGCGCCCAGGTATCCTTGGTCCGCTCGCGAACGGCCTTGCCGCGCTCGATGATGATCGGCTTCAGCCCCATCTGGGCGAGGATCAGCGCGGCAAGCAGTCCGCAAGGCCCCGCGCCGATCACCACCGGGCGTTCGCCGGGGGCAGGGGACCAGCCCTCGGGCGCGCGGACGGGAAAGCGATAGGTCGTATCGGGGGAAGGGCGAACATGGCTGTCGCCCGCCAGACGTTCCAGAACTTCGGCTTCCAGCGCCTCGGTCAAGGTCACGTCGACGGCATAGACCAGCTGGATCGCGTTCTTGCGCCGGGCATCATTGCCGCGCCGGGCGATGGCAAAGCGCACGATCTGGTCCTCGCGCAGGCCCAGACGGGCGGCGATGGCAGGGGCCATGGCTTCGGGGGCATGGTCGAGCGGCAACTTGAGTTCGGTGATACGCAACATGGGGCAGCCTCTACCCCTTGCGCCGCGCGAGGGAAAGCGGGATGAAATGGGCCATGCGTGTCCTTTCTGCCCGGTGCTCCATCCTCGCTCCCGTCCTTTCGTCGCTGGCGCTGGCCTTGCTGGCCGGCCCTGCTCAGGCCGATCCCCTTCCGCCAGAGCCAACGAAGGCCGAACAGGCCTTCCACCAGCACTTGCTGACGCTCGACACCCATCTCGATACGCCCGCCTCGCTGGTCCTGCCCGGATGGTCGATCATGGCGCGTCACGCCGTGCGCGACGATGGCACGCAAGTCGATGTGCCGCGCATGGCGCAGGGCGGGCTCGATGGCGGGTTCTGGGCGATCTACACCCCGCAAGGGCCGCTCGATCCGGTCCATACCCGCGCGGCGCGCGACTATGCGTTCGCGCGGGCCGTGGCGATCCACGACATGGTGGCCGCCAACCCCAAGGCTTTCGCTCTGGCCGACAGGGCTGCCGATGCCGCGCCCATCGCCGCGTCAGGGCGGCGGGTGGTGTTCCTGTCCATCGAGAATGCCTGGCCGCTGGGCGATGACCCCACCTTGCTCCAGACGTTCCATGCGCTGGGCGTGCGGATGGCGGGCTTTGCCCATTTCAAGACCAACCAGTTCGCCGACAGCGCCACCGATGCGCCCAAATGGGACGGGCTCAGCCCCGAGGGCGTCCAGCTTCTTGCGCAGATGAACCGCCTTGGCGTCGTGCCGGATCTGTCGCACAGCTCCGACCGCGCGCTCGACGATGCCTTGCGCCTGTCGAAGACACCGGTGATCCTCAGCCATTCGGGGTGCAGGGCGGTCTATGACCATCCGCGCAACATTGATGACGCGCATCTGCGTGCGCTCGCTGCGCAGGGCGGGGTCATCCAGATCAATTCGGTCTATGTGAAGGCCCTGCCGCAAAGCGCCGGGCGCAAGGCCGCGCTTGCCGATCTGGAGCAGCGCTATCCCGAGGACCGCGTGCTCAGCGTGGCCGAGCGGGCCGACTATCTCGCGCGGCGCCACAGGATCGACCACGACTGGCCCGAGGTGCGCGCCGGGTTCGACGACTTCATGGCCAACCTGCTCCATGCGCTCGCCATCGTTGGCCCCGATCACGTCGGGATCGGCATGGACTGGGACGGCGGGGGCGGGGTGAGGGGCCTCGAAGATGTGGCAGACCTGCCGCGTGTCACCGCCGCCTTGCGCCGCAACGGCTATGGCGAGGCCGACATTGCGAAGATCTGGTCAGGCAATGTCCTGCGCGTGCTGGCCGCTGCCGAAGCAGAGGCCAAGAGGGAACAGGAAAAGGGGCAGGGTGTGGATTGATTTGCGCCTGAGGCCATGTTTCTGCATCAGGAATGCAGGAGGCAGCACCCATGCTCACACCACGCGACCTGGCCATTCTCGATATTCTCCAGCGCGACAGCGATACCCCGCTGGCGGATATCGGCGCAAAAGTGCATCTCTCGCCCTCGGCCTGTTCGCGGCGCATCGCCCACTTGCGCGAGAACGGCTATATCCGGCGCAATGTGGCGATGATCGACCGGGCGAGGGTGGGCTTGCCGACGACTGTCTTCGTCACTGTCAGCGCCCGCACGCACAGCGCCGGATGGACCGAGCAGTTTCGTCATGCCGTGGCGCAAATCCCTGAAATCGTGGAGGTTGTCCGCCTGACCGGGAGCATCGACTATCTCTTGCGGGTCGTCCTGCCATCGGTCGATGACTATGACAGGGTCTACAAGGCGCTGGTGGCCCGGATCGAGATGAACACGGTCAACGCCTCGATCGTGATGGAAACGGTCAAGGCTGCCGAAACTTTGCCACTTGGGTGAGGGGGGCACTCAAATTGTGTCATCATTCGATTTTACGCATTTCATTTGCAATTAATCTAAAAATAGCGTAATCTTTGCATCCTGCCGACAGTCGGCTTTTGCTACATCCCGGTCCAGCGACGAGTTGGAGGGTTCGATGGTGCATGAGCGGCGTATGGGGCGGGTGATCGATGGGCGTTGGGTGGACTGGGCCATCGCGCGGATCGAGGCGGACTTTACCCGCTCGGCCGATACGCATCTGATCCCGCTGTCGATGCCGGCGCTGCCGGGCATCGCGATCTATCTCAAGGACGAGAGCAGCCATCCCACTGGCAGCCTCAAGCACCGTCTGGCGCGCTCGCTGTTTCTTCATGCGCTGTGCAGCGGATGGATCGGCGAGGGGACGTGCATCGTCGAGGCGTCATCGGGGTCAACCGCAGTGTCCGAAGCCTATTTCGCGCGGATGCTGGGGCTGCCGTTCGTGGCGGTAATCCCGGCCACGACGGCGCAGGAAAAGATCGCGGCGATCGAGGCGCTGGGCGGAACCTGCCACAAGGTGACCGATCCAGGGGCCGTCTATGGCGAGGCGCAGCGTCTCGCCGATGCGCGTGGCGGCCATTACATGGACCAGTTCACGTTTGCCGAACGGGCGACCGACTGGCGGGGCAACAGCAACATCGCCGAGAGCATTTTTGCGCAGATGGTGCGCGAACCGGCACCCGTGCCGACCTGGATTGTCTGCGGCGCGGGCACAGGTGGCACATCGGCAACACTGGGGCGCTTTGTGCGCTATCATCGCCACACCACGCAGATTTGCCTGGCGGACCCGGAAGCCTCGGTCTTTCACCGGCATTGGCACGACCGCGCGGTACGCACGACCCAGGGCGCGTGCAGCCTGATCGAGGGGATTGGCCGCCCGCGCGTGGAACCATCGTTCGTGCCTTCGGTGATCGACCGTGTCGAGGTGGTCAGCGATGCGGCCTCGATCGCTGCCGCGCGGGCCTTGTCGCGCCATCTGGGGCGCCGCGTCGGTGGATCGACCGGAACCAATCTCGTGGCCTGTGCGCGTCTGGCGCACGAAATGGCGCGCAATGGCATCGACGGTTCGATCGTGACGATCCTGTGCGATTCCGGCGACCGCTATGGCTCGACATGTTTCAACGACGACTGGCTGGCCGCGCGCGGCATTGCCATTGCCGAGGAAGAAGCGCGCATGGATCTGTTTCTGGCGTCCGGGCGCCTGACTGAACCATGCGATGCCTGAACTGTGCGATGCCGTGACCATGTGATGTGCTGAAAAAGTGATGTTCTGAAAAAAGGCCTGCGAAACGCCGTAAAAACGGTGTTCCGCAGGCCCTGAACATAAGTATGATAAGATGTATTATGTTAAACAAGGCCTCTTTACAGAGGTCCTATTTAACATATTTTCTGTTATCTGTTTTAGGGATAACCCCGAACCGGATTGGGTATTCTGTGGCTTTGCGGCCTGTGAATGGATCACGATCCGCGCTGGCCAATCAGCGTGAACAGCGCGGCTGTCACCAGAATGATCAAGACCCAGATCAAGGCCCAGGGTCCGATCTTTCCCGGCGCAACCGAACGCAATCCGCCGTTGTACCAGACCAGGATCCCGGCCATGACGAGCCCGATGACACTGACCCAGCGATCCATCCGTCCGGTGCTCCTTCCTACAGAATGATCTCCAGGCCATCGTAGCCCGGCTCGACATGATCGGGAGTCTCTGCGCACAGCGCGCGATAGTCCATCGACTTGTCGAGGTGGGTCAGCACAGCCCGCCCTGCCCGTGTCGTCTCGATCAGTTCGAGCGCCATGCCCAGATGGGCATGCGTGGGATGCGGTTGGCGGCGCAGGCAATCGACCACCAGCACGTCGACCCGGTAGAACAGGTTGACCATCTCGTCGTTGATCGCGCTGAAATCGGTTGCATAGCCGACTGACTTGCCGTTCTGGTCGAACCGGAATGCCGTCGATTGCGCCGGCCCATGGGCCATCTGGCAATGGCTGATGCCGATCCCGGCGACCATGCGCATGCGGTCGAGATTGTCGAGCTGGCAGATCGTGTGATAGCCGTGCTGCCCGGCAAAGACATAGCCGAAGCGCTGGCGCAACCGGCGGACGGTCTCCTCGGCGGCATAGCCGGGGATCGGCGCGCCCCGCCCCATGCGCAGCGGGCGCAAGTCGTCGATGCCGTGGGTGTGATCGGCGTGGTCGTGGGTCCAGACCACGCCGTCGAGCCGGTCGATCCCGGTTGCCAGCAATTGCTGGCGCAGATCGGTGGGCGTGTCGACGAGGATGCGCGAGCCATCGTTGCCTTCGACCACGATGGCCACGCGCGTGCGCCGGTTGCGCGGCTCGTTCGGGTCGCAGTCCCCCCAGTCATTGCCGATGCGCGGCACGCCGGTCGACGTGCCCGACCCCAGAATGGTCAGCTTCACGCCGTGGGCCTTTCCGCTTTCGTGAAGAGGCCGAAGAAGTTCCCGGTGGTCGTTCTGGCGAGATCCTCAAGGCTTTCCCCGCGCAAATTGGCCACGAAGGCGGCCGTATCGGCCACGAAGGCTGGTTCGCATTGCTTGCCGCGATGGGGGACCGGCGCGAGGAACGGCGCGTCGGTTTCGACGAGCAGCCGGTCTTGCGGGAGCGTCTTCACGAAGGCCTGCAAGTCCTTGGCGTTCTTGAAGGTCACGATCCCTGAAATCGAGATCGTCAGCCCCAGATCGAGGACCGCCCGGCCAAAATCGGCACTGGCGGTGAAGCAGTGGATCAGCGCCGGGAAGGCCCCCTTCCCCATTTCCTCGGTCAGGATGGCCAGCGTATCGGCCTCGGCCTCGCGCGTGTGGATGATCAGCGGCAACCCGGTTTCGCGCGCAACGCCGATGTGCATGCGGAACAGGTCGCGCTGAATCTGCTGGTCTGAATGATCGTAGTAATAGTCGAGCCCGGTCTCGCCGATGCCGATCACGCGCGGGTCGTGCGTGGCTTCCAGCAGGGCCGCGGCGCCCAGATCGGCATGGGCATCGGCCTCGTTCGGATGGATGCCCACGCTCGCCCAGACGTCGCTTTCGCGGTGGGCGACGGCGACGACCGCCTCCCATTCGCGTTCACGGGTGGAGATATTGAGGAACCCGCCGATGCCGCGCGCGCGCGCGGCAGCGAGGGCTTCGGCCTGACGGTCGACCAAGCCTTCGTAGATCAGGTGACAGTGGGAATCGATCAGCATCAGGAGGCAGCGCCCTCTTCGGCAGGGAGTTCAAGGCGCGGGAACGCGCCGACCGGCTGCGCCAGCGCCTCGCCCGTGGCCACGCGCTCCATGTACCAGCCCGCATGGGCAAAGGCGGTGAAGCCGCGCTGGTCGCCCGGAATGCCGATCTGGTCGAGCACCTTGCCTGCGGCCGTCGGCACGACAGGGGCAATCGCGATGGTCAGGTCGCGGATGGCCATGAACAGCGTGAGCAGGACCGCGCGCATCCGCTCCGGATCGGTCTTGCGCAGGGTCCAGGGGGCCTGCTCGTCGATATAGGCGTTGCAGGCGAAGACCGCGCGCATCCACGCCTCGATCCCGGCCGAGAAATTGAGCGCGGCAAATTCGCGTGGGAGATCCTCGGCTGCGGCCGCGCGCACGGTGGCGAGCAGCGCATCGTCGGCCCCGGTGCTCGAAAACGCCTCCAGAGTGCCGCCCATGTTCTTGAAGATCATCGAAAGGACTCGCTGGACCAGATTGCCGAAGCTGTTGGCCAGTTCGGCGTTGCAGCGCGTCACGATGGCTTCGGCGGACCACGAACCGTCCTGCCCGAAGGCGACCTCGCGCAGGAAGAAATAGCGCAAGGTATCGACGCCGAAACGCTCCGCCAGTTCGATGGGATCGGTCACATTGCCCAGCGACTTCGATTCCTTCTGGCCCCGGTTGAGCAGGAAGCCATGGCCAAAGACCTGCTGTGGCAAAGGCAGGTCCGCGCTCATCAGGAACGCGGGCCAGTAGATCGTGTGGAAGCGCACGATATCCTTGCCGATGAGGTGCAGGTTTGCCGGCCAATACTTTGCAAAGGCGTCGGTTTCATCGGGCCAGCCCAGGCCGGTCAGGTAGTTGGTGAGTGCATCGACCCACACATACATCACATGGGCGGGCCCACCCGTTTCCGCGTCGGCATCGACGGGAACCTTCACCCCCCATTCGAAGCTCGTGCGCGAAATCGACAGGTCGCGCAGGCCCTGCGAGACGAAAGCGATCATCTCGTTGCGGCGCGTTTCGGGGCGGATGAAGTCGGGGTTGCTCTCGTAAAGCGCGAGCAGCTTGTCCTGATACTTCGACAGGCGGAAGAACCAGCTTTCCTCGACCGTCCATTCGACCGGGGTGCCCTGGGGCGAGAGCTTGGTGCCCCCTTCCCCTTCGACGAGTTCGCTTTCGTCGTAATAGGCTTCGTCGCGGACCGAATACCAGCCCTCGTAGCGGTCAAGATAGAGGTCGCCATTGGCCTCCATGCGCTTCCACAGTTCCTGGCTGGCGCGGTGGTGGCGCGGCTCGGTCGTGCGCAGGAAGACATCGTAGTTGATGTCAAGGGTGGCGCACATGTCGATGAAAGACTGCGACATTTCGTCGCTCAGCTGCGCCGGGGTGATCCCCATGTCGCGGGCCTTCTGGGCCATCTTCAGGCCGTGTTCGTCGGTCCCGGTCTGGAACCGCACGTCGCGGCCCATGCTCTTGTGAAAGCGCGCGATGACATCGGCGGCAATCGCTTCATAGGCATGGCCGATGTGCGGCTTCCCATTGGGATAGGAAATGGCGGTGGTGATATAATAAGGCTCGCCCATGGCGACAGTCGCTTCCTTGCGCGTGATGTTGGACCCGCTCTAGAGCATCGGGCCAAAAAGTGGGAACCGGTTTTTTCCCGTCAAACGACGGGATTTCCGAAAATCTCGATTATCCGGGGCCCGCGGCGCGTGCCAGCAACCCGCCGATTTCCATGATCAGCAGGCCGGGCTCGAAATTGTGGGTGGGCACTTCGCCGCCCAGTTCGACGAGGCGTTCGTGCGCGGCGATGATGCCCAGGCGGTTGCCGGGCTCGGAATGGGGCAGCGCTTCGACCAGAACGGTGCGCGCGGTTTCGACGGTGGCGAGCAGGCGCTCGCGGTCGGGCCGGGCGCCGAGCGCGCTGGCAAGCTCGGCGCGCAGGCTGAGATCGGGATCGCCCTGTGCGAGAATGCGCCGCAGGAGCGCGAGGGGGCGGGCCAGATCGTGCTGGGCGAAAGTCAGCGCTGCGCCGGGCGCCCCATGGGCCACGGCAATCGCCGCTGCGCGGGTCTCGGCATCGAGTTCAGGTGCGGCCTCGGTCAGCGCGCGCTCCATTTCCGCCGGTTCGAGCGGGCGGAAGCGCAGAACCTGACAGCGCGAGCGCACCGTGGGCAGCAGGCGGCCCGGTTGATGGACGACAGCCAGGAAGAACGTGCCCTGCGGCGGCTCTTCCAGCCCCTTGAGCAGGGCGTTGACCGCGCCCTTTTCCAGATGATCGGCGGCATCGATGATCACCGCCCGCCGCGCGCCCAGCGTGGGCCGGGTGTGCAGGCGATGGAGCATCGCGCGGATCTGGTCGACATTGATGTTGCGCTTGCGCGCATAAGGCCGCCCGTCGTCCTTCTTCTTTGCCTCGTCGTCGTTGGCGGGCAAGGGTTCGAGGATCAGGATGTCGGGATGGTGGTGCGGCTCGGGCTGGGGCAC
>Ga0075011_10000725_pt1 | contig 17456 bp, 13 predicted proteins | sample TARM_MetaG_T_14_FD_72354 | JGI IMG/M metagenome (GOLD analysis project Ga0075011, IMG submission 72354) | Freshwater microbial communities from Pennsylvania, USA, analyzing microbe dynamics in response to fracking - TARM_MetaG_T_14 | ecosystem: Environmental > Aquatic > Freshwater > River... | reverse complement strand
TTTTCTCTTGCTGTTGAGAGAGCATGACTCCCTCGAACTGCGAAACTGCGTTTCGGTTTCTCATCGTCTACACGCCGTCAGGGCGGAACTCCAACAATGAAAGCTACTGCAAGCGCTCACAAGCGAAGCTTACAAAGGCGTCGATGTCTAGAAATAGCTTGTAGAGTCATTAAGGGAAGTGTGGGTCAAACAATATTCATGAGGAAGATGAACCGCCCTGTGCGGAACCGCATGCAGGGTGGTGTGGGGGCCGGAGGCTAGATACCCCGGCTACCCGATTATTAAAGCTACTTTAACTCTGCAGCTAATACACTTTTACATAAGTCAAAAAAGTTTGGAATTAATTCATTGTGACAATCTTTCAAAAACACCATCACATCATCTCTTTCAGCAACTTTTGGATCATATTTAATAGTGTTATCTTGTAGAATACTGGGCTGACTATAATTGAAGCTTTCAAATTCAAGATGTTTCTCGCAATTTTCAACCCTCACTAAATGTTTATGCTTAATTGTATTTACGTAACCTTTTACTTTATTAAAATTTTCATCGAGCATGAAAGCAATTAATTCATCATAGAACTCGTATCCCTTATATTTTATTAAATAATTGATATTCCATTTTATGCTCTTACTATCATGTTTCATTACAGGAATAAATAAGTTTAATAAATATGGAAATGAATCAAGTAATGCATGGATACTATTTAAAAAGGCCGCAATATTAGCCTCATAAACAAAACGGAGCTGTACATTTTCACCCTTTCTCCTTATTTGAAGAAATTTATCATCTTGTAAGTCATCTACAGATGTAGACTCTTTCAACATAAAATAATGATATTGACAATATTGAACCCATCGATTGATGGATTGGCTTGTTATTTCCAACTGTTCTAATGAGGCATTATCAGCTGAAGTTAGCCTTTGTTTCTTAAGCTCTACAAACTGCCCAACATTTAAACTAAATTTTTCCAAACTCGCCTCTCGAATTGCGTTATAACAGCTTCATAGATCTCCCTGCGCATAAAACACAGTAACATCTATCTTATTTAAAATTATCACCACAATATTCGCAAACAATCATAAAATCAACATCTTCCACAAGCTTCCGGCAAAACCTTGATTTGCGCCAGGCGCCCTATCGCGGTTTTTAAATCATAGCCTGCTAATTTCTATAAGAAACCGGTGCGAAGTTAAATATAAATGCCTGGCACAGGAAAAACTCAGAAGTGACACTGAGCTGTCAGAAACAACAGACAAAAAAAAGCCCCACGTTTAAGTGAGGCTCGATAACAAAATAGCAAATTGAGGACGAGAGCCTCAGGCCATTATTTTGCCTGCGGACGCATATGCGGGAACAACAGTACATCGCGAATTGTGTGGCTGTCAGTGAACAGCATCACCAGACGGTCAATACCTATACCTTCACCCGCTGTTGGCGGTAATCCGTGCTCCAGGGCGGTAATGTAATCTGCATCGTAGAACATAGCTTCATCATCGCCTGACTCTTTCTGCGCAACCTGATCCAGGAAACGTTCCGCTTGATCTTGTGCATCATTAAGCTCAGAGAAGCCATTAGCAAGCTCACGGCCACCGACAAAGAATTCAAAACGGTCAGTGATGCTTGGATCCTGGTCGTTACGGCGTGCCAGCGGTGAAACTTCAGCAGGGTAAGCTGTGATAAATGTAGGCTGAAGCAGTTTGTGCTCTGCAGTTTCTTCGAAGATTTCCGTTAAGACCTTACCTTCACCCCAGCTGTCTTTGATATTGACATGCAGACGCGCGGCTAATGCTTTAAGAGATTCCATGCTTTCAAGCTCAGAGGCTTCAATACCTTCGTTGTATTCAAGTACCGCTTCTTTCATGGTCATACGGATAAAAGGTGCGCCAAAATTGAACTCTTGCTCACCGTATTTCACTATGCTTGAGCCCAATACGTTTTCTGTAATAGCGCGCAGCATATCTTCGGTTAAATTCATCAGATCGATGTAATCGGCATAGGCCTGATAGAATTCAATCATAGTAAATTCCGGATTGTGACGAGTTGATAACCCTTCATTACGGAAGCTGCGATTGATCTCAAATACCCGTTCAAAGCCGCCCACCACTAAACGTTTAAGGTTAAGCTCTGGCGCGATACGCAGATACATAGCCAAGTCTAATGCATTGTGGAATGTTTCAAATGGTTTTGCTGCCGCACCACCTGGAATCGCCTGTAACATTGGCGTTTCTACTTCCATAAAATCACGATCATTTAAGTACTGGCGGATAGCATTAACGATTTTATTACGTAAAATAAATGTTTTGCGTGAACCTTCATTGGCAATCAGGTCCAGGTAGCGCTGACGGTAACACGCTTCGGTATCAGCCAGGCCGTGGAATTTATCCGGTAACGGACGCAACGCTTTGGTTAATATACGGATTTCGCTTACTTTAATGCTTAACTCATTGGTTTGCGTTTTAAAGAGAACACCTTTAGCCCCAATAATATCGCCTAAATCCCATTTCTTAAATTCTTCGTTGTAGAAACCTTCCGGCAGATTGTCACGCGTCACATAAACCTGAATGCGCCCGCCCATATCCTGAATCGTCGCAAAACTTGCCTTACCCATAACACGACGCATCATCATACGGCCCGCGACACTCACGTTAACCGCCAGCGCATCCAGCTCTTCTTTGCTTTTGTCATTGTATAATGCATGTAAATTATCAGAGAGATGCTCACGGCGGAAATCATTCGGGAACGCCTGTCCCTTTTCACGCATCGCATCAAGCTTAGCCATACGCTGCGCTAGGATCTCATTTAACTCTTCTTTAGGTGCTTCGGTTTTATTCTGCTCTGACATGGTATTCCCTATTTTCCAGTGTTCTTTCCCACGCGATGCACGGGAAAACTAATTTCAAATGTTGTACTTTATAGCCCTGACTTGAGGCTGGCCTCGATAAATTTATCTAACCCGCCGTCTAATACAGCTTGCGTATTGCGACTTTCAATACCCGTTCTTAAATCTTTAATACGCGCATCATCTAATACGTATGAGCGAATTTGACTGCCCCAGCCAATATCTGATTTGTTATCTTCACTGATCTGTTTTTCAGTATTCTGCTTCTGCAATTCATATTCATAAAGCTTGGCTTTGAGCTGTTTCATTGCCTGATCTTTATTCTTATGTTGTGAGCGATCGTTTTGACACTGCACCACAATATTGGTCGGCACATGGGTAATACGTACCGCAGATTCAGTGGTATTAACGTGCTGACCACCCGCGCCCGAAGCACGGTATACATCAATCCGTAAATCCGCCGGATTTATCTGAATATCGATATCATCTTCAATTTCAGGATAAATAAAGGCTGAAGCAAATGAGGTATGGCGACGCCCCGTTGAGTCAAAGGGTGACTTGCGGACCAAACGATGCACGCCTGTTTCGGTGCGTAACCAGCCAAACGCGTATTCACCGGAGAAACGAATCGTCGCGCCTTTAATACCGGCAACATCGCCGGGAGAGACTTCCATCAGCTCGGTTTTATAACCGTGCGCTTCTCCCCAACGCAGATACATACGCAGTAGCATATTCGCCCAATCCTGGGCTTCTGTGCCGCCTGATCCCGATTGAATATCTAGATAGCATGAACTTGCATCATGCTGGCCTGAAAACATGCGCCGGAACTCAAGTGTCTGTAATTTTTTCTCCAGCTCGTTTGCTTCATTAAGCGCTTCGTCAAAGCTATCCTGATCTTGCTCTTCAACCGCCATATCCACCAGCATCTGAATCTCTTCAGTGCCCTGGGTTAAGGCATCAATGGTTTCAACCACTAATTCCAAAGCACTGCGCTCTTTGCCTAATGCTTGTGCGCGCTCCGGCTCATTCCATACATCCGGCGATTCTAGTTCACGGCTAACTTCTTCTAACCGTTCAGATTTGGCTTCGTAGTCAAAGATACCCCCTGAGCAGCTCGGCGCGCTCAGTAAGATCTTTTACTTTATTTAAAATAGGGTTGACTTCAAACATCAAAAATCTCAATTAGACAGATAATAAAAGGAGGCGAATTTTAACCAATATGGAGAGAAATATATAGTGCACAGAGAAAATAAAAATCATGCCCTAAACAAGGCTTTTCACAGGTGCCAGCCCCTTTTTTGTGCGCTTTCCACTAAGTTAGCAAAATTTTTGCTGTTTTTATGGTTTTATTGGTGCAATTATTTTTGATTGCACGTAAAGTTAACGGGCATTATATCCAGACAATATCAAGAGTCAGGCTGCATCTTGAGGTAGCTTGGGTATAAGTTTAAAACAAGGTTCACCCTCACCCGATACAGGTGAGAAGTGACGCAATTTACCAATTGTATAAAGGAGTAGTTTATGGAGATGTTATCCGGCGCCGAAATGGTTGTCCGTTCACTGCAAGACGAAGGTATAGAGCATATTTTCGGTTACCCTGGCGGGTCAGTGTTGGACATTTACGATGCAATTTTTCAATGTAGTGATATTGAACATTTCTTAGTCCGTCATGAGCAAGCAGCTGTACATATGGCTGATGCTTATTCAAGAGTAACGGGCAAAGTCGGCACGGTACTGGTGACCGCCGGACCGGGCGCAACCAACTGTATTACCGGCATTGCAACCGCCTATATGGATTCAATTCCACTGGTTGTTATTTCCGGGCAAGTCCCGACTAACTGGATTGGCGATGACGCGTTTCAAGAAACCGATATGATTGGTGTTTCTCGACCCGTTGTAAAACACAGTTTCTTATGCCGCACGGCACAAGAGATACCCATCGCCATCAAAAAAGCATTTTTTCTGGCATCCACTGGCCGCCCAGGCCCGGTTGTTGTGGATCTGCCCAAAGATGTGCAAAATCCCCTGCTTAAATTCCCTTACGAGTATCCGGACAGCATTGAACTGCGTTCATATAACCCAACGCTTCGCGGCCATAAAGGGCAAATTAAACGCGCATTAGCCGCTTTATTGTGTGCTAAAAAACCGGTTCTCTATGTGGGTGGCGGCGCAATTATTTCCAATGCATCTAAACAGATCATTGAATTAGCAGAGAAACTCAATCTGCCCGTGACCAATACCTTAATGGGGTTAGGCGCATTTCCCGGTCAACATAAGCAAAATATTGGTATGCTCGGGATGCACGGTACCTATCAGGCCAACCGGACAATGCATAATGCAGATCTTATTTTCGCAATCGGCGCGCGCTTTGATGATCGCGTCACCAATAATGTGGATAAATTTTGCCCTCACGCAAAAATCATGCAGATTGATATTGATCCGACATCCATCTCTAAGAATATCCATGTTGATTTGCCGATTGTGGGGTCAATTGAGATTGTATTACAGCAGATGCTGGATCTGCTTGAAGAAACCCAGGCCAGCAATGACAGTGAAAAAATTAACCTGTGGTGGGATCAGATAAATGAGTGGCGCGCCAAAAACTGCCTTGCTTATAAAACCTCTGACAAATATATCAAGCCGCAGCAGGTTATTGAGAGCTTATATAAAGTGACTCACGGTGATGCCATCATCACCTCTGATGTGGGACAGCATCAGATGTTTGCCGCCAACTACTACCCCTTTAAAGAGCCGCGTCAGTGGATCAACTCAGGCGGTTTAGGCACTATGGGATTTGGCCTGCCGGCTGCTATCGGCTGTAAAATTGCGCGTCCGGAAAAGACGGTCTGCTGTGTCACAGGAGATGGCTCGATTCAGATGAATATTCAGGAGCTTTCCACCTGCATGCAGTACAATATTCCGGTTATTATCGTACTGCTCAATAACCGCTCTTTGGGCATGGTTAAACAGTGGCAGAAGATGTTCTACGGTGGTCGTCAATCACACTCCTATATGGACAGCGTTCCCGATTTCGTCAAACTGGCCGAAGCTTACAACCATATCGGCATTAAAGTTGATAAAATTGAAGAACTTGAACCGGCATTTTTGCGTGCACTTGAACTTAAAGATCGCGTCGTATTTATTGATATTGCGGTTGATCCCGAAGAGCATGTGTATCCGATGCAGATAAAATTCGGCAGCATGGAAGATATGTACCTAAGCAAAACGGAGAGAACTGATGCGTAGTATTATTTCTGTATTACTTGAAAATGAATCTGGCGCATTGTCCCGTGTTGTCGGTCTTTTTTCTCAACGGGGTTATAACATTGAATCACTCACTGTTTCGCCCACCAATGATAAAACATTATCACGTATGACCATCACCACAGAGGTGACAGATGTTGCCCGCCTTGAGCAGATGATGAAACAACTGCATAAGCTGGTGGACGTGCTGCGCGTAACTGAATTGACCGAAGGCCCGCACGTTGAACGTGAGCTGATGTTAGTTAAAGTGCGCACCCTTAACGGTACGCGTGAAGAGGTTAAGCGCTGCGTCGATATTTACCGAGGACAAATCGTTGATATCACGCAAAACCTTTATACCATTCAACTCAGCGGCACCTGCTCTAAATTAGATGCTTTTATTGCAACTCTTGAAGACACCTGCGAAATAGTAGAAGTGGTGCGCTCCGGTGTGTGTGGTATTGCACGCGGTGAAAAAGCGTTACGCGGTTAAGCAACAGCAGGACAAATAATTTGTCCTGCTGTCTGATTTTTAATAAATGCAAAGCACAGGTGCTCTGGCTTTGCATTTTTTATAAGGCTTTTTATGCTTGAACTGGCTACATTATTACTCTGTGCGTTAGTGCTATTTATGTTCGGGATTTCTGTGCTCAGCCTGACTGTGATTGCACTGGTTATGATCTTAAGCTTTATTCTAATGAGCACATTAACCTTCATATTTAAATTCGGATTTTGGATATTACTGGCCATTATCGTCTATTATTACTTCTTCAATAAAAAGGGAGATTTGCAATAAAATCTATTCTCTGGTTATTGATAACAGGCAGTTAAAACAGCCTGTATTTTAATAATGGTGAAAAATCGCCGCTGTGTCACCAATCAAAAAACTAAACACACCGACAACTAATTATAATTAGGAATAACAAATGAAAAAACAGATCTGCGCAGCCATTGTGGCTGGTGTTATTAGCATGCCGACTATGGCTGATTTTCTGGGTGTATATGCAGGGGTTGACTACCGCACAACAGCTACAACTCATACCGCCAATGGTTACACCGGTGACTTTGATGACACAAATAACTTGTCGGGTTACCTGGCATTCGAGCACTTTATACCGATGCTCCCCAATGTAAAACTAAAATACTCAGATCTAAGCAGTGAGCAGAGCCTCGACTCCGCTGAGATTGCCAGCGCTTCAAAAAATGCGATTTTATATTATCAGCTCTTTGATAACGGCTTATTTGAGTTTGATTTGGGTTTAGCTTATACCCGTGTCGAAACTGACTATCAGGATCAGAGCAGCGACTTAGGGCAAGCTTACGGTGCTGCAAAAGTGCATATACCGGGTGTTGCTATGCACGCCTTTGCAGAGGTGATTGCCGGCTCTGTAATGGATGACGATGCCACAGATGCAGAAGTTGGTCTGGCTTACATGTTCAACCCGGATTCGCTGCTATTAAACATCTCTGTGCGTGCCGGTTACCGCTACCAGGAAGCTAAAATCAACAGCTTCGAGCAGGAAAACAAAGGCCTGTTTGCAGGCCTGGAAGCACATTTCTAAGCCAGGCTCCAAAATAGTTCCTGTAAGCGCGCACAGAGTTAATCTGTACGCGCCTTCTCTTTATGCCAATATGCGATACTTAGCTTTGTAAAAAATAGAATAAAGTACAGGAATGATAATCAACGTAAGAATGGTTGCAAAGCCCAGTCCCGCCATAATCGCAATCGCCATATTCACAAAAAACACATCAGCAAGTAACGGAATAAGACCTAAGATGGTGGTTGATGCCGCCATCATAACAGGTCGCATTCGCGCAACAGAAGATTCTACAATCGCCTGAAACAGCTCTTTGCCCTGCTCTTTTTGCAGATCAATCTCTTCAATCAGGACAATGGCGTTTTTAATCAGTAATCCCACTAAACTTAAGCCGCCAAGCAATGCCATAAAATCAAAAGCCCCGCCGGTCAATAATAAGCCGGCAGTGATACCAATAATCGCCATCGGTACCACCAGCCAGATAATCAGTGGCTGCCGAATACGCCCAAACAGTAAAATAGAGGCGATAATCATTAATATAAACGCCCCGGGTAAAGCAGCAAACAGAGGTTTCGAAGCATTAACCCCATCCTCATATTCCCCTCCCCACTCCAGCATATAACCGGTGGGCAAAGGGATCTCATCAATTTGTGCTTTTAAACGGTTAAACAACGGCGATGCAAGCGGGCTAATAGGGTTCGCCGATGTGATAATGGTATGCGCTCTGTTACGGTTACGAATAATATTGTTCTCCCAAACCGTTTCAAACTCTGATACGACTTGGCCTGCAGGAATCGATCGATTGAGCACCGGACTGTAGATCTGAATATCCTGCAATTTAGCCACATCATCTCGTTCATCTTCCGGTGCGCGCAGCACAATATCTAATAAACGGTTGCCATCACGGTATGTCCCAACACTGCTCCCCACTGATGCTCGTTTAAACGCGTCGGTTAACTCCGCACGGCTAATGCCAAGTTGTCTGCCCACTTGCTCATTAAAAATTGGACGAATAACTTTAACCGGCTGGCGCCAATCATCACGAATATCACGCGCATCACTGTCAGCAAACATAATCTCTTGCGCCTGCTCAGAGAGTTCTCGTAACACTTTCGGATCCGGACCTGAGAAACGTGCTTCGATTTTAGAATCACGTCCCGGGCCAATACGCAGATTTTTCACTTTAGGTTCGGTATTAGGCAGTTCAACACGCATAAATTCGGTCACTTTTTCCTGTAACTCGGCGATCTGCTGTCTATCTGCAACATTAACTATTATTTGAGCATAAGCACTGCTACTCGGCTCTGGAGCATAAACTAAGGTAAAGCGCATCGCGCCGCCACCTACCATAGTGGTAGTAGAAACCACGCCCTCCTGCTGTGATAAAAATCGCTCAACTTTCAGCGCATCGTCACGGGTCGCCCGAATATCGGTACCTTCCACCTCCCAAATATCGACAAAAAACATCGGTGTATTTGAATCGGGAAAAAATCCCTGCTTAACATAACCAAAACCGATAACTGCGGAGATAAACAGTGCAACCACAATTGCAACTGTTACCCAGCGGAAGCGCAATGCCACTAAAAGTAGTTTTTTATAGCCCTGAAATAATGCGCCTGCATAAGGGGCTTTCTCTTCCTGCCCCTCTACTTTTTTGTCCGCTTTAATAAAGATGGCGCAAAGCAAAGGCGTGGTTGTGACGGCGGTAAACCAAGAGAGGCTAAGGGAGATTAAAATAACCCAGAATAGACTACCGGCAAACTCCCCCACCGAGCTGACAGAAAAGCCGATACCCGAAAAAGCAAGAATACCTATGATGGTCCCCCCCAATAATGGCCAAATAGTCTGGCCAACGGTTTCACCTGCAGCTTTAACTGCGTTCATTCCGCCTTTTATTCGTACCAACATCCCTTCCGCAACGACAATGGCATTATCGACCAGCATCCCCAAGGCGATAATCAAGGCACCTAAAGAGATACGCTGTAACTCCATACCGGCCATTTGCATAATCCATAGCGTACCTGCCACGGTGATCATCAACACAGCACCAATAATTAAACCGACACGTACGCCCATAAAAAACAGCAACACCACAACCACAATGACTAATGCCTGAAGCACACTAATAATAAAACCATTAACCGAATTATCGACCTCTGCAGGTTGATCATAAATGGCCTCAATTTGCATTCCAACAGGGGTAACTGGCAATAATTCTTGCAAACGTTGCGTTAAACGCTCACCAACCGCAACGACGTTAGTGCCAGGCTGCATAGAGAGCCCCAACGTTAGTGCAGGTTTACCATTACGGTAATAGAGCAGAGTCGGTGTTTCATGATAGCGCCGTTCAATGGTCGCGATATCTTTTAAACGCAGCAACTGCTTACCCGTACTAGCAATTAGAACATCACCAATAGCCGATACAGAGCTAAACTCACCGGTCGGGTGAATACGGATATAATCACTGCCAACGCGAATGTTACCCGCAGCAGATGCTACGTTTTGCGATTGCAGCACAGAAGCTATCGCCTGAGGGTTAATCCCGAGCTCCGCTAATTTAGCGCGAGATAAAAATATATTGACCTGCTCGGCCTGCTCACCACCAATAACAACTTTACGTACACCGTCAACCAGCACCAACTGTTTTTTCAGTAGATCGGCAAAATCTTTCATATCGCGATAGGTATAGCCATCCCCTGACAGGGAAAGAAACAGCCCGTAAACATCGGCAAAATCATCATAAATAATCGGTTTCATCGCACCGGGAGGTAGCTTACTCTGCATATCCGTTATTTTACGGCGTAGTTCATCATAAATGCCGGGCATATCAGCTAATTTATATTTATCCTGAAATTGAATGGTCACCTCTGAATAGCCCGGGCGATTGACCGTCATTTTAAGATCTTTTAACTGCCCTAACTGCTGCAGAGCATCTTCCACATGAAAAGTAACTTCTGATTCTACTTCCGCGGCGGTGGCTCCCGGATAAAGCGTGATCACCTTCGCCTCTTTAATGGTAAATGCCGGATCTTCTAATTTACCAATTTTATCGTAGGCGCTAATACCACCTCCGATTAAAATGATCACCACCAACCAGGTAACCACCTTATTTACCACTGAGTATTCTGCAATATTCATCTAATTTCTGCCTCGTATGGCTAATCTTAATTGGCTGCGGACTTAAGGTGCAGTTGTGGGATCGGCTTGCTCAACTTGTTTCATCAAGCTTACCTTGTCACCTTCACGCATAAAGGATATACCAGCAATAACTACGCGATCTCCTATCTCAATTCCATCAGTAACTTGAATATTACTCCCCTCCATTCTGCCCACTTTAACTACTTTTGACTTCAATGTATTTGACTGCGGATCCACAACAAAAATGGTAGGTTTCATATCTTCTCCCCCCTTTACTGCGGTGGCCGGTAAAAGAATGTACTTACTGATTAATGCTGATGCCAGCTCGATTTCCACATTAGCAGTCATACCGGGCAGTAACATCAACTGCTTAGGCTGGTCCATCACAAAAGTAACCTCAAACGTTTGCGTCTGCTGATCTGCTTTTGTCGATACCTCTTTTAAGGTTAGCGGAAAGCGTTGCTCTGACGAATCAGCAAACGAAGCAAAGGCCTTAAGCTTATCTTTCTGTTCTCGACCCAGGCGCATAACCCCCTCAGGGACAGCGATTTTGACTTCAACTTGCGAAATATCACTGAGATTGAAGATCTCCTGTTTGGCCTGCACCTCTTCAAAATTTTCCACATGACGTTTCGCAATAATACCGTCAAATGAGGCGCTTAGTCTGGTATATTTAAGATCTTGCTGAGCCTGGTTAAGATTGGACTTAGCCGTAGTATAATCGGCCTGCATTTTATCAAACTGAGTGCGGGAGATATAACCGTCGGCGACCAGCTCCTTACCCCGCGCATAGTCCGCTTGGGTACTGTTATACGTGGCGGTACGGCTGTTAAGGGTAATTTGGTAATCAGTAGGATCAAGTTCAGCAAGGAGCTGCCCTTTTTTGACACTGTCCCCCTCTTTTACATGAATTTTAATCAACTTTCCCGGCACCCGGAATGAAACCTGTGCGCGCTGCACGGCATCCACGCGTCCTGGGAAGTTCCGATCACTACCAAGCTGTTCATCATGTACAAGAATAGCTTTCACCGGCCGGATAACAGGCTTCTCAACAACGACAGGCTCTTCACTACACCCCCACAGAGTTGCCGTCGTCAAGGTAAGCAACACTATTTTATAAAGTACATATTTCATCAGATGCTCCATTTTTAACTGCTTGTGAAATTATCAAGCATAGACTGTATTCCATTGATAAAGAAGTTATTAATAGAAATCAAATCACCTTATAATGTCAAAAACAGCAATGAGCATGTGGTAATGACAGGAAAAAAAGATAAATAATATCCGCTCCCGTAAAAGCACAATTCTAATTCCATTTTGTTATAAAAAATTCATTTCTATTATTATGTTGTCCTGCCAACTGTGCGTATTATCATTAACATCTTTATGTAATCATGGAAAATCGCGTCATGGCACTAAATAATCTTTCGGCTTTAACCTCGCCCCTATCTGAGCAGCAACTTATTCAGCTGCAGCAAGCTATGGCAGGTTTAACTCCCGTTCAAACAGCCTGGGTCAGTGGCTATTTAGCTGGTATAGGGCAAGCGCCCGTTGCAGCACAAGCAGCTGTCAGTTCAGGGCAGAGCCTGACTATTTTATTCGCTTCGCAAACGGGTAACAGCAAAGGCGTTGCCCAACAACTCGCAGATCAAGCAACAGCCAAAGGGATAGCCAACAGATTAGTTTCAATGGCGGATTACAAAGTTAAAAATATCAAAGATGAAAGCCATCTTATTATCGTCACCAGCACCAATGGCGAGGGCGAAGCGCCTGATGATGCGATTGATCTGCACCAGTTTTTAGCCACTAAAAAAGCGCCTAAATTAGAAGGCCTTAAATTTGCCGTGTTAGGGCTGGGTGATTCAAGTTATGAATTTTTCTGCCAGACAGGTAAAGACTTCGAACAACGCATTAGCGCGCTGGGCGCTGACATTATTGTTGCTCGCCTGGACGCCGATGTGGATTATGAGCAGGTTACGCAGGCCTGGTTTGAACAAGCATTAAGCGCCGTTGAACAGACGCTTGAAAAAGGCGGAGTCGCTGCGGCCCCCGTGGTTTTATCAGCAGAGCCCGCCGCAACAAATAAATATGATAAACACAATCCATTTACGGCAAGCCTGTTAGTAAGCCAGAAAATAAGCGGCGACAGATCAGCAAAAGAGGTTGCACATATCGAAATCGACTTGCAGGGCTCAGATCTGCATTACAGCGCGGGCGATGCACTGGGAGTCTGGTTTAAAAATGATCCGCAACTGGTCGATCAGATAATTACCAAGCTCGGTCTTACAGCTGAAACAGCAATAGTTATTGATAATAACGAGATGACACTTAAAGAGGCATTAAGCGAACAGTATGAATTGACCAGCACGCACCCGGCATTTGTCGAAGGCTATGCGCAACTGACTAATAATGCTGCGCTATTAACACTGGCAGAAGATAAGAATGCACTGCGTGATTTTGCCAACAACCATCAAATTATTGACGTGCTGACTGAGCAGGGCAATGAAGCTATCACTGCTGATAATTTTACTGCACTCTTGCGTCATATCAGTCCGCGTTTATACTCCATTGCATCAAGCCAGAGCGAAGTAGAGGAAGAAGTTCACCTAACCGTCGCCGCGCTCAGTTTTGAGAATGAGAATGGCGAACAACGTTATGGTGGCGCATCAACCTTCCTTAGCCATCGTCTGCAGGAAGGTGATGAAATTAAAGTGTTTATTGAAGATAACCATAACTTCCGCCTGCCCAGTAATCCGGATACTGCCGTTATTATGATCGGCCCAGGTACAGGTGTTGCGCCGTTCCGCGCCTTTATGCAGGAGCGAGAAGCAACAGAGGCGACGGGTAAAAACTGGTTATTCTTTGGCGAGCAGACATTTAACGAAGATTTCCTGTATCAGGTAGAGTGGCAGGCACATCTGAAATCTGGCTTACTCAGTAAACTGGATTTAGCTTTCTCACGCGATCAAAGCGAAAAAATATATGTGCAGGATCGTCTCAGAGAAAATGGCCAGGAAGTTTATCAATGGTTACAGGATGGCGCACATCTCTACGTCTGTGGAGATGCCAGTCGTATGGCTAAAGATGTACAGCAGACATTAATCGAAATCATCAGCGAACAGGGCAATAAGAGTGTCGATGACGCTGAACAATATTTAACAGAATTACGTCAAGCAAAACGCTACCAGAGGGATGTTTACTAATGAGCCAGAAATTACACGACAACGAACGCATTAAAATAGAGAGTAACTTTCTTCGCGGTAAATTGGTTGAAGGTCTTAACGATAATACCACGGGTTCATTCCCACCTGACGAAGTGCAGTTAGTTAAATTTCACGGCCTTTATCAGCAGGACAACCGTGACCTTCGTGCTGAGCGTAAGAAACAGAAATTAGAGCCGTTATATTCATTTCTTTTACGCGCACGTCTACCCGGTGGTGTCGTCACGCCGCAGCAGTGGCTAGAGATCGACCGTGTAGCAGAGGAGTTAACCGATGCCGGTAGTATTCGTATTACCACGCGTCAGACATTCCAGTACCACGGCATTTTTAAACGCAATCTTAAATCCGTATTTCAGGAGCTTAAGTTTAAAGCGAATATCGATTCTATTTTTACAGCGGGTGATGTTAACCGTAATACCATCTGCACATCAAACCCGGAGCAGTCCGAACTACATACGCAGGTTTATGAGCTGTCTAAAAAAATCAGTGAACATTTCCTGCCTAAAAGTAATGCCTACGCTGAAATCTGGTTAGATGGCGAAAAGATGCTGGAAACAGAGCAGGAGCCGATTTACGGTGAAACTTTCCTGCCGCGTAAATTTAAAATAGCAGTGGCATTGCCGCCTTATAATGACGTTGATATTCACGCCAACGATCTTAACTTTATCGCCATTATTGAAGACGAGCAGATCACCGGTTACAACGTTGTTGTCGGCGCAGGTTTGGGCATGACCCATGGCGATAAAACTACCTTCCCGCGTTTAGGCGATGATTTTGGCTTTATCCCTGCAGACAAAGTAATTGCAGTGGCTGAAGCTGTGGTCACCACGCAACGCGATCTTGGCGGCAGGGTTAGCCGTGCACACGCACGTACTAAATACACCATAGAAACACATGGTGTTGATACATTTAAATCAGAAGTGGAAAAACGCTCAGGTGTCACCTTTGCCGCACCAGGCGCTTATGAATTTACTGAACGTGGTGACCGTATCGGCTGGGTAAAAGGGATCGATGATAAATGGCACTTAACCGTATTTATTGAAAATGGCCGGATCCTTGATTTTGTCGGTAAACCGCTCAAATCGGGTTTAGTTAAAATTGCTAAAGTACACCAGGGTACTTTCCGCATGACAGCGAACCAGAACCTGATTATTGCCAGCGTACCGGAAGCACAAAAAGAGACCATTGAGGCGTTAGCACGCGAGTGTGGTTTAATTGACGATGCTACCACAGACCAGCGCAAATACTCCATGGCCTGTGTGGCACTGCCCACCTGTCCGTTAGCCATGGCCGAAGCAGAGCGCTACCTGCCGGGCTTAACAGATGATGTTGAAGCGCTGCTGACAAAACACGGCATTGCTAAAGATCATATTATTTTGCGTGTCACCGGTTGTCCAAATGGTTGTGGGCGCTCAATGCTCGCTGAAATCGGTTTAATAGGCAAAGCACCCGGTCGTTATAACCTCTATCTCGGCGGTAACACGAACGGCACGCGTCTGCCTAAGATGTATAAAGAGAATATTGATGAAGCAACCATTATTGAGGTACTGGACCAACTTATCGGACGCTGGGCAGCTGAGCGCAACCAGGGTGAATGCTTTGGTGATTTCTCAATCCGCGCCGGTATAGTTAAACAAGTTATTATCGCTTCTAGGGATTTCCATGACTAAAAAAATAGATCTACAGGCCCTGTTGCAGCTTGATAAAGCGCAGCGCACAGAAGCCTTAAAAACAGTCAATGCACTGCTTGATAAAAAGACAGCGCATGAGCGAATAGTGTGGGCCATTGAACACCTCGAAAGCGAGTTTGTACTGTCGTCAAGTTTCGGTATTCAGGCGGCAGTATGCCTGCATTTAATCACCCAGGTAAAGCCGGATACGCCGATTATACTGACAGATACGGGTTACCTGTTTCCGCAAACCTATCAGTTTATTGACAGGTTAACAGAGCAATTAAATCTTAATCTGAAAATTTATCGCGCCGAGCATAGCAGCGCCTGGCAGGAAGCACGTTACGGTAAATTATGGGAGCAAGGTGTTGAAGGGTTAACTCAGTACAACTTAATCAATAAAGTTGAACCAATGAAACGGGCGCTTAAAGAGCTCAATGCAAAAACCTGGTTTTCAGGTTTGCGTCGCTCACAGGCATCGAGCAGGGGTGAGCTACCCGTATTAAGCATCCAAAATGGCTGCTTTAAATTTTTGCCCATTATTGACTGGAGCAATAAAGAGGTTCATTACTATCTCAAAGATAATGGCCTTGAGTACCACCCTCTTTGGGAGCAGGGTTACGTTTCAGTGGGTGATGTGCAAACATCTCGTCCCCTTGAAATAGGCATGAGCGAAGAGGAAACGCGTTTCTTTGGTTTGAAACGCGAATGTGGTTTGCATGAAGACGAGGGTGAAAATCAGGGCAGTGGTATTTAACCTCTGATAAATTTAACTGGAAAAATAGAGCCCTCACATTATGAGGGCTTTTTTATTTACACAAAAAAAATAAACGTTAAGCTTTATTAAACGCCGCCGATAAAAACAGATAGAAACAGGCCCAACCAAAGGAATGAAGGTTATGAAGCAGCCGCTTATTTTATTGTTGTTATGTACATTATCCCAATATGCCAGCGCATCCTATTCTGAATATGAAGTGATACAACTCTATTCTCAGGATGAGCTTAATCAATTAATAAATCAAAACAGTCACTTACAGCGCGTTAAAGCCGATGATTGTCAGTTGGTGGCAGATATAAAAGCACATGCACTGAAAATAAACGAACCTTCCTATACCTACTTATGGGGCGATATGCTCGCCTGGGGGGTTTGTGTGGAGCGTGATGCAAGACTGGGGATGTATTATATCCGCCTCTCAGCGAAGCAAGGTTTGTTGCCTGCGATTGAACAGCTGGGCCGCTACTATGAAAAAGGGATTTTAGTGGAAACTAGCAAAGAGCGGGCAATTATCTATTATCGGGAAGCGGCACTACAAGGATTTTTAAATGCGCAGTTTAATTATGTGCGCATGTTAATTGAAGGTTACGGCAGTCCTGTTGATTATGAAGATGCATACCGCGCTTTATTTCTGAGCATTATCGACGATCAAAAACTTAAACAAAAAGCGCAACAGCTGCTTTCTAAATTGGCAGAAAAAATGCCAGAGTATATTATCGCTCGTGCACGTAAAGAGGTGATGTAGCAGGAGCAAGTTGTTTAAGGCGGGTTGTTGTCATCCTCAGGGGTTTCTTGTTAAGCGGCTCACTAATTTTTGAACCATCCCCCTCTTTACTGGTATAGCGCCACCTTTATGGGTAGCGAAACGTGGCTTTTATCTTTTCTACAGGCATAAAAATCGATCGCCTAAGCTCTCTTTTTTGTGTTGTTCAATATCAGTAATTTACTTAGAAATTACTCGATGATTGTAAAAACCAGCACCTACGTCCCTTACAGGTATAGCGCCACCTTCACGGATAACGAAATTCA
>Ga0075011_10000723_pt1 | contig 17461 bp, 26 predicted proteins | sample TARM_MetaG_T_14_FD_72354 | JGI IMG/M metagenome (GOLD analysis project Ga0075011, IMG submission 72354) | Freshwater microbial communities from Pennsylvania, USA, analyzing microbe dynamics in response to fracking - TARM_MetaG_T_14 | ecosystem: Environmental > Aquatic > Freshwater > River... | reverse complement strand
CTCAATATGGCTATCTGCTTTTTCCATTGCGCGATCAAATATCGAATCAAGATTCATAAATCACCTATAAAAAAAGGCACATTAAAGTGCCTTTTTATTGTTTGTGACCGCTTATTTCGACAATAAAGCGGCAACACCTTCATCAACTGCCGATAATGCTGCAGCTTCTTCAACAAAAGCTTTTTCACCTTTGATGATTTTTAATGGCTTACCATGAGATTTGACGATGATCGTGTACTTGGCTTTGATTTCAAGATCACCATTTTCATCAGAATTCACTTCGACACCTTTATCTTCAATGGTGGCATTCTCAGGAATATCTTTGATATCCACTGACGTTATTTCGGAACCTGATGGTGTAGCTTCGCTTTGATTAGATGTTGGTCCTGATTCATCCAGAGAAGAATTATCTTTATCTGTAGAACCTAAATCCGGCTCATCATCTTCATCAAATGAATCTTGAGGATCAGACTGGTCAGTTTCAATGTCTAAATCATCGGAAGCATCATTGTCTTCTTCTGGAAGTTTTGCTTCGAGTTCATCAATGATTTTTTGAAGCTCAGCGATGGTCGTGTTGCTATTGTATGGCTTCTCTGTAATACCTAACTCTTCACAGAGACCGTCAATGTGTTTTTGTAACGGCGTTTTCTGAGACATAACGTGTCCTTCAGTTTGTATAATTAAATGGGGCCGTGGCCCCATTTAATTAGTTAGACTTCTTGATCGACTTGAATAACAACAAAGCGATTGGTATCAACCATGTACATGGCTGGAGCAGATTCAGCTTTTGTATAGCGAACGGCTGGATCATTACCTTCAATCCAATCTCGAACAAAGAGTTCAGCTTCATCAATGCCTTCATTCTGCGCATTCAAGTCTTGAATTGCACCGTAAAGAGCAACACCACGAGCTTGCGTATGACCAAGAATAACCGTGTTATCTGGCATCACTTTCTTCACAACACCATCACGGTCTGTGTACTCTTCAGAGACAACCACCACGTAGACATCACCAATCACACCTTTGTAACTCACGGCTGCGCCAAGGTCTTTACACATGGTTTCTAATTCTGAGTTAGAGCCACGGCGAGAATCTAAAGCATCTTTCACCGCTTTGAATGATTTGAATAAAGCCCAAGCCTTTGTATCCATTACAGCAATGTCAATAATGCCATCTGAAGCTTTAGCCCATTCTTCAAAATCATCAGTAGGATCATGAATTGCTTGATCTAAATTACCCCAACGAGCTGCGCCAGAGAGAACAATCGTGTTTTCGGCATCACGAAGTGAGTCAATTTCGTATGGTTTTTCAATGTTTTCACCGTCGATAATGGTCTTACCTGTAAGTACCATTTCTGAACACATCAACTCAACACGGTCTGAAATAGCAGTGAGCTCCATCTCCATATTTTGCATGACCAGAGCAGCTTGTCGTTCTGATGGGCTTTTGGGCTCAGCATACGTTTCACCAGCAAGGCGTTTAACAGTCATGTTTGAGTTAACAGCATGCTTAGATTTAACGTAAGCAGGCATAAATGACGATGTAGCAAAACCTTGTGCGCGGTCAACGACTGCACCAATCATAGGTGAGCAGTAAGCCGCAATCTTGGTTTTGTTCGGTACATGGTCCAAGTCAACTTTTTGAGTATTAAACGTATACGTTTCTTTAAACCACATGCGTTTGAAAAAGCTGTCTCGACGAATACCTTTTTCTTTAATGGCCAACAATAATTGTCGGGTAGTGAATAAGTCCATAATGTCTCTCTAATTTTTCGGTGTAAAAGAAAACGACGAGCTTATCGCTCGTCGTCTACACTAATTGGGCTACCAATAAAGGCCGAACGCTTGACGGCCTCTGTTAAACCATCTGGCCACTGAACAAAACTAATGCGGAAACATCCCGTTTTGTAATATGGAACTAGGGTGTCTGTTGCTAAGGCTTCCACCGCTTTCGCTGACATAGCGACCGCTAAACCAGGTGTGCCATCCCATTTAACAAGAACGCTAGTATCTTCACCGCCGCCAGCATCTTGTTGCAACATCAGAGGAGTAAGTCGTTCGAAAGTTTGACCAGCAGCTACCACTGCTCGACCTGTTTTTAATGGCTCATCACCAGCCAGAAAATCATCTGGCGTATATTGCAAAACTTCAGTCATAATTAACCTTCTTAGCTATTAACTAACAAAGAAACAGCAGCTGCATCTTTATCGTTTGTGTCATCACCAACATTTGAACCTAAAGGATCTCCATGCTCTTGACCTAATGCTGCAAGAGCTTGGTCATCTCGCTGAGCAGCTGCTGTAGGTGCTGCGCCCAACAATTCTTTTGCCATTTCCACATCAATTGCTGGATTGTTAGCAAGCTTAGTAGCTAATGCTTCACGACCAGTTGCTTCTGGTAAGCCAATAATGCCTAAGACACGATTACGCTCTACATCTGCAGCTGAAGCTTCAGGCTGTTGTGAACTTGCTTGTGGCTCTTGAGCTGTTTGAGAACCTTCCGGCAATGTTTGTTCTGGTTGCTCAGTAGCTTCTGCTTTGAGCGGAGTTGTTTCTTTTGTCATGGATGCTCCCATATCAACAATTGTGTTTTTTTGAGCATCAAGGTGCTCAAGCATTACGGTCACAGCATCTGAGCCATTGACCACTTCATTAGCAAAACCAACATCAACGGCGGCTTGCCCCTCAAAACATTCAGCTTCAGTTGCCAAAACATCATCAACACTTTTACCCATGTAATTAGCAGCTTTGGTGGCAAACATTGTGCGAACTTTCTCTAACTGAGTTTCCCACTTAGCCTGAACGTCCTTCGGCAAAGCATCATATGGATTACCGTCTGCTTTATGTTTACCAGCCTTAATCAGGGTAATTTCGACGCCTTGGTTCTCGAGCAGTTTCTTAATGTTCGTATGGGCCATAATGACTCCAACAGAACCGGCTACGCCTGTTTGGGTAATTAGCCGGTGCGAACATGAAGACGCAAGCATCTGGGCTGCAGAACAGTGCATGTCATATCCTAAAGACCAGATAGGTTTGATTTCACGCAAACGAGCTATCATGTCTGCTAAGTCAAAACAGCCACTGACCATTCCTCCTGGTGAATCGATATCAAGTAATACACCTCGAACACCATCATCACTCATCGCCTCATTAAGCTTCCGCAAAATACCATCGTAACCAGTCATCCCTGAGTACGGATGCAAAGCTCCGAGTTTGTGAACTAATGAGCCATCGACGGGTATAATCGCGATACCATCAACAACCTGAAAGTTTCGAGAGGTAGGTCTGTCCTTGGTAAAACTGGAAGCTTCAATCTGCATAGCTTTGGCATCAAGGACAGTGCCGTCCAAATCAATCAGTTTGTCGACACCACCTATTCTTCCCGCTAGACCAGAAAAGAACACCCGAGCATAGGATGCGTCGACGGCGAGTGGCGTATTAAACGCCTTGGTTAATAAATGTTGATAACTACGCATCTGGTTTTCCATCTTGGCTATCTGGTGCTAATGCTTGCAATGCCATCCAACTTGGTGGCGGCAAGCCTTTACTTCTTCGTTCTTCCATTTCTCGAACCTGCTGTTCAAATGTCTCTTGGTAATCCTCACCAAGAATGGCCATCTCTCGCTCATAAGTTGAAAGACCAGATTCAATACGAAGTACTGACTCTTTAACTTCTTTCAATCCATCAATAGCCAAACGACCAGAACCAATCCAATCAGATTTCGTCCAGGCAGAACGGCGCTCATAGAATGAGTAACGCGCTTTGGATGGCAGCTTGATGTATTTACGAATGATCATCTCTTCAAATAACAAACCAAAAATCTGGCTAGCTAATCGGTTAGCGATAATCTTGCGGCGGCCCATGAAGTAACGCCATGAATCGTTATGAGCAGCACGGATAGTGCTGTATGACATTTGCTTGTAGTTCTTGGACAATTGAGCGTAATCAAGTCCTAAACCTGCAGCTATATAACGAATAATAGAAGCTTCAAGTTCAGCAAACCCATTATCTGCATTACCTGCAGAATGGATATTAAACTTATCACCAGGAAATAAATGAGGAGCTTTTACGCCATTGAACTTAATGTTTTGGCCAGCATAGTAATCGCCCATGTCCAGAAGCATTTGTTCAACTTTTCCGTTTTGACTTGTTCCGTACAAAAACTCCATAGCTTCAGATGAACCAAGATCAGACTCGATACTAACGGCATACATTGCATTAACGATGGCTCTTTGCAGAGTAGTGTTCTGCAATGTATCAAGCATTTTTAACTGTTCAAGACTGGACGCAAAACGGTTAACTCCGCGAGTTTGTCCACCTTCTGTTGGTTCAAAAATATGAATGAAACCTAAACGACCATTGGATAATCGTTTCGGAATCTGGCGCCATTTCTTACCAAAACCAAAACTATTACCACCTTCAGCTACGTGGTAGAACTGAGCTGCACCATTCCGGTTTAAATCTATACCTGCTCTTCGCTGTTCAGTATCCATACCATTGTTTGGGTTACAAACTCGACGAGGAGGAACTAAACGAATAGCTGTTGAAAACGGAGAATGTGAACGACTAATCCATTCTGGTTTAGCCATGATGTCACCAGTATGTGCGTGAGTTTCTATTGACTCTCGCATGATCATGGTGAAGGTGCGTTTTTCTTCCGCATCAATGTAACAATTTGGGTCTTCTGCTATATCTCTAAAAATAGCCTCGACTTCACGAACAAAGCCTTGGTCCATTTTGATACCAAGTAACTGCCAGTTAGGTTTATAGCTGAGACGATATTCAGACCCGATGATGTGGTCTTTGTGCAACTGCATACCATTGGCAGCAATGCCGTTATTACGAACAACATCATCAGTCCTAGCATTAAGTTTCTTAAAAACAGGAAGCAAGGCTTCATCAACGGATTTAGATGGAACGTTCCACTCTCGCATCTGACCGCCAAAGCCGTTACCACCGCTACGAAAAACCGACTCGCGTAATGGTGTGACGCCATCGGATGCAAGAAGAACGTTCTTATTCATTAAAATCGAACTCCTGCAGGTGGCAATCTTCGACTGGTTTTAAGACCTAGTTGAGATTTTAAATCTTCGATGTAATTACGAAGTTTATCGATATTGGCTCGGTTGTACTCAACCTGACGACCATCCTTATGAATGGAAACAGCCATGGTTCCCGTCATTAAAGAGTGATACGCAGATTCAGCTTCATTTAACATTTCTTGTAATGTCATATGTCTGCCTATTTCATTCGCTCAGCCAGTTCTTTCATGCTGAGCTTATTAGTTGCCTTAGGTTTATCCGGTTCATTCAGTTCAAGCCCAAATTTTTCAACCAGAATTCGCAAAGCTGCATGGGCATAGTTCCAGCCATCTAATGCTTCATCAAATGGGTGATACTGCTTAATCCAACGCCAAACTCGACGACCATTTCGAATTTCCTGTTTTTTCGTTGCAGAACACAACTGCTTAAAAAATTCATCGTTAGCGATACGTTCATCTAATGGAAAGTGGACACAACCAGGAACAGCTTCAGAGCCATTTGGATTGATACCCAAACGGCTATAAAGCAAAGCTTTTGAGTTATCTGTACCTACCGTGGTTAAATACACTTTTTTAGCATTTTTCTTGCGAGGGAATGACTGAATAGGTTTTCCGTATTTATTGGCACCTTGGATTGGAATAATCCAGAGAATTCCTAGACGACGACTCATTTCATAAACGTCATCCGTTTTATGTCCCATAGCATCCCAACAACCGAGGCTAAGTGACATGATTTCGCCGTTTTGTTTCACATACTGCTTACGAATTTTTCCTTCACAAGCTTGCTTTGTGACCTCGTTTGATAAATCGCCGAGCACGACAATATGGTCAACTAACCAGCATTCTTCACCTGCACCCCAAGCCCAAACGAAGATTTCAACACGGTCATCCTGCGTATCTATACCTGCGGTTAAAACAATAGCTCTATCTGGAACTGGTTTAGATTCTCTGTCATTCGACCACCAAATTTCACGACGCCCTTTCAGGTGCTCCCAATCAAGCTTGTCTCGATACTCACCTTCCCAAAGCTCACCGAGAATAAGGTTGATAAACGTTTTTAACTTTGATGGGTCATTCTTTTTGGTCAGGAACTCACGAACAAGACCTATCCAACCATCAGTCATTTTTGTGTTGTATGCAGCCCAACAATGAATGCCAACACTGACCGGAGTTGGTGCTTTATTACCATCAATATCGAAAAAACTCAGACCATCTTTTGTCCAAGTGAAATCCTCAGCCATCCAACGTCCTGCTTTTTGCATTCCAGTTAGATGTTTGTAGAAAATTTTGTCATCGCATTGTTCACATGCGTAGTAAGCTGTTTTGGCCTTTCTTTCGATACTGGTTTCTGTATTGTCCCACTTGAAACCATGTTTACTTTCAGGAGAACCCCACTGTAAAACCTGTTCATGGCCACAATGTGGACAAGGTAAATAAAAGCGAAATGTTAAACTCATTTCAGCCATTATTTTTTCGATATGAGATTCACCGGCATTCGTTGGTGTAGTTCCCCAACGTTCCATTGGGAAAGCAGCACCTTCCAAACGGGTTCGCGCTAGTGATATTGGGTCACCTTCTTTTCCCAGCTCCCAATCCCAACCATCTACTTCATCACCAAAGAGCGCGGCCTTGGTTATCCGCCTCATATTTTTAGGCGTGGCGGCTCCCAAAATATCGAGTATCCAACCAAGACCGACTTTTTTCTTAGTTGTATTATTCTGATCACGAGCAAACAAATACGGGAAGATTCGCCTCATGATTGGCATTTCTTCCCAGGCTCCATCTATTTCATCAATAGTGAAGTTTTTCGCATCATCATCGGTTGGCTGATAAACAACTGTGTTTGTTTTGTATTGATGCAGCAAACAAGAAACTGCTGCCACCAACATTTTTGACCAGCCAATACGTGCCGACTTTTGGAAAGCCAATCGACGTATTGAACGGTTGCACATCATGTTTAAAATTGCGACTTGGAAAATAAGTGTCGTCCAAGCCCCCTCTTCTTGGGAGGAACCTGAAGCCAGACGGTAATGCTCATTCGCCCAATCCGTACCACTAACTGGTGGAGTCTTCCTCAACCCCATTAATCCACGATGGATAGCTTTCTTCATTGCTATCAAGGTATTCTGAGAGGTCAGGTTGAACATCGGCACACTCATTAGCTGCTGCTGCAAGCTCTACTTCTAATACTTCAATGGCTTCTGGCGGCATTTCTGGCCAAGCACTTTTAAGCTTTGGTATCAAGCCATCAATCCTGGTGTTAATTCTTGAGGCCACCTGCTGAAGCGCATCAACTATCATCTCAATAGGCCCATACGTTTTCTCAAAAAGAACCCGCTTTGCTTTTTTCATTGCTATGTTTTCGCGTTTTTCTTCAAGCTTCAGCTTTCGTTCTTCGACCGAAAACTTTTCTTCGTCGTCATCTTGGTCGGTTTCCGGTTCTGATGTGACTACTTTCGTTTGAGATTTATAAGCAATATAAGCGTGATTACACGCTAAAGGATTCATGCCATCTCTGCCTTTGGCAACTGGCAGAATCCCTTGACCTATAAGGTTTCGGACTTGCCGTTCACTGATGCCAAGGAGCTTTGATATGTCCGACTGAGTGAACTTCTTGTCGGGATAAAATAGATCGCTCATTCATGGTAAAAAACCGGAAACCGGAAACCCCCAAAATCAAAAAAAATTTTTAACGAGCGACTTTCTGCGCTGTCACACACCCGTAAGCCACTCTTTTGCGCCAAAGGACCCGTTGGGGCCATGGCCGCAATGTGATGAATTTATTCACCAGTCGTTACTTCTTTTGAAGCTTGCACAGCCAAGCTAATTGCTTCATGAAGAAGCTGCTTGGCCTGTTCCATCATCTTTGGATTGGATGTCGGCTGGTTGGTTATAAGTCCTTCAAGTGCTTCGCCTTGAAGGTTAATAATTGTTTCAAACATTGCTGCCTCTTAGCGACGATTGGACATACACAACCCAACGCACCACCTGCATATCTATCGTCTACTCAGTTAGTTGGTTCTGGTTTGTCACCGCCCGGTGGATTGTCCAGGTAATGACTGTCATGAGAATGGTTTCCGTAACGACTCGCATCTGCCAGTTCAGCTGTCGTTACCCGCCCTCTTGGGAGTTGTTCCTACATAGCTTCTCCTCGATAGAATCAATACAAAACGATGTGGTGATTTATGGGTTAACACTCTGTTCAAAAGCACTAACCGATAAAAAGCCCGACACGTTGCCGGGCAAATAAAACAAGAATATGGAGTAAATAACGTGGACCCTACTGGGGTGCTAAGCTACTTATCAGCCTGTTTTGATTGATACCACTCTTTCACCTTGTCTGGTCGTTTGGCACATTGGTCAAACGCAACTTTCCACGTAATATCACGAACCGCTGACTCTTCCTCAGAGTACGTTTTAGGAGGTGTTGAATACGGTTCTTCACAAGGTGTAAGCAGTGCTGCAGGCGGCAATGCATACACCAACTTAACCTGAGTTATCACCTTCGGCTCCGGTTGTGCCGGCTCGGTAAACATCGAGCATCCGCTCATAAACAGCAGGGCTGAAGCTGCCGCTACAGCTATTCGCATCTTTCGCTTGTTCATCGATTAGCTTCCTTATGTCACGCTTAGCACTGTCCAAGTTTGCGGCCATGGCCGCATTGAACTTACGCATCCAATCTTCAGCAGCATAAGACTCAGCAGTATGCTTACTCATTTCAACGATGGTCGCATTGAGCGAATCATTAAACGTTTGGGCTGTTTGATATTGAAGTTCTTTGGTTTCTACCTGAGCCTTTGCTGTCTGCAGTTGCTGCTTCAATGACTGAACTTGTTGGTCAAAGAAAACGAATGCTGCAAATAACCCGAGAGCCAGTATCCACTTCCAAGAACTAATTACGGTTTTAATCCATGGCATAGCCGTGTCTCCAGTTCTCTGCGTGAAGTAAGGCCTGCTAACTTTTTACCACCTGCATAAACCCAGAAGTTCAGCTCATTACAAGCGTCGGTGAACCAACCTTGCGTAATCTTGTGATAAATGCGAGTCTCGCTGCCGTCGCGGTTGTGTTTGAATCGCGTACAGCCCGTGTTGAATATGAATGATGTGAATGCATCAATTTGACCCTGACTCATCAGAGACACATCTGCAGACGACGCGAGACAATTCTGAGCATCAATGACATTTCGCGTCCAATCTATCGCGATCTGTTCATCGGTTTTTGGCTCCCCTGATACATTGTGAGTATTTCCAATGCCATCTGTGTCTAACCCTGCTGGGCAAACATAAGGAGATCGTCGGCATCCTTCTGCGTCACCAATAACTTTCAAAGCATTGGGTGAAACAATTAACTCACCGATAATGAGATCGCCAATTTCTACTGTGCCAATGGCAACGGCATCTGGTTCCAAGGAACTTGCTTGTGGAATGTCGCTGTAAACAGATGAACCACCAGTGACAATCCCAATGATGGCCAACACAGAACAAATAACTTTATTCTTAGTATTCATTACCTGTCGTCCTCATTGAGCAAAGCACCAACTGACTCTCCCATTGTTACCTTAGCTTTCAATACTTCGTGGTTTTTCTGCTTATATACCCAAGTAAGAATAAAAGAAGCGAAACCGAGGATAAGACCGCCAATCACACCCCACTCACTAACAGAAAACGCACCAAGAACAGTGGCGAAACCCGCAAAGAATTGCGTGACTTTTTCACCTCTGGTGATAAAGAAAGCCGCAATTGCACCTGCGACAAGCGATAACCACAGTCGTTTGTTTTTAATAAATTCAGCACCCGCTCCTGCTAGAGCTGACAACCAAGACTTTTTCCCTAGCATGATCAAAAAAGGCGCATTACTGCGCCAATCTCCGGTATTTGTTTATATTGTGTGGTGCGGCAGTAATTTTACAGCGCCCAAATACGACAAAACCCCGCCGAGGCGAGGTTCTAAATAAATCAACTTCAAAATGGCGGGTCACAAATTCCGCATCTTGGTAAAACCATATACCAACTGCCCTACCTTTACAACTCTATATTGTGAATTTATTTAGATGCAACTCAATATATAGTGGTTAGAGGAAGTATTATTGGTTGATAAAATGACAAAACCCGCCAGTGGCGGGTCTCGGATTTTTTAGTCTTACGAGGTGCTTGGTTACGCAGTGTCAAGGCTATCACGCCTACCATCCAACTTTAAACCACGTTGACATCTACACCTATTAAGTCGCTGTGGTCGATCCGCTCAGGTTATAGTTTATGCGGCTCCTCTTGGTCATTTATTAAGTTATCACTTGATATAAATAAATCAAGTTTTACTGATCAGGTGTTTGAGTTTGCTAAAGATAATAAATTTATTTGCTTTAGATACTTGTTGATTCTGTTAGCCTCTCCAGACCGTATGGAGCACTCTAAATTACACAGCGTGTCAGCGATTTTTACCTGGAGAGCTACAGAATTTTCCACACATCTGTGCAAATATTCATCCCTGTTTTCATTCTTCTGCTTGGTGATTGCGGATAGAGCACTTATCAACTCATCGATTTTAGGGTAATGAGAAAAATGCTCTCTCAAGTCAATTTCAGTACACACCGTATCTTCTAAAATATCATGCAAAACGGCGGTTAATCGAAGTAACTCTATATGTTCATGTTCAGAATAGAGGAATATCACTTTCATTTCGACATCTGTCAAGTGAGCAGAGTACGGCTTATCGCCGTACATTTGGTTTCCGTGCCATTCCATGGCAAACATTCTGGCTTCATGGATCATAACTTTACCCCTCTAATCTTTCCAATCTTGTGGTTCAATAAGTGGCTCTCCAGTCTCAACCCAATAATATGAACCATTATCTGCTTTAATAACTTCTCTTCGGATAAGCTCTTTAGACATCACATCCACCAATTCCTCAAGACTGAATTTTTGGTCGAGAGCCTTTGAGAAAGAAGAACGCTCAACCTCACAGCGTTTACCGTCAACCTCGATGTACCTGCCGATACGAATATTTTCAGTTATCTGAATAGTTGTGGCCATCTACTCGTCCTCATCACATTCAATAAACAGCTCACCCTGATCTATTGCCTCTTCACAGACAGAATCTATGAATCGTCCAAACTTAGCATTTACTTCAATAGAGTCGAATTCACGAGCGAAATATTCCAGCATTTCCTTTCTGTCTGTTACTTTCCCAGTAACATTAGTTGTAATGCCCATAGCAAATGAATTTTCCAAATACTCTGCAGGTATTTCCAAAACCAATCTGTCACTTTTTATTTCTCTTACTATTCTGTCCATAAAAACCTCGTTGAAAATATTACCTGCTAAAGCTGATTAAGAAACTCGCGACAATTTGAGCAAACACCTTTTTGCTTTTCTCTATTAACTTTTAACCAGTGACATGCTTGATTATCTTTAAAGCAAGTTTTGGTATCACTGCAACCACAACCGATACACCTAGATTCTTTCGGCTCTGGTTTAAAACCATTAATTCTTAGACGTCCCATACAGCTAACCTCTCCGTTGTCTTCGTGGAAGATCAGCTGCTGATATCGGTTGTCGAAGCATTTCTCTTGCCATTTTGTAAGACACTGCGAGTAAATACTCATTACACTCAATTTCAACATCTAAGGCGTAGCCGCGATTGATGATGTCACCAGCAATGTCTTTAATATCTTCATCAAGTTGTTCAGCAAGATTGTCTGAGAAAGGTGCGAATTCATAGCGCTCCTTGTACTCTCTCAGCCCCAAGCATGAAATTTCCCCAGCATGCGGTAGCTGCTCGACGTTGTTCTTTGGGATAAGGTCACCTTCATCCTGGAAGAATATCGACTTACCTAACTTCACCGCTAAATGATATTCGGCCACAGCGCCATCGCTATTCTTCCAGCCGCTCAACATATAAATACCATTGCAGCTGCGAACCATAGCGCAGCAGATATCCATATATTCTGGTTGTGATAATCCATCAGGAAGAAAAGCAGGATTAAGAACAACATGCCCGGCTTTATTTAACAACGCATCAGCCAAGTGGAAGCTTGGGCGATTATAATCAGGCAGGCCAGTCATTGGCCCTGCGATATAGATTTTATTTAGATGCTGGCTTTGAATGTCTCTAACCAAGCATTCCGCTTTTTTTTGGTTAGCTCTGGCTTTTTCTAAAAGAGATTCCATTCTTATGAATCCCCCTCATTTGAGCTAAGCTTCACTATTTCGTGCTTAACCATAGCGTCAGCAATAGCAAATCTAACCCCGTGGTTACACGGCCCCATATCGTTTAGAGATACACGATTATGGTTAATATCAACCTGCCATCCATAATTCGATTTATATCGCTGATTTTGATCAGCATTCAGCTCATCCAAGAAATTAAGCATATCTTTATCTGATGGGATGTTTCTGTCTGGGTCTCCAAACAACGCATCTCGATACACCTTAAATTCATCAATGGTTTCTTGGATATCGGCTAAGGCTTCATGCTTGTATTCTTTTTTTATCTGACCTGCCAGCTCAGGTCTAAAGACTCGTGCAGCAATATTGAATGCGGATACATCCAATTGACGATAGTGTAAGTAATCATTTAACTCTGGCATTTGGCACATCATGTAGGTTCTATCAAACATGATAGAACTGCCTGACAGAATTGCACCAATCTGTTCTTTTCGGTTGTAAGGTGGGATATCCAGAGTTTGCAGATGAGAAATTATTGCATGCTCTGCATCTTTCAAAGAGAGTTTGGAAGAACGCACTTCATCAAGAAGGCCGCTTTCTGTATGAGTGTTAAGAGCCCATTGATGGCTTTTGGCTATGCTTTCTTCACTTTGATGAATCACTAATCGCAATGGCTCACCTATTTGATTCAATTTACTGTCGGTAACAATAGCTGCGACTTCAAAAATAGGGTAATACTCCATACCCAATTCGCCATTTTCAAGCCGACCATTTAAGCCGCCCGTTTCATAATCCAGCCACAAAAAAGAAATACCTTTGCTCATTCATCTTCTCCATCATATTCAATAACACCAATCGGCTGATTAACCTCTTCCGTTCTCCAGTGTGGTACCCATTTATCTAGCCAGGCTTGCGCCTGAAATTGAGTCATTCGGTTATGTTTCATTACATACGCCTGCAACTCACTGGAATCCGAAGGAAGCATGATCAAGATTGGCTAATAAAAAGTAGGGCAGCGCAAGCGCCGTAAAATGCAACGCTGCCAGTAATTACGTATAGCTTCTGCATTAACAACATCTCATCAATGCAGGGTATTGAAGACCTAAGCGGGCGAAAGGTATGTCGTCATCAAAATCCATCGGCGGCTCATTGTATTGAGGTTGATGGCTTTGAGGTTGACGCTGTGCCGACGGCCCTCTCTGAGGTGATGAACTTGCAGCTGGCTGCTGAGGCTGACCCCATCCACCTTCGTGTGGATTAGGTTTGGTGCCTAACATCTGCATTATTCCGTTGTAGCCTTGAACAAGAACTCGGGTTGTGTATCGATCCTGGCCACTTTGGTCTTGCCATTTTTGAGTGTGCAGTTTGCCTTCGATATAAACCTGCGAACCTTTACGCAAGTACTCACCAGCAACTTCAGCCAATTTTCCGTACAAAGCAACGTTATGCCATTCAGTACGTTCTTTTTGCTCACCCGTTGCCTTATCTCGCCATGTTTCCGACGTTGCAACAGTAATGTTTGCCACAGCTCCGCCGCTTTGCATATAACGAACCTCAGGGTCACCACCAAGGCGACCAATAAGGATAACTTTATTGACCCCACGACTAGCCATTATTCAGCCTCCTTTGGAGCAACAAGAACCTTACGTTCAAAAGTTAAAGGATCAGGTGCTGATACATGTCCAGCTTCTTCTAACTGAACCATAATGCTAGCGGCTCTGTTGTAGCCAATTTTGAATCGACGCTGTAAGCCAGAAACAGAAGACCGACGCGTTTCAGTTACATAATCAAGTGCAGAATTAAAGAGAGCATCCAAATCAGATGAACCGTCTTCAACAGAAGGCAAACCACCAAGAACGTCATAAAGATTGCTGAGGAAAGAAGCCATTTCTCCAGATACTAAACAGAAGTCTGCATCGATACGGGCGGCTTGGTCTTCCCGTGGAATATCTTCGTTTTGATATTGAAGTTCCTCTGAGTACTTCAATTTTTTAATTGTGCCGCTTTCTGACAAAGTGAATGCAATTCTATCCTGCCAACAAAGTCGCAATTCAGTGACCATCTTATCGGCATTAATACAGGCTTTAATTTCATCCGAGCCAATATCCTGATCTTTAAACGTGGCTTGGCCACCATCTTTTATAACTGAAACAAGTTTGATGTTTTCCTGAATAGCAAACCCTGAAGGAACATCGCCGTTCTTCACCCATTCCGTCATTGTTGACTCAATAGACTTTTCAGGAATAGCAGGAACAACAGGTAAACTACCCATGCTTTTGCGTAACAGGGCAAGAACATCTTCTGCAGGGTTATGAGATGAAGCATCGACAATAATCAAGTTGTCTTGCGTGTTGATGAACACAGGGAACAACGTGCTCTTAGAGAATGCTCGTGGTAAAAGCTCAATCATCAAATCATCTTTTAAATCGTCCTTCTCTTTTTTCTTCAATGGGCGACCTTCACGCTCTTCAATCTCTATAACCTTGGAGGTAAGTGCTTCTTGGATAACATGAGCAGGTATCTGCTTAACTTCTTTCTTCGCCATAATGAGGGCAAAGTGATCTCCAAGGTGAACAAAGTTCTCGCCATAACAACCAAGGGCGGTAACCCATCCAAATTTTTGTCTGTCCTGTTCTCCACAGGATACAAATTCAAATTCACGCAACTGAGATTCTAACTTTTCAAAGTCAAATTTCAGCCCCGCATTAATGCGATACACCATCGCGTTTTTAGGAAAAATACTCATGGCTCACTCTTAATGTTTGATAGTTTGAATTTGTACACCGTTATCCTTTGGGACCACGGCCGCAATCTTGTTACTACTGTTTACCCACTGTTCGTTTTCGCAGTGGTAACCTTGCTTTTCAAGGTGGGTTTCTGCTTGAAAAAAACTTTCGAAGGTAAATTTGGTTTCTATTTGATTAGTGTTCATGCCTGTTCTCCTAATGAGTGAGCAGGGCAATAAAAGCCTTCATGAATTCGCTCTATAGCTGAATCAATTGCTTCTGCAGAAGTATGGTACCCGTTATCAGCAGCTGAACTGGCCATATCCCTAAGTTCTTCAATAATGCAATAACGCTCGGTTTCTTTAGTGGCTGAGAAGACTTTGCTAATGTCGGCTGCTTCAAGACCGAAATCTTCAGCAATAGTAATAATATGTTCAGGAATGTCGTGTTTTAACGGGTAAGCATAAAGCGCGACCACTCCATCTTCTGTATCGAAAATACTGACAATGAAAGCGCCTTCCACATTTAAATCTGGGTTCCAAGCTTCGCATGTGTCTATTTCACCATTCGACCACAATTCACCTAAGACACCATCCATAATTATGGAATCACACCCTAATCCTTTTTTAGCAAACCATTGTTTGCAGGCTTCTAAGTTTGTTGTTTCATCCCATTCTGGAATTTCTGGATGAGTCAAAAAACCAAATGAATCTTTATTAACTGGTAATGCTTTCATTTTCTATCTCCTGGCGTATGTATTCTGGTATTGAATAGTTTTTCTTAAAATCTCGCGCCCAATTATCGAGAACGTGCTGATTGCCGTGTCTGTTAGTCGTCATCCAAAGTGCAATGCATGCCTGCTTATTGGTAAACGGTCCAACTTGGTACTTACAGTTTGGGCACCTTAAAATCAGTTCACCCGTGGCCTTTTTGAAACCCCACTCAGGCAACCAAGTGTTTTCTGGCCTCAGCTTGAAGCGCTGATTGCACAAGCATGTGGGTATGTTTTCTGGAAGCTTTGCGGCTGCGGCCTCGTTCATGCACATGGTCTAAACCCTCTTTATCAAAATGGCTTAAAATATCGATCAGGCGGTTCCAACGTTTAGCCCATGATTTCTCCCATGCTTTCTGTTTCTTGTCAGAAAGTCGGGCAATCTCCACCTGAGTTAATTGCATTCTGTTGGCGTTCAGCGCATCGCGTTTTTGCATACAGGCTAATAAGGCTAAGTGCTTGATCAGTTGTTTTGATTCGTTACCCAAGCTTTTGGATTCATTAACGTAGAACTCGTCCAATAAAGCTTGAAGCAATACAGCAGTAGGGCATTGAGCGCCTTCGCTATAACAAAAGCGAAGCCAATCGCCTAAGTGTTCTTCTGCGCTGTTCATATCGCGCACTAATTTGGCATATTGAAATGCTTGAGAGCTTAACGGCATAGGTGAGCGCTTAAATTGTTTGCAGGCCAAAGTTGTCACAACGGGTGATTTAACTTTCGCCAGTTCAGTCCCGTTATCACCAGTCACTGTGTGAAAACCAGAACGCTGAAATCTTGAATTACTGAACCCTGTATTTTCAAAACCGTCTAGTTGGCCTCGGGTTCTTGGTATCACCAACAGCGCGGAGCGAAGCTCGTCTCTAAGTCCTTCTTCGTTGTACTTCACACGCATAGCAACACCCTTCCTAACTAAATAAAGTGCTATTGCGATACGCTTTAACAGCAGCAGGTTCAATCCCTGTGCCTCGGTAAATGGCACCGAGTTCAGCCATTAATATGCCAATACACTCTGTAATTTCATTGGCGTAATTCAATACGTCGATAGGGTTATCGGATGCCGAGAAAGAACCATCCATAGCAGGGTTAGCTTTAATGAGAATATCGCCCCACTCTTTAGCCATTTGCGGTAAGTGAGAGCGTGTTTCTACATTTTGGGACCGCGGCCCCATTGCGGTTAATGCAACAAAGAAAGAGCCCAACATGCCACAAAGTTCATTTTTAAGAGGTTGTTGATATTCAACTGGCAGGCTGGCAATGAAAGGGAATACCCAGTTAGTGCTGATCTGATTCTCACCAGTAATGTATCTGGTTAGCCTTTTGCACTGTGAATCTCTCCACTTGCAAAAGTCTGAACCATTATCAGGTTCAACCAATTCACCGGCTTCGATCAGTTTTGGGAAAAGTAAGTCCTTAATGTAAGACTCGCGAGATCGCCCCGTGTTCTCCAAATAACATTGGACGTGTCGGGCAATGACATTTGACAACCTGCTGTCCGGTTTTAGACGTTCCATCTGTTACACCTACTGACTACTATTTAGTTATACGGAAATTAGGGAAGCGTTCCGGGTAAATAAGATGCTCAAGAGTTAAGCCATATTTTTTGTATCTCTCGAGCACCTGGTAACAAACTTCACCAGATGTATTTTTTGATACCCCTCTTTCTAGTCGACTTATTGTTGCGCCACTAGATCCGCTTTCCAGAGCCAAAAAAGCGATAGTGATATCTTCATATGCCCTGCATTTGTATAAAGGCGTTTT